>Ga0193713_1000445_pt1 | contig 13973 bp, 24 predicted proteins | sample H3a2metaG_FD_143054 | JGI IMG/M metagenome (GOLD analysis project Ga0193713, IMG submission 143054) | Soil microbial communities from a riparian zone of the East river system, Colorado, United States - H3a2 | ecosystem: Environmental > Terrestrial > Soil > Riparian zone | place: USA: East River... | reverse complement strand
CAGCGGCATCTGGCCGCCCTCGAAGCCGACCTTGTGGTACCCGCCCTTGCGCGCGCGCTGGCCCTTGACCCCGCGGCCACAGGTCTTGCCCTGGCCGGCGGAGGCACCGCGCCCGACACGCAGGCGCGGGCGGCGCGAGCCGGCGGCCGGCTTGATGGTATTCAGTCGCATCAGCTTCGCTCCACTTTGAGCATGTGGGAGGCCGTGTTGATCATGCCGCGATTCTCCGCGGTATCGGCGATGACGACGCTCTGGTGCGGACGGCGCAGCCCCAGGCCGCGCACCGAGGCGCCGATGTGCCGCAGCTGCCCGTGCAGGCTGCGCAGCAGAGTCACCTTCACTTTAGCCGCGGTTGCCATGTCTCACCCGAGGATGTCTTCGAGGGTCTTGCCGCGCTTGGCGGCGATGTCATCCGGCGAACGCACGCTCGCCAGCGCCTTGACCGTGGCCCGCACCACGTTGATGGGATTGCGCGACCCATAGCTCTTGGCCAGCACGTTACGCACGCCGGCGCACTCCAGTACCGCGCGCATGCCGCCGCCGGCGATGACCCCGGTACCACTCGAGGCCGGCTGCATGAAGATGCGCGTTGCACCATGCGCGCCCTTGACCGCGTAGTGCAGCGTGTCGTTCGCCAGGCTGACGTTCACCAGGCTCTTGCGCGCCTGCGCCATCGCCTTGGAGATCGCCACGGGTACTTCGCGGGCCTTGCCGAAGCCGAAGCCGACACGGCCGGCACCATCGCCGACCACGGTCAGCGCGGTGAAGCCGAACTGGCGGCCACCCTTGACGACCTTGGCGGTGCGGTTCACCGCGACCAGCTTTTCCATCAGGTCGTCAGCGCTCTGGTTTTTCTCGATTCTTGCCATGCAATCTAGTCCTGGGGGGTAGAGCCCTAGAATTCAAGCCCGGCTTCGCGGGCGGCCTCGGCCAGCGCCTTGACGCGGCCGTGGTACTGGAAACCCGAGCGGTCGAAGGCAGCGCGGGCGACGCCCGCCGCCTTGGCCCGCTCTGCGATCGCCCGCCCGACGGCGCGCGCGGCATCGACGTTGCCCGTATATTTCAGGTCCTTGGCCACCGCCTTTTGCACGGTAGAGGCCGCCGCCAGCACTCGCGAGCCGTCGGCCGCGAACAGCTGCGCGTAGATATGGCGCGGCGTGCGGTGCACGGTCAGCCGTGGCGTGCCCAGTTCGCGGATCTTGACGCGGGTCTTGATGGCGCGCCGCATGCGCCGCTCTTTCTTGGTGATGTTCATTGCCTGTTCCTTGCCGCGCTACTTCTTCTTCCCTTCCTTGAGGGAGATTTTTTCGTCCGAGTAACGCACGCCCTTGCCCTTGTACGGCTCCGGCGGGCGGATGCCGCGAATCTCCGCGGCCGTCTGCCCGACGCGCTGCCGGTCCGCGCCCTTGATCAGGATTTCCGTCAGGCTCGGCGTCTCGATGCTGATGCCCTCCGGAATCGGGTAGCTGACCGGATGCGAAAAGCCGAGCGTCAGATTCAGCGCCTTGCCGGTCACCGCGGCGCGAAAGCCGACGCCGACCAGTTCCAGCTTGCGGTCATAGCCGCGCGTCACGCCCAGCACCATGTTCGCCAGGTGCGCACGCGTCGAGCCGGCGCGGATGCGCGCCGTGCCCTCATCCTGGTAGCTCACGGCCAGTTGCTGGTTCTCGTGCGCCACCGCGATGCCCGCACCCACGGGCAGCGTCAACGCGCCCTTGGCACCCTTGATGGTGACGACGCCCGCGGCGACGGTGACCGTGACGCCGGCGGGTATGGGGATGACTTGCTTTGCGACTCTGGACATATTCGGTATTCCGTCTGCTTGAACTGCGGCGCTGGCCCTCAGGCCACGATGCAGATCACCTCGCCGCCCTGCCCGATGGCGCGCGCCGCCTTGTCGGTCATCACGCCCTTGGGCGTCGACACGATCACGGTGCCCATGCCGCCCAGCACGCGCGGCAGGTCTTCCTTGCCGCGGTAGATACGCAGCCCCGGGCGGCTGACGCGCTCCAGGCGATCGATGACCGGCCGTCCGTCGTAGTACTTCAGGTCGACGGTCAGCAGCGGCTTGCCCTCGTCGTCACCAATGTTGAAATCCGCGATGAAGCCTTCACTCTTCAGCACGCGCAGGATGGCGGTCTTCAGTTTCGAAGAGGCCATCGTCACGCTGGTCTTGCGCGCGCTCTGCCCATTGCGTATGCGGGTCAACAGGTCGGCAACCGGATCGGTCATGCTCATCGTCTTGGCTCCTACCAGCTCGCCTTGGCAAGCCCGGGAATCTCACCGCGCGCGGCAACTTCACGGATCTTGCTGCGCGCCAGGCCGAACTTGCGGTACACGCCGCGTGAGCGGCCGGTGATCGCGCAGCGATTGCGCTGGCGGGTCGGGCTCGCGTCCCGTGGCAGGCTCTGCAGCTTCACCTGCGCCGCCACACGCTCCTCCGGGGAGGACTTGGGGCTGCGGATCGCTTCCTTCAGGCGCGTGCGCACCACGGCGTATTTCTTCGCCACCAGCACCCGGCGCTTGTCGCGTTCGATCATGTTCGTCTTGGCCATGCCAGATCCTTGAGCTCTTAGAGTCCGGTCGGTTACTTGCGGAACGGGAAGTTGAAGGCGCTCAGCAGCGCACGCCCCTGGACGTTGTCGCGTGCCGAGGTCGTTATGGTGATATCCATGCCGCGCACCTGGTCGATGGCGTCGTACTGGATCTCCGGAAAAATGATCTGCTCGCGTACGCCCAGGGTGTAGTTGCCGCGCCCGTCGAAGGCGCGCGGCGAGACGCCGCGGAAGTCGCGGATGCGCGGCATCGCCACGCTGATGAGGCGGTCGAGGAACTCGTACATGCGGGCGCCGCGCAGTGTGACCTTGCAGCCAATCGCCAGGCCCTCGCGCAGCTTGAAAGCGGCGATGGCCTTCTTCGACTTGCAGATCAGCGGCTTCTGGCCAGTGATCTTGGCAAGGTCGGCCACCGCGGCGTCCATCAGCTTGCGGTCGGCCACGGCCTCGCCCACGCCCATGTTGACCGTGATCTTGAGGATCTTCGGCACTTCCATGGGGTTGCTCAGCCCGAGCTCGCCCTTGAGCTGCGGGACGATCTTTTCGCGATATATCTGTTGCAGTCTTGCCATAACTGTTAAACCTGCGAGCGGCGCCCTCAGGCGTCGATGACCTCGCCGTTCGACTTGAAGAAGCGCACCTTCTTGCCGTCGCTCAGCGTCTTGATGCCCACGCGATCGCCCTTCTTGGCGGCCGGATTCCACAACGCCACTTTCGCCCGGGGCAGCGGCATTTCCTTCTCGATGATCCCGCCCGGCTGGTTGGCCTGGGGGTTGGCCTTGGTGTGGCGCTTGACGCGATTGATGTTCTCGACCAGCACCGCGCCTCCGCCCACCTGCAGCACGGCCCCGCGCCGGCCCTTGTCACGGCCGGACAGCACCACCACCTGGTCGCCCTTTCTGATCTTTTCCATGATTCCGCCGTTTACACCCGGCTCACAGCACTTCGGGCGCGAGTGAGATGATCTTCATGAATTGCACCGTGCGCAGCTCGCGCGTCACGGGCCCGAAAATACGCGTGCCGATCGGCTCGAGCTTCGGTGTCAGCAGCACCGCCGCATTGCCGTCGAACTTGATCAGCGAACCATCGCTGCGGCGCACGCCCTTGCGGGTACGCACCACCACCGCGTCGTACACCTCGCCCTTCTTGACCTTGCCGCGCGGGATCGCATCCTTGATGCTGACCTTGATGACATCACCCACCGTGGCGTAGCGGCGCTTGCTTCCGCCCAGCACCTTGATGCACATCACCGTGCGCGCGCCGCTGTTGTCGGCGGCATTGAGCAGGGTACACATCTGAATCATGGCATCGCTTCCGTTGCAGTTCGCAGGGGCGCTTTACGGCGCCGCGCGTTCGATGATCGCCAGCAGACGCCACGCCTTGCGGCGCGACAGCGGCCGGCACGGCGTGATCGTCACGGTGTCGCCCTCGCGGGCGGAATTGCTCTCATCGTGCGCCAGCAGCTTGGTGCTGCGGCGCAGGAACTTGCCGTAGGTTTCGTGGCGCACCAGCCGTTCGACCAGCACCGCGATGGTCTTGTCCATCTTGTTGCTGACGACGCGGCCGGTGAGAACGCGGTCACCGCGCTTCTCGACGGTCGTGGTTGCAGTCGGGGCGGTCGTAGTCTCGCTGTTCATTTCTTCCCTCTGCTGGTCTTGGCGGCCACGGCCGGCACGGCACCGGCCTGCGCACGAATCGCCGTCTTCAGGCGCGCGATGCGCTTGCGGACCTTGCCGAACTGGTCGGGCTTCACGGCCTGACCGGTGACGCGCTGCAGGCGCAGCGAGAACTGCTCCTTGCGGAGCTTCAGCAATTCGGCGCGCTGCTCGCTCGTCGGCCGGTTGCGAATGGCCGCCTTCGCGGCAGCTGCAGAGTTGTCCATCAGCGCACCTGCCGTTTGACAAAGGAGGTGGTCACCGACAGTTTCGCGCCGGCAAGCCTGAAGGCTTCGCGCGCGATCTCTTCGGTGACGCCTTCCATTTCGAACAGGACCTTGCCGGGCTTGACTTTCGCAACCCAGAATTCAACGTTGCCCTTGCCGCTCCCCATGCGCACTTCCAGCGGCTTCTTGGTGATCGGCACATCGGGAAATACGCGCACCCAGATCTGGCCGCCGCGTTTCACGTAGCGCGCCATGGCGCGGCGCGCCGCTTCAATCTCGCGCGCGGTCATGCGTGCGCGCTCGGTCGCCTTGAGGCCGAAATCACCGAAAGCCACGGTGCTGCCGCGCGTCGCGAGGCCGTAGTTCTTGCCCTTGAACTGCTTGCGGTACTTGGTGCGTTTGGGTTGCAGCATTGACTGTTAATCTCTGTGGGGTTCCACGCGGCTCAAGGCACCGCGACCGCAGCCGGAACGGCGGCGGCCGGTGCGGTGGCGGCCACGGGCGGAGCGGCAGCAGCCGCGGCCGCGGCAGCGGCCGCGGCGGCGGCGGCGACGGCCTCAGCGCCCGCCTGGGCACCGCGCTCGAGTTCGGCCTGGTCGAATACTTCGCCCTTGAAGATCCAGCACTTGATGCCAATCACGCCATAGGTGGTGCGCGCCTCGGCCAGGCCGTAATCGATATCGGCGCGGAAGGTGTGCAGGGGCACGCGTCCCTCGCGCACCCACTCGGTGCGGGCGATCTCGGCGCCGTTCAGGCGGCCGGACATGCGCACCTTCATGCCGAGTGCGCCGCTGCGCATGGTGCTCATGACCGCGCGCTTCATCGCGCGGCGAAACATCACGCGCTTCTCGATCTGCTGGGCGATGCCCTCGGCCACGAGCTGCGCATCGAGTTCGGGCTTGCGGATCTCGGCGATGTTCAGTCGCACGTCAGCCATGGGCATGTTGAGCAGCTTGGCGGTTTCGGCGCGCAGCTTGTCGATGTCCTCGCCCTTCTTGCCGATGACGATCCCGGGGCGCGCGGTCTGGATGGTGATGTTGACCTTCTTGGCGGCCCGTTCGATCAGCACGCGGCTCACCGAGGCCTCGACCAGCTTGCGCTTGAGGAATTCACGCACGAGGAAGTCGGTGCGCACCAGCAGCGGAAACTGCTTCTTGGTGGCATACCACTTGGATACCCAGTCACGGGTGATGCCCAAGCGTATACCCAGCGGATTGACCTTCTGGCCCATCGTTTAGTCCTTCCTGCCGTCGCCAACCTGGACGGTGATATGACTGTTGCGTTTCACAATGCGGTTACCCCGTCCCTTGGCGCGTGCATGAAAGCGCTTCAGCACCGGCGCTGCGTCGACCTCGATGCGTACAATCTTGAGCTGGTCGATGTCGGCACCCTGGTTGTGCTCGGCGTTGGCAATCGCGGATTCCAGCACCTTGCGCACCAGCTCGGCGCCTTTCTTGGGCGTGAATTTCAGCGTCGCGAGCGCGCCGCCCACGGGCTGGCCGCGCACCAGATCGGCCACCAGCCGGCATTTCTGCGGAGAAATGCGCGCGTAACGCAATGTGGCGGAAACCTGCATGTCCTACTCCACGCTCGAGACTTTCTTGTCGCCGCCGTGCGCCTTGAAGACCCGCGTCGGCGCGAACTCGCCCAGCTTGTGACCGACCATGTTCTCGGTCATCAGCACCGGCAGGTGCTGCTTGCCGTTGTGGATCGCGAGCGTCAGGCCGACCATCTCTGGAATGACCGTGGAGCGGCGCGACCAGGTCTTGATGGGCCGGCGGTCGCTTTTGCCGGAAGCCACCTGCACCTTCTTGGCCAGGTGCAGATCGACGAACGGACCTTTCTTCAGGGAACGCGGCACGCTTACTTCCTCCGCTGCACGATCATGTTGCTGGTGCGCTTGTTGCGGCGCGTCTTCTTGCCCTTGGTCTGCCAGCCCCACGGCGAGACCGGGTGGGGGTTGCCCTGGCCGGACTTGCCCTCGCCGCCGCCGTGCGGGTGATCGACCGGATTCATCGCCAGGCCGCGCACCGTCGGACGGATACCGCGCCAACGCTTGGCGCCCGCCTTGCCGTAGGTGCGCAGGTTGTGCTCATCGTTGCCGACTTCGCCCAGCGTGGCGCGGCAGTCGACGTGGACCTTGCGCATCTCGCCCGACTTCAGGCGCACGAAGGCGTGCGTGCCCTCACGCGAAGCATATTGCGCCGAGCTGCCGGCGCTGCGCGCCAGCTGGCCGCCGCGGCCGGGCTTCAGTTCAATGTTGTGGACCACCGAGCCGACCGGGATGTGGCGGAACGCCATGGCATTGCCCGGCTTGATGGGAGCTTCGCTCCCGGAGCGCACCTCGTCACCGACGCTCAGGCCCTTGGGCGCGAGGATGTAGCGGCGCTCGCCGTCGGTGTAACAGACCAGCGCGATGTGGGCGGTGCGATTCGGGTCATATTCGAGCCGCTCGACCACGCCCTTGATGCCATCCTTGTCGCGGCGGAAATCGATGAGGCGGTACTTCTGCCGCGACCCGCCGCCGACATGGCGCGTGGTGATGCGGCCGAAGTGGTTGCGCGCTCCGGTCTTGTTCTGGTGCACGGTCAGCGATTCGAGCGGACCACCCTTGTGCAGATGGCCACGCGCCACGCGCACGACAAAACGCGTGCCGGGTGAAGTGGGTCTGAGCTTGATCAGCGCCATGGTCTAACCCTCAGGCCTTGCCCGCGGTGGCTTCGTAATCGATGCTCTGGCCCTGGGCCAGGCGGACGTAGGCTTTCTTCCAGTCCTGGGTGCGGCCCGTCGTCTTGCCGAAGCGCCGCGCCTTGCCTGGCTCGTTGAGCACCTGCACGGCGGCGACCTTGACGTCGAACATCAATTCGACCGCCGCGCGCACTTCCGTGCGCGAGGCATCGCGGCGGACCCGGAACGTGTACTGGTTGCGCAGTTGCAGGCCCTGCGAGGTCTTTTCAGTGACGTGCGGGGCGACCAGCACGCTCATCAGCCGCTCGGCGCTGGCCTTCGGCGCCGGCTTGCGCACCACGATGCTCATTGCAGGCGCTCCTCGATCAGTTTCACCGCGCCGACGGTCGCCAGCACCTTGTCGTGGCTCGCCAGGCTCAGCGGGTTGACCGCGGCCGCCGCCAGCACTTCGACGCCCGGCAGGTTGCGCGCCGCCAGGAACAGCTTCTCGTCCAGCGCCTCGACAATGATCAGCACGTTGGCGAGATCCAGGGACTTGAGCTGGCTGGCCAGCAGGCGCGTCTTGGGCGCCTCGAGGCTGATGCCGTCGGTGACCAGCAGGCGGTCCTGGCGCACCAGCTCGGAAAACATGGCGCGCAGCGCCCCGCGGTACATCTTGCGATTGACCTTCTGGGTGAAATCGCGCGGCTTGGCGGCGAAGGCGCGGCCACCGCCCACCCAGATGGGGCTGCGGATCGAGCCGGCGCGCGAGGTGCCGCCGCCCTTCTGCGGGCGCGGCTTGCGGCCGCCGCCGCGCACTTCGGCGCGGGTCTTCTGCGCCTTGGTGCCGGCGCGTCCCGCCGCGCGGTAGGCATTGACCACCTGGAACACCAGCGCCTGGTTGAATTCGTGGCCGAAGGCCGCATCGGAGACCTGCAATTCAGCGCTGCCGTTGGCAATCTTGAGCTTCATGGCTGCTTCTTGGCGACTGGATTGGCCGCGGCTGCCTTGCTGGGCGTCACGCTCTTGCGGCGCGCCAGGCGGGCCGCCTTGACCGAAGGCCGCACGACGACCTGGCCACCCTTGGCACCCGGCACCGCGCCGCTGATCAGCAGCAGGTTCCGGGCCGTGTCGACCCCGACGATCTTCAGGTTCTCGATGGTGCGCCGCATGACGCCCATGTGGCCCGACATGCGCTTGCCGGGAAATACGCGACCCGGCGTCTGCCGCTGGCCGATCGAACCCGGCACGCGATGCGAGACGGAATGGCCGTGTGAGGCGTAGCCGCCGGCGAAATTGTGCCGCTTCATGACTCCGGCAAAGCCCTTGCCGATGGTCACTCCGGTGACGTCGACCGCCTGGCCGGCGCTGAATCGATCCACCTTGAGCTCCGTGCCGGGCTGCAGATCGGCGCCCTCGGCCTTGGCGAGGCGGAACTCGATCAGCGCCTTGCCCGGCGCCACATTCGACTTGGCGTAATGGCCGGCGATCGCCTTGGACAGCAGTTGCGGGCGGCGCTCGCCATAGGTGACCTGGACGGCGCGATACCCGTCGCGCTCGTCCGTCTTGACCTGCGTGATGCGGTTGGGGAGCAGCTCCACCACGGTCACGGGCACCGAATCACCGGCGTCCGTGAATACCCGCGTCATGCCGCACTTGCGGCCGACCAGTCCGATGCTCATCTGTCGATCCTCAGTCACCGGACGCGCGCTGCGATTGGCGCGCGTCGAAAAAAATGGGAGGCGTGACTACCGGAGGGCAGCGATGAACATCGCTGATGCTCTCGAGTGGTCTTGGCCGGCCCGCAACCGCAGGCACCCTGAAGCCAACCTCGCCCGATGCCGCGCCTGGGCGCGGTTTGCCCGGGAAAATCCGGGCCCAGAAAGGCCGGCCAGTATAGCAGCCCGGCCTGCCCGATCAAGCCCTTAGTTCAGCTTGATCTGCACGTCCACGCCCGCCGGGAGCTCGAGGCGCATCAGCGCGTCGACCGTCTTGTCGGTGGGATTCATGATGTCCATGAGCCGCTTATGCGTGCGCAGTTCCAGCTGGTCGCGCGCGTCCTTGTCGGCGTGCGGGGAGACCAGCAGCGTGAAACGCTCCATCTTGGTCGGCAGCGGCACCGGACCGCGAACCGTGGCGCCCGTCCGGCGCGCGGTTTCGACGATCTCGCGGGCCGAGTTGTCGATGAGGCGATGGTCGAACGCCTTCAGCCGGATACGAATGTTCTGACTAGCCATAATGTTCAGCCTACTTGAGAATCTTCGAAACCACGCCGGCGCCCACCGTGCGCCCGCCTTCTCTGATGGCGAAGCGCAGGCCTTCCTCCATCGCGATCGGCGCGATCAGCTCCACGTTCATCTTGATGTTGTCCCCCGGCATCACCATCTCGGTGTTCGCCGGCAACTCGATCAAGCCCGTCACATCCGTGGTGCGAAAATAAAACTGCGGCCGGTAGCCCTTGAAAAATGGCGTGTGCCGCCCCCCCTCTTCCTTCGTCAGCACGTACACCTCACACTCAAAGGCGGTGTGCGGGTTGATCGAGCCGGGCTTGGCCAGCACCTGCCCGCGCTCCACTTCCTCTCTCTTCGTGCCGCGCAGCAATACCCCGACGTTATCGCCCGCACGCCCCTCATCGAGGAGCTTTCTGAACATCTCCACCCCGGTGCAGATCGTCTTCTGCGTGGCCTTAAGACCTATGATCTCCACCTCGTCATTGACCTTCACAATCCCGCGCTCAATGCGACCGGTCACCACCGTGCCGCGCCCCGAAATGGAAAACACGTCCTCCACCGGCATCAAAAACGGCTTGTCGATCTCCCGCTTCGGCACCGGGATGTACCTGTCCATCTCCTCCACCAGCTTGACCACGGAGGGGACCCCAAGCTCCCCCTTGTCCCCTTCCAGCGCCTTGAGCGCCGAGCCGACGATGATCGGGGTCTTGTCCCCGGGAAACTTGTACACGGACAGCAGCTCGCGCACTTCCATCTCCACCAGCTCCAGCAGCTCCGCATCATCGACCATGTCCGCCTTGTTCATGTACACCAGGATGTAGGGCACGCCCACCTGGCGGGCCAGCAAAATGTGCTCGCGCGTCTGGGGCATCGGTCCATCGGCGGCCGAGACCACCAAAATCGCCCCGTCCATCTGCGCCGCCCCGGTGATCATGTTCTTCACGTAATCGGCGTGCCCAGGGCAATCCACGTGCGCGTAATGCCGCTCCTTGCTCTGGTACTCCACGTGGGCCGTGGAAATGGTGATCCCGCGCGCCTTCTCCTCCGGCGCCTTGTCAATCTGGTCATAGGCCATGAACTGACCGCCGTACGTCTCGGCCATCACCTTCGTCAACGCCGCCGTCAAGGTCGTCTTGCCATGGTCTACATGGCCAATCGTCCCCACGTTCACGTGCGGCTTGGTGCGTTCAAACTTTTCTTTGCTCATGGCTGCCTTATCACGGGCTGGCGCCCGACAATTAACGCGCTTCGCTCTGCGAGCGAAGCGCATCCATTTAAAAATTCAAGACCCAGAAAAACCAAACTCCGGTCTACAGTGGAGCCCACGACCGGAATCGAACCGGTGACCTCGTCCTTACCAAGGACGTGCTCTACCGACTGAGCTACGTGGGCAACGTCGACGTGCCCATGGCGAAGTGCGCTCCCACCTCACCGCCACCGATCTGGAGCGGGTGATGGGAATCGAACCCACACCATCAGCTTGGAAGGCTGAGGTTCTACCATTGAACTACACCCGCCAATGGCCGTTCCCGACTCACCGACTTCAATCTGCCCGCTTCTCGCCATCCTCATCCATGGTGGAGGGGGTAGGATTCGAACCTACGAAGGCGTAAGCCGGCAGATTTACAGTCTGCTCCCGTTGGCCGCTTGGGTACCCCTCCCCAAGAAAAAACGAGCCGCGTATTCTGATTTCGCGGCTGCCGGGTGTCAATGCAGTTTTCGGGCCAAGTGACCCTAATTTTCTGGGGGTACGGGAACTTAGGAAGGCGGGTCGGGCCGTCGGGGGCTCAGCGCCGGCGCCCGTTGAGGTAGGTATCGACGGCGGCCCGGACGGCGCGGGCGGCCTCCGGGCTGGCCGCAAAATCCAGGTCGATCATGCCCAGGTCGTCCATCAGGGCCCGTACCTCCAGCGACTCCGCCTTGCCCTGGTACTGGACCTCGAAGTGCCAGGTCCGGGGCTGGTCCGCCTTCAGGCCGTCGATCTCCTGGCTGAGCCGGTCCGCTTCTGCACGGCCAAACCCGCTCCCAAACAGGTGCGCGACCTGGTGCAGGACCGCGGAGGAAAAGCGCACATCAAAGCTCGTCGTGACTCGCACGGGATCCGCCGCCAACGAAATATTGCCGGAGATCGTGAGAGATAGACCCATAATCAAGGCCATTAGCGACGCTATCTCCGGAGTTCGCCGATTTTCCCGTCGCGCGGTGGCTTTCATACACTCTATTATAGCAGCCGGGCCTCCCGCACCGGCAGCAGGCGCCACTGGCCCGGCCGCAGGTCCTCCGGCAACCCGACCGGTCCATAGCGGAGCCGAGCCAGGCGGCTGACTTCCAGCCCGACCTCCTGCCAGAGGCGCCGGACCTCCCGGTTGCGGCCCTCGCGCAGCGTGACCCTGAACCAGCTGTGGCTCCCGCTCCTGCCCTTGACCTCGATGGTATCGAAGTGCGCCGAACCGTCCTCCAGCACCACCCCTGTGCGCAGCCGCTCGACCACCTCCGGTGTGGGATGGCCGTGGACGCGCACCAGGTACTCGCGCTCGACTTCAGCCGAGGGGTGCATGAGCCGATGCGCCAGCGCACCGTCCGTGGTGAACAGCAGCAGGCCGGTGGTATTCACATCCAGCCGGCCGATCACCACCCAGCGCCCTGACGGCGGAGGCGGAAGCCGCTCGAACACGGTCGGCCGTCCGGCCGGATCACGGCGCGTGGTCACCTCTCCCATGGGCTTGTGATACATCAGCACGGCGCGCTCGCTGAGCGGCACCGTATCCAGGGCTTGACCGTCCAGACGGATATCGGCGCCCGGCTCGGCGCGCTCGCCCAGCTGCGCCACGCGCCCCGCGAGTGTCACGCGCCCGGCGCGGATCCACTGCTCGATTTCACGGCGCGAACCGTGGCCCGCCGTTGCGAGCAGTTTCTGCAGTCTCTCCGGCACGCCGATGACGCCTCTAGCGCGTCGGCAGGCTGATCTTCCGGAACAGCTCGGCCTGTCCATCCCCATCGCGCGCCTCGATGGCGCGATCGATCAGGCGGCGCGTGAGGTGCGGGCCGAACAGCTGCATGAACTCGTAGGCAAAATTGCGCAGCAGCGTGCCGCGCCGGAAACCGATCCAGGTGGTGTGAATCGGGAACAGGTGCGAGGCCTCGATGACCACCAGGTCCGCGTCGTGCTGCGGCTCGATGGCGACGCTGGCGACGATGCCCACGCCCAGCCCCAGGCGCACATAGGTCTTGATCACGTCCGAATCCCGCGCCGTCAGGGCCACGCTGGGGGTCAGGTGTTCGCGCGCGAAGACCGTATGGAGCGAAGAGGCGCCGGAGAAGCTGAACACGTAGGTCACCAGGGGATATTTCGCCAGCTCCTGGAGCGTCAGTTTCTGCTCGTTTGCCAGCGGGTGATGACGCGGCACGATGACCTGGCGATGCCAGCGATACACGGGCAGCAGCACCAGGCCGGGGAACAGGCCGTCCGATCCGGTGGCGATGGCGAGCTGCACGCGATCGGTCGCCACCATCTCGGCGATCTGCTCGGAAGTGCCCTGGTGCAGGTGCAGCTCGACCTCCGGGTAGCGCTCGCGAAACGCCTGCACGACCGGCGGCAATACATAACGGGCCTGCGTGTGCGTGGTCGCAATCGCCAGCGTGCCACGGTTGTCCTGGTTCAGATCCGCGGCCACTGCCTTGAGGCTTTCAATCTCGGCCAGCGCGCGCGTGGCGTACTCCAGCACACGCGTGCCCTGGGGCGTGACGCGTGCAAAGGCGCGTCCCTCGCGCACGAACAGGTCGAAACCCAGCTCGCGCTCTAGGGCCTTGAGGGCCCGGCTGATCGCCGGTTGGGAAGTGCCCAGGGCGGAGGCCGCCTGCGTGACCGAAAGTCCGTGCCGGGCGATCGCCACCGCATACTGCAGCTGATGGAAATTCATGGATAACCCGTTGGCCAGCTCATGGCGATTATAACAACGCGTTATTAGAGAATGGCCTTTTCTTTATCGATCGGCCAGTACCTCCCGATTAAAGTGGGGCGATGATTTACGACAACATCCTCGGCACCATCGGCCGCACCCCGATCGTGCGCATCCATCGCCTCGCGCCCCAGGGCGTGACGATGTACGTGAAGTGCGAGTTCTTCAACCCATTGGGTTCGGTGAAAGACCGCCTGGCGATCGCCATCATCGACGACGCCGAGCGCCGGGGCGAGCTCAAGCCCGGTCAGACGGTGGTGGAGGCCACCTCCGGCAATACGGGGATCTCGCTGGCCATGGTCTGCGCCGCCAAGGGCTATCCCTTCGTCGCCGTGATGGTCGAGACCTTCTCGGTGGAGCGGCGGAAGATCATGCGCATGCTGGGCGCGAAGGTCATCCTGACGCCGGCGGCGGAGCGCGGCACCGGCATGGTGCGCAAGGCCGCCGAGCTGGCGGAGAAGAACGGCTGGTTCCTGGCGCGGCAGTTCGAGAATCCCGCCAATCCGGCCTATCACCGCAGCACCACCGGCCCCGAAATCGTCGCCGATTTCGTCGGCAGCCGGCTCGACTATTTCGTCACCGGCTGGGGTACCGGCGGCACCCTGACCGGCGCGGGCGAGATCATCCGCCTGGCGAGGCCGGACACGCGCGTCATCGTGTGCGAACCGGAAGGCGCCGC
>Ga0193713_1000443_pt1 | contig 14003 bp, 8 predicted proteins | sample H3a2metaG_FD_143054 | JGI IMG/M metagenome (GOLD analysis project Ga0193713, IMG submission 143054) | Soil microbial communities from a riparian zone of the East river system, Colorado, United States - H3a2 | ecosystem: Environmental > Terrestrial > Soil > Riparian zone | place: USA: East River... | reverse complement strand
TGTCGTTGTAGGCGGCGCCATTTTCGGTGATTTCGATCGGGCGCGCGCCGGTCACCTGCTGCATGCGCTTGAGGATGTCGTAGAAGCCCTGCGGATAGATGTCCCAGCCGAAGTCGGTCTTCTCATCGGGCCCCACGGCCCAGTCGGCCCGCAGGTTCAGGCCTGGTATGCCGGTTTTCTGATCGGAGGCTGCGACACGCGTCAGCGAATAGTAATTGAGCCCGACAAAATCGAGGTCGGCACGCATCAGCTGCTCGTCACCGGAGCGCATTCCGAGCAGCGAGGCCTGCTGGCTAGCGGGCAAGACGCCTTCCGGGTACTGGCCGGTAAGCACCGGGACCACGAACCAGAGGTTTGAGAGTTTTTCCATCGCCACCGCGGCGGCCCGGTCGGCGTCAGAATCCGTAGCCGGAATGTGTGGCGAAACGTCGTAGACGCTACCCACCTTGATGCGGGCATTGGCGGCCTTGAGCGCGCGAAATCCCATCCCATGAGCGAGATTGACGGTGTGCGTGGCCTGCAGGAAGGCAAGTGCGTCCTTGCGTCCGGGCGCGAACACGCCCTGCCAGTAGCTCAGCTGGGTAAAGGCCTTCGATTCGTTGAACAGGCTCCAGTTTTCAATGCGATCGCCCAGCGCCCGGCCCATGATGGCGGCGTAGTCGGCGAACCGCTCAGCCGTATCGCGATTGGGCCAACCGCCGCGATCCTCCAGCTCCTGGGGCAGGTCCCAGTGATAGAGCGTCGGCAGGGGACGGATGCCGGCCTCGAGCAGCGCGTCGGTCAGGCGGTCGTAATAAGCGAGCCCGCGCTGATTCACGGGACCCGCGCCGCTCGGCTGGATGCGCGTCCAGGCGATGGAGTAGCGATAGGACTTGAGATTGAGGGCCCGCAGCAGCGCGATGTCGTCGCGGTAGCGGTGGTAGCTGTCGCAGGCGACATTGCCGGTGTCGCCGTTCTTGATTTTGCCCGGCGCGAGCACGAAGCGATCCCAGACGGATTCGCCCTTGCCGTCCTCGTTGTACGCGCCTTCGATCTGATAGGCCGCGGTGGCCGCACCCCAGAGAAACCCAGGCGGGAATTCCCCCACCCTCGTTCCACGGGCCGCGCCCGCAGCGAACTGCGGCAGGAGCGAAGCACCAGCGAACGCCACGCCGGTCGCGAGCAGGTCACGACGGCTGATCAGTTCGCTCTGGCCCGCGGCGCGCGCAGGCCCGTGCACACCCTGCTTATTCATTGCTGGTCGAAGCGCACATAGTCGATCTCCATTCTCCCAGGAAGCCTGCGCCGCCGACTTCGGACTGACCGCACGGCCGCGTGATGGTAAACACCTGTCGTTCACAGCTGGCGCGAATTGCGCCCGTACGGCCGGATACTATTTTTGCGCTGCCCCGTTTGCAAGCGGTTTCAGAAACTGCTACTGCGCTCAATTTGCGATCATTGCAGCCAGGTCTGGACAGATGGCGCGCGCGCCGATCAGGCGCCAGAGATTTTTCTTGACAGGGCCCGGTGCAGCGGAGCAGTATCCGCCGTAACGCGTATGAAAGCGGTTTCAGAAACCGATTACACCGCACCCGCTGCCAGGGACGGAAATCGGCACATCTCAATGTAAGCGCGGTCCATGTAATCGCGGCATTTTGGGGGGAATACAAGTGGAATCATCTTATCGGCACCGTCGTGCGCATCAGCTCGACCACGCTCCGGCCGCGATCGATCTGCGGGTTCGGCATCCGCGCAACACGCCGCTGGCGCGCGGGGTGGCCCTCGCGCTCGGCCTAGCCGCAGCGCCGTTTGCCTACGCGCAAACCGCCACCGCTCCGGCTGCGGGCACGCTCGAGGAAGTGGTCATTACGGGCATCCGCGCCAGCCTGACCTCATCGGCGGACCTGAAGCGTAACGCGGTTGGTGTCGTAGACGGCATCGTCGCCGAGGATATCGGCAAGTTCCCGGACACGAACCTGGCCGAATCCATGCAGCGCATCACCGGCGTGTCCATTGACCGCGTCAATGGCGAGGGTTCCAAGGTCTCGGTCCGCGGCATCGGCGCCGATTACAACCTGGTGCTGCTGAACGGCCGGCAAATGCCGGGCGCCAACATCAATGATACGAGCGCTTCCGATTCCCGTTCGTTCGATTTCGCCAATCTGGCCTCTGAAGCCATCGCCGCCATCGAGGTACACAAGACCTCCAGCGCCGATCGCCCCACCGGCGGCCTCGGCGCCACGATCAATATCAAGACCACGCGCCCCCTGGACAGCCCGGGGCGCAAGGCGGCGTTCGGCGTCAAGGCCGTCACCGACCGCTCGAACAAGAATCTGCCGGGCAAATTCAAGGGCAGCACCTTTACGCCCGAGCTTTCGGGGATCTATAGCGACACATTCGCGGACAACACGTTCGGGGTCGCGATCACGGCGAGCTACCAGGATCGCGCCGCCGGCTACAACCAGGCCGGCGTGGCGAGTGGCTATCACTCGATTCTGGGGAGCGATACCAGCTCCTGGGGAACGATTGGGAACAATCCGCCCGGCAACATCACCAATGGGCCGGGACCGAACGACATTTACCAGGTGCCGCAGGACATCCGTTACTTCCTCACCGGTATCGAGCGCAAGCGCACCAACGGCCAGCTGACCCTGCAATACCGGCCGGTTGATACTGTCACCGCGACGCTCGACTACACCTACTCCGAGAACAAGATCGCCACCAAGCGCCAGGAAATTTCCGCCTGGTTCAATTTTGGTCCCTCCATTTCAAGCTGGACGAGCGGCCCCGTGCGGGGCCCACTCTCCTATGTGGAGACCGTCAACTGTGCCGACAATCCGGCCCCGGACCCGGTTACCGGCGTCGTTGGTTTCGCGGGCTGCGCCGATGTGGCCATGGCCCAGTCCGATTACGCGACCAAAGCGGAAAACAATTCCGTCGGCTTCAATCTGAAATGGGAAGCCACCGACAAGCTCAACTTTGAATTCGATGCCCATGACTCGACCGCGACCAACGGCGAGGACAGTCCGCTGGGCAATAGCAACACGCTCGGCGTCTCGGGATACTTCCGCGGCACCAATGGCGTCGACTTCTCGCATGATTTCCCGGTGCTCAGCATTACCCTTCCGTCGAGCCTCAATGGCATGATCGATCCCGCCTACATGGAGGTGACCGGCTCGAGCTTCCGTAATAGTTATACGAAGGCGCAGGTGCAGCAGGTACAGCTGGGCGGCGACTGGAAATTCGCTGACCGCTCGAAGCTGGACTTTGGTGTCGGCCTCACGGACGTCAAGAACCGCTCGGCATTCTCGAACGTGCAGCAGAATGCCTGGGGTGGCCTCGGCAACCCCACTAATTATCCTGACTCAGCCTTCAGCGCGGATACGCTCCGGCAATACTTCGGGAACATTGCCGGCAGCTCGAGTCCGGCGCTGTTCAACCAGTTCTTCAATTGGGACTTTAGCGCCGTGCGCGCTGCGGCCATCGCGTTCTGGAACACTACAGGCACCAATGGTGAAGCAATCTTCTCGGCCAATCCGGACTTCACGGACACTGACCGCGAGACCAAGGAAAACTCCAAGGCCGCTTACCTGCAGTACAGCACCGCTTTCGACATGGGGCGCCCGGCGCATTTCGCCGCGGGCCTGCGCTATGAGAAAACCGATGTGACCTCCAGGGCGAAGGTGCCTATTGCCACGGGCAGCCAATGGGTGGCAGCCAATGAGGTCAACATCACTTTCGGTCCGCCCGGCTTCACGACCCTGACGGGCAAATACAATTTCGCACTGCCCAATATCGATTTCGATGTCGATCTGATGCCCAATCTGAAGGCCCGGGCCAGCTGGGGCAAGAGCATCGGGCGACCACAATGGGGTGATATCCAGGGCGGTCAGACTCTGGATTCGCTTGCACGGCCCGGATTTGGCACCGGCAGACAGGGCAATCCCGCGCTGAATCCGCTGGAATCGAAGAATATCGACCTGGCGCTCGAGTGGTATTACGCCAAGGGCAGCTACCTGTCGATGGGCTACTTCAAGAAGGACGTGAGCAACTACCCTGGCAGCCAGACGATCAACGCTACACCGTTCCACATCCCGAACCCGGGCCTGGGCCCATGGGTGCAGGAGGCGATCGCCAGCGGCTGCGCAGCCGCGGACAGCCTGTGCATCCGTACCTACATCTTCGCCAACCACGCCAGTGATCCTGCGGTTACGCAGCCGACGGCCACCGCTCAGGGAATCATCGCCGGTCGGCCGGGCATCGATCCGGATACCGTCTTCCACATCACTCAACCAATCGCCTCGAGTTCCGCCAGCATCAAAGGCTGGGAACTCAACCTGCAGCACATGTTCGGTGATACCGGGTTTGGCGGGATCGTGAACTACACCAAGGTCAAGTCCGACCTGCAGTACAACGTTGCGAGCCTGGGTCCGCAGTTCCCGTTGGTGGGCCTGAGCGATACGGCGAATTTCGTCGGCTTCTACGAGAACAGCCATTGGGAGGCGAGGGTGGCCTATAACTGGCGTGATCAGTTCTACGCCGGCACGGACGGCCAGCAGAGTCCCGTCTTTATCGAACCGTATGGACAGATCGACGCCAATGTCGGCTTCAAGCTCAATGACCGGCTGAGTTTCCAGCTGGAGGCGATCAACCTGACTGACAAGGGCCAGCGTTCACACAGCCGCACGCGGCAGGCCGTGGAATTTGCCACTCAGAACGGTGCCCGCTACATGATCGGAGTGCGCTACCAGCTGGGCAAGTAACCGGGCGGAACCTGCGAGACCCCAGCGCACGAGTGGCTGTGGGGCGAAAGAGCCGCTGCCTGCCAGCGGCTTTTTCGTCCGGGTGTAGGATGGCTGAGGTCGCAGATGGAAGTGCCCAGCGGTGAGCAATCAAGTCAAGCGCGTGGTGATCGTGGGTGGCGGGTCGGCCGGTTGGCTGACCGCGGGGGTGATCGCTGCGGACCACCGTAGCCCGCAGGGGCCGGCTCTGGAGGTGACCCTGGTGGAATCGCCCGCCGTCGGTCCCATCGGCGTGGGCGAGGGCACCTGGCCGTCCATGCGCGATACGCTGCGGCGCATCGGCGTGTCGGAGACGGATTTCATCCGCGAGTGCGACGCCGCCTTCAAGCAGGGCTCGAAGTTCGTCGGCTGGTCCAGGGGTGAGGCCGAGCACTACTACCATCCCTTCAGCCTGCCCCAGGGCTACACCGAGGCCAACCTGGTCAGCGCCTGGCTCCAGCGGCACGCCGCCACCCCCTATGCCGAGCTCGTCAGCTTCCAGCCGCAGCTGTGCGAGCGGGGCCGCGCCCCCAAGCAGGTCACCACGCCGGAATTCGCGGCCGTAGCAAACTATGCCTATCACCTCGACGCTGGAAAGTTAGGCCAGTTCCTGCAGCGCCATTGCACCGCGCGGCTGGGCGTGCGGCACGTCGTCGACCACGTGGCCCGGATCGAGCCCGCCGACAACGGTGATATTGCTGCGCTCGTGACGGCCGCGCAGGGGCGGATCGCCGGTGACCTGTTTATCGACTGCACGGGCTTCGCGTCCCTGTTGCTGGGGCAGCACTACGGGGTGCCGCTGTTCTCGGTGCAGCCGCAGCTGTTCAACGACTCAGCCCTGGCGGTTCAGGTGCCCTATGCGGCCGCCGACGCGCCGATCGCATCGCACACGATTTCGACCGCCCGCTCGGCAGGCTGGATCTGGGACATCGGGCTGCAGACGCGGCGCGGCGTGGGGCACGTGTACTCCAGCGCCCATATGTCCGACACGGAGGCGGAGACCATCCTGCGCGACTATGTCGCCAGGGGCGCGCATGCGACGGACGCGGCGACACTGGCGCCCCGTAAGCTCTCGTTCCGCCCCGGCTACCGGCAGAAGCTGTGGGAGCGCAATTGCGTCGCAGTAGGCCTGGCCGCGGGCTTTGTGGAGCCGCTGGAGGCTTCGGCACTGGCGCTGGTGGAGTTCTCCGCCGCCATGATCAGCGACCAGCTGCCCGCGACCCGTGCGTCGATGGACATCGTGGCCGCGCGCTTCAACGATGCCTTCCGCTACCGCTGGGAGCGCGCCGTCGAGTTCCTGAAACTGCATTATCTGCTGTCGGCACGTACGGATTCGCCCTATTGGCGGGAGCACCGCACGAGCGCATCGGTGCCGCCCAGGCTGGCGGAGCAGCTGGCGCTGTGGCGGCAGCAGCCGCCCTCCCGCTACGATTTCTTCCGCATCGAGGAGATCTTCCCCTCAGCAAGCTACCATTACGTGCTGTACGGAATGGGCTTCCGGCCCGAACCGGGGGCGTTCCCGGAGCGGCCGGACAACCCGGCGCTTGCGGAGCGGTATTTCGGCGAAGCGGCGGCACTGGCGAAGTCGATGCTGACCGGGCTCCCGGCCCATCGTGCGCTGCTCAATCACCTGCAGAGCTACCGGCTGCAGCGTATCTAGCGCCCAAGAGGATCGGATGGCCAGACCCGTGCTCCTGAATAACGTTGAACACAAGGCGTTGCGCGTCATTACGACGCACTCCGCGGCCTTGGGCGACAACGTGATGTCTGCCATCGTCGTTCCGTCCGAGTTCCGCAGCGTCCAGGCCTGCTATCCGATCGTGTTCCAGAAGCAGCCCGACACGGGCCAGTTCGTGCCGCTGGCACTGTTTGGATTCGAGGAGCGGGAAAATCTGTTCCTGACGGAGTCGGGGTGGGATGCGAGCTACCTTCCGCTCAGCATTGAGCGCCTGCCGTTCCTGATTGGCGGCCAGCGCACGGCGCAGCAGGGCAGTGCACCACAGCTCGTCGTGCACGTGGATCTCGACAGCCCGAGGATCAGCTGGACGCAGGGTGAGCCGGTGTTCCTGGAATACGGCGGGACCACGGAATATCTCAAGCGCGCCAGCGCGCTCCTGCATGCGCTCCACGCAGGACTCGAGGCCACCACGGCGTTCATCGACGCGCTCCTTGCCCTGGACCTGCTCGAATCCTTCGTGCTCGACATCGAGCTCAAAGACGGGTCGCACAATCGTCTCGCCGGCTTCTACACCGTGAACGAAGAGCGCGTGCGCGCTCTGGACGGTACCGCCATCGCATCGCTCCATGCGCGAAGCTTTCTGGAGCCGCTCTACATGGTGGTGGCATCGACGGTGCATTTCCGTAGTCTGATCGATCGACGCAACCGCCGCCTGTGATGCCGACAATCGCCGCCACGGTTCGCGAACTCACGGTGACCGACACGCCGGGATGGCGCGCCGAGGTGCTGGGCTCCTCCGAGCCGCTACTGCTGCGTGGCCTGGTGGCACAGTGGCCGCTGGTGCAGGCGGGCGGGCGCTCGATCGAGGCGGCACTGGCGTACCTGCGAAGTTACTACCGCAACGCCACGGTCGGCGCCTGGTTCGGGCCGCCGCAGATCCAGGGGCGTTTCTTCTATAACGAGGACTGCTCGGGTTTCAATTTTCAGGCCGCAATGGTCAAGCTCGATGCCGTGTTCGACGAGCTCGAGCGCCACCAGCACGAGGCCGACGCGCCGGCGCTCTACGTCGGCTCGACCACCGTCGAAACCTGCCTGCCCGGGCTGCGCGCCGAGAACGACGTGGCCGGACTGCCGGCCGACGCGCTCGCCAGCATCTGGCTGGGCAATCGCACGCGCATCGCGGCGCACTTCGACATGCCCGACAATCTCGCCTGCGTGGCCGTGGGGCGCCGCCGCTTTACGCTGTTTCCGCCGGCGGAATTGCCCAATCTGTACGCCGGTCCGCTCGAATTCACGCCGGCAGGGCAGCAGATCAGCCTGGTGGATTTCGCCAACCCCGACCTTGAGCGCCACCCGCGCTTTGCGGCGGCCATGCGCAACGCGCGCCTCGCCGAGCTTGCCGCCGGCGACGCGCTCTACATCCCCGGCATGTGGTGGCATCACGTCGAGGCGCTTGCGCCCTGCAATGTGTTGATCAACTACTGGTGGCAGCAGACGCCGGCCTACCTCGACGCGCCGGTCAATGCCCTGCTGCACGCGCTTTTGAGCCTGCGCGCGCTCCCGCCCGCGCAGCGCGCGGCCTGGCGCGGTTTCTTCGATCACTACGTATTTGCCGCGGACGACACGCTTGCGGCTCACATCCCCGCACGCGGCCGGGGCGTGCTCGGCCCGATTGACGAAGCACGCGCCCGCTCGCTGCGGGCGCTGTTGCTCAAACAGTTAAACCGATGATCGGGTGCGGACCGGTCAGGGAGGCGCAGCTTGCAGGCTAAGCGGATCAACAGAGTGGTGATTGCCGGTGGCGGCACGGCAGGCTGGATGATGGCCGCGGCCCTGTCGAAGACCATGGGACAGGTGCTTGACATCTGCCTGATCGAATCCGATGAGATCGGCACGGTCGGCGTGGGCGAAGCGACCATTCCGCCCATCATCATTTTTCACCGGCTGCTGGATATCAACGAACAGAAGTTCATGGCCGCGATGCAGGCGACCTTCAAGCTCGGCATCGCCTTCGAGAACTGGCGCCAGCTTGGCGAGACCTACATCCATTCCTTTGGCACCTCCGGGACCGATCACTGGACCGCCGGCTTTCAGCATTTCTGGCTGCGCGGGCGGGAACGCGGCATGGCGGGCCCCTACGGTGAGTACTGTCTCGAGTTGCAGGCGGCACTGGCAGGCCGCTTTGCGCACTTGCCGCAGGGCGGCATGAACTATGCGTTCCATCTGGATGCCAGCCTGTACGCCAAGTTCCTCAGGCAGTTCAGCGAGCCGTACGGCGTGCGCCGCATCGAAGGCAAGATCGTGGATGTGCGCCTCGACGCCGACAGCGGCGCCATTGCCTCGCTGCGCCTCGATTCCGGACTTGAAGTCGCCGGCGACCTGTTCATCGATTGCAGCGGTTTTCGCGGCCTGCTGATCGAGCAGGCGCTGCATGCCGGCTTTGAAGACTGGACCCACTGGTTGCCGTGCGACAGCGCCGTGGCCGTGCAGACGCGCTCGACCGGCGATCCGCTGCCCTACACGCGTTCCATTGCGCGCGACGCCGGCTGGCAATGGCGCATTCCCCTGCAGCACCGGGTCGGCAACGGCCTGGTGTACTGCAGCCGCTACCAGAGCGATGCGGATGCGAAACAGACACTGCTGGCCAATGTCGAGGGCGAGCTGCTGACCGAACCGCGGGTGCTGAAATTCCGCGCCGGAAGGCGGCTGCGACACTGGGTGAAGAACTGCGTGGCGATCGGCCTGTCGAGCGGCTTCATCGAGCCGCTGGAGTCGACCAGCATCCACCTGATCCAGCGCGGCATCATCCGCCTGATGCAGATGTTTCCGTTTGCCGGCATCGCCGCCTCGGACGTCGAGGAGTTCAACCAGCAGACCAGGGTCGAGTTCGAGCACATCCGCGATTTCATCGTGCTGCACTACCACCTGACCGACCGGCAGGACACGCCGTTCTGGCGCCACTGCCGCGGCATGGAGATCCCGGCCACACTGGCGCACCGCATCCGGCTGTTTCGCGAGACCGGGCGGGTGTTCCGCGTCCCGAATGAGCTGTTTGCCGAAAATTCCTGGATCCAGGTGATGCTTGGCCAGGGCGTCGTGCCTGAACAGCACCATCCGGTCGCCGGAGTGATGAGCGATGGCGAACTGCAAGCCTTCCTGGCCGGCATCAAGTCGAGCGTCGACAGGACCGTGGCGCAGCTGCCCGCGCACCAGCAGTACATCCGCCAGTACTGCAACGCCGCCGAGAAAGCTTGACACGCTCGGAGCAAACAGGGCAGCATCCCTGAAACCGGTTGCAGGCCAGGCCTGCCGGGACCGATTTAAACCAAAAAATGCTCCCGTAGCACCAACCGGTCAGTGATGAAGCCCGACACAAGCAATCTCACCGGCCTGGCACTGGCCGTGGCCATGGGCGGCTTCCTGCTGGGCTTTGATGCGACCGTCATTTCTGGCGTCGTGCCCTTCATACAGCAGTACTTTGGCCTGAACGGCGTCGCGGGCAGCCTGCGACTGGGCTGGGCGGTGAGTTGCCTTGGCTGGGGAGCCATGGCGGGGAATCTGGCGGCAGGTTTCCTCAGCGATCGCTTTGGGCGCCGCGCGGTCCTGCGCCTGACGGCCGTGCTGTTCATGACCTCGGCCCTGCTGGCGTCGACTTCAACCAGCTTCACCGTATTCGTATTGGCCCGCGTCTGCGGTGGGCTCGGCGTAGGCGCGGCCATTCTCACGGCGCCCGTGTACATCGCCGAGATCGCGCCCGCAGGGCGTCGCGGCGGCCTCGTGTCGCTTAACCAGCTGATGATCGTGATCGGCATTTCAGTCTCGTTCTTTTCCAACTATTTCCTGGTGGGCCTGGGCGCCGACAGCTGGCGGTGGATGCTGGGTGTGCAGGCCGTGCCCGCGTCGCTGTTCCTGCTGTTGCTGGCCACAGTGCCGGAGAGCCCGCGCTGGCTGCTCGACAAGGGCCGCACCTCTCAGGCACTGGCGGTGCTGACCTCGCTCCATGGCGCGAGTGCCGCGGAGCAGGAGTTGGCAGAGATTCAGCAGAGCCTCCGGGCGAATGCGGGCGCGGTACGCATCCGGAACGTGTTTGGCCGGCGCCTCAGGTTCGTGCTGCTGTTTGCCGTCGGCATCGCCTTCTTCCAGCAAATCACCGGCATCAACGCTGTGTTCTACTACCTGCCGACCATCTTTGGGCAGGCCGGCGGCGGGCTGGCAACCGCATTCGGACAGTCGGTGCTGGTCGGCCTCGTCAACGTCGGCATGACCCTGGTCGCAATCCGGCTCATCGACCGACTCGGGCGCCGGCCCTTGCTGCTGGCCGGCGTTTCGGGCATGGCCGTCGCGCTGCTGACCATCAGCTGGGCCTTTCATGCTGCGCCCGCGACGCCGGGCGCCGTGCCGCTCGTCAACGCGCATCTGGTGCTGTTCGCCATCATCGCTTTCGTGGCCTGTTTTGCCATCTCACTGGGTCCGGTCATGTGGGTGATGCTCTCGGAGATCTTCCCGAACGAGGAGCGCGCCGCCGCCATCTCAGTGGTCGGATTCTGGAATTCCCTGGTCAGCGCCAGTGTCACCCTGATATTCCCGTGGGAGCTTGCTCGCTTTGGGCCCGCCGGCACTTTTCTGGGCTACGGTCTGATGGCGCTTGCCGGCCTGCTGTTCCTCGCGCTCCACGCTCCTGAGACCAAGGGCAGGACACTCGAGGAGCTTGAACGTACGCTGCTGCGGGCGCCAGCAGGATGAAGCGATGAAGCTGAAATCCAGGAGCGTCCCCAAGAGGGTCCGGGGCAAGCGCGGCCCACGCCCGCGAAATTCGGTCACGCTGAAAATGGTGGCCCGCGAGGCGGGCGTCTCGGCCAGCACCGCTTCGCGCATCATCAATCGGACGGTGAACGTCAGCGACGAGCTGCGCCTGGCGGTCGAGGCCGCCATTGCAAAATTCAACTTTCGGCCCAACGCCGCGGCGCGGGGCCTGGCGCTGGGCCGGACTTTAACGATCGGCGTGATCAGCCAGGCGATGGACAGCCCCTTCTACGGCGAGGCGATTGTCGCTATCGAGCGCCGACTGCAGCCGCTCGGATATGCACCCCTGTTCATGAGCGGCAACTGGCAGGAACAGGAAGAGATCCGCTGCATGGAGGAGCTCATCAATCGCGGCGTCGACGGCATCATCATGTTTGCCGGGTGTCTCGGCGACGCGGCGCTCAAGGCCTACGCACAAAAAGTGCCCATCGTCGTGACTGGCCGGCTGCTGCGCGCCAAGGGCCTCGTCAGCATGCAGGTGGACGATCGCCACGGCGCCATCCTGGCCATGCGACATCTGCTGGAACTCGGTCATCGTCGCATCGCCTTTGTGGCCGGCCTCGTCAATCACCCGGACGCTAATGAACGCCTGGCCGGCTACAAGGGCGCGTTGGCGGCGGCCGGGATCGCTTTTGACCCGCTGCTGGTGTTGGACGGCGATTTTCACGAAGAGGGGGGCATGCGGGCCGTGTACCAGCTGATGGATTCGGGGGTGAAGTTCACCGCAATGTTCTGCGTGAATGACCAGACCGCCTATGGCGCCTGCCTGGCACTGGTCCGCAGGGGTCTGGGCGTGCCCAAGGACGTGTCGGTGGTCGGATTTGACGACCTGCCCGCCTCGGCCTATCGCATCCCACCGCTCACGTGCGTGCGCCAGTCCGTGCAGCAACTGGGGGAGCGTTCGGCAGAGGCCATATTGCAGCTCATCGCAGGGCGCCGGCCGCAGATCACGCTGCCGGCCGTTGAGCTCGTTGTCCGCGAGTCCACGAGCGGCGTTTCGCGCTAGCCTGGCCATGACACCGGCATGAGCGACACAGGCTCGATGGAATCCCTGCGCCGCCGCTTTCCGCCGGGCTTCATCTGGGGCGCCGCCAGCAGCGCCTACCAGATCGAAGGCGCCGCCGCCGCGGACGGCAAGGGTGAATCGATCTGGGATGAATTCTGCCGTCGCCCGGGCGTGATCGCCGACGGTTCGACGGGCGAGGTGGCCTGTGACCACTACCACCGCATGGAGAGCGATCTGGACCTGCTCTCCGAGCTGGCGGTCGACGCGTACCGGTTCTCCATTTCGTGGCCACGCATTCAGCCGGCGGGTTCAGGTGCGCTGAACGAGGCGGGCCTGTCCTTCTACGAGCGGCTGGTCGATGGGCTACTGCGGCGGAATATCAAGCCCTACGCGACTTTGTACCACTGGGACCTGCCTGCAGCCCTGCAGCGCCAGCAGGGCGGATGGGCTTCACGGGACACCGCCTACCGCTTCATGGAATACGCCGCCGTCATTGCGCGGCGGCTTGGCGATCGGGTTTCCTCATTCGCGACGCACAACGAGCCCTGGGTCACCGCCACTCTCGGGCACCAGACCGGCCTGTTTGCGCCCGGCCTGAAGGATCGCGCTGTGGCCGTCCAGGTGTCGCATCACTGCCTGCTGAGCCACGGCCTCGCCGCGCGAGCGGTGCGCAGTGTCTGCGGCACGGCCTCAATAGGCATCGTGCTGAACCTTTCGCCGATCACGCAGGCGACGCAGTCCGCGCCCGACGCGGCCCAGGCGGCACTCGAAGACGGTCTGCTGGTGCGCTGGTACATGGATGCGCTGTGCAAGGGCGTCTATCCGGCGGACGTGCTCGAGCACCTGGGACCGGACGCGCCGCAGACCGCGCCGGGGGACCTGCAGCTGATTGCGCAGCCACTCGATTTCCTGGGCGTCAACTACTACAACCCCACGGTTGCGCACGCCGGCAAACCCTCCGCGCCGGCCGCACCGGGTGCGCCCGTCACCGACATGGGTTGGGAAGTGTCGCCGGCCAGCCTCACGGACCTGCTCTCACGCCTGCATCGCGACTATCGGCTGCCGCCGCTGATCATCACCGAGAATGGCGCGGCCTACCGCGATCGGGTGGAAAACGGTCGCGTCGAAGACGAAGCGCGGCGCCAGTATCTTGAAACTTTGTCTGGTCGCTGCTCGACAACTTCGAATGGACCTCCGGATACGAAAAGCGCTTCGGCCTGTATTACGTCGACTACGCAACGCAGGCCCGGATCGCCAAGAGCAGCGCCGCCTGGTATGCGAAATTGACGCGCGCCTGCCACCGCCTGCGCGCCTCCGCGCCGGCCCCGGCAACGGTGGTGGCGAGCGCGGAGCGCCCGTGAGCTGCTGGGATTCGCTGGCCTGAAGCGGTGGCGGTTACGGAGGATTGTTCGCTTTCAGAAACGTCACCACTTGCGCAAGCATCTGCACGCGCGTCTGGCTGTGCGAGAGCCAGTGATCCTCGGATTTCAGATCAATCAGGTCGACGGGCTTGTGCAGGCCGCGGAGGGCCTCGGCCATCCAGCGGGACTGCTCATACGGCACGACCATGTCGTCCTTGCCGTGGATCAGCAGCAACGGCACCTGGACCGCGTCGACGTGGCGGAGCGGTGAACGCTCGTCGACGGAAGGATCATCGACATCCGTGACACCCAGCCAGCGCTCCCAATAGCGGGCGCCGTAGTTCGCTTCGGTGCGGACGCCGGCTTTGGGCTCCACCATGCGGTGCAGATCGGAA
>Ga0193713_1000442_pt1 | contig 14048 bp, 10 predicted proteins | sample H3a2metaG_FD_143054 | JGI IMG/M metagenome (GOLD analysis project Ga0193713, IMG submission 143054) | Soil microbial communities from a riparian zone of the East river system, Colorado, United States - H3a2 | ecosystem: Environmental > Terrestrial > Soil > Riparian zone | place: USA: East River... | reverse complement strand
AGCGGGGTTCCGGCCGTTTCGCTCGATGCTGCTCTGAAGTTTCTGCAGGATGAGGCAAACAAGATTCTGCCAAAAGGTTACGTGCTCGATTACACGGGCGAGTCGCGCCAGTTGCAAACCGAAGGCAGCAAGTTTTTGGGCGTGTTTTTGCTTTCGCTGGTGCTGATCTTTCTCGTCTTGGCGGCGCAGTTCAACAGCTTCCGCGATCCGTTCATTATTCTGTTGGGATCAGTCCCGCTCGCCATGTTCGGCGCGGGTCTATTCATGTTTTTGAAAATGCCGTTCGGGCAGTTCTTCACCGATCGTTGGACTACGTCGTTCAACATCTACTCGCAAGTCGGTCTCGTGACGCTCGTCGGTCTCGTTTCGAAGAACGGAATTTTGATTGTTCAGTTCGCGAATGAATTGCAACGGCAGGGTGTGGCAAAACTGGCGGCGATCGCACAAGCCGCGCGCATTCGTTTGCGTCCGATTATGATGACGAGCGTTGCAACTGTCGCCGGTCACTTTCCACTCACGCTCGTAACTGGGGCCGGCGCTGCGGCCCGAAATTCAATCGGTCTTGTGCTTGTTGGCGGAATGACTATCGGAACGATTTTCACTCTGTTCATTGTGCCGTCGCTTTACATGCTCATTGCCAAGGAGCATCACGAAAAATCTCTCATGGACGTGGGCTGGGAAGGCGCACCCGAAGAGGTGGATCTTACGCCGGAAATGGCACCTGCGCTTGCGTCAGAAGGGGACGGCAACAGTTGGAAACAGGCGTGACTTAACCTTTTGTGGGGCGCGCTAGCGCGCTGAGGAGAAAGACAAAAGCCTCGGCGGGTTTTCCCACCGAGGCTTTTGACGATGTCTCCACTCGCTGGCGAGTACTCTTTCGTGAGCTCACCACTCTTTGAAGCCACTCGTGTTCTAGTTGGACCTGGAGATCGCGTTAAGCGGCGGTTCCAGCGAAAATCCAGCGCCCTCGGGCTTCTCAGCTCGGCCGAAGATGCGTTGAAACGTCGGATGACGTAATCAAAGAATTTTGTAGATCACCCGCATCATCGTGTTAAGTTCTTGTTACTGTCGCGCCTCGCAATGTCGTCACCGACAACACCGTCTGTACGTCCCGGCATGGGTACAATCCTTTATCCAGGAGGCGTGGCGTTTCGGGTCTGGGCGCCCTTTGCCTCAAGTGTGTTTCCTGCCGGAACCTTTAACCAGTGGAGCGACACGGCCAATCCGTTCGCCAGCGAGGGCAATGGCTATTGGTCGGTGGACGTGCCCCGGGCGAAGATTGGCGATGAATACCAATTTGTAATCCACAACGCCGATCAGGTACTGTGGCACAAAAACCCGTACGCAAGCGAGGTGGTGAACTCGTCTGGCAACGCTATCATCCACGATCCCGATTTCGACTGGACAGGTGAGGATTTCGTGATGCCGCCGCGTAACGAATTGGTGATTTACGAAATGCATGTCGGCAGTTTCAACGACTCCCCCGGCGCCGCCCCTGGCACGTTCGACGAAATTGTGCCGAAGCTGGGCTACCTGCAGCATCTAGGTATTAATGCGATCGAGATCATGCCGGTGCTGGAGTTTCCGATGAGTTTCTCGTGGGGTTACAATCCTGCCGATCCGTTTGCCGTGGAATCAGCATTGGGCGGACCGCAGGGTCTCCAGCGGTTTGTGAAAGCAGCGCATGCGCACGGCATCGCGGTGATCATGGACGTGGTTTACAATCACTTCGGTCCTGGCGATCTCGATCTCTGGCGCTTCGACGGCTGGAGCGACGGTAATCATAACGGGGGCATCTATTTCTATGATCGCGATCGTTCGCACACCGATTGGGGCGACACTCGTCCGGACTACGGGCGGCCAGAGGTACGCCAATACCTTCGCGACAATGCCCTCTTTTGGCTGAACAAATACCGTCTGGACGGTCTGCGTTTCGATTCGGTGAGCAACATCCGCAGCGTTAATGGCCGCGACCTGCCCGATGGTTGGAGCCTCCTGCAATGGATCCACAATGAAATTCGTTCCACGCAGCCGTGGAAGATCACGATCGCGGAGGATTTGCAGAATAACGAGTGGATAACGAAAAGCACTGATCAAGGAGGAGCAGGATTCGCCTCGCAATGGGACGCCGGTTTTGTGCATCCAATCCGGGATGCAATCATCGAACAAAACGATGCGGACCGGAATCTTCATGCTGTTCGCGACGCACTCTATCATCGCTACAACGGCGACGCGGAGCAGCGGGTGATTTACACGGAATCGCATGACGAGGTGGCGAACGGTCACGCCCGGGTGCCCGAGGAAATCTGGCCCGGTAACGCCGGAAGTTGGTTTTCAAAGAAGCGTTCTACACTAGGCGCCGCGCTCGTTTTTACCGCCCCTGGTATTCCCATGATCTTTCAAGGCCAAGAGTTTCTTGAAGACGAATACTTCCGCGACTCGGCCGCCTTGGATTGGGCGAAACTCGATACATACGCGGGTATCAATGCTCTCTATCGCGACTTGATTCGCCTGCGCCGCAACTGGTTCAATCAGACACGAGGTCTTCGCGGTCAACAAATCAACGTCCATCACGTCAACAACGCTGATAAGGTGATAGCATTTCATCGCTGGGAAAACGGCGGACCTGGCGACGATGTAGTGATCGTTGCAAACTTTGGCAACCGCAGTTACGACAGCTATACGTTAGGGTTCCCACGAACGGGCGGCTGGCGGGTCCGCTTCAATAGTGACTGGCAAGGTTACAGCCCGGATTTTAGCAATCAGCTGGGCTATGACACCTTCGCCAGCGACGGATCGCGTGACGGAATGCCGTTCGAGGCTAACGTCGGCCTGGGATCTTACTCCGTCCTCATCTTATCGCAGGATAGTCCGTGAAGTATTTTCTCGGCCTCGATTGAGTCCAAGGTTCTGTGCATCTGTATTCGTTTTGGCTTTCCCTCTGCCGATTAAACGCCTTTTTCGCAGGGTGATTTTTATGCAGTGTCGGCGCGGTCCACCGTATAAAGATGCATGTGATTCAAAGTCAGTAGCCTTTTGACGTAGCCTATTGTTCGAACTCCTATCCTGCAGATTGACAGTCGGCGGCAGCTTGCTCCGAGTCTTGTGCCCGGCGGCCGACATGGTCAAGGACGAGCTGCAACAGACTTCGTTGCCCGAATCACCAACCCCGCCACCGGTACGCCTGCTTCCATACGCAATTCGGTTTGGGCGATCTCGGGCTGCAGCCCCGAGAAGGCGAGCAACTGCTCTACGTAGGCGCGGGTGTGGCTATAACGGCCGTGCAATCCCAGACGATAGTCGAAATCGGCCCTGCCTCCGATCGCGTGCTCGAGCGTGAATACGAAGAGCCCGTTCGGCCGCAGTGCTGCTGCTGCTGCTGCTACGACGTCTTTCAGGTCGCCGAAATACACGAGAGCGTCGCCCGACACAATCAGATCGAATGCTCCAAGGTTATCGCGCAGGTACTCCGTTAACTCGGTTTTCGACAGTTCATCGTAGACGTTCTTTTCCTTCGCGTGCGCCAGCATTCCTGCGGAGAGGTCAACACCCACCAATCGGCGCGCATAAGCAGCAACCAGCGGACCGCAAAGCCCCGTTCCACAGCCGGCGTCTAGCACGTCAAGGCGCTTTGACGGCTCGAGATGCGAATCCTCCAGCATTGCCGCCACGAGCGCCGGAACGCGGTATGACAACTTCTCAAGCTTCGATTCAAAGCTGGAGGCAAAACTGTCGAAGGTTGTTTCGACAAATCCGTTCGATGCGCGCGCCGGCACACCTCGACCGGTGCAGGCCGCCAGCATGTGCAGCGCAATCGGGTCTCCTGGCTCTTCTTCGAGCCATTGTTCGAAGATGCGCACGGCCTCGCCGATCTCCCCAAGCGTACAATGCGCAAGGGCAAGCAGCTTTCGCGCTTCCCGGTGCTTTGGCTGGAGCGTGATTACCTTGCAGTAGCACGCTGCCGCTTCCTCAGTTCGCTTCAACCCATTGAGCAGGATGCCAAGGTTCGTGTACGCGTCAATGTGATCTGGATTCAGTCGAATGGCTGTGCGATACGCTGCTTCCGCTTCAGACGGTTTTCCAACGGCCCTTAGCGCCACACCGAGGTTGCTGTAGGCATTCGCGTGGCTCGGGTCGATGGCGACCGCACGCCGATAGGCATCTATCGCTTGTTCCAGCTGACCATCCGATTGGAAGATGATGCCAAGGTTGCTATAGCAATCCGCTTGTTCCGGCACTAGGGCGAGGCTCCGCTCGATGAGCGCGACCGCTTCGTTGCTGCGCCCCTGTTGATGCGCAAGTACGCCGGCATAGTGCAGAGCGCGAGGATGATTTGGGGCCACCTCGATAACGCGGCGATACAACTCGTGGGCCTCCGCGAGCTGCTCATTTTTCTGCAGCAAGATGGCGAGTTCGAGCGCCTCCTCGACCGTCAACTCGCGTGTCGGAGTTTCTGATTGCTCCACGAGCTTCCCCCCGAGCAGCTACTGCGTCCCTCGCCAACCGGGACAGTTCCTAGCCTTCTTTGTTGGCTTTGAGGTCGTACTTGAAATGAATCCCTGTATCGAGCGACCCATCAGCCTTTTGCGGCTTGTATTCAAGGTCGATCTTCGCAAACGCTAAGCTGACCGTCTCCGATCCCGCTTGACCGCTGGCGTCGCCATCTGTGACCCCGGTGATGATGATGTCATTCATCTTGACGATGAGGTAATCCTGCTGGGCCTTGCCTGCCTTGCGGTGAGTGATCGTCGCTTCCTTTAGGTGCGTACCGGTCGCGCACGCCCGCATGAGCAGCGGCGAGGCTTTGTCGATCTTGTGGACGATGGAGAGATCCTGGAACGTCGCCTTGCCGGCACCTCCTCCGCCCCCGGTAGCGGTAGCACCAGTGCTCGTCACACCCCATGAAAACGAAAGCACCTCGATTTCGTCTTTGTGTTTGGCATCGAGCGATTCCCCTTTGATGTCCCCAATCTTTGCAAAGATGTCTGATGCCATTGGACCCTCCTTAAGATTCTGCACGCTGACTGACGACACGACGCTGACACAAAAGCCACGCGATGTCGACCACTGAACCCTTGCATTTTAAACCTGCGCGAACGAGAGCGGCTGGTTCTCGGAATCCGTGTGAGAACGCGGCAGCGACACCGGGAGTTGTAAGAATTTGTTTTTTCACGGTGAACCGGAGGATAGCCCTCCAGGGGGCGCGGGATCAAGGAAAATGTTCCGAAGCAAAGGAGCGAGGGAGCGCTTTAGCTAGCGCTCAAGCTCCCCCTCTTCAAGATAAATCTCCGCAACTGCTTCTACTTGCAGGTCGAAGAATTCGTGTGCTCCAGCAGCGTGGCCCTGTCCAGCAAGTGTCTCCCCCGGCTTGATGCGTTCGGATGCCCGATTCGGTCGTCCATGGAAGGTGACGCCTACGCCCCGAAGTGTTTCAGACTGGGTGAACCGGTGTGTCTCTTCGGCACTGAACTCGTGACCCGTGACGTTGACCGACACGACGTGGTCAAAATCCGGTGGCTCAGTAATCCGATGAACCAAGAATTTCTCCTGATCTTTCCCAAACAGCAAGTATCCAAGCTCGGAGCCTTTGCCTTTAGGGCTGGCAGCGCCTATCTCTTGAAAGTAAAGCACCTCCGTGACATGAACCTTGACGTGTTCGGAAATGCTTTCGCCGCCCCTCTCAAAATGGAACCTAAACAGACTTCCGCCGAAAGAGGTCAGCGCCGGCTTGCCAGGATCACGCGAGATCAGGTCGGTGATATGAAACTTCTTGGGCTTGAACGTGTACATGTCATTGCGACCAAAGTGAGCACGAAAGTCGTGCAGACGCCCCGCCGCTTCGTCGTTGAGAGTCACCGCCAGGATAACTTGGAAATTATGAGGTGACATGAACATGGGTAGGTGAGAGAGGTAAAGTGTTTCCTCACCGAAAAGCAGCATGCCGTGGGTTCCGAAGGTGGCATTAGGATCGGGGTGGTCGTGGCTGACCTCCGGCATGTGCATACCTGGCATCTCGGGCATTTTGGGCATCAGGGCACCTACTTATTGATAAGAATTTGTTTTTTCACGGTGAACCGGAGGATAGCCGTTCAGGAGCACGGGAACAAGGAAAAATCAATAATTGATACGTTCCCCAAAATCCGCTGTGAAATAGGGAAATCTACTCTGGTTTCACATTCATCGGTGAAACGACGCGGACATCTAACCAATCGATGAAGCCAACGCCCCGTTGCGAAACAACTCCAGTGGGTTTGCCACGACGCCGTGCCGCAGCTTATCTCTTTCTCGTTAGGTAGCAGGCCATGCGCGATCTCTTTCTTATTGTGGTGTTCGGTTTTGCTGGAATTAAAGGATTAGTTTGGGTATGCGGAGACACAGCGCTAGCTTTAGCGAGTGTTTGTTGGGTTCCAGGACAAGCGATCATCGATAACTCTTAGCTCGACAAGACGTGGGACAAAAGCTGTTACTTTCTTTTAATTAAGTATTTGTTCCCGTAGTTCAACGGATAGAACGGAGGTTTCCTAAGGCCAAAACCGCGTTTTTGCAGGAATTCGCTCAGGTCATCAACCGTGCGCAAGCCGCTGTGCCAAAAGCTGTTGAATAATTATTATGTTCCTCCCGCGTAATCAGCAATGTGCTTATTTTTACCTCCCCGGGTGACACAAAAACAATCCGTTATTCCCATCCCGGAGATACCAAGACCGACCGCCCATTACGCAACAAATAATCACGTCGCTGCGGCGAGACCAAGACGGCGCTGCAATTGGGTGCACCAACTTTCAGAGCAAGTCTTTGAAGTCTCGCGCACCCGGTTCGTGTGACCATGTACGTCCGTTCCTTTTCGATGAGAAAAGCGGCGTTTGCATCACATATCAGCCCGAGTACACGCACTTGAGATGGTCCGATAGTTTCAATGTCGAGGATTGTCATCTTTGCGGGAAACGGTTGATGTGACTCGCCATGGCTGGCATCGAATTCCGCCACGCGCTGCTCTAGCCATTCCGGCACATACAAGCTGGAATCATCGGTGCGTATGATGATCCTGCCGGGTCTTCTTTCGAACGAAAAGCCCTTAGGCAGGGAATGCACCACGCGGTTGTCTTCTACAGATATGAGGCGCTTCCCCATTCGATCCTGCAATCGCAGTCCAAGGAGAAAAAAATCCTCGCGATCGATTCGAAACGCCAGATAAACGTTTTCCGATACGTCGCAGACAGTGGCTTCCCCGCTTGTACTTTGAACACGCAGACTCTGCCCCACTTCGACAAAAGCTTCTCTCCCTGGCTCAACTGAAAAATAATCATGCCGCGTCGCAGAGCGCGGAAGAGACTTCCACGCGTATAGGGTCTCGCCGTCAATCTTCAGCTGTCCGTGATGGACCGCATCGTGACAGGTTGGGCAAATTGCTATCAGGTGCTTCTGATCGTTCGTAGCATATACAGATCATTCCCGTATGTGATGCATTTCGACCCGACGTGAGAAGCAGCCAGGATTTGCACACTTATTCCCCGCCTCCTCGATCAAAGCGCGTTTCTTCTTTTTGCCGATTCCCTTTCGCGGTTTAGCCATCTATGAACGGCCTTAGATCAAACATTACCCTGAGGCTCTCCAGCGCTTTTCGAAGAGCTTCCAGTTTTGCCCACGTACAGAGGCAAGGCAGCTTCTGGTATCAAAACCCACGGAGACACTGTTGAATCTGGCGTCACCGGCCGATGTAGGAAGCCCCAGCTCGGCTTAGGTATAGATGAAAGAAAAAGACGATAAAGTCTTCACAGAACTTTAAGTGGTTATGAAAAACAACGCTCATAAAGTCACTTATCGTTTGTTCGTCGCTCCACATAGGAACCTGATATTCGACCTTTTCACCTTGCCTTATCCCTATAATCCTGAAGTTTTCGTACGGAATACCGCCCGTAACAAAGTGATTAATTTTGTCTCGCATTTCCACAACCATCTCAATATCAGCCCGGTGCTTTTCGAAGATCAGGGTCTCAAATTGGTCAGCCAGAAATTTTTTCGACTTAGGTAGCACGCTTCGAAGCATTTTGATAATTCTCTTGCCCCCATCACCAAATGTTCGCGGATTCCACTTGTTCCACCCTAGGAGCGTCGCGGGCAGCTTTGCCAAATAATCCAGGCTAATCTTGTACTGTACAAGAAATTCGTCGAACTCTAGATATAACTCCTGCGAATATGAGAACGCTACATGCCCGGTTGCTGCTTTTTCATAAATCGGTGCCTTTGGTTTCAACCTGTCAACCTCCTTCGCGAAACGGTCATAATGCATCCAGATCGCTAACAGCTTCTTAGCCTGTAGCACCAACGCATTCAGCAATTCCTTTTTTTGGCCATCGGAGAGAGCCAGCTCCGACGCGAATTGGATCATTGTTGTCAGCAAACGCTGATTAATGAGGCCATTCGGGCTGGAGTCATAGAACAGCTGTGTCTGCAACATGTAGTCAGAAAACACCTTTTTGGCATTGCCGCAAAAAGGTGTAGCCAAAAAGTCTAGGAGGGAACAGCCAGTCTCCGCGCAGGTAAACACCGTACTGACAAGGCAAAATATCTCTGTGAATCTGGCCCATGAATTACGGGCGCCAGACGTTCCCCCCTCGCCATAAGACTCATCGCGTAATCCAGGGCCTGCCTCCTATTTCCTTTAAACAGGTGCATGCCAATGTCATAAAACAAATTGAACTCCGATCGTTTTATCAGATCACTAGACGGTTGCCCCGGCCACGCTGCCCAATCGCGCTCGAACTATTTAAATCAAACTGCCGATTCGCCTGTAAGAAGGCGCTTGCATAACTCAGAACTGGCGTCCCCGGCGGGAATCGAACCCACATTTAAGGTTTAGGAAACCTCCGTTCTTTCCGTTGAACTACGGGGACGACTTCAGGAAGTCAGAACGTAGACGTTAGAAAGATGACGGAGAAAATCCAGAAGTCAGGTTTCGCGCAAAACAGTGCCAGCTTGAATCCGACCCGATTCTCTCCGGATGATCGCGCCGAAACCGGCTGCCTTGCGGCGCAAAATGAGTCGCTAACGCGATTTTCGAGAACCTGAGGGTCGACGCTGACCGGGGCGTTTGGCAGATGGGGCAAGCATTGCCACTTTTGCCGTGAAGGTCACCATAGCTGCCATATAAGCTCGGAACGCTGTGAACCTCACTTCGGGGTGAAAAAGGGCAACGAACGAGTCGACGGTTGTATGGCCGTCCCGTATTGCATCGGTTGCTAATTCAACCCACTGATCCGGAACAACTTGCTTGCTAGAGAGTCGCTTTCTTCCGACGGCGGATAACCGCTTTGGTTTTTCCTTTCCGAGTCGTGAGAAGGCGCGAGAGTGCTTATTCATTCTTGTTTTATGACAGTGCCCCGGCCAAACTGGCAAGCTTAAATTCGCCGGGCCTCTTTCCCGCCGCGAACGATTTACCACGCGTCCCCAAGAACCGCCGGAACGTCGGCGGCCACTCGCTTGAATGTTCACTGAGCTTTCCGCGCAGACATTTCATCGAAGGAACGCCTTTTTCGGATCGACATCTGGAACACGGAAAAAACAGGTGCCCACCTCGCCGATGTTCGACATAATTCCCGGAATTATGCACTTCAGATTTTTGGCGCTCGCAGCTGCCGGGCTGTTGACGCTTGCTCAAAACACGGCTGCACAGCCGCAATTTAAATATCCCGCCGCGCCCACGAGCAATCATGTCGACGATTACAACGGGGTAAAAGTCGCGGACCCTTACCGGGCGCTGGAAAATCCCGACTCGCCCGAGTCGCGGGCGTGGATCGAAGCGGAAAACAAGATCACGTTCGATTTTCTGAAAACGATCCCGGAACGCGACGGAATTAAGAAACGGCTGACCGAAATATGGGATTACGAGCGCTTTGGCGTGCCGTTCAAGGAAGACGGGCGTTATTTCTTCCGAAGAACGCCGGTTTGCAAAACCAGAACGTAATCTATACCACAACGAATTTTTCCGGGACGCCGCGCGAGTTGCTCGACCCAAATTTGCTGGCCAAGGACGGCACGATCGCGCTAAGCGGACTTGATGTGACTAACGATGCCAGGCTGATGGCTTATGGCCTCGCCACCGCTGGCTCCGATTGGCAGCAATGGAAAGTGCGCGATGTGGAAACCGGCAAGGATCGACAGGATCTTTTGGACTGGGTCAAATTCTCCAACGCGTCGTGGAAAAAAGACGGCAGCGGATTTTTCTACAGTCGTTACGACAAACCCGAAAACAAACTCCGCTCTCAGGTTTACAATCACAAACTTTTCTTCCACCAACTCGGCACGCCGCAGTCACGCGACAAACTGATCTACGAACGGCCCGATCAGAAGGAATGGCTTTTCAATGCTGAGGTCACCGACGACGGCCGCTATCTGGTGGTTACCGTGCGGCGCGGTACCGATCCAAAGAACCGCATCTTTTACAAAAACCTGGTCGATCCGAATTCCAAAGTCGTTGAGCTGTTGGATAAAGCCGACGCCGAATACAATTTCATCGACAACGAAGGGCCGGTGTTTGTCTTCCGGACGAATCTGGATGCGCCGCTGGGCCGCATCGTTTCTATCGACACGAGCAAACCCTTGCCACCGAAGGTTGATGATCTGGTGCCGGAATCGAGAGACAAACTCGAAGCGGTCAGTTCGGTCGGCGAGCGCTTCGTTGCGGTTTACTTGAAGGACGCGCATAGCGCAGTGAAATTGTTTAATCGCGACGGATCGGCTGACGGCGAGATCGCGCTGCCGGGACTTGGCACTGCCGCTGGATTCACCGGAAAACGCGGAGACCGTGAAACGTTTTTCTCGTTCACGAGTTTCACCACGCCCACGGAAATCTTTCGCTACGATTTCGACAAGCGCGAAAGCGAGCTGTTGTTCAAGCCGGCCGTGAAATTTAATCCTGATGATTACACGACCGAACAGGCCTTTTACCAGAGCGCCGATGGCACGCGCGTGCCGATATTTATCTCATACAAAAAAGGAATGAAACGAGATGGCCAGACGCCGACTTACCTTTATGGCTATGGCGGCTTCGATATTTCCAGCACGCCGTCGTTCGCGCCGGCTAATCTGGTGTGGATGGAAATGGGCGGCATTTACGCTGTTGCGAACCTGCGCGGCGGCGGCGAGTACGGCGAGAAATGGCACGAGGCTGGAATGCTTCATACGAAACAAAACGTGTTCGATGATTTCATCGCGGCCGCGCAGTACTTAATCGACAACAGGTTTACATCGACATCGAAGCTCGCGATTGGTGGCAGCAGCAATGGTGGATTGCTCGTCGGTGCGTGCATGACGCAACGTCCCGACCTTTTCGGCGCGACCTTGCCAAACGTTGGTGTCATGGACATGCTGCGATTCCAGAAATTTACCATCGGCTGGGCATGGACATCCGATTACGGGACTGCCGACAAGCCGGATGACTTCGCGTATCTTTACGCGTACTCGCCGCTCCATCACATCGCCAAAGGTTGTTGTTATCCGGCGACGTTGATTACGACCGCCGATCACGACGATCGCGTAGTCCCCGCGCATAGTTTCAAATTCGCCGCGACACTCCAGGCAGCACAAAGTTGCGACAAACCGACAACGAAAATCATTGAGGAAACCGCCGATCGCTGGGCGTTCCTCGTCAAGGAACTCGGGATGAAAGTCTCGAAGTGACCAGCTCTTAATAAGCGGTTTTCGCGGGGGATCGTTACGCAGCGATCTGGCCGAGAACGGCGCGCAGTTCGTGAAAATCCACCGGCTTGGTCAAATGAAAATCGAAACCAGCTTCTTTGGCGCGTTCAATATCGTCAGGTGCTCCAAATCCAGTGAGCGCCACTGCCTTAAGCGGTCGTTTTCTTTTGACCTCGGCGATCACATCGTAGCCGTTGCCGTCCGGCAAGGCGATGTCGCAAAGGACAACATCGAATTCTTTTGAACCGATGATTTTCCGCGCGCTCTGCGCATCATCCGCCACGGAAATCTCGTGACCGAAATGTGTGAGCAGACGGGACAAAGCTTCCAGCGTGTCGCCGTGATCTTCGACGACCAGAATACGCAAGCTTTTACCGGGGTATGAATCTCTTGTTCGATCCTCGTTCATCTTCGCCGTCGCCCTTGGCGAACCCGTACACCGAAATCACCCCGCCGTCGAATTTCTTCACGATTAGAGATTAGAGCACGACAGCGGACTTCTCGGGGTCTCATGGCTGAGTAAGATCGATAAATATGGCGGACAAGGAGATTGCTGCGTTGAGCGATTCACACCTGCGCGGCACGAGGTTCGTCTACGTCGCAGCATCGTTCGCCGCATTGGGCGGGCTCCTATTTGGATACGACACGGGCGTCATTTCCGGGGCGCTCATTTTTATCAAGCGCGAATTTGGCCTAACCACTATAGCCGAGGAAATTGTTGTAAGTGGCGTTTTATTGGGAGCGACCCTTGGCGCGATCGTCGGTGGCAAAGCCGCCGATCTCTTCGGCAGGCGAAGAGTCCTGCTCGTGACGGCGGCGATTTTCGGTATCGGCGCGCTCGCCAGCGCAGTGGCGCCATCGCCTCCCGTATTGATCGTGAGCCGTGTCGTTCTCGGTTTGGCCATTGGTCTCGCCTCAACAAACGTTCCGGTTTATCTATCCGAAGTTGCGCCTCCGCATGCGCGGGGCTGGGTGGTATCGCTCTTTCAACTCGCCGTCACTCTCGGCATCGTCGTTGCGTATCTAACCGATTACGCTTTCGCCGGTGTTGAAGGTTGGAGATGGATGCTCGGTCTGGCCGTCGCTCCGGCGCTAGTCTTCGGAACCGGCATGTTTTTTTTGCCGGAAACTCCGCGCTGGCTCATTCGTGGCGGGCACCATGAAGTCGCGCACCGCGTTCTCGTGCGCATCCGTGAGCTTGGCGATGTCAACGTCGAGATCGAAGAGATCAAGGCGAGCTTGGCGCGACAAACTGAGGGCGGACACTGGACCGATTTGCTGCGTCGGCAGGTTCGACCAGCTCTTTTCGTTGGCCTAGGTCTCGCCGTCTTCCAGCAAATCACCGGCATCAACACGGTGATCTACTACGCGCCGAAAATTCTTCAGACCGCCGGATTCAATTCCGCTTCCGGTGCGATCCTGGCGACCGTGGGCATAGGCGTTGTAAATGTTGCCATGACAATCCTCGCGATGTTTTTAGTTGACCGCGCAGGCCGCCGGCCATTGTTGCTCGTCGGTATCGCCGGGATGATCATCACGCTTGGCGTGCTCGGCTTGAGTTTCCGCATCTCAAATCCGTCAGGACAGCTCGCGTGGATCGCTGTGATTTGCCTGATGGGTTATGTCGCTTCATTTGCGATCAGTCTCGGACCGATCTTCTGGCTCTTGATCGCTGAGATTTATCCGCTAAAAATTCGCGGGCTCGCTGAAGGCACAGCGGCCACGTTCAACTGGGCTTCGAACCTGATCGTTTCGCTCACGTTTCTGACATTGGTCGAGAAACTCGGTGCGAGTTCAACATTCCTGCTCTATGCGTTTGCCTCGGTGGCGTCGTGGCTCTTCGCTTATTATTTTGTTCCAGAAACGAAGGGGCGCACGCTGGAACAGATCGAAGCCTTCTGGAGAGCAAGGCATCGCTTGCGCCAGGCGGCGACCCGAATTTCCTAACTCAATCGCTCGCGATTATGCGGTTTCCCCAGGTCCAGCACGGGGCCGATGGGAACGATGCGAGTCGGATTGATTTGAGTGTGCGTCATGTAGTAGTGGCGCTTGATGTGGTCGAAATTGATGGTGTCTGTGATGCCTGGCTGCTGATATAAATCCAGTAGGTAACCCTGAAGATTCGGGTAGTCGATAATGCGTCGCAGATTGCACTTAAAATGACCGTGATAAACCACGTCGAACCGGATCAGCGTGCAAAAAAGTCGCCAGTCCGCTTCGACAATGCGATTACCGAACAGATATCGACTTTTGGTTAAGCGCTCTTCCAGTTGATCGAGCGCTTCAAATAATTTTCGGCAGGCAATCTCGTATGGCCGCTGGCGCGTGGCGAAACCGGCTCTGTAAACACCGTT
>Ga0193713_1000441_pt1 | contig 14052 bp, 18 predicted proteins | sample H3a2metaG_FD_143054 | JGI IMG/M metagenome (GOLD analysis project Ga0193713, IMG submission 143054) | Soil microbial communities from a riparian zone of the East river system, Colorado, United States - H3a2 | ecosystem: Environmental > Terrestrial > Soil > Riparian zone | place: USA: East River... | reverse complement strand
TCGCCCCGCGCGGCGACGACGCCTTTGCAGGCTTTCTTCAGCGCGTCAATGTCCATGGGCGCGCCTTTCGGAGTCTCCGCGCGGCCGCTGCGGCCAAGCAATAGGCCGCCGGCCGCCGCAGCGGTGCCCTTCACGAAGCCGCGGCGCGAAAATGAATCTTCTCCGTTCATGACTCATCCCTTTCACCATGGCAATGCGCGCCGCGACATCTCGATGGCTCGGCGCAGGAATTTTTCGTGGTCGGGATTTGGTGTACTCATGTTGGTTGTGGGTTTGTTCTAGAGGGGAATGGGGGGTGCTTTTTTTGTTTTCTCGAAGAAAGGGGAACAGACGAATTCGTGGCGTGCTAGTTCATATCACACGAATTTCCAAAAGATTGCAACGGATAACGCGTAAAACGCAAAGACAAGGAGTGCGCCTTTCCAATGCACGCTTTTCGGCGCATCCGGTTCTGGCAAAAGCCACCACTTCAGCGTCTTGACGAACAACGGCATCGTCAGATATGTCGTCAATGCGACGCTGATGGAATTGCCAATGAACAAGGCCAGTGAAAAATTCAGACTCGCAAGGCGGGGACTGAGAAACAGGCTTTCGAGCATCACAATAGGAAAAAGCCCCAGCAGCACCAGCATACCAGCTTTCCAATTCGGCGGGCCTTTACCCGTTTTTGGATCTGTCGGGAACCATCCGGGAAACGACGTGGCCAGGCGCGTGAGCTGCTCGTGTTCGATGAAAGCTTTAGACTCGCTCAACATCTCTTTGCGTTCCGGAGCGTTCATCCATCCCTCAAGGTGCGCGGCGGAGTCGAAGCGCATGATGGTCGTCCAAAATCCGCCCTTCTCGTCCGGTGGCTGGAGGAACGTGCCTTTGTAACCAGGATATTTGGCCTGAGCGGATTGCATGCGCGCCGCCCACTCCCGATAGGTGTCCTCCTTGCCGGGTTTGATCTTGGAAAAAATCACCTCGGTGACATTACCGTCGGGACGCTCTCCGCTCTCTCCGATTTGCACGACTTCGCCGAAGTTGCCGCCTTCAAAAAGCGGAACCCCTTCGGCAATGATTTCCGCTCGTTCCTTGGATTTCTGCCAGACAACGAGGTCCTCCTTGGATCGAAAATTCAGGATGATCGTCCATTCGTTGCTGTCAGGTCGCGTTGGCGGAATGATGTCGCTGCTGACGAAGCCGGGAAATTTTCCGATGACAAGATCGTTGTGTGCCTTCCAGGCGGTGAATTGGGCGTCCATTCCGGGCCGAAGCTTGACGGTGGCGATGATGATGGCTGGGGTGCTCATGATTTGTTTTCTGAGAGGTTGCTGAATATGCGGTTCGCGTTCGAATTAAAAGAGAACAGTGACTCGCAATGTGGTTGCCCACGCGGCATCGAGATCTGGATTGGTCCCCGGCGTCGGGATGTAGCTGATCGCCGGTTCGACATAAGTGGCGGCGACAATATGAGCTTGATAGTAAACTTGAAACATTAATTCACTGCTGCGGTGAAAAATGTTTCCGTTCAGCCAGGAGCACGCCACGCCAGCGCCCGCGGAATCCTGCGATCTTCCCGGCACAAGTCCGAACGCTGTCAGGCCGGATCCGAAATATTGATTCACGGGAAGCGTTTCCGAGTTGTTCGCGCCAAACTGAAAAAAACCCGAGATGCCGCTGTTGTCCTTCCCCGGATGGCGAAGCCAGATTCGCTGGGAACCGAAAAGGTAAACACCCGTCGCGCCGGATTCGGTTACGTCTCCCGCGCGCATTTGGCCCGACTGATTCCATAAGCCGATGCCAAATGAGCCCGGCAACTTGTCGCTCCCGATCTGCCAGGCCGCGCCCGCCTCCCAAATATTGAAATAATACCCATTAAACTCCGGCCCTCTCGTCCCGGTTTGCGTGCCGTTGGCGATATTCCCGTCATACACTCCGTAGGAAAAATAGAAATTTTTCGTCGGTGCAAAGGTGGTCGTCACTCCGCAGGCGGAGTTGTAATATCCAGGCATGACGCCAAGCAGTGTAGGATTCACGAAAACAGGCGTGAAAAGCAGGCCGGATACTGAGGGAATGAAAAGGGATTGGTCCTGCGTCGGAACGGGGCGCAGAACATTATTGAAATCAGCCGTTGGCACCATTTTTCCGACGCGAACGATGAGCTTTCCGTCGAACAGCTCCTGCCGCCACCACAATTGATAAAGTTCCGAGCGATGTAATGGCAGTGGGCCGGGCAACGAGTTGTATCCCTGTACGCTGCCAGCCCGTTGATTCGTAGGATCCCCGTCGAAGCGCAAAAAATCGATACCGAATTTTCCGCCTTTCCAACCGACGAGCTTCTCGGAATCCAGGCCGAGACTGAGAATAAGCAAACTGTCCCAGCTCCAAGAACCCGGCTGTTCGCCGCCCGAGATCAAATAGTTTGTGTCTCCCGCCCATACGCCGCCAAGGAAGACGCCCGAATCTTTTGTGAATCCCAGCCATTCACCCAATTGTCCTGTGCCGGTTGTCTGATTAACGGCGCCAGGGTTTGAGCTGATCCCAAGAGGAGGCGGTGGTCCCGAGTCTTGTTCTTCCGACAGTGGAGGTGATTCCACAGAAGTCGCAAATGCTGTCTCGACACAGGCCAGTACTAGCCAGGAGAGCATGAGCTGAATGGTTCGAAATAAAATGCCTGATTTTGAGAACCAAGAGCGCGGACGGAAATGCGGGGGGGAGCTTCTTGTTTTTATAATTCCGTCGAGGCTGAACGGTTCCTTGGTCTTTTGCAATCAATTTGATTTTCGAATTTACAAAAAATCAGTTTCACGTCGCCGAGTCGCGCCGACCCTGCAGAAATTTCTTGCGTAACACTCGGGGCGGTCGCAAGCTCGCAGGCCAATGAGCCGGTTCGCGCGTTCAAGAAATCACGGGCGCGCATTTGTTGCAGTTTGCGTTTTCGCGGCATTCCTTTGGGCGCTCGCCCTGAGTGCGTCTCCGCAATTCCACCAGCGCGTCCACAAGGATGCTGGTCGCGTCGAGCACAATTGCGCGGTGACGATGATAACCTCTGGCAGCTACGAGCATGCTGCTCAATCGCCATTGGCGGACGCACCTGCTACGGCGGTTCAGTTTTCGAAAATTCGGGCGTTGACCTCACGCTGGGTTCAATCGCCGTTTCTTGGCGCGTGCATTTTCGAGCATGCGCCGCCTGCGCGCGGTTAGCACGTACCCTGTAGCCGTCGCCCTATGGGCGACGCGACGCGCGGGTGATTAATAGCTCGGGACAGCGCGTCGCACAGCGACGCGGCTACCCGGCTCGTGCAGACGCCGTTTCGCGCATTGCCTGACCGATTTGTTAGGCAATCGAACCGTTCAATTTCGAAACTCACTTCCAACAATACCAATGAAAAAATTTCTGATCACATCACTCGCGGTGTCGCTTATCCGCAACATTACCTTGGGTCAAGACGCCGCTCCGGCATCGACCAGTCCAAGCCCTTCACCCGCGGGCACGGAAGAAGTAGAGCGCGTGATCGTCCAAAGTCAGGAGATGGACATCACGCGTGAGCAAATCGTCCCGAGTCTCGGTGCAACGCGTTACACGGTCGGCCCCGACCGACTCGATTCACAGGCGCAAGGCGAAGACGCGCCGTTTAACCAAACGCTATTGCGTTTCCCAGGTGTCGCGCAGGATTCGTTCGGTCAGCTTCATGTCCGCGGCGAACATGCAAATCTACAATACCGCATCGACGACGTGCTTCTGCCGTAAAGTATTCCGGGTTTTGGCCAGGTACTGGAGACCCGCTTCGCGGACAACATTTCGCTCATTACTGGCGCGCTGCCCGCACAGTTCGGATTTCGAAATACCGGCGTAATCGACATCCATACGAAGAGCGGCGCCGTTTTCCAACAGGGTGATGCATCGGTCTATGGCGGAAGCTTCGACACAATTAGGCCGAGTCTTGAGTACGGCGGCGTGGCGGGGAAGCTGAATTACTACATCACCGGGAGTTATCTGCACGACGGTATTGGGATCGAAAATCCGACGCGCACGGCCAACCCGATCCACGACGACACCGATCAATACAGAATGTTTGGGTACTCTTCGTACATTCTCGACGACACCAGCCGATTCGTGTTGCTGACCAGCGGCTACCACGGTGATTTCGAGATTCCGAATAATCCCGGGCAAACGCCGCAGTTCATCGACATGGGAAGATCGAAGTTCAATTCCGCTGCGCTCGATGAGACCCAGGTCGAGCAAGATGCATATGCCATTCTCGCCTATCAAAAGAAGATCGACGACTTCAATATGCAGGCGTCGGTTTTTACCCTTTACAGTTCGGTCCTGTTTCGGCCCGATAATACCGGCGATCTTATCTTCAATGGCGTCGCCTCACGCGTCGATCGCGACATTTTCTCGAATGGCATCGCGTTGGACGCGAGCTACAAACTTAACGACCAACACACGCTGCGTGGGGGATTCCTTATAAACGCGCAGCATGCCACCGTTGGGACGTCAACACTGGTTTTCCCAGTCGATTCCAATGGCAACCAGACCAGCGACATTCCCCTGCGTATTGTCGATAACTCCGGCAAGTACGGCTATTTCTACGGAGTCTATTTGCAGGATGAATATAAGCCGTTCGAACAACTCACGATCAATTTCGGTGGCCGGTTCGACATCGTGGACGCGTTCGCGCACGAGAACCAGCTCAGTCCCAGGATCAATATCGTCTATGAGCCATTTAAAGGGACCGCGCTGCACGCCGGTTATGCGCGGTATTTCACCCCGCCGCCGCTGGAAAATGTCGAGCAAGGCACGGTCTCAAAGTTCAACGGCACAACCAACGAATCCGCCATTCAAAAGGATTCCGTCACGAAATCGGAGCGCGCGCATTATTTCGATGCCGGCGTGACGCAGAAAATTGCCGAGGGGTTCAATGTGGGCATCGATGGTTTTTACAAAAGTGCGCACTCGGTCTTGGACGAAGGGCAATTCGGCGAGGCGCTTATTCTTTCGTCGTTCAATTACAAGCGCGGCGAGATTTACGGAGGCGAATTCACAGCAAACTATGACAAGGGTGGATTCTCTGCGTATCTGAATGCGGCCTATGAGTGGGCTCGCGGCACGAACGTCAGCTCCGCACAATTTCTTTTCGATCCAGCTGAGTTCGCCTACATCAAGAAGAACTGGGTCTTCCTCGATCACGATCAGCGCTTCACCGGTTCTGCCGGGATCTCCTACACATGGAAGGATTGGAAGGCGTCCATCGACGGGCTTTACGGAAACGGGTTACGCCGCGGTTTTGCGAATACCCAAAAGAACCATCCCTACGAGACATTTAACGTTAGCTTGCAGCGCCGGATCCAGATTACGGAGAAGACAGCCGTCAAAATCCGTTTCGATGTCGTCAACATTCTCGACACTATCTACGAACTGCGTGACGGCAGCGGCATCGGCGTTGGCGCACCTCAATTTGGCCAGCGGCGCGGTTTCTACGGCACCGTGGCCTACGAGTTTTGAGGTGGCTCGCTGATTGTCACGCTTATGATCCGACCTTTTATGTATGCTCTCATCCTCATCTTGTCGGCCTACGCCGCCACGGCGGAGGCGCAAGATTCGATATCAGCAGCGACTTCGCCTACGCCGAATCCTTCGAGCACTGAGAAAATTACGTTCACGGAAGTTAACGTCGATGGACCATATATCGCGATGACCTTTGATGATGGCCCGCACGCGACCAACACGCCCAAGCTGCTGGAGATTGCAGCGAAAAGGCACATCAAACTCACCTTCTTTGTGCTTGGCGAATGCGTCGAGCAGAACCCGGATGTTCTCCGCCGGGAGGTCGCGGAAGGACATGAAATCGGCAATCACTCCTGGTCGCACCCTAATCTCGCGAAACTCTCGGACACGGATGTTCGAAGCCAGCTGCAGCGGACCGAAGACATTATCGTGAAGACAGCCGGTATAAAACCGAAGTTGATGCGTCCTCCATATGGTGAGTTGACGAAACGGCAGCGTATATTGGTGAATCACGAGCTCGGCTACAAAGTCATCCTGTGGGACGTTGATCCACTCGATTGGAAGCGACCCGGCTCTAACGTCATCGCGCAACGCATCATCGCGGGAGCGCGCCCCGGGTCGATCATTTTGTCACATGACATCCACCCGCCGACGATTGCGGCGATGCCGCAAGTTTTTGACGCCCTCCTCGCAAAAGGATTCAAATTCGTGACCGTCTCTGAGTTGCTCGCCATGGACAAAGGCGGCGAGCGAAAACCGTCGCAATGATTCTGCTGGTTTTCAACGGAAGAAGCTTCGGTCACTATTCGTTTCGATCTCACGAGCTTTGCCGACAAGCTCTACAAATGATGCGAAGCATCGGAGCTCCGCAATTTGCACAACGCCACGACTTTTACGGCACTGTGGTCTACGATTTTTAAGGATAACCTTTCCTTGTCGCGGTAATTTCGACTGATGCATCGGACAGATCATTCTCGTTTTCGGAAGGCGCACGATTTCGTCCCGGATTTTTCTCACGCGGAACAGCGCACGCGGATTGTGATCGCGGTTACTGCGGCGATGATGGTCGTGGAGATCGCCGCTGGGTTGATGTCACATTCGATGGCGTTGCTGGCCGACGGCTGGCACATGAGCACGCATGTGATTGCATTTTTGATAGCGGCCGTGGCGTACTACTTTGCAAGAACGCAGGCAGGCAACGCGCGTTTCAGTTTCGGCACCGGAAAAATTGGGGTGCTCGGCGGGTTCACCAGCGCGGTCGTGCTCTCGATCGTGGCTTTTCTGATGGCGGGCGAATCGGTGCACCGGCTCTTTGTCCCGTTAGAAATTCATTTTAATGAGGCGATCGGCATCGCCTGCGTTGGGCTGCTGGTCAACCTGGGCTGCGCGCTGCTGCTGGCGGACCGGCATCATGAACATGGCGATGGCAGCGCACACAGCCATGATTTAAATTTGCGGGCCGCGTACCTGCACGTTTTGGCCGACGCATTCACTTCGGTGCTCGCGATTACAGCGTTGACCGGCGGCAAGTTTTTCGGGTGGGCGTGGCTGGATCCAGTTGTGGGAATTGTCGGAAGCGGCGTAGTTTTTTCATGGGCTTACACACTATTGCGCGACAGCAGCAGCATCCTGCTCGATCGCACCCCTGCATCCTCGGATTTGCCTGATGAAATTCGGCGCGCCGTGGAGAGCGATGGCGATTCGCTGGTGACCGATCTGCATGTCTGGCAGGTCGGCATCGGAAAATTCGCCGCGATGATTTCGATCGTCGCGCACGAGCCAAAGAGCTGCGATTCGTATCGAGCGTTGCTTCGCGGGCATAGCGAGTTGGTGCACGTGACGATCGAGACGCATCTTTGCCGCGAAGATCATCCCGCGGCTGCGGGAAGCGCAGGCTCCTAAATGGCCAACGCACTCTGGCAGGTTGTCGCGGCTTATGTTTTCGCTCTTGCCGGTGGGTGGATCAGTGCGTCGCTGCAACTGTCGCACAGGCCGCTTTGCGCGCTGATCAGTTTCGCGGCCGGAACATTCCTGGGTGTAACAATCTTTGCGATCTTGCCGGAAAGTTTCGGCGCGTGCTCCTGGTGGGCGGTGTTGCTCGCGCTCGCAACGGGATACGCGCTTTTCCTTTTCATCAGTAAACATGTGCATCACGTGTGCCCTGCTTGCGCGGCCAGTCATTTCGATGCAGATGCGACGCGCCATTTCAGCGAAATTGCGACTGCGCTGATCGTCGCATTGTCAATTCACAGTGCGACCGACGGTTTAGCATTGGGAATTCAGGGCGAAATTCCTGCGATAACCGCCACAAAATGGTCGCTGTTTTCCGCTCTTTGCATTCACAAGGTTCCCGAAGGCCTTGCGCTCGGCAGCCTTTTAATCGGCGCCGGATTCGAGCGCACAGCCGCGCTCGGCTGGGTAGCTGCTGTGGAAGCGACTACGCTCCTCGGCGGACTGATCGGTTATTTTTTTCTGGCGAACATTTCGACGTTTTGGCTCGGCTTGATCATGGCGGAGGTTGGTGGTGGATTTATCTATCTGGCCGCGCACGCGGTGCTCGGAGAAATGTTGAAGCACGGAAAACAACTTGTGCTGATAAGTTTTTCCGCGGGAGTGGCATTGATCGGGATTCTGAATGTTGCGTTGAGAATGGTTGGGTAGCGCACGTGTTTGATTCTGGGGAGCACAGGCTGCCAGCCTGTCCTTTTCGGCAGCCTGCCGAAAAGCTCATTGCACGTTCCTTTCGCTCAGGTTCTCTCTTGCGTTGGAAGTCGTCGGCAAGCTGGGACGACAACAGGCTGGCAGCCTGTGCTCCCCAGACAACGCGGGACCCGTGCGCTAGAGTCCTACGTGCATTTTTTTCGATACCGCGACGGGCAGCTTCATTGTGAAGATGTCGATCTGGCGCGCGTCGCTCAGGAACTGGGCACGCCAACGTATGTTTACAGCGCGGGAACAATCCTCGACCACTACACGCGGCTGGAGGCCGCGCTTGCGCCGCTGGATTACCTGATTTGTTATGCAGTCAAAGCGAACTCCAATCGCGCGATTCTGAAGTTGCTCGCAGACGCGGGCGCCGGGTTCGATATCGTTTCCGGTGGCGAGCTTTTTCGCGTGCTCGCGGCGGGTCCCGCAGGTGCGGGAGCAAAATGCACTTTCGCTGGCGTAGGCAAATCACGTGAGGAAATCGAATACGCGCTCGAACAAGGAGTTTACAGTTTCAATGTCGAGAGCGAAGCGGAATTGGAATACATCGATCGCATCGCCGGTGCGCAAGACAAGCGGGCACCGATCGCATTGCGCGTCAATCCTGATGTCGATCCGCACACGCACGAATACATCTCCACGGGCTCGCGTGAGAATAAATTCGGTATTGGGCTGGACCGCGTCACCGATGTTTACGAACGCGCTGCGAAAATGCGCAACATCGACATCGTTGGCGTGCAAATGCACGTTGGGTCGCAGATCACTGAGGCCGCGCCGTTCGCAACTGCGATCAAAAAAGTGCTGCCAATCGTAGGCAAGCTGAGATCAAAATACGGAATCAAGTTCTTTAGCATTGGCGGCGGCATGGGCATCATTTACCGCCGTGCGCTGGAGAGCGGATCAGGCAAATGGTGGCATGACCACGGTGGCGAATCGTCCGCGTTCAGTATCGGCGATTACGCCGACGCGATTGTACCACCCTTGCGCGATCTCGGCATTCAGATCCTGGTCGAGCCTGGTCGCTTTCTTGTCGGCAACTCTAGCACGGGTGCTTTACATCAAGAAATCGGGCGCGAAGACGTTCGCGATTGTCGATGCAGGAATGAACGACCTGATTCGGCCTGCGCTCTACCACAGCTACCACGAAATTGTGCCGGTCAAAGAGCCGAGCACCCTCACCTCAACCCTCCGCCCGGTCGCGATCCTCGGAGGCGGACGCAAAGCGCCAGGTGAGGGTGAAACTGTGCGAGAGAGTAAGAGCAGGAATACGAGTACGAGTAAGAGTAAAACCGAGAGGAAAATTAACAAAATCGACATTGTCGGGCCCGTATGCGAGTCGGGTGATTTCTTTGCGCTGGATCGGGAAATGCCGGAGCTGCATGAGGGCGATCTGCTCGCGATTATGAGCGCGGGCGCGTACGGGTTTGTGATGGCTTCTAACTACAATTCGCGGCCGCTGCCGGCCGAGGCGCTGGTTCGCGGCGACACATTCGCGCTGATTCACAAACGGCAAACATGGGAAGATCTCGTCCGCGATGAAATTTACCTGCTGTAGCCGCCGCCCTGTGACCGGCGCGCCGCGGGCGGGTTTGAAGTGTCAGGGCCTCGCTTCGCAGAGCGAAGCGGCTACAGTTCGCCGCACCACTTGCGCATTTTTGCTTCCAGCATAAATAGTCCATTCTCCAGCCATGATGAAACGTCTTTTGCTCATTACTTTTTTGTGCATCCTCGCAGTCGGCGTGCAAGCGGCGCCTCCGGCATCGGGTGAATACATCATTCTTGTGGGCGGGCCTTCGATGTATCAGTGGGAAAAATACAAGGCTTTCCCGCACGATCATTGGTGGGCGAACTTTGTGCGGGCCGCGCGGCTGCGCACCGAACAGTTGCGTGAGGCGCTTGGCCCGGACGCGAAGATTACGTGGCTCGTGTACAGACAAGGTTACGAGGATCGCGCAAAACAGGAACACCAGGATCTGATCGGGCTGATCGATAGTGTGCGTGAAAAATATAATCTCAAGCTGGTTTGGTTTGGCCCAGGCTCTGAAGTAATCGATTATCTGAACAAGGGTCAGCCCCGCGACCAGATAAAGGTCAGCGGCTTTGAATATTTCGGCCATTCAAACCGCGCGTGTTTCATGTTTGACTACAGCAACAACATCGATAGCGCTTGTAAATCCTGGCTGCACGAAAACGACGCGACAAAAATCAATCGTCGTATTTTCGGACGCAACGCTTACGTTAAGAGCTGGGGCTGCCACACCGGCGAGGAGATGTCGAAGAAATGGCGCGCAGCCACTGGCACAAACATGATTGGCGCGCTTGGCAAAACCCAGTTCATGATGGAAGAACTGCCGATCCTCATTTCCGAAGGCGGCAAGTGGGTTAACTAAATTTCCGATTTCCGATTTCGGATTAACATCGCGGCCACGCGATGATTTTCGGAGAACTCGAACAGCTTTATCATCAGCCGCTGTTCGATCTGATTTCGCAGAGCCGCGCTGTTCATCTGCGGCATTGGCGCGGGGAAGAAATTCAGCGCTGCAGCTTGCTTAGCATCAAGACTGGTGGGCAGCGAAGATTGCGCTTACTGCGCGCAATCCGCTCATTATTCCACCGGCCTCGACCGTGAAGAGCTCTTGTCCGTGGAAACTGTTTTAGCGGCTGCCAGCCGCGCACGTTCGCATGGCGCGACGCGCTTTTGCATGGGCGCAGCGTGGCGCGGCGTGCGCGACGGTTCGGAAAAATTTGATCGCGTGCTTGAGATCGTTCGCCAAGTGAGCCAGCTGGGGATGGAAGTTTGTGTCACGCTCGGTGAAATCGGACCCCTGGAAGCGCGCAAACTCAAAGCCGCAGGAGGTGACCCTTACAATCACAACATCAACACCTCCCCGGAATTTTATCGCGAGATTGTCAGCACACACACACGTTTCAGAATCGCCTCGCTACAATTGCTGCGGTGCAGCAGAGCGGAATGTCGGTTTGTTGCGGCGACATCATCGGGATGGGCGAGTCGGAGGCCGACCGTCTGCGAATGCTGGAGGTGCTCAGCAACTTTGATCCGGCTCCAGACAGTGTGCCGATCAATTGTTTGATGCCGATGCCGGGCACGCCGTTGGCCGACCAGCCGCCAGTTGATATTTTTGAGCTTGTCCGGCTCGTCGCCGTGGCGCGTATCGTGCTGCCAAAGGCGCGCGTCCGTCTCGCAGCGGGGCGCAGTCGGATTTCGCGCGAAGGTCAGGCGCTCTGCTTCTTTGCAGGCGCCAATTCAATTTTTTACGGTGACAAACTTCTGACCGCCAAAAATCCCGCGGCTGACGTGGACGTTGGTCTTTTGCGTGAACTGGGGTTGCATGTGGAATCAATGACGAATGACGAATGCCTAATGACGAAGGAATAACGAAATTTCGAATGACGAAGCGAACATTCAGTCTTCGTCATTTGAGCATTCGGGCTTGGTCATTTTTCGTGACCGGCTCATAGTCAAAATTTTACATCGACAGCGGAACTCGGTTTTGCGATGAAGACCGGAGGCCTGCTGGGATTCAATCGAAATCTAACCAGAAACAGCTTATGAACTGGAAAAAGTTCTTCTTCGCATTCATCGCGGCCTTCGGTTTCATGTTCCTGTTTGGCTTCCTTTGGTACGCGAAGCTGATGCATGGGGCGCATCAGGAAGTGCCGATACTTTGGCGAACCGAAGCCGATTTTGGCAATCACTTCTCATCGCTCGTTTTTGGGCACGTCGTGATGGCGTTCTTTCTCACGTTACTTTATGCACGATTTGTCCCCGCAGGTGGCGCAGGCGTCTGCGCGACGCTGGGAATCCTGGTAGCGCTGATATATGCCGGCGCTGACCTGATCACTTTCGCGGTACAGCCGCTGACGGCCAAGATCCTCTGCGGCTGGATTGCCGGCCACTTGATCCAATTCACGATTGCCGGCGCAATGATCGGCGCGATCTACAAGACCGATTCGCGCATGACTACTTAGGTCGAATTACATCCAACTCATGAAGCGATTCATTCTCGCGTTCATTGCCGCATACATTTTCATCTTCTTCTGGGGCTGGCTCCTCAACGGCGTTTTTCTCAAAGATGTTTATGCGCAAACGCCAAATCTGTGGCGGCCGCAAAGCGAAATGATGAGTTTATTTCACTGGATCATTATCGGCCAGGCACTGATTGTTTTTGCCTTCGTGATGATCTACGCGAGCGGTTTCGCTGGAGGTGGCGTGATGGCGGGAATCCGGCTTGGTGTCCTTCTGGAAATCGCGGCGATCGGCATGCGCTTGGGCTTTTACGCGGTGCAACCGTTTCCTGGGAAGTTGATCTTGTACGGCAGCGCGAGCGGCCTAATCGAGATGATCATCGTCGGGGCAATCGTCGGCGCGATATATAAACCTGCGCCCGCTCGCACGGCGTAGCGGGCTTTGGCTGGGGAGCACAGGCTGCCAGCCTGTTCGTCTCGGCAGCTTGCCGAGTAGTTCGCTCGCGCGAAAGTGTTGCCGGCAAGCTGCCGGCAACTGCAGGCTAGCAGCCTGCGCTCCCGAGAATTTCGCTTATGCAATCCCGAAGAGATTGCGAATTTTAGGTGGGCGTTCGACGTTTTATTCATGACTGCTCAGACTCCAGCACCTCTTGGCTATCGAATGCCGGCTGAATGGGAACCGCACGCCGCGACGTGGCTGTCATGGCCGCGACGCGAGGGGATCAGTTTTCCCGAATCCTTCGATCGCGTCATGCCGGCGTTGCGAGCAATGGTTGAAGCGCTGGTCGAATCGGAGCAGGTCTGCATTAACGTTTTTAATGGTGCGCATGAAGCAGAAGCCCGGTCGGTTCTGCGCGGATTGCCTATGGAACGGATCACGTTCTACCGCATTCCAACAAACGAGCCATGGTGCCGCGATCATGGGCCGATTTTTCTCAGACGCGATCGCGAGCCGAAGCTTGCGGTGGCGGACTGGGATTACAACGCATGGGGAAACAAATATCCGCCATTTGATCTAGACGAAGTCGTCCCAACGCGTGTCGCCGAAATTCTCGGTGTTCCAGTTTTTTATCCGCGCATGATTTTGGAAGGCGGCTCGATCGAGGTTAACGGCGCGGGCGCGCTGCTCACGACGGAGTCGTGTTTGCTAAACAAAAATCGGAATCCAAATCTTTCGCGCGATGAAATCGAACGGCGTCTGCGGGATTATTTGGGTGTCACCAACATTCTATGGCTGGGCGACGGCATTGTCGGTGACGACACCGACGGACACATCGACGATCTCGCGCGATTTGTCTCCGAACGAACAGTTGTGACTGTCGTCGAAGAACATCGCGATGACGAAAATTACGAGCCGCTCCAGAAAAACCTCGCGCGCTTGAGCGAGATGAAAATCGGGGAGAACAACCTTGAGGTCCTTACTTTGCCGATGCCGAAAAAGATGGCGCGCGAAGGTTTGCGGTTGCCAGCGAGTTACGCGAACTTTTACATCGCGAATACTTGCGTGCTCGTACCAACATTCGCCGATCCGAATGATGAAGCTGCATTATCCGTTCTGCGCCAATGTTTTCCGAGTCGGCGCGTGATCAGCATCGATTGCCGGGAATTAATCTGGGGACTGGGTGCGTTTCACTGCCTCACCCAGCAACAGCCGGCAGTGTGACGCAGACAATCCTGTCTGCGTCAAAAACCGCCGTTGCAAGGCGTCGCAGGCAGGATTGCCTGCGCCACTCAATCCGCCGTCGGCCCTGGTTTATATCCGCTTCTTAAAATTGCGTCGTGAAGATCTGGCGGATGCGTTTCCCGTGGATCAAATGTCACAATGACGCGCTCATGCTTGAGATCGACTTTTACGTCTTTCACCC
>Ga0193713_1000440_pt1 | contig 14056 bp, 9 predicted proteins | sample H3a2metaG_FD_143054 | JGI IMG/M metagenome (GOLD analysis project Ga0193713, IMG submission 143054) | Soil microbial communities from a riparian zone of the East river system, Colorado, United States - H3a2 | ecosystem: Environmental > Terrestrial > Soil > Riparian zone | place: USA: East River... | reverse complement strand
CCAGCTGCACGCCGGCGCCGTCACCCTTGGGCCGGAAGGGAAAGAATCCCTCCGCGCGATTCAGCATGTCGAGTGGCGTTTCACGACCTGCATGCTGCGGTACGCGCTCCATCACGTAGACCTCGCCATCGCGTTTGCCACCGGCCGTCTGGAGTAAAGCGGCGGGAATCGCGACCCTCGGGATCGAGAATCCCGTCACCTTAACCTCTGCGATTCTTGCACTGCACCGACACCGGTGCGCGATTCCCGCACGCGATGGTCTCGTTCATCCCTCTCGCCACCGGTCCACACGCGGTGCTGTGCGCCGTTTCAGTGGCCTCGGCGGCCGTGGCTCCGGCCGCGGTGGCGCAGTTCGAGCGTCCCTGAAACTCCACGCAAACCGTGCACTCCTGGTTGGCGCGGGCCGTGGTCATATAGAAGAAGAGCGCAATCACCGCCGCGACGACCGCTATCGTGATCCATCTGGAGCGTTTCATGTGCCTTGTTCGGTCGGTGAGCCGACAAGGTGGTGAGGACGTCGAATTCGCGCCAGAGGCAGGTCGCGCGTAACGTGTAGGGTATGACTGGCATTCTGCGACTCGTCATGGTCGCATTCACGCTCTTCGCCCTGGCGCTGATCTACCTCGCGGCGTCCGCGTGGCGGAACCGTCGCCGCCTGAGCTCCCTGGTTGGCTTTCTCGCCGCGGCGTTATTGCTCACCTCCAGCATGCTGCTCGGCGCGATTACGATCGGGATTCATGGGTATCGCGCATTCACTCAGGAGGCACTTGCCGCGACGATCAAGACGGAGCCCATCGGGCCGCACCACTTCCGGGCGACGGTGACCCTGCCCGACAGCAGCCTGCACATGTTCGATCTCGCCGGCGATGCCGTCTACGTCGACGCCCACGTCCTGAAGTGGCGGCCGCTCGGCACGCTGCTTGGTCTCGAGACGGTCTACGAGCTGGACCGCATTTCGGGGCGCTATCAGGCGCTCACCGACGAACAGACGAAGGAGCGCACGGTGTATTCGCTGGCCGTGAACAAGCCGTTCGATGCCTTCGATTTGGCCCGACGCTATTGGGTGCTGCGGCCGTTCGTGGATGCGGAGTACGGCTCGGCGACATTCACCAGTGCCACGGCACCGGGTGGCGCCACCTACGAGGTGCGCGTATCCACCACCGGACTGCTGGTCAGGCGGGTCGCGCTGCGCTAAGAAAGGGCACCGTCAGCGTTGCGACGGCACGTCGGCGATCAGGCCCAACAGCACGCGCGGGTGCTCGCCCTTAGTCACGTGGTTGTTGAACCCCGCGGCTAGGGCCCGTGCCTTGTCGGACGGCTGGCCGTACCCGCTCAACGCGATCAGGTAGGGCGCGCCGTACGTCGCGTCGCGACGAATGGCAGTGGCGACGGCATTCCCGTCCAATTTGCCCGGCAGGCCAATGTCGCACAGCACGATGTCCGGGCGGAAGCTGGTGGCTTTCGCCAGAGCCCCCTCACCGTCCGCGACGACCTGAATCTCGTGGCCGGCGACTTCCAGGATGCTGCGGAGACTTTCGGCAAAGTCCCAACTGTCCTCGACGATCAGGATCCGATGATGCGGGGCGCCGGGCTCCGGAGTGGGGACGGGTGGTGGCGCCGCCTTCTCTGGTGATCGGTCGAGCAACGGCAGGCGAACGGTAAACTCGGCGCCGCGACCGCGACCGTCGCTGCGTGCCTCCACAGTACCACCGTGGGCCGTCACCAGCCCGCGCACCAGAGCCAAGCCGAGTCCCAAGCCGCCGCGCGTGCGGGGGTCGCCCGTGTCCGCTTGGCTGAAGGGTTCGAACAAGCGGGGGAGCATCTCGGGTTCGATGCCCAGGCCGTTGTCCAGCACGCTGAGCACCGCCGTATGCGTCGTGTCGTCCCGTCGGAGGGAGAGCGTGACAAGCCCGCCGCGGTCCGTGAACTTGACCGCGTTCCCGAGCAGATTGACGACGATTTGCCCCACGCGTCGCGGGTCGCAATGCATCCATAGCGGGGTGGAGGGCAAGCTGAGGTCCAGGCGGACGCCGGCGCCGCCCAGCATCGCGCGTTGGTCATCGGCGCTCGTCCGCACGACGTCGACCAGGTCCTGGTCCGATCGCTGGAGCGAGATCACGCCCGTCACGATCCGGGATGCATCGAGCAGCTCGTTCACGAGGGCCGAGAGGTGCTCGAGCTGCCGGGCCGCGACCGCCAGCGCGTCTTTGCCTCGTTTGACGTCGGTGCCCTGGCTTTGGAGCACTTCGAAGCAGATCTGCACCGAGGCGAGGGGCCCTCGGAGCTCGTGACTGAGGGTGGCGAGGAACTGATCCTTGTGGCGGGCCTCGTCCTGGAGGCCCCGGACGTGCGTGATGTCGAGGAAGGTGACGGCGAGACCGTCGAGCGTGTTGTCCATGCGCTGATAGGGCAGCATGCGGACGAGGTACGTGGCGGATCCGTCGGCGACATGCACCTGACGTTCCCGCAGCGTGGCCGTGCGGAGCACCTCTTTCATGTCGGGCAGCAGGTCTTCCGTGAATCGCGGCGCGATATCGGTGATCGGGCGCCCAGCATCGCTGTCGATCAGGCGAAACACTTGGGTCGCCGCCGCCGTGAACCGCTTGATGACCAGAGCGCCGTCCAGGAACAGGGTCGGAATCCGGGTCGCCTGAAACAGATTCAGCAGGTCGCTGTTCGCTTGGTCGAGTTCTCTCACCTTGTCGATCAGCTCGGCGTTGATCGTCTCCAGCTCCTCATTGATCGACTGGAGCTCCTCTTTGGAGGTCTGCAGCTCTTCGTTGGACGACTGCAGCTCCTCGTTGGTCGCGAGCAGCTCTTCGTTGGCCGATTTCAGCTCCTCGTTGGAGGTCTCGACCTCCTCGACCGAGGCCTGCAGGTGATCCTTGGTCGTGCGGAGCTCGCTCTCGAGCTGTTGGATCACGCTGTCGACAGGGGTCGCCGCATCTTCCGCAGCGGCCTCGGCGCGACTCTGTGGTAGGCCGACCTCCTGGAACACGACGAGGAACAGTCCGTCATCCGCCCCCAGCTCGGTGACGGGGCGCACCAACAGGTTGATCCGCTGGGCGTCGCCGTTCGTCTCCACGAGGACGTTCTGGTGCACGACGGTCTCGCCCGTCCGGACGGCCTTGTGGATCGCTGTCCGCAGGTCGAGCCGCAGCCCCGGGCGTGCCATTTCGACGACGTCGGCGCTCGGTGCGCCTGTTGCCGGTTCGAGGTACTTGCCGGTACGCGCCGAGAAGTGCAGCGCCTCTGCACGCGCACCCAGGCGGGCGTGTACCGGTCGAGCAGCACGCGCTCGAGCGCCGTCACCAATGCTTGTTGTCCCGAGACGTGGCCCACGGCGACGGCACGCCCGGTTGGAGGTCGCGTGGACACCACCGCGGGCAGAGTCTCGATGAGGCGGGTGACGCTGGCGCCGCGCTGGAAGATCCGGTGCTTGCGGTCCACGGTGCGGAACAGGTCCGGCGGCCCGACCAAGTTTTCGGAGGGTCCGAGAAACAAGTAGCCGCCGGGGTGCAAGGCGTAGTGGAACAGACTGTTCACGTATTTCTGGACATCGGCCTCGAGGTAGATCAGCAGGTTGCGGCACACGACGAGGTCGAGACGGGAGAACGGTGGGTCCTTGATCAGGTTGTGGACAGAGAAGAGACACATCTCCCGGATTTCCTTCGCGACCTGGTACACATGATCGTGCCGGATGAAGAATCGCTCCAGGCGCTCCGGCGTGACGTGCTCGGCGATGCCTTCGGCGTAGCGGCCGTTGCGCGCGAACTCCAGCGCTTCGTCGTCGATGTCCCCGGCGAAGATCAGCACCCGCGCGCGCGAGTCCTGCCGCAGAATCTGCTCTCTGATCAGGATCGCCAGCGAGTACGCTTCCTCGCCGGTCGAGCAGCCGGGCGTCCACACCCGGAGGGTCCCGTCCAGCTTTGCGACGTCCACGAGGCGCGGGATCACATCACTGGCGAGTACGGCGAATGCCTCCGGGTCCCGGAAGAAGTGCGTCACGCCGATGAGCAGATCGCGGAACAACTGGTCCGCCTCGCTCGGGCCATCGTGCAGGCGCTCGACGTACGCCGCGACCGTTGCCGCCTGGAGCACTTGCATGCGCCGCTGGATGCGCCGCACCAGCGTCGGCGTCTTATAGCGCCTGAAGTCATGCCCCGTCTTGTGCAGCAGGATCGTGCAGATGCGGGTCAGCTCGTCGCTGCTCGCCAGGACGAGCGCTTCGGGCCCCTGTTGGTTGCGCAGGCGGCGCAGGTAGGCGGCATACTCCATCAGCTTGTCGGCCAGCTCCGCCGGGGGAAGCACGTGATCCACGAGGCCGGTGGAGATCGCGCTCCGGAGCATGGGATCGTGCTGCGCCGTCTCCGGGGACTGCGCCATGACCATGCCGCCGTGCTCCTTCACGGCGCGCAGGCCGATCGTTCCGTCGGATCCCGACCCGGAAAAGAGCACGCACACGGCATTGTGGCCTTGATCCTGGGCGAGCGAGTCGAACAAGCGGTCGATCGGTAGGCGCGGACCGTGGTCGCCCTCCACCGGCCGCACTCGCAGCACGCCGCCCTCGATCGTAAGGCTGGACTTGGGGGGAATCACGTAAACGTGATCGGGCTGCACGGGCGTCTCGTCGGTCGCCTGGTCGACGCTCATGCGCGTTGCCTTACGCAACAGCTCGGGGAGAATGCTCGGATGGTGAGGGTCTAAGTGCTGGACGAGCACGAACGCCATACCGTTGGGGCAGGGCATGCGCGAGAAGAATTTCTGAAACGCGTCCAGACCGCCGGCTGACGCTCCGAGGCCCACGACGGGGCAGATACGGGGCGAGCCGGAGGCAGGCGGTGCCGGGTCGGGGGCGGCGGGCTTGCGCCGCGGGCGGGATGGTGACAGGAGTGGATGCTACGCGAACCTAAGGCGCCCGTCAAACCCACCGGAGTGAGGGTCGTCACGCCCCGCGCGCCCACATCGCCGCTGCCCAGCAACTCGATGACGGACGTGGTGCGACGGATTGGGATTGGGTAACCTTCTCGCCGTGGCGGACAAGAAACCCAAACCCAATTACACCAACGCGTGGCGCGAGGCGCGCCTCCTCGTCTGGCAGCATCGCAGCCGGCTCGCCCTCGGTCTCGCGTTGATGCTGATCAATCGGCTTGCGGGACTCGTGTTGCCGTGGTCGTCCCGCTACATCATCGATGGGGTCATCGGGCAGCAGCGGGCCGACCTGCTCGGCGTCATCGCGGCGGCTGTTGGCGCGGCGACGGTGGTGCAATCGTTGACCTCGTTCGGCCTGTCGCAGATCCTCGGTGTGGCCGCGCAGCGCGCCATTACCGACATGCGCAAGTCCATCCAGGCGTTCGTGTTGCGCCTGCCCATCGCCTATTTCGACTCCACCAAGACCGGCATTCTGATCTCGCGGATCATGACCGACGCCGAGGGGATCCGAAATCTGGTCGGCACGGGGCTGGTCCAGTTGCTCGGCGGCTTCGTTACCGGGACGATCGCCCTCGGCGTCCTCTTCTGGCTGAATTGGAAGCTGACGTCGCTGTCGATCCTGGTGCTCGCCCTATTCGGCGGCGGGATGGCCTACGCGTTCTCCAGGCTGCGCCCCCTGTTCCGCGAACGCGGCAAGCTCAACGCCGATGTGACCGGCCGGCTCGCCGAGACGCTCGGCGGCATTCGGATCGTCAAGGCGTATCGGTCCGAGCGCGGCGAGCGGCTCGTTTTTGCGCGCGGCGCCCACAAGTTGTTCCGGAACGTGGCGACGACGATGACCGGCGTCTCGAGCGTGGGCGCGTTCGCCCAGCTCGTGATCGGCGCGATCTCGGTCATCATGATCCTGGTCGGCGGCCGTGCGGTGCTGACGCATGCGATGACGCTCGGGCAGCTTGCGCAATACATCATTTTCGTCGGCCTGGTCGCGCTTCCCCTGATCAACATCGCGTCCATCGGTACGCAGATCACCGAAGCGTTCGCGGGGCTCGACCGGATCTACGAGCTGCGCCGGATGACGACCGAAGATGCGGAAGACGCGCAGCGCGCGCCGCTCGGCCCGGTGCGCGGCGACATCGCTTTCGAGCACGTGACGTTCGCCTACAAGCCTGGCGTCCCGGTGCTCAAGGACGTCTCGTTTGACGCGCGACCCGGCTCGACCACGGCCCTCGTGGGGTCGTCGGGATCCGGCAAGAGCACGCTGGTCGGCCTGGTGTTGGCGTTCCACCGGCCCGAAAAGGGCAGGGTGGTGGTGGATGGGCGCGATCTCGCGACCGTGCCGCTGGCCGACTACCGCACGCAGCTGGGCGTGGTTCTACAAGATAACTTCTTGTTCGACGGCACGATCGCCGAGAACATTGCGTTCGCGCGCCCGCACGCGACGCGAAAGGAGATCGAGGCCGTCGCGCGCATCGCGCACTGCGACGAGTTCGTGGAGCAGTTCGACGAGAAGTACGACACTGTCGTCGGCGAGCGGGGCGTCAAGCTATCCGGCGGCCAGCGGCAGCGGATCTCGATCGCGCGCGCGATTCTGGCCGATCCCCGGATCCTGGTGCTGGACGAGGCGACCTCGAGCCTCGACTCCGAAAGCGAGGCCAAGATTCAGGACGGACTCCGGGCGCTGCGCCGTGGGCGGACGACGTTCGTAATCGCGCACCGGCTATCCACGATTCGCAGCGCCGATCAGATTCTGGTGCTCGAAGGTGGACAGATTGTCGAACGCGGAACGCACGGCGAGCTGCTGGTCGCCAATGGTCGCTATAAGCAGTTGTACGACAAGCAGTACAATTTTGAGCTGGATCGGTTCATCAATCCGGGGGAGGACTTTACACCAGAACCTGAAACTGGCGTTTCGATGCCTCCCCTCGCGCCACCGGGACGACTTTAGAACCCTTCTTTCTTTTTCTTTTCTCTTCTTACTGTCCAAAGACCGAGCATGTCATCCTGAGCCCCGAAGGGGCGAAGGATCTGCTTTTCCAAGCAGGTCCTTCGCTGCGCGCGCGTACCGCGCGCTTCGCTCAGGATGACATGCTCGTGCTTTTGCGAGGAAAAGAGGAAAGAGAGAGGGGAAAGTGCTTAGCGCTTCGCGCTGGGAGTCCAGCTTGCCGTATGGAAGTGTTCCGAACGGGGCGCCAGCTTTCCCTTACCAGCGGCATATTCCTTCCAACTCACCGCCGGATAGTCATTCGGCATCTGCCGCATCGTGATGCAGTCCTGCACGGGGCAGACGGCCGCGCAGAGATTACACCCAACACACGCCTCTTCGATGATCTCGACCACCGGTCCGCCGTTGTTGCGCGGCAACCGCCGGATCGCCTGATGCGCGCCGTCTTCGCACGCCGTCCAGCACAGCTCGCACTTGATGCACTTATCCTGATCGATATGGGCGAGCAGGTGGTAATTCAGATCGAGGTCTTCCCACTTCGCGACCCGGGGGAGCGCTCGGCCCCGGATGTCCGCGAGCGTGCGGTGCCCGCGCTCATCCATCCAGTTCGACAGCCCGTCGATCAGGTCCTCCACAATCCGGAACCCGTAGTGCATGACGGCGGTGCAGACCTGCAGCGTGCCGGCGCCCAGAGCGATGAACTCCGCCGCATCGCGCCACGAGGCGATCCCGCCGATGCCGGAGATCGGAATCTTCACGCTGGCGTCGCCGGCGACTGCCGACACGAGGTGCAGTGCGATGGGCTTCACCGCCGGCCCGCAGTAGCCGCCATGGCTCGACTTGCCGGCGACGGACGGTTGCGGCTCGAACGTCGTGAGATCCACGCCGACGATCGAGTTGATGGTGTTGATCAGCGATAGCGCATCGGCGCCGCCTTTGACCGCCGCGCGCGCGATGTACGTGATATCGGTGACGTTGGGCGTGAGCTTCACGATCACCGGAATCGTGGCGACTTCCTTCACCCATTCAACGATCTGACAGGTGTAGTCGGGAACCTGACCCACCGCGCTGCCCATCCCGCGCTCGCTCATTCCGTGGGGACACCCGAAGTTCAGCTCGATACCGTCGGCGCCCGTGTCTTCGGTCTGCTTAACCATCTCGTGCCACGCTTCGCGCTTCGATTCGACCATCAACGACGCGATCACGGCGTGCTTCGGATAGTTGCGCTTGACCTCGGCGATCTCCTTCAGGTTCTCTACGATCGGCCGGTCGCTGATCAGCTCGATATTGTTGAAGCCCATCATGCGGTTCTGGCCGAGGTCGACGGACCCGTAGCGTGAAAAGACGTTGATGATCGGCTCACCGATCGTCTTCCACACGGCGCCGCCCCACCCCTGGTCGAACGCTTTGGCGACCTGGCCGTAGGTGTTCGTCGGCGGTCCCGAAGCCAACCAGAACGGGTTTGGACTCTTGATGCCCGCAAAATCTGTTTGTAAGTCAGCCATACCGCCTCCTACCGCCCGTTACCGCCCGTTACCGCACAATGCCACCGAGCACTTCATGGATCCGCTTCGCTGCCGTCACTCCCTCAGCCGTTGCGTTCACGATTTCCGCTCCGCCATTCGCACAGTCACCGCCCGTGAAAACCCTGGGATTGTCCTTCGGCCACGTGAGCGCCGGAGAGCCCTGGCCGATCGCCACGATCACCATGTCGCACGGAATCGTCTCGCTGTCATTGGCGGTGCGCACTTCGATGCCAGCGACCGCGGAGCCGTTGCCGATGATGCGCTGCGGAGCGGCATTGAAACGAAACCCGCACCCATCGCGTTTGGCGAGCTCGTATTCGTAGTGGTAGCACGGCATGTCGGCCTCACCGCGGCGATAGACGATCGTGGCCGTCGCCGCGCCGAGGCGCTTGGCCTGCGTGACGGCGTCGATGGCGGTATTGCCGGCGCCGATGACCACGACCTGGCGCCCGACGGTCGTTTCGCGATATGGGTGCGTCTTGAGATGCTCGATGAAGGTGAGCGCATCGATCACGCCCGGCAGGTCTTCGCCGGGAATGCCGAGCTTCTTCGTGCCTCCCAATCCGACCCCGATAAAGACGGCGTCATACTCTTTGAGCAGCGGCTCGATCGCATCGATCGTCTCGCTCGTCCTGAGCTCCACACCAAGGTCGAGAATGTCCTGCACCTCGGCGAGCGCGACGTCGGCTTTGAGCTTGTACTCCGCGATCCCGTACGTATTGAGACCGCCCGGCTGCGGCTTCGACTCGAAGACCGTGACATCGTGGCCGCGGCACCGCAGGTCTCGGGCGCACGCGAGCCCCGCCGGCCCTGCGCCCACGATCGCGACGTGTTTCCCGGTACGTTTCCCCGGCTCGAAGAGCCTGAGCTTCTTCTCGAGGACGTAATCGGTGGCGTGCCGCTGCAGCAGTGCGATCTTGATCGGTTGTTCATCGCGGTCGTTCAGGACGCAGGCGCCTTCGCACAACACTTCCACCGGGCAGGCGCGCGCGCACGAATGGCCGAACGGATTCGCCTCGAGAATGACTCGGGCCGAGCCCCGAAGGTTGCTGGTCGAGATCTTCTTGATGAAGGCGGGGACGTCGATGTGCGTGGGGCAGGCGATCGTGCACGGCGCATCGTGACAGTAGAGGCACTTGTTCGCCTCGAGCAGCGCCGCGTCGTTCGTCAGCGGCGGCGCGATCTCCGCGAAATTCTCGGCAAGTTGCTCCTCAGACAGTGGCACCGACTGCTCCCCGCTCCCGGCTCCCTGCTCCCAGCCGCATCCCGATCACATAGATGAGAGCCGAAAGCAGGAAGCCGACAAACCACGCCCAATTGTAGATCGTGCCGAACACACCGCTCTCGGGGACGCCGCGCAGCGCGGCGACGAAGCCCGGAAGGCTCGGCAGCACGCCGAGCGCGAGCGCCCCGATCGCCACCAAGTTGAAGCCGCGGGAGTACTCGTAGGCGCCGTGGCGCTTGTAGAGGTCGTTCACGATCAGCTCACCGCGGCGCACGACGAAGTAGTCGGCGATCATGATCCCCGCGACGGGACCGAGCAGCGCCCCGTACCCGATCAGCCACGTGAAAATGTAGGCAGCGGCGTCGTTGTAGAGCCGCCACGGCATCATCAGAATGCCGATAACGGCCGTGATCATCGCCCCCTGCTTGAAGGTGATCTTGTGCGGCGCGAGGTTCGAGAAGCCGTTCGCGGGCGCGACGATGTTGGCGGCGATGTTCGTGGTGAGCGTGGCGACAATGAGCCCCGCCATCGAGAGCATGATCATCAGCGGTCCGCCGATGCGCGCCAGCAGCGCCACGGGATCCGCGATGCGCGTGCCGAAGATCACTACGGTCGCGTTCGTAACGGCTGCGCCAATGAACGCGAACAGCGCCATCGTCGCGGGCAGTCCGACCGCCTGGCCGATCACCTGATCGCGTTGACTGCGTGCATAGCGCGAGAAATCGGGGATGGAGAGTGCCATCGTTCCCCAGAATGCCACGGCCGACGTCAGCCCGGCGCCGAAGATGCTGCCGACGGGCCGACGGGCCAATGGGCCGATGGGCGGGTTCTCCAGCATCGGGCCCAAGCCCCCGGATCGCACCCACGCCCAGACGAACAAGGCCGCGCCGACGGCGAGTAAGAAAGGAGAGCCCCAGGTCTCCAGGAACTTGATCGAGTCCATGCCGCGCAGCACGATCCACACATTCATCGCCCAGAACAACATGAAGCAGAGAAACTCGCCGGTGTTGAGTCCAACGAACGCGGGCAGGAGCTGCGGCAGCGTCGCGATGCCGGGCCAGATTACCTCGACCAACTTGTAGATCGCCCAGCCGCCGATCCACGTCTGAATGCCGAACCAGCCGCAAGCGACCAGCCCCCGCAACAGCGCGGGAAGGTTGGCGCCCAGCACACCGAAGGACGCGCGCGCGAGCACGGGGAACGGGATGCCGTAGCGCGTCCCGGCGTGCGAGTTGAGCGCGATCGGAATCAGGACGACGACGTTGCCTAGAATGACGGTTGCGACCGCGGCCTGCCACGTCCAACCCGATGCCATGAGACCCGACGCCAGGGTGTAGGTCGGAATGCAGATCGCCATCCCGATCCACAGCGACGCGATGTGCCACCAGTTCCAGGTGCGCCGGTCCGGCGCGACCGGCAGCAGATCCTCGTTGGCGAGCTGCGTCCGAACCGGGACGGTCATTTCACCTCAGCGAGTGCGCGCTCCATCCGCTTGCAGCCGTCATCGATGTCGGGCTTGCTGATCAACATGGAAGGCGCGATGCGGATCACATTGCCATACAGCCCGCCTTTGCCGAGCAGCAGTCCCTGTCGCTTGGCCGCTTCGAGAAACGCCGTCGTCTTCTTGGGCGACGGCTCCTTCGTCTTGCGATCTTCGACGAACTCGATCCCCTGCATCAGGCCCATCCCCCGCACGTCCCCGATGAATGCGAAACGCTTCTTGAGCTCCTCGAGCGCATCCCGTAGCTGCTTGCCGCGTTCGGCGGAGCGCTTGGGGGTGTTCTCGCGCTGCATGACGTCCATCGTCACGTCGACTGCCGCCATAGAGATGGGATTCCCCCCGAATGTCGAGAGCGAGAGACCCGTAAACGCGTTCGCCACCTCTTCCGTCGCGATCGTGGCGCCCACGGGGAAACCGTTCGCGATCGATTTGGCGAACGTCATGATCTCCGGCTCGACGCCCCAATGCTCGATGCCGCACCATTTGTCGCCGGTCCGTCCCCAGCCGGTCTGCACCTCGTCGCAGATGAACACCGCGCCGTACTTGCGCACGATGCCGACGGCGATCTCGAAGTACTCCTTGGGCGGCGTGATGAATCCGCCGGCGCCCTGAATCGGCTCGGCCATGAAGGCGGCGGGACGGCCGTTCGTCGTCGTCCGGATGAGATCCTCGATGTCCTGCGCGCAGCGAATGCCGCAGTCGGGATACTCGAGCCCGAGCGGGCAGCGATAGCAGTACGGCGACAGCGCGTGCTTGACCCCGGCGATCTGCGTCGGCAACACGCGCCAGGGCTGCTGTCCCGTGATCGCGATCGCGCCCTGGCTGCGGCCTGCGTAGCTGTGCCGGAGCGCGATGATTTCCTGCTGGCCGGTATAGATCTTCGCCAGCATCACGGCGGTTTCGTCGGCTTCCGTGCCGCTGGTCGTGAAGAAGCTCTTCTTGAGCTTCCCGGGCGTGATCTGGGTGAGCCGCTCTGCGACGCGGACCTGCTCCACGGTAGGGTACACGCTCGACGTATGGACGAGGCGCGCGACCTGGTCCTGGATGCGCTTCACGAATTCGGGGTGCGAATGGCCGATCCCGGCGGTCAGAATCCCGCCGAAGAAATCGAGGTACTCGCGGCCGTCGAGGTCCTTGACGCTTGAGCCGTGCGCCTCCGTGATCACCACCGGCTCGGCGTAATAGTTGGCGACGCAGGGGAAGAGGAATTCTTTGTGCTTCTGACGAACCGTCTGGGAATCCATCAGTGTGTTGGCTCCCGTTTCAAGAATTGGCCGCGGCCGATTGTGCCGACGAAATCGCCATCCCGCGCCTGCACCTTCCCCCGCACCGTCACGACGCTCGCGCGGCCCTTCTGCTCCCAGCCTTCGTACGCATTGTAGTCCACGTTCGAGTGGCTGCACTCTTTGGAAAACGTGCCGCGATAGCTCTGGTCATAGACGACGAGGTCGGCATCGCTGCCGAGCTGAATGGCGCCCTTTCTGGGATAGAGCCCGAACAGCCTCGCGGCCTGCGTCGAACACGCATCCACCATTGCCTGCAGTCCGAGCCGACCCGCGGCAACGCCGCACGTGTGGACCAGGTCGACGCGCTCCTGCACTGAGGGGATGCCGTTGGGGATTTTCGTGAATGCGTCCAGCCCCATTTTCTTCTGATCGGCGAACCGGAACGGCGCGTGATCGGTGGCGATCGTGCTGATCTGCCGCGTCTTGACCGCGTTCCACAGCACGTCCTGGTTCGCCTTGGCGCGCAGCGGCGGCGACATCACGTACTTGGATCCTTCGAACTGCGGCCGCTCGACGTAAGTCTCGTCCAGCACGAAGTGCGGGATCACCGACTCGATCCAGACATTGACGCCCCGCTGACGCGCCGCGAGCGCCTGGCTCACCGCGGCCGCGCAGGACGTGTGGACGATGTATACGTGCGTGCCGAGCAGCTCGGCGAAGGTGCAGAGATGGTGGACGCCATCCGCCTCGACGATGGGTGGGCGCGATGGTCCATGCCACTCTGGGCCCGTCTTGCCGGCTGCCAGGAGCGATTTCTGGAGCGCGTCGATCGCGTCGGCATTCTCGCAATGTGCGGTCACGATGACGCCGAGTTCTTTGGCCAATCGCATCGTGCCAAACAAGTCTTCATCAGACAGGTTGAGCGCACCCTTGTAGGCGAGGAAAACCTTGAAAGAAGCGACCCCAGCCTTCACGATCTCCCGGAATTGCTCGCGGATATGCTCCTCGAACCGGACGACCGACATGTGGAACGTGTAATCCACCGCTGCCAGGCTTTCGGCCTTGGACTTCCACAGCTCGAACGCCGCTACCGGCTCGTCGGCCGGACCGGGGCAGATCATCTCGATCAGCGTCGTCGTACCGCCGGCCAGCGCTGCCTTGCTCGCCGACGCGTAGTCGTCCGCGGCGTAGGTGCCCATGAACGGCAGATAGATGTGCACGTGCGGGTCGATGAATCCGGGAAACACGTATTTGCCGCGCGCGTCGATGACTTCGGCTCCGGGAGCGACCAGCTTCGAGTCGATGTGCGGCTCGATCCGCGTGATCGTTTCGTTCTCAGCATAAACGTCGCCCGTGAAGTCTTCGGTGGGCGTGATGATCCGGCCGCCGTGGATAAGAAGGGCCATCTAGGGTAGCTGCTTGACCATGTCGTCGTACGTCTCGGGCCGGCGGTCGCGGAAGAACTGCCAGGTGCGCCGCACTTCCTCGATCATGTCGAGGTTCATTTCGGCGACGACGAGCTCGTCTTTGTCCTCGCTGCCTTGCGCGAGAAAGTTGCCCCGCGGGTCCACGAAGTAGCTCGAGCCGTAGAACTGCCCGACATTCCACGGCGCCTCGACCCCGACCCGATTGCTGCAGCCCATGAAATAGCCGTTGGCGACCGCGTGGGCCGGCTGTTCCAGCTTCCACAGATATTGCGACAGG
>Ga0193713_1000439_pt1 | contig 14068 bp, 29 predicted proteins | sample H3a2metaG_FD_143054 | JGI IMG/M metagenome (GOLD analysis project Ga0193713, IMG submission 143054) | Soil microbial communities from a riparian zone of the East river system, Colorado, United States - H3a2 | ecosystem: Environmental > Terrestrial > Soil > Riparian zone | place: USA: East River... | reverse complement strand
CGTGGGTGCCCGCGGCGCTCATGCGGAGCGTTAGGCAGACCTTGAAGGCTCCCAGAGGAATTCACGCGAGCCGCCCGATTTCCCTTTGGCGACACGCCGCATTGGCGCTACTCTGGCCGGTGTGTACAGTTGTGATGGGATGGATCGCCGCATCGATTGGCGGCGGAGGCGGATCCGTCATCGCCCTCATCGTGGGCATCTATGTTGGCATTGCTGGGGCAATCTCGTATGTGCTATTGGCATTTGTTGCCTCATACCGAAGTCTCGGTAGGCTAGGACGCCTGGCCGCATCTACCACGGCGGCAGCCCTTCCGCCAATCGCGTTCCTTGGGTACTCTGTGTTTACCCTGCCAACTAAGCCCGGTTCGCCTGCGGCACATGCTTCGTTCTTCTATATGGTTGTGGGTACCGCCACAGTTCTTGCGTGTATTGGTGCGGTGCTGGTGGCGTACGTGGAGTCTCGATGGTCTGCCTAACAACGCGTTCGAGCGGCCCGTGAGGCCGCCCACTTCGGCGCGCGTCCGGCGCGCCATTCATTTTGCGCCGTCCGCGCGCTTGCGAGCGCGCCAGCCGGCCGCTCAACGCGAGCGTTAGGAGCACCTGTGGTGGGCGACGTTCTGCTCTATCAGACTTCCGACGAGGCATTCGCCGCTCGCGCAATGGCGGCACTGGAGGAGGAAGGCATTGCATGTTGCCGTACGGGGCGCGGGTACGACATTCCTACCGCCAATACTTATCGAGTTCTCGACAACGGCGTATCGATTTTCGTCCAACAGGAAAGTGACTACCAGCGCGCGAATCAGATTATTGTCGCTCTGGGCGGAACTGTGGAACCACCCATTCAGCCTGTTCGATTGCTGGAAGTAGGTCTGGCCCTGGCGGCTCTGGCCGCCATACTAGTAGTGGCGTTTAACCTTTGACGCGAGGGCCCCAAACTTGACTGGTGCTCCTAACAACGCGTTCGAGCGGCCCGTGAAGCTGCCCACATTGGCGCGCGGCCAGCGCGTCATTTATTTTGCGCCGTCCGGGCGCTTGAAAACGCTGCGGCCGGCCGCTCAACGCGAGCGTTAGGCGTCACGGATGTCACGGCGCACGGACAAGCGTTGGAAGGTGTTGCCACCCGACACGCTCGAAGGTAAGACCGTCACGATGGCCGATACAGATGTGGTGGACACGTACCCGCAAATCGCCGCTGAGTTCATGTCTCCGATCTTTGAGCTCGATCCTGGTGACTACCTCATTACGGATGAGGCCGACATACTGGGCTTCACGCCGTTCGATGAAGCGGACACCACGGAACTCTGGGCCCGCATTGAGAGCACGTATGGCATCACCCAGTCAGATGTGGGTTCTAGCTTGTTCATAAGGATCTTCGAAGAAATAGCGAAACGTCGGAGGATGCAGTGACGCCTAACAACCGCATCGAGCGCCGCGTGACAAATAAAGTGCCAAGTTCAAGCATGAATGCCCGCGGCGCTCATGCGGAGCGTTAGAGGCTGATTTGCGCCGGCGCCCAGGGTTGGCGTAACGTTGCGGTATGGGTAAGTCTGTCCTTTCGAGCTCTCCGGACATAATGGGTGGGACGCCCGTATTCCCAGGAACGCGCGTGCCCGTTCAGACGCTGCTGGATTACTTGGAGGCCGGCGACACCATCGACGACTTCCTCTTGGGATTCCCCACAGTGACGCGGGAGCACGTCGTTGCGTTCCTGGAGCGGGCCACCTCTCTGGCAGTAACTGACGCCGCTTGAGGGTTCTACTCGACGAATGCGTTGACAGTCGACTGGCCAGTCACCTCAGCGGGGTTGACGTGGCCACAGCTCCGGCACGGGGATGGGCCGGCATCACGAACGGTGAGCTCCTCGCTCTGGCCGAGGGCGAATTTGATGTCTTTGTAACGGTCGACCGCAATCTCTCATTCCAACAACATCTGCCGAAATACAACATCGCAGTGGTATTGCTCATGGGCAAGTCCAATCGCATTGACGACTTGGTTGCGCTGGTACCCACCCTGTTGGAGTCGCTAGCAGGTGCCCCAAAGAGCGCGGTAACTGAGATCAGCCTCTAACAACCGGTTCGACCGCGACAGCGGCGCTATCGGCTTCGGAAAAGTTGGTAATGGGTCGATGATCGGGATAAACGAGCTTCGTTTTGGACTGCGGGCGCCGCGCCGCGGTCAACCGGAGCGTTAGGCGACCCGATACGCCAGGTAGCGCTTATGACATCACGCGACGAGAAGTTTGTTAAACGCTGGGCGACCGTCAGAGCACGGGGTCCGTGGCATTTCATACTGGTGCGGGGGGTAATATCCTGGGGCGTGCCGATGTTCTTCCTGATGACTTTCGTAGTCAGTAGGCCTCCTCATCTAACGGCCGCTCGGCTCGCCGGTCTGGGTGCTATATGGGCCACCGGAGGGTTTGGCTTCGGTGCGAGCGTTTGGCTTTTCTTAGAGAGGCGCTATGACCGGCTTGTCCCGCGTGAAGGCCGTGGGGTTACCAATGAGGTCGCCTAACAACGCGTTCGAGCGGTCCGTGATGCGCCATTGCAGGCGCGCCGCGAGCGCCCTGGTACATTGTGCGCCCGCGGCGCGCATCAAGCATCGGCGTGCGGCCGCTCAACGCGAGCGTTAGGTGCCGCAAGTGCCGCTCTGGGTCTACGTCAGGCTAGTGCTCGTTCTTGCCGTGGCAGTGAGCGCTTGCCTCGCTCCCCTAGAACCTCGAGCCACGCCGCCTATCGGTTGGGGTACGTTGGTCTTCGTTTTCGTCTTCTTCCTGGTCGGGCTAGTTCCGATCCTTGCCCTGCAGCGCTTTAACCGCTGGAGCGCGCCGACCTGGCACCGCCCGTCCTGGAAGCTTAACCCTCTTAGTTTTCGGGAACCTCTACAATTCTTTCATCTTTGTGCCTGGGTCTTCTTGGCACAAGGCGCAGTTACCCTTTTCAGGCTGCTAATCTCATCTGCGAGCTTTTACGTGGAGGCGCTGGTGCCGTTGGTGATGGGAGTAAGTACCATGCTGGGGATCCGTCTTTCCATGTTCATGTTTAGGTCCAAGATGGCTAGCGGCACCTAACAACGCGTTCGAGCGGCCCGTGAACCATAAAGTGCCAAGTTCTGAGCGTCGGCGGCCGGCCGCTCAACGCGAGCGTTAGGGGGCAACGTGTTAAGTCAACGGCTCCGTACTTTTAGCGGGTATGTCTCGGACGGGCCGAGCTTGTTAAGAGGCTCGCTGTACTTTTCTTTAGGCCATCCGCCGCATTCCTTTGAGATGCCCGCATATTTCGTCGGCTCGCCGTTTAATGCCAATGAGTTCATTGTGGTGGCGGCGCTGCCTAGCGTGATGCCGGGAGTGAATTCCATCGCGCTTGCATGTAGGCGGGTGGCGGTCAGTAATTCTGTTTATGGTGCCAGCATTGCATTCCCTGTCATTGGGTTGCTATTGGCCATTGAAGTCGTGGCTTTGGCGCCAACGTCTGTGTATCCGCTAGCCTCGACGCTACTTTTTGCATTTGCCGGCGTATGCCTCGGGGTCCTAAGTGTTAGGCGGCTGTTGGCCATTCGTCTAGCTAAAAGAGTGGTGCTTGAATGGGTTGCCCCCTAACAACCGCATCGAGCGCCGCGTGAGCCATAAAGTGCCAAGCTCAACCATGAGTGCCCGCGGCGCTCATGCGGAGCGTTAGGGGGTTCGAGTGCAACCAAATCGCATAGCCTTTTGGGCGCTTGTTGCCGCTGGCGCCGCAGGGTCCTTCGGGGCGGGCTACCTGCTTCGGTACGTACAGGACACTAAGCGGTTCCTTCGCGATTTCATGTTTCAAGCAGAGATCGCATACACGGACACCGCCTTCCGAGCACGCAAAGAATTGGTCGTGCTTAAGTCGCTTCGATCGGGAGACATCCAGGGAGCGACAACTACATTAGAGACGGCGCTTGATGGCGATCTCTCCTTCATAGGTGAAGTTGATAGGGGCTTTTCTGGATCACATCGTCCAGGGGCGGTAAGTCTCGTACTGGCAGAAGCCCGCGCATATCGCGCAGACCATCCGAGCAGCCTTCCCCCTGGTGCCAAGTTGGACGCTCTGAATAGCGCGCTAAGTATCGGTGTTGGCAAGGGGAGCCACGAAGATGGTCGAACCCCCTAACAACGCGTTCGAGCGGCCCGTGACGGCCGGTACTTCGGCGCGCGGCCAGCGCGTGATTGAGTTTGCGCCGTCCGCGCGCCTGACAGCTCTGCGGTCGGCCGCTCAACGCGAGCGTTAGACGCGATATGGCTGCATCGCACCGCCAGTCGAGCCGCCTCGGAATCCTGGCAGCGGCGGGTCTTTCCGCGACCACTTGCACGATCGCATTAGGCGCAGGCCTTCCCGCTCTTGACGCCGCTATTGCTTCCTGGAGCCGTTCGGGGGCGGTGCCGACATATAAATACGTGCTTGTTGACCTCAATGAGGACTCGACGCCTGATGCCGTCGTGCTGGTGACGGACCCGTACTATTGCGGCTCTGGAGGATGCTCCATGCTGATTTTGCGGGGCACCAAAGGGGCGTTCAAGCTCTTGTCTTCTAGCACAATTACGCGGGAGCCAATTCTTGTGCTGCCTGAGAAGCGTTACGGTTGGCACACGTTGTCGGTGTGGTGCTCCGGTGGCGGCATCTCATTAGGACAGGTTCTCATGCGCTTCAACGGGTCGCGGTACCCACTCAATCCATCTATGCAGCCGAAAGCTAGCACTTTGAAATTGCGAGACGCTCATACCCTAAAGCTGACGCAATAGAATCGCGTCTAACAACCGGTTCGACCGCGACAGCGGCGCCGTCAGGTTCGGGTAGGTCCGAGGAGGGTTGATGATCTGGATAAAGCAGCTTCGGTGTTCTCCGCGGGCGCCGCGCCGCGGTCAACCGGAGCGTTAGACGACGGTCCGGGGGCAACGTGTCGCACACCACGTGGCAAGTATTGACGACGGCACCAAACTCGCCAGCTGCGCTAGCCCTGGCCCACTCGCTTCTGGCACACGGTGTCGCTAGTCGCGTAGTGACCGAGTCATCACTGATGGGAGAGGCGCTGCCCTGTCGCATCATGGTTGACGCCGCGCTTCTGCACCGCGCACAGTGGCTAATGACGCAAGGTCAATTCACTGATGACGAACTCACGTTCTTGGCGACCGGAGCACTGTCGTGCGAAGACTCGAAGGAGTAACTGACCTAGCATCACCAGCTCGGGTGCTTGATCGTCGTCTAACAACGCGTTCGAGCGGCCCGTGACTCCGCACGCGCGGGCGCGCGTCCGGCGCGCCCGATATTCTGCGCCGTCCACGCGCCTGTTAGCGCTGCGGCCGGCCGCTCAACGCGAGCGTTAGGCGGCTGTGACATGGGTAGCGCTAGTCGTTCAATTCGCCGCAGTGACGGTGTATTCGCGGCGGTGACATGAAAGTGAGTAGCTTGGTAAAGGCAACAGTATGCGCAATGTACATACTCGCCTTTAATGGCTGTGTAAGTGAACCCCAGTCGCACGAAGAAACCAAGCTCACTACTATCGACAAAGAGTACGGCACATTGTGGTTTAAGGGTACAGTGACCCGCGTTGATGTAGGCACGGAATATGAATACCAGGTAGACATCTCGGCAACGTTTCGGCCCGATGCACCCATTAACCGTGTAGCGGCTATCAACCTGACTCATTGCGATTTGCAGGCGACTATCCGTCGCGGAGAGGGTGAGCATGTTGACTCTCTGCAATTGAGCCGTCAGCCTCTCACCTTCCACTTGAGCGATGCCAATGAAACTAAGCGGTTGCCGCCACTGTTATTTCGATTGAAAAAGTTTTCCGTAGCTAAAGCCTATCGTGTAGTACTCGGCGTGGGTGACGGCCATATAGGCTGGCCGATTTCCATTGAGCTCAAATAGCGGCGCGCCCAGTGTCCCGCCGCCTAACAACCGCATCGAGCGCACGCGTGAGCGATAAAGTGCCAAGCTCGAGCGTGGGTGCCCGCGGCGCTCATGCGGAGCGTTAGGCAAAACCATGTCCTTAACAAACGTCGGTCGCTACCTCGTCGCCGGCGCGCTTGTATTGCTCATCGCACGCCCGATCGAGGCCAGAGGCATTTATCCGTGGTCCTACCAAGAGGTTTATGACCGCGCAGATATCGTGGTCATTGCAAGACCGGAGAGCTCAGAGGATACAAGTGAAGTCACGGCAATAACGGTCCCCATAGGCACTTTCCATGTCGTGGGTGTCAACACGACCTTTCGCGTGAAACTGGTGTTGAAGGGCGACAAGGGCTTGAAGTCGTTGGTGCTACATCACTTCCGAGACGCTGACACAAACGATGCTAGACCGGAGGGGCCGTTCCTAGTGGCATTTGGGGAGGCTGCTATGAACTCTCGGTTCTTACTTTTCTTGACGCGCGAGTCAGACGGGCGGTACGCGCCAGTCACAGGTCAGACTGATGCTCACATGTCTGTCATTTATATCGAAGATTCATTGGTCGATCCCGATGACTTTCTGTTGCCACGAAAACACGATTCAAATGTTGGGTCTAGTCCGTGAGAGCATGGGTATGGTTTTGCCTAACAACGCGTTCGAGCGGTCCGTGAAGCGTCCTCGCGTGCGCGCCGCGAGCGCCCTGGTATATTGTGCGCCCGCGGCGCGCTGCTGTCGTCACCGCGCGGCCGCTCAACGCGAGCGTTAGACCGTTGGGAGCCACCACCGCACAGACCACTGCCGCATTGATCAATGCAACGCCCGCATTAAAGTCTGGATCACTTCGATTCTGGGGTGAGTGGTTTGGTAGACCCAACGACAATATCCACCGCATTGCACATTGCGAGGCCATAGGAAACGTTCTGGTCGTCACTTTTGACGATGGTGGCAAGCTCGAGGTAACAGATCCGGACGGCCCGACGATAGACGCAAATACATTTCAGATTCGAGGTGCGTCGTCGGTTCGGTGGCAGTGGTACTACTATGGCCGTTCTCAAACTCCGGGCAACCTGTACTACTATGAGTTCAAGCGTAGTGGTTCTGAAATTGAATCGACCACCAACGTCGACTGGTACAAGCCAACGCTATCGCCGCGGGTGAAGGACAACGCGTGTGAGATTCTCTGAACGACGGTCTAACTACGCGTTCGAGCGGTCCGTGCCACGTGGTCAGGTCGCGCCGCGGGCGCTAAGACAGTTTGCGCCCGCGGCGCTTGTTCAAGCGGCGTGCCCGGCCGCTCAACGCGAGCGTTAGAGCGCAGCAAGCCATGCGTTTCTTTTGGCGCTTCTATACTTCACTTCGCGGCAGAACTGGTCGCCGCTTCTTTTGGCTCTTTGGTTTTGGACCGTTCATAGTCCTCGGCTTTGCCTTAGGGCTGATTGATGGGGGTAAGCCCGGGGTTCCCGTAACCACCATCGTCGTATTCTTGATTCTTTTATGGCCGCAGGTAGCCGTCCTGGTTCGACGCCTTCACGACATCGGACTATCAGGCCTTTGGTTGATCCTCACGGGCGCACCGTACGTGTTTATGTTGGCGCATCAACCTTTTTCGGCATTTATAGGTCAATGCCTGGTCTTTCTTGCGGTAGTAGTTTTAGGCTTGGTGCCGGGTAGCGGTCGCGAGAACCGGTTTGGCCCACCGCAGGGCAAGGCCCCAGCGTAAAATTGCTGCGCCCTAACAACCGGTTCGACCGCAGCCGCGGCGCCATCAGCCTCGGGAAGGCCAGTGGAAGGTCGATGATCAGAATAAACGAGCTTCGTTTCGCTCCGCAGGCGCCGCGCCGCGGTCAACCGGAGCGTTAGACGGCGCTTGCGGTCACCGTGAAAGTCACAGCGCCCACTTCTCTGTGCCTACTCGCTGCAGGCGTACTCTCATATGTCACCTGCTATGCGATAGGACACCTCGCCCCCACAGGACTTAGCGACGCATTGTCCATCCCCGGTGCGCTAGTTGGAAAGCTTGGGGGCGTCGCCGGGCTCTACGACATTCCCTCTGGGGTCTGGGCTAAAGTGTTCATAGCCGGCAACTTCGTCACTTACGGTGTCGTGTGGTGGATTGTTGCTAGACTGCTAGTGCGACTGTGGGGTCGAAGACATGCGCTATAGGGAACCGTATGCGCCGTCTAACAACGCGTTCGAGCGGTCCGTCCGGCGCCAGCGCGTGCGCGCCGCGAGCGCCCGGGTATATTGTGCGCCCGCAGCGCGCAGCAGTCGTCATTGCGCGGCCGCTCAACGCGAGCGTTAGAAGCCCATGGCCACCACACCGCTTGAACGACTGTTGTTCCTTCAGGGTGGTCTGTGCTTCTTTTGTGGTCAACCATTGCCAAAAGCCGAGGCAAGTGTGGAGCACCTTCAGGCTCTCGCTAGCGGCGGCACCAACCATGATGACAACTGCGTGGCCTGCTGCAAGGCCGTCAATCGCGCTCTTGGCAGCATGCCTCTAAAGGCAAAGATCCAGGTCGTCTTGAATCAGAAGGGCGCGTTCCATTGCCCGAATCAAGCGAAGGCGGTACCTTCACCCAAGACCGCTCTCCCAAGAGCCGCGGCGGCAAAGAAGGTCGATGCACTTTCGTTGGTCATTGGGAACCTGAAGCAACGTGGGGCATCCCGCCCCCGCACGTTAAAGACACTTATAAGCACGATTGCCGCGCTACTTGGGCAGCACAAATCTACTGAGACACCCGCCAATCTCATTGAGAAGCTAAGAGTCGCAGGGAAGCTGTCGATTTCGGAGGGCAAGGTGACCTATGCGCTCTAAGAATGGGCTTCTAACAACGCGTTCGAGCGGCCGGTGAAACCGTTTTCTTCGGCGCGCGTCCGGCGCGTCATTCATTTTGCGCCGTCCGCGCGCTTGAGAGCGCCGCGGCCGGCCGCTCAACGCGAGCGTTAGGTGGACCATTAAGGGGCAGCACATGACCAGTCCACCCAGCACCAAGATTTCGAGGCGCCCCGTAGCGAACTCACTCTTTGCCATTGCCACCCTCGCTCCCATCAGCCTCGGCGCCATGGGTTCGGGAGTCGTGCCACCATGGGTGGGTGCTGCGATTGGGGGCGGCGCGCTGCTCGGTGGGCTGGTTGCTACTTGGCGCGAGGGCGGACTTAGAGCACTCTTCATCATCCTGCTGGTTGCGGCGGTTGCCGCATCAGCAATTGCTGGGTGGTTATTGAGTAGGTCCACCTAACAACCGCATCGAGCGCCGCGTGAGAAATAAAGTGCCAAGTTCAAGCATGGGTGCCCGCGGCGCTCATGCGGAGCGTTAGACGACTGGGCCCAGCGTGTCGCAATCTAGATGGCAGGTATTGACGACAGCGCCAGATTTGCCCTCAGCGCATGCACTGGTTGACGCTCTCATGGCACAAGGTATCGCCAGTCACGTAGTGCCGGACTCGACTCTCCTGGGACAGACGCTACCCTGTCGCGTCATGGTCGATTCAGCGCTGGTGCACCGGGCACAAAGGGTCATGTCGCAGGGGCAATTCACGGACGAGGAACTCACCTTTCTGGCCACGGGGGTTGCCTCATGCGATGCTGCGAAGGAATAGATCTTTTCGTTCTGACGCCTGCTGGGCGTGGCCGTCGTCTAACAACCGCATCGAGCGCCGCATGAACGATAAAGTGCCAAGCTCAAGCATGGGTGCCTGCGGCGCTCATGCGGAGCGTTAGTCGGCCTGGAGAGGCAGCAGTGATCCCAATGCCCTCGAATCCGCGGCGATTCCGGCGAGTGACGGCCCTACTGCTTTTCGGGGCAGCGGGCCTGGCGCTGTATTTGGGGCGACACGTTTTCTTTGTTCGTAGTTTTGGCCTCCTAGCAATGTTGGCAGCCATGGGCCTGGGAAGGTCATCACATGGTGCCTTGTCCATTGCCGAGCAGAGAAGTCGCCCGCCACCCCTGACAATCGTCCATTGGGTCATTGCGACTGCGCTAGTTGTAGCACTATTGGTCATGGGCCATATAGTTTCAGTGGCTTTGCAGGGCGATGGCACCGAGGTATGGCCTGCCTATGCGTTTGCGGGGGTCGCACTCGTTACATTCTTTTATTTGTCACTATTCTTGACGCGACTCGGAGAAGGAGGCACGCGATGGCCGTGGACCAGGACCGACTAACTACGCGTTCGAGCGGACCGTGACACGCTTTACTTCGGCGCGCGGCCTGCGCGCTATTCATTTTGCGCCGTCCGCGCGCTTGTGGCGCTTGCGGCCGGCCGCTCAACGCGAGCGTTAGACGGCAAGCAGCGCGCAGTCATGCAATCGCAATCTCTTGGCGACTTCTGGATGCTCCTGATCGTGGCTCTTGCGCTCTTCCTTGGCGCAGTTCACTGCGTGGCCTCTGCAGTGGGCTTCTATCGTCTTCGGGCGTACCCTGACATTTCTAAGTCGCTCTTTAGCCTGCCGGTTCAAATTCCCGTGTCGGTAGGTCTGCTACGAATTCGTTTCTATTGGCCGCGGAGCCTTCCAGATCTTACGACCGCGGAGGACGCGAAGGCTGTGGGATGGTTACGCGCGGCGCAAATGTCAGGGTCCGCCCTAATCATCGCATTCCTGGCGCTCCTGGCGCTGGGTATTCCCCTCGCGGCCGAGCGGCACTCGTGAGCGGCTTGCCGTCTAACAACCGCATGGAGCGCACGCGTGGACCATAAACTGCAAAGCTCAAGCGTGAGTGCCCGCGGCGCTCATGCGGAGCGTTAGGGTGCACTGAATGTCGCAGCCTCTCCCAACGGTTCGACAAATTTACGCGCCGGCGTTGATACCCCAAGTACTAGCCATTGCAGTTCTGTCCATTGCGTTTCATCTCTGGCTGCCCTCCAAGTCGTGGCCCTACGCGGTCTTCTTGGGGGCGCTTACCTATCTGATATATTGTCGAATTGCTCGAGCAATAGTCCTGCGGCATCACTCCGCTGGAATCGTTGCGTACAAAGCGCGTAGATTTGACGAGGCACTTCGGCACAGCCGTGCAAGCTTTGAATACTTTGAGCGCCATGTACTGATTGATAGGTATCGCTCCCTCGTATTGGGAGCCGCCAGCTCAAACTCCTTCAGGACAATTGCCTTGATTAACTCGGCGTATGGCGAAACGATGCGGGGAAATCGAGCGCAGGCGGTCAGTCTCTTTACGCAAGTGCTCAGTGAAACGCCTGACTGTGCGAACGCAGAGTTTGGACTAAAGATGCTCCAGGGATCAGGCGATGGTAGTTCAGGTGCACCCTAACAACCGCATCGAGCGCCGCGTGAGGAATAAAGTGCCAAGCTCAAGCTTGAGTGCCCGCGGCGCTCATGCGGAGCGTTAGGTGTCGCCTTTGACTCAGCTCCGAGGACTCGTCTTCTTGTCCATGGCGCTCGCGCTGCCTTCCTTTGCGTCTACGCTTTCGTGCTCACAGGCGCGACAGCTCTTAAAGGAGGCGTTAGCGGCTAGCCCCGCAGGGGCACCAGACGTTGCGTTGTCGTGGATCACGCCGATGAAATCCAATCACCAGCGGCACTTCTGTTACTTCGAGGTCCGAGGACCGGGTGAGGCTCCCCTTCCGAACGGCGAGTACTCGAGCTTCGCCGCAATGTCGGGGCTCATCGGTCATTTTGCTGTGAACACTCTAACGGCCGATTTGTGGGAAACGGACTCAATCAATAAGGTTTCAGATAAGGGTACTGCGTCAGTCATAATCAAGTGGCGACGCAGGGCTGGCATCTCCTCACAAGCTGAGTCAATCCACGGAGAAGAGTTCCCATGAAGGGGGCGACACCTAACTACGCGTTCGAGCGGCCGGTAGCCTCTTTCACTTCGGCGCGCGTCCGGCGCGCACCTCATGTTGCGCCGTCCGCGCGCTTGAAGCGCTTGCGGCCGGCCGCTCAACGCGAGCGTTAGGCCGTCTGGAGGTGTCTCATGGCTACTTCGCGCTCTCCTCGAACCGTTCGCAGCACGCTGCGACTGGCGATGCTTGTTGCAATGACCTTCGCGATCGTCTCATGTGGCAATGGTCAGAGCGCCGCTGAGTCGCAAGTAGACGAGAATGCATTCATTCAGTTGGCTCTGCAGGCCACCTGCGCCGATATCAAGAATAAACTTTACGTGGTCGATCAAGTCTTGGTGCTGAGCGATCGCGCGGGCAGTTGTCCGGATGCAAGTTTTGGCCAGGTGCTATACGGAAGGACAGTCAACGACGTGTATTGCACGAATCAGGACTCTGTCGCCGGCGCCGTCAAGCGCTGCGATATGGTCGCCTATCAGAGCATGTTCGACACCATGATCACCAACCTCGCCCAGCCGGATCTGGGCCTCGGGCCAACGCATAGCGTCAAGGTATTGCTGGGGTGAATTTGGCCGAATTCCATTTGCAAGTGCGGCGGCAACGGCCTAACAACGCGTTCGAGCGGCCCGTGAGACCCTTCGCTTCGGCGCGCGGCCAGCGCGCTATTCAGTTTGCGCCGTCCGCGCGCTTGAAGCGCTCGCGGCCGGCCGCTCAACGCGAGCGTTAGAGCGCATGGGCCGTCTCACAGCAATCTGCGTTATCGTGGTGGTGGGTGGCCTTTGTGCGTGCACGACATCGGACCCCAAGATTAAAGGCGCTGTCCCAAACAAAGTCGTTGCCGCCGCATTGAGTGGGACTTGGCAATGCACACCCGAGTACTCTTCGAAGGCCCGTCACGGCCTGCTACCCGCTTCCGTTGGCCCAGACAACCTAGAGGATGTGTTCTCGGATTTCGTGGACGCTTCTGAGGTTCGGTCATGTGGCACAGCCACACTAGTGTATGAGGCGACTCCAAAGCTGACGATTACCTATGAGCGGAACGGAGTGCTGTCAAAAGCGCAGGACATCGACGCGAAGCACGGGCTTCGTGTGGCTGATGACGGAACGGTTGAATTGGTGTCGAAGTCATGCGGTAGCGATCTGGGCGTAGGGTGCGTGAGAGACTCGTATCGTCTCTTTGTTGACGATTCGGGGCGATTAGTGGTTGTTGAGAAGAGCATGGGTGCAGGAATTGCTTTTCTTATTTTGCCGTTGCTGGGATCCGATTCGAGGATGGCAAGATTTGCACCCAAGGTCATCAAATAGCATGCGCTCTAACAACGCGTTCGAGCGGCCCGTGAAGCAATGCACTTCGGCGCGCGGCCAGCGCGGCCTTCAGTTTGCGCCGTCCGCGCGCCTCGGGGCGCTACGGCCGGCCGCTCAACGCGAGCGTTAGACGACCGTGGGCGGCAGCCTCTCTCCCAGCGACAGCAAGACTGTGATCACAGCGCGACCGGCGTTGGTCAACCGTGCCCTGCTCCTACTTGTGGGCGTCTGCCTGTTTGGAAGTGGCGGTTGCACCGCAGAGCGAATTGGGTACTGGACCGAATCGGTTCAAGCCTTTCCTGATGCGAAGTGCAAAGTCTCGGACGGCGAACTTATTTGCAATCTCGCGGGCGGCATCACTCTTGCGATCGCTAATCCTTCAGCCGATCCTGTCGTCTCGCCCGCAGGGCTTGTCCTTGAAATTCCGGTAGGCCATGTCGTTCGCCTTTCCAGCGACCTGGTGGAAATAGCGCTTCCCGACGGTTCCTCTGGTTGGATCGGTCGCATCGTGAGCACTGGCGGATTCCGCTACAAGAAGCCCCAATCACTAGAGCGGGAGTCTGACGCGTACGGCGATCCAGCCACCCGAGAGCTGGTCGGATCAACCTTTATGGCATCTCGGGCGTCTGAAAACCTCTATGGCCTATACAAATTCGAAATTCAGACGAAAGAGCCATATCCAGAGCGCTTTGAGCTACAGCTACCCAGCGTTATTGTTGATGAGAAGACGTTAGTGATTCCGAGCGTGACCTTCCAGTATGGCAAGCATACTAAGGTCAAGGGATACTTCGGTGTGTGAGCAGACTTCCGATTGGTCGTCTAACTGCGCGTTCGAGCGGTCCGTCATGCGACTAAGCGTCGCTCCGCGGGCGCGCAGAAAGTCTGCGCCCGCGTCGCGTGGCAGGCGGCGGCGTGCGGCCGCTCAACGCGAGCGTTAGGCCGCCGGCCATTGTTGGAGCCATACTCTGACTCTGTATTGGAAACGTCTCCTCCTGTTTATCTTGGGTGCGGCCCTTTGCGTCCTTGTCTATCTCTTTCTTCTCAACTTTCCTG
>Ga0193713_1000438_pt1 | contig 14073 bp, 15 predicted proteins | sample H3a2metaG_FD_143054 | JGI IMG/M metagenome (GOLD analysis project Ga0193713, IMG submission 143054) | Soil microbial communities from a riparian zone of the East river system, Colorado, United States - H3a2 | ecosystem: Environmental > Terrestrial > Soil > Riparian zone | place: USA: East River... | reverse complement strand
GGCGCCGGGCCAGTCCTTTGATCTGCAGTTGTCCGCGACGGTGCAGCAGGGCAAGGCGATGAGCGTGGCCCTCAAGTTAAGCGGCCAGGCGACGGTGGACTCCGCCGCTTCCCGCTACCAGCTGGCAGCGCCCGTACTGGCGCTGCAGCTCAAGGGCGCAGGCTTCCCGGCGACGGGGCTCCCGGTACAGCTGCGCTTCGATCGCATCGACGCCGATCTTGACGCGCAGACACTCCAGCTGCCGGGCATGGACATGCGCGTCGCGGGTGCGCGGCTGACCGGAGCGCTCAGCGGCACGAAGATTGTCGATGCGCCGCGGATCAGCGGGCTGCTGCGCCTGGCGGATGTGTCGCTGCGCGAGCTGCTGAAGAATTTCGATGTGACCTTGCCAGTGACACGCGACGCCGCCGCCTTTGGGCGCTTCGGATTTGAAGGGCAGCTGGCGGCGAGCACTCATGCGCTCATGCTCAACGATCTGAGACTGCGATTCGACGACACGACCGCCACGGGGCACGCCGGTATCAGCGATCTGGACCGCATGGCGCTGGCCTTCGAGCTGGGCCTCGATCGCATCAACGCCGATCGCTACCTGGCGCCCTCCGCGCCCGCCACCGCGGGTGGCGCGAGAGCCAGGAGCGCGGCGCCGACGCCCATTCGGAACTGATCCGCAGTCTCGATGTGCACGGCACGCTGGCGGTGCGCGATGCGGTGTTCGCCGGTATTCAATACAGCCATCTGCGCCTCGGCCTCAACGCCGCGGGTGGCCGGCTGCGCCTCTTTCCCTCCGAGGCGCAGATGTACGGCGGGCAGTATCACGGCGACGTCACGGTCGACGCGTCGGCGAAATTGCCGCGCGTCAGCTTCGACGAGCATGTGACGGGCGTGGATTTTGCGCCGCTGTTCAGCGACATGTTCGAGACCAGGCGGGTCTCGGGGCGGGGCAATGCGGCGATCAAGGCCGCGGGCGTGGGCGCGGATTCCGCGGCCCTGCTGCGCACGCTGACCGGCACACTGGAGTTTCACGTCGATGACGGCGCCCTGGAGGGCGCGGATCTGTGGTACGAGATCCGGCGTGCGCGCGCCGTGCTGAAGCAGCAGCCCATCCCGGCGCGCAGCGGACCGGAGCGCACGCCCTTCACGGCGTTTTCGGGCACGGGCCGCATCACCAACGGGGTGGTGTCCAATGAGGACCTGATCGCAGCGCTCCAGTACCTGCAGGTCAGGGGCCGCGGCACGGCGGATATCGCCGCCGGCACGCTCGATTACCACCTGGACGTGCTGGTCCAGAATATTCCCGAAGCGGGGAGCGAGGGCGCCGAGGCGCAGGACCTTGCCGGCTTCAAGCTGCCCGTGCTCATCACGGGTACCTTCGGCTCGCCGAAGGTGCGGCCGGATCTGGCCGGTATTGCCAAGGCACGTGTGCAACAGGAAGTGGACAAGAAGAAAGAGGAACTCAGGCAGAAGCTGAAGGACCAGCTGCAGGACAAGCTGAAGGGCCTGTTTGGAAACTAGCATGTCCCGAAGGCTGCGGGTCGCGGTGCTGCTGGGCGCCTTGCTGGTGTGGTTCCTGCCGCTGGGCTCCTACCGCCTGTTCAATCCGGATGAGGGCCGTTACGCGGAAATCGCGCGCGAAATGGCCGCCAGCGGCGACTGGGTGACACCGCGGCTGGACGCGCTGCGGTATTTCGAGAAGCCACCGCTCCAGTACTGGGCCACGGCCGCGACTTACCAGCTCTTCGGTGAGAGCGAATGGAGCGCGCGCCTGTGGGTGGCGCTCACTGGTTTTCTCGGAGTGCTGCTGACCGGATGGATCGGCGCCCGCCTGTTTGGCGCCGCCGCCGGCGCGCTCGCCGCGCTGGTGCAGGCCGGCTCGCTCCTGTACCTGGGTCTCGCCCGGATCCTGACGCTCGACATGGGGCTCACCGTCACGCTGGAGCTGGCACTCTGCGGCCTGCTGCTGCTTGGACAGCCGGAGCGCAAGGACGCCGACTCACGGCTCGGCGCGTTGCTGCTGGCTCTCGGCGTGGCGCTGGCCTTTCTCGCCAAGGGGCTGGTCGGTATCCTGATTCCCGGAGTGGTTGCGCTGCTGTACCTGCTGCTGCGGCGCGATTGGGCCTTGATCGTGCGCGCGCGTCCCTGGTGGACGCTGCTCGCGCTGGGCCTCATCGCCGCGCCCTGGGTGCTGCTCGTCGAGCAGCGCAATCCCGGCTTTGCGCAGTTCTTCTTTGTGCACGAGCACTTCACCCGTTTCCTGACGCGCGTGCACCAGCGCTACGAGCCCGACTGGTTCTTCATCCCGGTGCTGCTGGTGGGCTTCATGCCCTGGACGGCGCTGCTGCCCGCAATCGCGCGCCGCAGCTGGCGGGACTGCCGCAACGGCGACGGGCCGGTCCAGCTGCTCGTGATCTGGCTGGTCTTCGGCCTGGTCTTCTTCAGTGTTTCGCGATCGAAGCTGGTGCCCTACATCCTGCCGTTGTTCCCGGCGCTGGCGCTGCTCGCGGGCCGGAGCCTCGCCGCGCTCGAGGCCGCTACGCTACGGCGCGCCCTGCTGGTGGGCGGCGCGTTCTGGCTGGCTCTGGGCCTGGCCGTGCTGCTGCTGTGGCGCGAACCGGCGATGGCCGCCAGGCTCGATATCGCCGCAGGTCCAGCGGGGCCGGCTATCGGCGCCGGCTTCCTGCTCGCGGCATTGCTCACCGCGGTGGCGGCGTGGCTCGCGCCGAAGGCTGGCGCAGTCGCTGCCGTGGCCACGGCCACGCTGGGGAGCCTGGTCTTGCTCACCGTGCTGCTCCCGGCCGCCCAGCAGATGCCGCAGCAGCGGAGCCTCGAGGCCCTGATCAGCGCCGCCGCAGCGCAGCTGCACTCCGGTACCACGATCTACTGCGTCGATGACTACGAGCAGTCGATACCCTTTTATCTCAAGCGCCCCTGCACCCTGGTCGGCTATCGCGGCGAGCTCGATTTTGGCCTGCGGCAGGAACCGGGGCGCTGGATCCCGGACCTGGCGCAGTTTTCCGACCGCTGGCAGGCGGAGCGCGACGCGCTGGCCGTGATTCGTGCGGAAAGTTACCTGGAGTTGCGCCGGATGGGACTGCCGATGCGCGTGATATACACTGCGCCGTCCCTGGTCGCGGTAGTCCGGCAATGAAGGGTCCACAACTCGCGCTGTTGCTTTCTGGGGTGCTGCTCAATGCCATCGCCCAGCTGCTCCTCAAGGCCGGAGCCGCCTCGCTCGCGAATCTGGAACTGCGCGCCGGCAACGCCCTGGCCATCGCAGGACGGCTGGTCTACAACCCGCCGATCATCGCCGGCCTCGCCTGCTACGCCCTGAGTGTCGTGGTGTGGATCCTGGCCCTCGCGCGCGTCGAAGTGAGCGTCGCCTACCCGATGCTGTCGGTCGGCTACGTCGTCAATGCCGTGGCGGCCTGGTGGCTGTTTGGTGAAAACTTGAGCGGCGCGCGCATCGCCGGCATTGGCATCATCCTGGTCGGAGTCTGGCTGGTCGCGCGCAGCTCCGGCGGCAGCTGAGCGGGCCATGGCGAGCAGTCCTCCGTTCCTGCCCTTCACCCGCCCCTCGATCGACGAGGCGACCATCGCCGCAGTGGGCGAAGTCCTGCGTTCGGGGTGGATCACCAGCGGGCCGAAGGTGCGTGAATTCGAAGCGCAGTTGTCGGCGCTGTTTGGCGGCCGGCCGGTGCGCGCGCTGAGCTCCGCCACGGGCGGGATGGAAATCGCACTCGCGCTGGCGGGCGTCGGCGCGGACGATGAGGTCATCACCACCCCGCTGTCGTGGGTTGCGACCGCCAACGTGGTGCTGCGCGCCGGCGCGCGGCCGGTGTTCGTCGATTGCGATCCGCGCACGCGCAACATCGACGTGGCGCGCATTGAAGCGGCGATCACACCGCGCACGCGCGCGATTCTGCCGGTGGATCTCGCCGGGCTCCCGGTCAATCGGGATCGCCTGTACGCGATCGCCACCGCGCGGCGCCTGCGGGTCATCGAGGATGCCGCGCAGTCGATGGGCGCAAACTGGGCGGGCCGCATGATCGGCAGCTGCGGCGATCTGGTGTCCATCAGCTTCCACGCCAACAAGAACATCACGAGCGCCGAGGGGGGGTGCCTGGTGCTCAACGACGAAGAGGAGGCGCGGCGCTGCGAGCTGTGGCGATTGCAGGGCGCGGTGCGGCACGGCGACAGCTGGGAGGGGATGGATGTGACGCTGGCGGGCGGCAAGCACAATCTGACCGACATTGCCGCCTGCATCGGCCTGGGACAGCTCCCGCACCTGGCGGCCTTCACGGCACGGCGGCGCGAGCTGGCACGGCGCTATTTCGCGCGCATCGATCGCACGCTCGGATGCGAGTTGCCGCACGAGGACTACGCACAGTCGAACTGGCACATGTTCCAGCTCCTGCTCCCGGAGGGCGCCGAGCGCGCGGTATTCATCAGTGAAATGCGCGCGGCCGGCATTGGCATCGGCGTGCATTACCCGGCGATGCACCTGTTCACGCTGTTTCGCCGCATGGGCCATGGGCCCGGCGAGTTTCCCGTCGCCGAACGGATCGGGCGCAGCATCGTCAGCCTGCCGATGTTTGCGGCCATGCAGGACGCCGACGTTGATCGCGTGCTGGCGGCGCTCCCGGCGGCGCTGGTGGCCGCCACGCGGGCGCGCGCGCCAGGCCGCGCCAGGCGCACATGAACGGCACGGTGCCGGAAATCTCGCTGGTCATACCGGTCTACAACGAAGAGGCCGCATTGCCGCTGCTGTTCGCGCGCCTGTATCCGGCGCTCGATGCGCTGCAGCGCAGTTACGAAGTGATTTTCGTCAACGACGGGAGCCGCGACCGTTCCGTGGCGATTTTGCGCGAGCAGTTCGAGCGGCGCCCTGAAGTCACGCGGGTGGTGCTGTTCGCGGCCAATTTCGGGCAGCACCGCGCCATCCTGGCCGGCTTCGCCTATGCGCGCGGCCGCTACCTGATCACGCTCGATGCGGATCTGCAGAACCCGCCCGAAGAGATCCCGCGCGTGCTCGCCGAGCTCGATGCCGGCCACGACTACGTCGGCACGATCCGCAAGCAGCGCCAGGACATCGCCTGGCGCCGCTGGGCGTCGCGCTTCATCAACATGCTGCGCGAGCGCACCACGCACATCCGCATCACCGATCATGGCTGCATGTTCCGCGGCTACGCGCGCAGCATCGTCGATGCGATCAACCAGTGCACGGAGAACAACACTTTCGTGCCGGCACTCGCCTACACCTTCTCGGGCTGGCCGACCGAGATCGAGGTGCGCCACGAAGAGCGCAGCGTCGGTGAATCGAAGTATTCCGTGTACCAGCTGCTCAAGCTGAATTTCGACCTGATGACCGGTTTTTCGATCGTGCCGATGCAGATGTTCTCGGCGCTGGGATTCGGGGTGTCCGTGCTGTCCGGGCTGTTCGGCCTGGCGCTGGTCGTGCGCCGCCTGGTCTATGGCGCCGACCCGGCCGAGCAGGGCCTGTTCACGCTGTTCGCCATCGCCTTCCTGCTGATCGGAGTCACGCTCTTTGGGCTGGGACTGCTGGGCGAATACATCGGCCGCATCTACGAAGAAGTACGCCGGCGGCCGCGTTTCATCGTCGAGGCGGTGCTCGAGCAGCAGCCAGAGTCCTCGTGACGCGCGCGGTCGTCTTCGCCTACCACGACGTGGGCGTACGGTGCCTGCGGGTGCTGCTGGGGCAGGGCGTCGAGGTGCCGCTGGTGGTGACCCACGAGGATGCGGCGGGCGAGCTGATCTGGTTTGACAGCGTCGAGCGGCATGCGCGCTGGCACGGCCTGGAGGTGGCGACGCCCGCGAATCCCAACAGTCCCGCATTCCTGGCGCGCGTGGCCGGCGCCCGGCCCGATTTCCTGTTCTCCTTTTATTACCGCGAGCTGCTCAGCGCGCAGCTGCTGGCGCTGGCGCTGCGCGGTGCCTACAACATGCACGGTTCCCTGCTGCCGAAGTACCGGGGCCGGGTGCCGGTCAACTGGGCGGTGCTGCACGGGGAGAGCCGGACCGGCGCGACCTTGCACGCCATGACGGTGAGGCCCGATGCCGGTGACATCGTCGCGGCCCGTGAGGTGCCGATACTCCCGGATGACACCGCGATCGAGGTCTTCCGCAAGGTCTGCGTGGCCGCGGAACTGACCCTGCACGGCGCGCTGCCCGGGCTCCTGGCGGGCACGGCGGTGCTGCAGCCTCAGGATCCCGCCCTGGCCAGCTATTTCGGGCGGCGCACCCGCGCCGACGGCGCGATAGACTGGCGCCTGGGGGTCACCGGCGTGCACAATCTTGTGCGCGCCGTGGCGCCGCCCTATCCCGGGGCCTACGCGCGGGCGGCCGGACTGCCGCTGCGGGTGCTGCGCACGCTCACCGCCGCGGGCCCGCGAGCCGCGAGTCCCGAGCTGCGGTGGGTCGAGGGTGAGTTGCGGGCGCTGTGCCCGGACGGGGCATTGCGGCTGCTCGAGTTCGAGCTGGACGGCGCCATACGCGACCCGGCCGCGTTTCGCGCACGCTTTGGCGCGGAGGCACTGCCGCTCGCAGGCGGGCAGCCCTGATCATTCGAAGAACAACGGACGAGCCATGACTACCAAAGTACTGATCCTCGGTGTGAACGGCTTTATCGGCCATCACCTGTCGGCGCGCATCCTCAAGGACACCAACTGGAGCGTGTTCGGCATGGACATGAACTTCGAGCGCATTGAACCGCTCCTGGCCAACCCGCGCATGAAGTTCTTTGAAGGCGACATCACGATCAACAAGGAGTGGATCGAGTATCACATCCGCAAGTGCGACGTGGTGCTGCCGCTGGTGGCCATCGCCACGCCAGCCACTTACGTCAAGGAGCCGCTACGGGTATTCGAGCTCGACTTCGAGGCCAACCTGCCGATCATCCGCCAGTGCGTGCGGCACGGTAAGCGCGTGCTGTTCCCTTCGACCTCCGAGGTCTACGGCATGTGCCGCGACAGTGCCTTCGATCCGGCCAGCTCCGAGCTGGTTTACGGGCCCATCGAGAAGCAGCGCTGGATCTACGCCTGCTCCAAGCAGCTCATGGACCGGGTCATCTACGCCTACGGTTCGGAGGGCAAGCTTGACTACACGCTGTTCCGTCCCTTCAACTGGGTCGGCGCGGGCCTCGACAACCTGCATTCCGCCAAGGAGGGGAGTTCGCGCGTCATCACGCAGTTCCTCGGGCACATCGTCCGCGGCGAGCCGATCAAGCTCGTGGACGGAGGCGGCCAGAAACGCTGCTTCACCGGCATCGGCGACGGCATCAACGCGCTGATGAAGATGATCGAGAACCGCAATGGCTGCGCGACGCGCAAGATTTTCAATGTCGGCAACCCGGCGAACAATTTCTCGGTGCGCGAACTGGCCGAGCAGATGCTGCATCTGGCCGCGGAAATTCCCGAGTACCGGGCCAACGCCGCGAAGGTGAAGCTCATCGACACGACCGCCGGGGAGTACTACGGCAAGGGCTACCAGGACGTCTCGAATCGCGTGCCGAAAATCGACAACACACGCGCGGAACTGGACTGGGAGCCGCGCATCACGATGCGCGAGGCCCTGCAGCAGATCTTCGAGGCCTACCGCGGACAACTCCCCCAGGCCTCACACCTGCTGGATTGAGGCCCGAGTAGGCGCGCCCGCCTGGAGCCGCGCCGCCCACATGCAGATCGCGCTCAAAGTCGATGTCGATACGCTCCGCGGCACGCGCGAGGGTGTGCCGGCGCTGGTGCGCGCCCTGCAGGGGAGCGGTGCCGGGGCCACCTTCCTGTTCAGCCTGGGGCCCGATCACACCGGTCGCGCCATCCGTCGCGTCTTCCGCCGCGGGTTCCTGAGCAAGGTGTCGCGCACCTCGGTGCTGGAACACTACGGCCTGCGCACACTGCTGTACGGCACGCTGCTCCCGGGTCCGGATATCGGCCGCCGCGCGGGCCCACAGATGCGCCTGGTGCGCGACGCCGGTTTTGAGGTTGGCGTGCATTGCTACGATCACATCGCCTGGCAGGATTTCGTCGCGCGGCGTGACGCGGCCTGGACCGCGCGCCAGATGCGCCTCGCAGTGGAGCGCTTTACTGCGGTGTTCGCGAGCGCGCCGCGCGTGCATGGCGCCGCGGGTTGGCAGATGAATGCCGCGGCCCTGGCTCTCGAGGAAGAGCTGGGCTTCGCCTACGCCTCTGATACGCGCGGCACCGGACCCTTCGTGCCCCTCATCGACGGCCGTCGCGGCCGTGTCCCGCAGCTGCCGACGACCCTGCCGACCCTGGATGAGCTGATCGGACTCGATGGCCAGACGGCCGAGAATGTGCACGAGACCTACCTGCAGCGCACCCGCAGGGTCATCGGGCCGCCGCAGGTGTTTACGCTGCACGCGGAGCTCGAGGGCATGAAGCTGCTGCCGGTGCTGGAACGGCTCCTGCGCGGCTGGATGGCCCAGGGTCACGAGCTTGTATCGCTGGGGACCTTGTGCGGCACGCTCGACATCGACGCGCTCCCGGCCTGCGCGGTGCATGCCGGTTCGGTACCGGGCCGGAGCGGTGACTTAGCGTGCCAGCAGAGCTGATGCGATAATCTCCGGCCCATGAGCCTGCCCACCGGTCCCAAGGTCTATGCCACGGCGGCGAGCGCGCTGGCCGGTGTCGTGCGCGACAACATCACGGTCATGTCGGGCGGCTTCGGCCTGTGCGGCATCGCTGAGAACCTGATCGTGGCGCTGCGCGATACGGGAGCCAAAGGCCTCACCGTCGTGTCCAATAACGCGGGTGTGGACGAATTCGGGCTGGGGATGCTGCTTCGGACCCGCCAGATCCGCAAGATGATTTCCTCCTATGTCGGTGAGAACAAGGAGTTCGAACGGCAGTACCTTGCCGGTGAGCTCGAGCTCGAGTTCAATCCGCAGGGCACGCTCGCCGAGCGGATTCGCGCGGGCGGCGCGGGAATCTGGGGCTTCTACACCCGGACCGGTGCCGGCACGCTGGTGGCCGAAGGCAAGGAGCAGCGCGTCGTGAACGGCGAGACTTACGTGCTCGAAACCGGACTGGTGGCGGACCTCGCCATCGTCAAGGCCTGGCGCGGCGATACCGAGGGGAATCTGATCTATCGCAAGACCGCGCGCAACTTCAATCCGATGATGGCGAGCGCCGGACGCGTCACGGTCGCCGAAGTCGAGCAACTCGTCGAGCCGGGCCAGCTCGATCCCGACCAGATTCATACGCCGGGCATTTTCGTGCAGCGGATCATCCAGGGCGCGAGCTATCGCCGGCAGATCGAAAATCGCACCACGCGCAAGCGGTCGGCTGCAGGAGCTCGCGCATGAGCTGGTCGCGCGATGAGATTGCGGCACGTGCGGCCGCCGAGCTGCGCGACGGCTACTACGTGAATCTCGGCATCGGTATTCCGACCCTGGTGGCGAATTTCATTCCAGCGGGCATGCGCGTCGTGCTGCAATCCGAGAACGGCATGCTGGGCATGGGTCCTTTTCCCTACGAGGGAGAGGAAGATGCCGACCTGATCAATGCCGGCAAGCAGACCATCACCGAGCTGCCCAGCTCCTCCTATTTCTCCTCGGCCGACAGCTTCGGCATGATCCGCGGCGGCCACATCGACCTGTCGGTGCTCGGCGCAATGGAAGTGGGTGAAAACGGTGATCTGGCCAACTGGCTGATTCCGGGCAAGGTGGTTAAGGGCATGGGCGGCGCGATGGATCTGGTCGCGGGCGTCAAGCGTGTCGTCGTCGTGATGGAGCACACCTCCAAGGATGGCTCCGCCAAGTTCAAGCCGCGCTGCGATCTGCCGCTCACCGGCGCCAATGTGGTCGACAAGCTGATTACGGATCTGGCGATTTTCTCCAGGGCTGATCGCCACTCGCCCTTCCAGCTGCTCGAGATGGCGCCGGGCGTCACGCTCGATGCACTGCGTGCGAAAACCACGGCCGGGTTCCTGAGTCCTTAAGCCGCTACCCCAATGATTCGCGAAGTCTCAGGCGATCTGCTGCTGTCGCGCGCCCATGTCATCGTGCACGGCGTCAGCCCAGGCGATGATTTTCACCAGGGGCTCGCCCTCAAGCTGCGTGAGACCTGGCCGGCGATGTACAAGGATTTTCGCCACTACTGCAAGACGCAATCGCCGGCTCCGGGCGGACTGTGGGCCTGGATGGCGGCCGACGGTCGTCCCATCGTCAGCCTGTTCACGCAGGACGCCGCTCCGCCGCACGGCGGCCGCCCCGGCCGCGCCAGCCTGCAACACGTCGCACATTCGCTCAAGGCGCTGCACAGGCTCGCGGAGGCGGAGCACTGGCCGAGCATGGCCTTGCCGCGGCTCGCGACCGGCGCGGGCGCGCTCGCCTGGGTTGATGTGCGGCCGCTGATCGACCAGCACCTTGCCGGCCTGCACGCGAGCATCTTCGTCTATTCGACCTATCACGCCGGCATCGCCGCGCCCGAAGGTCTGTAGGGATTTCAGCGTCCTGCGGCGCACTCATTCAGCGGTCTGCGGCGCATATTGTGAAATTGGTGCTCGCTCCGGGCGAGCGCTTCCTGTAGAGTGCGGCCGAGTTTGTCGAATACGCGGGCGTCGGTCCCGCGTGCCGAGGTTCTACTGAGTCCCGATCGGGACCAATCTGCCCCTCCTGCAAACCTTCTACGCCAGGCGGCCCAAGGGCCGTCTGACTGGCGCAGGATCCTTACAAGTGTTGGTTTTATTGCCCGTACCGACAGTGCGGTTCGCGCTCCGGGCATTTTTGGAGTATTTGCTTGTCATTTGAAATGTTCAATCTTCATCCCTCATTGCTGCGCGCCGTCGGCGACGCCGGCTACACCGTGGCCACGCCGATCCAGGAGCGCGCCATTCCGGTCGTACTCGAGGGACGCGATCTGCAGGCGGCGGCACAGACCGGCACCGGCAAGACCGCCGCCTTCGCACTGCCCCTGCTGCATCGCCTGCACGCGACGCAGCCGGCACCGCGGGGCCCGCGCGCACCGCGTGTGCTCGTGCTCGTGCCGACCCGGGAGCTGGCCGCGCAGGTCGCCGAGGCCTTCAAGGAATACGGTCGCCACGTAGCGCAGCGCACGGTCCTGATCTTCGGCGGCGTCAGCCCGAAGCCGCAGGTCCAGGCGCTCGCCCAGGGTGTCGACATTGTGATCGCCACACCGGGCCGTCTGCTCGACCACCTGCAGATGAAGCTCGTGGACCTCTCGCGCATCGAAGTGCTGGTACTCGATGAAGCCGATCGCATGCTCGACATGGGATTTATCCGCCCGATCCGCCGGCTGATCGCCGCGCTCCCCAAGCAGCGGCAGAACCTGTTGTTCTCGGCGACCTTTTCCAACGAGATACGCGAGCTGGCGCGCGGAATCCTGCGTGACCCGCAGACCATCGACGTCGCGCCGCGCAACACGCCAATAGACCTGGTCGACCATCGCGTCTATCACGTCGATACCGCCAATAAGCACCCGCTGCTCTCGCGCATCATCAGCGACGGCCGCGGCCGCCAGAGCCTGGTGTTCACACGCACCAAGCACGGCGCCAATCGCCTGGCCGAGCGCCTCGAGCGCGACGGCCTGCGTTGTGCGGCCATCCACGGCAACAAGTCACAGGGTGCACGCACGCGCGCGCTCGATGATTTCAAGCAGGGCCGCATCCAGGTGCTGGTGGCGACCGATATCGCCGCGCGCGGCCTCGACATCACCGAGCTGCCGCACGTGGTGAACTTCGAATTGCCGCATGTCCCGGAGGACTATGTGCACCGGATCGGCCGTACGGGCCGTGCCGGACGCACCGGTGAGGCCGTGTCGCTGGTGAGCCGTGACGAGCGCGAGCGCCTGCGCGCGATCGAGAAAATGCTGGGCCGCCCGATCCCGGTCGCCGCCTGAGTCAACAGTCCAGGGCGATGATTTCCGCGGTTTGGGCGCCGAACGACACTTTGTCTCCCACGCTCTTGCCCATCAGCATTGCCGCCAGTGGTGAGACATAACTGATCAGGCCGGCGGCCGGATCGGCCTCGTCTTCGCCGACCAGCTGAAAGGTGCGCTCGGAGCCGTCGGCGAGCTGCAGGCGGGTGCGCGCGCCAAAGCGCACTTGTCCGGGGTGGGGCGCGGCTTTAACGAGGCGGGCGCTGTCCTTCCGGGCCTGGAAATAGCGCAGATCACGTGCGGTGCGCGCCAGGGCCGCCGTGTCTGCCGCCGCACGCGCGGCGCTGCGTTCCGCTTCGAGTTCGCGCACCCGCGCCTCGAGCAGGGCCAGGCCGCGCGCCGTGACCAGATTCGGATGCGCGCTGATGGCGCGCTCGGGCAGGGTGTCCGGGTCCTGGTCCGAATCCTTGACGAAGGCGCGGCTCATACTGTCTCAAACTTGGCCATATCCTAGCCTTATACTCCGAAGTACGGCGTCAATCCTCTGGAAGCGCGATGAAGAAACTGAAGCACGAGGCCGAGCTCTACAAGGCGGCGCTGGCGGCCGGCGTCGACTATGCCGTGAAGCGCGGCGCCGTGGTCTTCGAGCCCACGGATTCCGCCAGCTCCAAGGCGCTGTATGTATACCGTCTGCTGGTGCATGACAAGAAGATCCAGCCCATGCCCGAAGAGCAGGTGTCCGAGAAGACCATCCGCCACCGGCTCGCCACCTGGCACGCCCACCAGCTGCCCAAGGACGACCCGCTCCTGAACTGACGCCGCACTAGGCGGTGCCGGCGAATTGAGCCAGGTCCACGTTCCCGCCGCTGATGATGACGCCAACCCGCCGGCCGCGCACCGGGACGAGATTGTTCATCACGGCCGCGGCCGCCAGGCACCCGGTCGGTTCCACGACGATCTTCATGCGCTGCGCAAAAAACCGCATCTGCGCGCGCAGCTGATCGTCGCTGACCGTAAGGATATCCCTGACCAGCCTTTGCATGATGGGGAAGGTGAGATTGCCGACGCACGGGGTCTGCGCGCCGTCCGCAATAGTCCGCGGCACCGGGATCCGTACGATGCGGCCACTACGGAGCGATTGCTGCGCGTCATTGCCGGCCTCGGGTTCGACCCCATAGACCTGGCAGCCGGGCGAGAGCTCCTGCGCCGCAAGGGCGCAACCGGCGATCAGGCCGCCGCCGCCCACGCAGACGAACAGGAAATCGAGTGGCCCGGTCTCCTCGAGCAATTCCTTGGCTACGGTGCCTTGCCCCGCGATCACGTCGGCATTGTCGAAGGGCACCACCAGCGTCGCGCCGCGCTCGGCGACGATGCGGCGGGCGATCGCCTCGCGATCCTCGCGCTCCCGGTCGTAGGGAATAACGCTAGCGCCGTAACCTTCCGTGGCCTCCCGCTTGACCGACGGTGCATCCCGCGGCATCACGATGGTCGCGCTGATGCCCAGCAGCCGCGCCGCCAGGGCCACGGCCTGCGCATGGTTGCCGGACGAGAATGCCACGGCGCCGCCCGCGCGCTGCTTAGGCAAGAAGCGGCTCAGCGTGTTGTAGGCGCCACGGAACTTGAACGCACCCGCCCGCTGGAAGTTCTCGCACTTGAAGTAAATCTGTGCACCCAGCGCCCCGTCGACCTGCTTGGAAGTCAGGACCGGCGTGCGGTGCGCGACGCCCGCGAGACGCTGGGCGGCGGCCGCGACGTCGGCATAGGCGATGTCAGGCACCTGCTCCTCCTTTAGGTCACGGACAGGATGAGGGCGGCGCGGCCGGGGCGGCGAGCGAGCGGATTTCGCGCAGGCTGTCGGCAATCTCGGCGGCGTAGGGGCCATTGTCCGCCTCTGCGCGCGCGGATTCGAGCATCTCCAGGGCCGGTGTGCGGCATCCGCGCCGCGCCATCAGCAGCGCGAGGTTATTGAGTGCAGGCAGGTACCGGGTGTCCCGCTGCAGCACTTCGCGATAGGCGGACTCCGCGGCACTGTTCAGGCCCAGTGCCGCCCGATTGTTGCCCAGCGCGAACCAGGCCAGAGACTCTTCCGGCCAGCGCTGCACGGCCGATTCGTATGAGGGCATCGCCACCTCGTGATGGCCCTGTGCATCGAGTGCGTCAACGGCCGTGAGGAAGCGTAGTGCCGTGCCGTCCGCGGGCAACT
>Ga0193713_1000437_pt1 | contig 14088 bp, 11 predicted proteins | sample H3a2metaG_FD_143054 | JGI IMG/M metagenome (GOLD analysis project Ga0193713, IMG submission 143054) | Soil microbial communities from a riparian zone of the East river system, Colorado, United States - H3a2 | ecosystem: Environmental > Terrestrial > Soil > Riparian zone | place: USA: East River... | reverse complement strand
TCGACTCGCGCCTGCCCCCCGGAGCCCGCTCGAATGCCGGCGCGATCTATTGGCTGGGCACCGACGACCAGGGCCGCGACATGCTGTCGGCGATCCTTTACGGCCTGCGCACCAGCGTCGCCGTCGGCTTCGCAAGCACGACGCTCGGCCTTGCGATCGGCGTAAGCCTGGGCCTTGCGGCGGCCTGGCTCGGCGGCTGGTTCGACGCGCTGGTCATGCGCCTCGCCGATCTCCAGCTTTCGTTCCCTTCCATTCTCATCGCTCTGGTGCTGCTGGCGGTGCTCGGGCAGGGCCTGGACAAGATCATCGTCGCGCTGGTCGCGGTTCAATGGGCCTACTACGCCCGCACGGCGCGCGCCGCTGCGCTGGTCGAGCGCAGGAAGCAATACATCGATGCCGCGGTCGCGCTCGCTCTTTCGAACGCGCGCATCATTTTTCGCCACTTGCTGCCGAACTGCCTGCCGCCGCTTCTCGTGCTCGCGACCGTCCAGGTCGCCGCGGCGATCACGCTCGAAGCCACCCTCTCGTTCCTCGGGCTCGGGCTGCCGATCACCCAGCCTTCGCTCGGCCTGCTGATCTCGAACGGCTTCAACTATCTGCTTTCGGGCCACTACTGGATCAGCGTCTTCCCCGGAATCGCCCTGCTCCTCGCCGTCGTCGGCATCAATCTGGTCGCCGACCGGTTGCGCGACGTCCTGGACCCGCACGGGCAGCGTTGAGCCTTATACTATGTGTGGCCCGGGCGCGAAGCGCGAGTGGAAAATTCGCGCAGCCCCGGCGTTCGACACCCTGGAGGCGAGACCATGAACGTACTGAAGAAAATCGCGGTTGCGACGGCGCTGCTCGCCGCGGCTGGCGGGGCCCCGGCGCAGGGACCCAAGCCGCTGGAGGTGATCGCCTTCGGCGGCGGCGGCAACTGGCCGATCTGGGCGGCGCAGGACAAGGGGCTGTTCGCGAAGAACGGCATCGCCGTGAAGCTTTCCTTCACGCCGAATTCCGTCGAGCAGATCCGCAACCTGATGAACGGGACTTACGACTTCGGCACGACCGCGTACGACAACGTCGTCGCCTACCAGGAAGGCCAAGGGGAGACCGAGCTGCCGGTTCAGCCCGACCTGTTCGCATTCATGGGCGGCTACTCGGGGTCGCTGCGCTTCGTCACCCAGCCCGACATCAAGACATATGCGGCCCTCAAGGGCAAGACCCTCGGCGTGGACGCGGCGACGACGGGGTTCGCTTTCATCCTCTACAAGCTCGCGGCGATGAACGGCCTCTCGTCCGCCGATTACAAGATCGAGCGTCTTGGCGGAACGCCCGCGCGCGTGCAGGCGATGATGGAAGGCAAGATCGCCGGAACCATGATCAGCTCTCCATCGGAAATATTGCCCGAGTCCAAGGGCTACACGCGGCTGGGCGACACGACCACGACCTTCGGTCCGTACCAGGCTTCCATCGGGGTCGCGCGCCGCGCCTGGGCGGCGAAGAACGGCGACCAGCTCACCGCCTTCATCCGCTCGTACGTCGCGGCGATGGACTGGCTGCAGCAGCCGGCGAACAAGGACGAGGCGGTTTCGATCTACGTTAAGTACATCCCCAGCGCCCCGCGCCCCGCGGCCCAAAAAGCCTACGAAGTGATGTTCGGGGAGAAGGAAGGTTTCCAGAAGAAGGCCAAGATCGACATCGAGGGCTGCCGCACGGTTCTGAGGCTGCGCAGCGAATTCGCCAAGCCCCAGAAAAATCTCACCGACCCGATGAAATACGTCGACGAGAGCTTCTACACGAAAGCAGTGCAATAGCGTCAGAGGAGACCTGAGACATGTTCATTGCAAACTCCGCGGTAAAAACGGCGCTGGTGGTCGCGCTCGCTACCGGCTTTATCATCGGCTGTCAGACCACTGATCCCTACACCGGAGAAAAGAAAACGACCAGCACGACTTTCGGCGCCCTCATAGGCGCGGGTACCGGAGCGGCGATCGGCATGATCTCCGGCCGCGACGCCAAGCAGCGCAGGCAGCGGGCCCTCGTCGGCGCCGGCGTCGGCGCGCTCGCCGGCGGCGCGGTCGGCAACTACATGGACAGGCAGGAAAACGAGTTGCGGGCGCTGATGCGCGACAGCGGCGTGACGGTCACCCGCAAGGGCGAGGACATCATCCTCAACATGCCCGGCAACGTCACTTTCCGCACCGGCAGCGCCGACTTGAACGCGCAGTTCTTCAAGGTGCTAGACGGCGTCGCGCAGGTAGCGAAGAAATACGACAAAACCATCATCGAGATCGCGGGTCACACCGACAACGTCGGCGGCTCGGATTACAACCGGCAGCTTTCGCAGCGCCGCGCCAGCGCCGTCGCCCAGTACCTCATGAGCAAAGGCGTGAGCGAGCCGCGCGTCATGACCGCCGCAGGCGGCGAGGATCACCCGATCGCGAGCAATTCGACCGAGCAGGGCCGCGCAGCGAACCGGCGGGTCGAAGTGACGCTCGCGCCGCTTAAGGAAGGCTGAGCCGGCCTACTCGTACAGCCCGGCACGCGCCTTGCCGCGGAACACGCGGTAGGCGAACGCCGTGTAGGCGATGAGGAACGGCAGCACGATCGCTACGCCGACGAGCATGAATTTGAGCGCGGACGGGTGCGAAGCCGCTTCCCAGAGAGTCATGCGATCCATGACCACGTAGGGAAACAGGCTGTAGGCGAGCCCGGCGAAGGCGAGCGCGAAAATCGCCACCGCACCCGCGAACGGCGTCCAGTCCGGTTCGCGCGCGCCGCGCTTCATGCGTCCGGCCGCAAGCCACACGAACACGCCCGCGGCGAGCGTCCCGAGAGGCAGCAGCATCAGCGCGAGCGTGCGCGGAAAGTCAAACCACTTTGCGTACACGGTCGGGCTCACCAGCGGCGTCGCGAGGCTCACCAGCGCCACGCCGAGCGCGACCCAGATCAAGCCCCAGCGCGCCCAGGCGAGCGCCTTTTTCTGCAGCTCGCCCTCGGTCTTGAGGACCAGCCAGGTCGCGCCGAGCAGCACGTAGCCGCCGCACAGACTCGCGCCCACCAGCATGGCAAACACGTAATAGCCGAATCCTGAATGAAACCCGGTGATGTAGCGGCCGAGCATCAGGCCCTGCGCGAACGAAGCGAGGAAGGAGCCGAACCAGAAAAGCCAATTCCACAGCTCGCGGTGCCAGCCTTCGGCCTTGACGCGGAATTCGAACGCGACGCCGCGCAGCATCAAACCGATCAGCATCGCCGCGACCGGCAGGTAGAGCGCTCCCAGCACGATGCCGTGCGCCGCGGGGAAGGCGACCAGCAGGATCCCCACGCCCAGCACCAGCCAGGTCTCGTTCGCATCCCAGAACGGCCCGATCGCGGCGACCATGAGTTCCTGCTCGCGCGCATCCGCTGCGGGCATCAGCATCCCGACTCCGAGATCGTACCCGTCGAGCACCACGTACAGCAGGATCGCCAATCCCATAAGGGCGGCGAAGATCAGGGGCAGGTCCAGGCTCATGCGTGTGCGCCTTTGCCCGCGAGGTGCGTCAGCACCACCATGTAGGCGAGCAGCATCACTGTATACGTAATGATGTAGCCGGTGAGGCTCGCGCCGAGCTGCGCCCCGGAAACCCCGCCCGCCGCGTCCGCCGTCCTGAGGATCCCGGTGACGAGCCATGGCTGCCTGCCGATCTCCGTGACGAGCCAGCCGGCGAGCGTCGCGATCCATCCCGCGAAGGTGAGACCCGAGAAGGCCCACAGCATCCATCGCTGCGGCAGCCTGCCCCGGCGCGTCGCCCACACGCCGCTCCAGGCGGCGAGCAGCATCAGCATCCCCATCCCAACCATCACCCGGAACGCGAAGAACACCGGCGCGACCGGGGCGACATCCGGCGCGAAGGAATCGATTCCTTTCACCTCGGCATTCGCGTCGTGCTTGAGGATCCAGCTCGCGCCCTTCGGGATTTCGACAGCGAAATCGTTACGGCGCTTTTCGTCGTTCGGGATGGCGAAGAGCACCAGCGGCGCGCCCTTCTCCGTCTTCCAGATCGCCTCGATCGCCGCGATCTTCGCCGGCTGGTGCTCGAGCGTGTTCAGGCCATGCAGGTCGCCCACCAGGACCTGCAAGGGCGCGAGCGCCGCGGCGAGCACGAGGCCGGTGCGCAAGGTCTTGCGCGCCGAGGCGTCGTCGCCCGCCCGGAGCAAGCGCCACGCCGAAAGCCCTGCGACCACGAAGGACGCGGTAAGCCCCGACGCAAGGAGCATGTGGGAGATCCGGTACGGAAACGACGGATTGAAGATCACCTGCAGCCAATCTCCGGCGATGATCGCAGCGCCGTCCATCACGTGGCCGGCGGGGGTCTGCATCCACGAGTTCAGGGCGAGGATCCAGAACGCCGAGACCGTCGTGCCGATCGCGACCATGGCCGAGGAGAAGATGTGCACCCAGCCCGGCACGCGGTTCATGCCGAACAGCATCACCCCGAGAAAGGTCGCCTCCAGAAAAAATGCGGTCAGCACCTCGTACGCGAGCAGCGGCCCCGCGATATTGCCGACTTTCTCCATATATCCCGGCCAATTGGTTCCGAACTGGAACGACATGGTGATGCCGCTCACCACGCCCATCGCGAAAGACAGCGCGAACACCCTGGTCCACAGCTTGTAGGTCGCGAGCCACGCCGGATCGCCCGAGCACGCGTACCGAATCCGGAAGTAGAACAGGATCCACCCGAGCGCGATCGTGAGGCTCGGGAACAGGATATGGAACGCGATATTCAGGCCGAACTGCGCGCGGGCGAGGAGCAGGACGTCTGTGTTGTCCATGGCTGCACCAGGATGTTGCCAGAACTTACTGGATGCCGCCTATTACCCCTGCAATCTGTAAAAACGAGGAGATTCCATCAGTACGCTATCGAACAGACCCACTTGGTTTCTGGGTTCATCGTGCTTCCCAGCACAAACTCATCTTCGCATTTGGCTGTGTTGCAGAAGGGGATTGTGCATTTCACGACTTCTGCGCCCTTTCCTGCCTGGATGAGACGCCCTTGAGGGCACTAGAGGAGTAGCCATGGGACCCCCAAAAAGTACGAGTCGGTATCGGCTATTTCTGCTCTCTGTCCTTTCCATTGCTCTCACCGCTTGTTCCGCTGGAGGTGGCAGCGATGGCGCGCCGGGCGGGGGAGGCACGAACTACACCGTCGGAGGCACGGTCTCAGGCCTCTCGGGCAGCATGGTGCTGCGGAACAACGGCGGCAATGATCTTACGATCTCGGCAAACGGGAACTTCACCTTCCCCGCGCCGATCGCCCAGGGCAGCCCCTATGCCGTCAACGTGATCACGCAACCGGCGAACCGGAGCTGCAGCGTAGCAAACGGCACCGGCACGGTCGCAGGAGCCAACGTCACCAACGTGACAGTCACCTGCGCGGCAATCTTTACCGTGGGCGGCACGGTCTCGGGCTTGAATGGCACGGTGGCGCTGCAGAACAATGGCGGCAACAACCTCACGATTTCGGTGAGCGGCGGCTTTACCTTCGCCACCGCTCTGGCGACAGGCAGCGGCTACAGCGTTACGGTGCTCACGCAGCCGGTGAGCCAGACCTGCGCGGTCGCAAACGGCGCGGGCACGGTGAGCGGGGCAAATGTCACCGGCGTAACCGTGAATTGCACCTCGCCACCCGAAGCGCGGCTCGGCAAATGGTCCGCCGTGAGTCCGGCGCCGATCGTGCAGCTGCATCTCCACCTTCTTGCCACCGGCAAGGTGTTGAGTTGGGGGGGTCCCACGGGCAAACCTCCGTACACATGGGACCCCGCGACCGGCGCGTTCACCGCGGTCCCCGCCCCCTCCGAGTTGTTCTGCTCCGGCCACGCCTTCCTCCCCGACGGCCGGCTGCTCGTCGCCGGCGGGCACAGAATCGACGGGCTCGGCACGAACGGGCTAGGCCTGCCGAACACGAACGTGTTCGATCCCGCCACCGGCGCGTGGCAAGCCATGCCAACCATGGCCAAGGGGAGATGGTATCCGACGAACACCGCGCTGCCGAGCGGCGAGGTGGTGACGATCGCTGGCTCGGACGAAACCGGCGCCACTGTACTGGTCCCCGAGGTGTGGAACGGCGCCGCGTGGCGCCGGCTCACCTCGGCAGCCCTCGACCTGCCGTATTATCCCCGCACGTTCGTAGCCCCCGACGGGCGCATCTTCTATGCCGGAGAGCAGCAGCAGTCGCGCTATCTCGACACTGCGGGTGCGGGCAGTTGGACCAACGGCCCGCTCCGCAAATTCGGAACGCGCGACTTCGGATCCGCGGTGATGTACCAGCCGGGGAAGATTCTCTATTCGGGGGGCGGCGACCCTCCGACCAACACCGCCGAGATCATCGACTTGAATCAGCCGAGTCCGACGTGGGCCTTCACCGGGTCGATGGCGTCGGCTCGCCGGCAAATGAACGCCACCCTGCTGCCGACCGGAGACGTCCTCGTCACCGGCGGCACGAGCAGCGCTGGGTTCAACGACCCCGCAGGAGGCGTGCGGACCGCTGAGCTGTGGCGTTCCGCAACCGGCACCTGGACGACGCTTGCGAGCAGCGCCGTGGTTCGCATCTACCACGGGACCGCGCTGCTGCTGCCCGATGGCCGGGTGCTCTACACGGGCAGCGGTGATGGGGGGAACAGCCCGAACGAGCTGAACTACGAGGTGTACTCGCCGCCCTACCTTTTCAACGGCGCGCGCCCGGCCATCACGGGCGCGCTGCCCCCGCGCGCCGGGTACGGCCAGATCCAGATCGTCGATACGCCGGACGGCGCCGCGATTGCGAAGGTGACGCTTATAGGGCTCGGCTCGGTGACACATGCCTTCGACCAGAGCGCGCGCCTCGTTCTCCTGAACTTCGCGCCGGTGGCCAGAGGGCTCACGATTGCTTTTCCGGCGAGCCGCACGATCGCCCCACCCGGCCCATACATGCTCTTCCTGGTGAACGCAGGCGGCGTGCCTTCGGAGGGAAGGATCATGCTGCTGCAATGAACGTGCGTGACCGTGCGCAAGTGACTTCCTAAACAAGCGCCTGGTCGTCGAGATGATCGTAGTGGTCATGCGACACGAGCACGAGATCTACCGGCGGCATCGCGCGAAGGGGAACGGGCACCGGCTGGAAGCGCTTGGGGCCGGCGAGCCGCGAAGGCGACGCGCGCGGTCCCCAGACCGGATCCGTGAGCACGCGAAGGCCGTCGATCTCGATCAGCACCGTGGAATGGCCGAGCCAGGTGGCGCGCAGCCCGCTGGCGGGCGGCCTGCCCCATGCTTCGAGCGGGTTCGACGATGGCAGCGGCCCCCGCGGCACTCGCCGGTCGCCGCCGCAGAGAAATTCGCCGAGCGTCGGCATCGACACGTTCGGGTCGCGCAATCCCGGAATGACCGGATGCACGTTGCGGAACCGCTCCCCCGCCCAGAGCGGCGACGCCTTGATCCGCTCGAGCCGCGCGCCTTCCGGTTTTCTGCCGAGTGACTTCATGTAGAACGATATGCGGAAATAGTCGCTGCTTGCAAGATCCCCCTCGCCTACTGCAACATGTCTGCAGCCACTGCCAACAGGGATTGACGAGCGAGATGGAACGCCGAAATATCGTAGCCCCGAGCAGCAACACCGGAAATCAAACGCCCTCGCCAGATCTTCCCGGTACCACGGCCATGATGCAGCAGTACCTGCGCATGAAAGCGCAGTACCCGGACATATTGCTCTTCTACCGCATGGGCGATTTCTACGAGCTGTTCTACGACGACGCGGAACGCGCCTCGCGCCTGCTCGACATCACCCTCACGACGCGAGGCAATTCGGCGGGCGCACCGATCAAGATGGCGGGCGTGCCTTATCACGCGGTTGACCAGTACCTCGCGAAGCTGGTTCGCATCGGCGAATCGGTGGCGATCTGCGAGCAGATCGGCGATCCCGCCACTTCCAAGGGACCGGTCGATCGGCAGGTGACGCGCATCGTCACCCCGGGAACGCTCACCGACTCGGAGCTGCTCGAGGAGAAATCGGACAATATCCTGCTCGCGCTCGCACATACCAAGGGCGCGGTCGGGCTCGCCTGGCTCAATCTCGCGAGCGGCGATCTGCGCGTTACCGAAATTGCGCCGCACCTGGTCGAAAATGAATTGCGCCGTATCGGTCCGGCGGAGATTCTCGCGGCAGAGGGCACGACGCTCGCCGGTTTCGCGGTGACCCGGCTTCCGGAATGGCACTTCGAATTCGAGGCCGGCCGGAAGATCCTGCTCAAGCAACTCGGGGGAGCGAGCCTCGCGGGATACGGCTGCGAAGACCTGGAACCCGCGATCGGAGCCGCAGGCGCCTTGCTCGAGTACGCGAGGAAGACGCAAGGGCAAGCGCTGGCGCACGTCGCGGCGGTGATCCCGGAGCGCGCGGGCGAGTACCTCCGCATGGACGCGGCGACGCGGCGCAATCTGGAGCTCACCGAAACCCTGCGCGGGGAACCGGCCCCTACGCTTTTTTCCCTGCTCGACGAGTGCGCGAGCGGCATGGGGAGCCGGCTCCTGCGCCACTGGCTGCACCACCCTTTACGCGATCAGGCAGCGGTCAGCACGCGCCACGAAGCGGTTGCGGCCCTCGTCGATGCTTACCCCGGAATCAACAAGCTGCTGCGCCGCTTCGCCGACGTCGAGCGCATCACCGGGCGCATCGCGCTCAAGAACGCCCGCCCGCGCGATCTTTCTTCATTGCGCGACAGCCTCGCCCTGCTGCCCGAGCTCAAGCCCGCGGTTCCCCGCGGCGCGCCGCTGCTCGCGAAGATGCTGAGCGACCTGGAAGTCCCGGCGGAGTGCCTCGCGCTGTTGAGACGGGCGGTGCTCGAGGAGCCCGCGGCGATGGTGCGCGACGGCGGCGTGATCGCGAACGGCTACAGCCGGGAGCTCGATGAGCTGCGCGCGCTGCAGACCGACTCCGGGACCTTTCTCGCCGAGCTCGAGTCGCGCGAGCGCGCCCGTACCGGCATCCCCAACCTGCGCGTCGCCTACAACAGCGTGCACGGCTTTTACATTGAGATCACCAACGCTCATGCGCAGAAAGTGCCTGCCGACTACCGCCGCAGACAGACGCTCAAGAACGCCGAACGCTATATCACGCCCGAGCTGAAGGAATTCGAGGACAAGGCGCTGTCGGCACGCGACCGATCCCTTGCTCTGGAAAAATCGCTCTACGAGGAACTGCTGGGGCTTCTGTCGGAGCATATAGCCGCGTTGCAGCGCATCGCGCGGGCCCTGGCACAGCTCGACGTGCTCGCCTGCTTCGCCAGCGTGTCATCGAAACGCAACTATTGCCGGCCAGAATTCGGCGGAGACATTCTCATCGAGATCGACGCGGGCCGGCATCCCGTCGTCGAAGCGCAGATCGATCAATTCATCCCGAACGGGACGCGGCTCTCTCCCGTGCGCCAGCTGCTCCTTATCACCGGGCCGAACATGGGAGGCAAGTCCACCTACATGCGCCAGGTCGCGCTCATCGTGCTGATGGCGCACGTGGGCTCGTTCGTTCCGGCTAAATCGGTGCGTCTCGGCCCCATCGACCAGGTCTTCACCCGCGTGGGCGCGGCAGACGACCTGGCGGGCGGGCGCTCGACCTTCATGGTCGAGATGACCGAATCGGCCAACATCCTGCACAACGCGACCGACAGGAGCCTGGTGCTGATGGACGAGGTCGGGCGCGGAACCTCGACTTTCGACGGCCTCGCACTCGCCTGGGCGATCGCGCGGCAGCTCCTGGAGCGCAACAAGTCGCTCACGCTTTTCGCCACCCACTATTTCGAGATGACGCGGCTCGCGCTCGATCACAACGAGGCGGCCAACATCCACCTCGACGCTGTCGAGCACAAGGACACGATCGTCTTCCTGCACGCCGTCGAGGACGGCCCCGCGTCGCAAAGCTACGGCCTGCAGGTCGCGCAGCTCGCCGGCGTTCCCAAGGCCGTGGTCCGCAACGCGCGCAGATACCTGCAGATGCTGGAGGAAGCGAGCCTGACCCGCGGAGGCCAGTCGGACCTTTTTGCCGCCGGCAAGTCCGCGCCCGAGCCGCCCCCCGGGCCCGATTCCCTGCGCGAGGCGCTGGCCGCCGCAAATCCCGACGAGCTTTCGCCGCGCGAGGCCCTGGAGCTCCTGTACCGGTTGAAGCGGTTGTGAAGCGCCCCGCCTGGATTCTGCCGCTCGCGCTTGCCGCCTGCACGGCGCACATCGCGCCTCCCCTGCCCTCCGCGGGGAACACGGCGATCAAGTTCGCGCTGATCGGCGACACGCCTTACAGCGCGAGCGAGGCGGCGGCGCTCGACTCGATGATCGAGGAGATCAATCGCGAGGACCTCGCCTTCGTCATTCACGTCGGCGACATCACCGGCGGCCGGGGCCCCTGCACCGACGAATGGTTCGAGGCGAGGAAACGCCAGTTCGAGAAATTCAGGCGCCCGTTCGTGATCGTACCCGGCGACAACGACTGGGTGGACTGCCACCGCACGGGCTTCGATCCGATGGAGCGCCTGGGAAAATTCCGCGAACTTTTCGAGTCGGGCGACACGAGCTTCGGCAACCGCGGCCTGCGGCTCGAGCGGCAGTCGGGGCCTTATGCGGAGTACCGGGAGCACATGCGCTGGATCGCGGGCAACGTGCTCTTCGTCGGCTTGAACGTGCAGGGCAGCAACAACAATCTGGGCAGGACGCCCGCGATGGACGCCGAGCATGGCGCGCGAATGGCCGCGGTGTTCGCGTGGCTGGAGGACAGCGGGCGGCTTGCGGTGGAGCGCAGGCTATCGGGAATATTGATCTTCACGCAAGCCGACCCCGACTTCGAGGGAAAGGTACGGCGCAAGTCGGACGGATTCGCCGGCTTCCGCAATGCACTGCGCGACCTCGCCCGAACGTTCGGCAAGCCGATTCTCTTCGTGAACGGCGACACGCACCTGTACAAGCTCGACAAGCCGCTCGCCGACCCGGCGACGGGCCGGCCTTTGCGGAATTTCACCCGGGTGGTCGTGTTCGGTTCCCCTCAAACCCGCTGGATCCGGGCGGGGATCGACGCGGCTTCGGCGTCGCTGTTCCAGATCAGTCCGGCGCCGCAAGCCGCGCCGGGACAGTAGCCCGGCGCGGACTTCGCTCAGCCGCACTATTCGCCGTGCATTTCGCCCCGCGGCCCGCCGGGGTGGCGTCCCATGTGGCCCTTGCGGTCCATGCCGTCGCGGATCGCCACACGCACGCGCTCCTTCTGGCTGGAATCGAGAGTGTCGTACACGGCGAACCACGCCGCGCGCGCCTGCTTGTGGATCGCCTCCATCTGAGCGCGCATCTGCTCGCCCAGCTGGTCGCGCAGTTGCGCGAATTGCTTGAGGTCGGCGCCGGGCTTGTCGATCTCGACGCGCAGCTTGGCGCGCGTTTCTTCGCCTTTGGCGCGCATCGAGCGGAAGGCGTCGCGCTGCGCGGCCTGCGCTTTCTTCCACAGCTCTTCCTGCTGCGCATTGAGCTTCAGCTCCTTGTGCAACCGCTCGAACCCGCGCATCGGTCCCATTCTCTCGGGGCCTTTTCCGCCCATTCCGCCGGGCGCCTGCGCCCAGCTCGCCGTTGCACCCAGCAGGCCGGCCGCAAACAACGCGGCGGTCAGTTTCTTTCCATGATTTTCAAACACGTCTCTCTCCTTCGAATGGATTTGAGGAAGCTACGCGAGCATTCTCACGCGAAGTCGTTTCCAGACTATTTCCGCAAGGGGAGATTCGTTGCAAATTGTTTCCGCCGGCCGGGTCCGGCCGGCGCGGATTCAGTGCAGATCGAGCGCGTGGCCCTTCAGCGACTCCAGCGGGACGTACTTGAGGACGTTTTCGTGGGTCGATTCGAGCACCACCTGCGGCGCCATGCCGGCCTTGTAGGCCTCGACCCAGCGCAGCACGTGAAGGCACCAGCGGTCCCCGGGCGCAAGGCCCCTGAAGCGCATCTCCGGGCGCGGCGTGGAGAGATCGTTGCCGCGGGAGCGGCTGAACTCGAGAAACTCCGCGGTCGTCTTGATGCAGACCAGGTGCGCGACCCCTTCCGCGTCGTGCGTCGCGCAGCAGCCGTCGCGGAAGAACCCGGTGAGCGGATCGTAGCTGCAGGCGTGCAAAGGCCCGCCGAGGACGTTTTTTTCCCTCGAGAGGACGGAGCTCATGCGGTGATTCTATCCCCAAAACCCGGATCGAGAGCGCGGCGGCTGGCCGGCGCTGGACCTCAGAAGGAACGAGACGTCGCCGCGGCGATGTAGTGTTTGACCTGCCTGGCGTCGGCGTCCATGACTTCGACCCGCTGCGGCAGTTTCTCCAGGCTCTCGAATCCGGCGGGCAGCACCGGTTCGCGCCCGAGCGCTTCGCGGATGGTTTCGGCGAACTTCGCGGGCTGGGCAGTCTCCATGCAGACGAGCGGCACGCCCTGCTCGCGGTGCTCGAGGCCGACCTTGATACCGTCGGCGGTGTGCGGGTCGATCATGACGCCGTACTCCTTCCAGACGCGCCGGATGGTCGCAAGGCGGTCGGCGTGCGTGCTCGAGCCGGAGACGAACCCCGTTGCGGCCACGCGCTTGAAATGCTCCGTGCCCGCCAGGTCGAAAACGCCTTCGCGGTCGAGCTGCGCCCACAAGGACTTCAGCTCGGCCGGATCGCGCCCGACGAGGTCGTAGGCGTAGCGCTCGAAGTTCGACGATTTCGAGATGTCCATCGAAGGGCTGCTCGTCGCCCTCACCTCGGCGGCCTTGCGCACGCGATAGCACCCGGTGCGGAAGAACTCGTCGAGCACGTTGTTCTCGTTGGTCGCGACGATAAGCGCTCGGATCGGCAATCCCATGCTCCGCGCAACGTGGCCCGCGTAGACATTGCCGAAGTTCCCGGAAGGCACCGCGAAGGACGCTTCCCCACCCACGGCGAAATACGCCTTGAAGTAGTACACGACCTGCGCGGCGACGCGCGCCCAGTTGATCGAGTTGACCGCGCCGATGCGGTGCCTCGCCTTGAACGCAAAGTCTCCCGAGATCGCCTTGACGATGTCCTGGCAGTCGTCGAACACGCCGCGCACGGCGATGTTGAAGATGTTGGCGTCCTGCAGCGAATACATCTGCGCCGCCTGGAACGCGCTCATGCGGCCCTGCGGCGAGAGCATGAAGACCTGCACGTTCTTCTTGCCGCGCAGCGCGTACTCGGCCGACGATCCGGTGTCCCCGGACGTGGCGCCGAGGACGTTGAGCCGCCGGCCGCGCTTTTCCAGCACGTACTCGAACAGGTTGCCGAGGAGCTGCAGCGCGATGTCCTTGAACGCGAGCGATGGACCGTTGGACAGGCCGAGAAGAAACAGGCCGGGCTCGAGCTTTCTGACCGGCGTGATCTCCTCGCTGCCGAAGAGTTCCCTCGTGTAGGTCTTGTCCACCAGCCGTTGAAGGTCGCCCGGGAGGATGTCGTCGGCGAACTTCGACAGGATCGCGAACGCGAGCTCGCGGTAGCTCATGCCGCGCATGGCCGCGAGTTCGGCGGCACCGAGTCTCGGAAATTCTTCGGGCAGGAACAGGCCGCCGTCCGGCGCGAGGCCCTCGAGCAGGATCTCGGTGAAAGGCCGCGGCTTCGCTCCGCCGCGAGTACTGGCGTAAAGCATGGGGTTCGGGAGCCGGGATTCAGCCGTGTCTCTGAATCCCGATCACTGCAGTTCTTCCAGTCGGATCCTCGTCACCTTGCCCGTCACCACCGGCAGCTTCTCGATTTTTCCGATCGCGGCGTTGACGCTCTTCTCCCGCGTCTGGTGGGTCAGCATGATGATGTCCACCTGCTCCTCGCCTTCGGCCGGCTCGCGCTGGATCATGGCGCCGATCGAGATCGACGCGTCGCCGAGGATGCGGGTGATATCGGCGAGCACGCCGGGGCGGTCCTGCACGCGCATCCTCAGGTAATACGAGGTCACCACCGCTTCCATCGGCAGGATCTCGAGGTTCGACATGCGGTCGGGCTGGAACGCGAGATGCGGCACGCGGTGCCCGGGGTCGGCGGTATGCAGGCGCGTGATATCCACCAGATCGGCCACCACCGCGCTTCCCGTGGGCTCGGCGCCGGCGC
>Ga0193713_1000436_pt1 | contig 14095 bp, 12 predicted proteins | sample H3a2metaG_FD_143054 | JGI IMG/M metagenome (GOLD analysis project Ga0193713, IMG submission 143054) | Soil microbial communities from a riparian zone of the East river system, Colorado, United States - H3a2 | ecosystem: Environmental > Terrestrial > Soil > Riparian zone | place: USA: East River... | reverse complement strand
GAATGCGGTGAGGGAAAAAATAAAGAGAACGATTGCGAAAAGAGCGCTTTTCATTGTTTCCTCCGAGAGCAGTGTGATGTGAAGTCTCAGCCTTTTCATGCACGAAGATTACTGCGATTCCGGACGATCGCGCGCTTCATCGGGCTGAGGCCTTAGGCAAGAGCTAATTGCCGCGCCGCTTGCGGCGGGTCCCCTTGAGCGGGGGGTTGGGCGCCAGCGTCCAATGGCCCAGGGCGGTCAGAGCCTCTTCTTCGCCGATGCGTTTGGCTTGTTCCTTGACTTCAGCTGGAACCCACTTGGGGAACGGAACCTCCCGGCTCACGTGGTGACCAGACGGGGTGTGCTCTTCTCGAACCTTCGCAATCCGAGTCGCCGAGAATCGGTCGGCTACCCGGACCAACGCCGGCCAAAGACGGCGATGGACAAAGGTAAGCTTTCCGTCGACGAGACGACATACGAGGATATCTTCCGAATCCGTCACTGCCTGAAGAATCGCAAAGATTTGATGACTTTTCGGGTGAGCCCACCAGCTCCCTTTGATGGGCTCGCCGACGATCGCCTCGGTGAGGCTGGGAACGGCGCCTTTGGCCGATGCCAGGACTACCCCATGCTGTCGGACAAAGGCGATTGTCTCCGCAGCGGTCATGCGTCATCCCGCGAATCGCAACCCGAGCTGCAGCAGCTCATCCCACGCGTCGCCTTTGACCACGCCTTTGACGACGCGATCGACTTTGGCAGCGTGCTCGAGCGCCGCCAGGAGCATCGCTCGCGGGAGATTCTTCGCGGCGCGCCCCACGAGGGACTGCCGCGCATCGCCCCACACGCGCGCTTCGCGCAGGATCTCGAAAAGCGGCCTGCCTGCGGCGATTCCGTTTTGCACGCGCACGATGGCGCGGATTTCCTCGGCGAGGATCCACAGCACGCGCGGAGGCGCCTCGCCTTCGCCGCGCAGGCCTTCGAGCATGCGCGCAAGCCGCGCGCGCTCGCCCGAGAGCATCGCTTCGGTGAGCTTGAGTGCATCGTAGCGCGCCACGTTCATCACCGCCTCGCGCACCGCTTCGAAGGCGAGCTCTCCGGCCGGAAGGAGGAGCGCGAGTTTCTGGATTTCCTGGTGGGCGGCAAGGAGATTGCCTTCCACGCAGTCGGTAAGGAACTGCAGCGTTTCGGGAGTTGCGCGCTGCTTCTGCCGCGCGAGCCGCGCCGCGATCCATTCGGGAAGCCGCGCGCGCTCGACCGGATAGACGTTGACGACGATTCCCTGGCGCTCGAGCGCCCTGAACCAGGGAGACGCCTGGCCGGCCTTGTCCACGCGCGGCAGGGTTACGACGGTGAGCGCGTCGGGCGGGAGGTTTCCGCAAAACGCTTCGATCGCCCCGGCGCCGTCGGCTCCGGGCTTGCCCGAGGCAAGGCGCAGCTCGATCAGCTTCTTGTCGCCGAAGAGCGAGAGGCTCGCGCCGCTCGCTCCGAGCTCGCCCCAGTGGAAGCCGCGCTCCGCCGCGAGAACGACGCGTTCTGAAAATCCGCCCGCGCGCGCGCGCGCGCGGATCGCATCGGCGGCCTCGAGGGCCAGCAGCGGCTCGTCGCCGTGGATCACGTAAAGCGGCCGCAGCTCGCGCGAAAGATGCGCATCCAGCTGCTCGAGCCTGAGAGCGGCCATGCCTATTCGAAGGCGACCGGCGCCGGCTTCGCCGCGACCAGGCGCCGCATGATCTGCTGCACCATGTCCCTTTGCATGTCCCGGTAGAGCAGGGCTTCCTCGGTCTCCTTGGCGAGCACCTGCGCGTCGCTGTAGGCCATGTCGCGGGTGAGGAGGATTTCGCTCACCGGCAGGTAGACCGCACCCTTCGCGTCGGTGACGCGAAATCCGACGCGGTAGCGCAGCTGATATTCGCTCACCCGGCCCGCGGCGCTGAAGGAAAGAATGATCTTTTCGCGCAGCTCCTCGGTGAAGCCGAACACGGCCTGCGCGTCGCCCGGGCTGTCCACGAGGCGCGTCTTGCTCGCCGCGGCGACGTTGCGCTTCAGCTCGACCACGAGCGGGTTGTTGCCCGGAATGTAGAGCGTTTCGAAAGGCAGCTGAGCCTGGCCGCGCAGATGAAAGCTGCAGGCGGCGAGGAGCACGGCCATCACGCCGGCGAGGACAGCGCGGGAGGAACGCTCAAACGACCACATTGACGAGCCGTCCGGGAACTACCACCACCTTCTTCACCGCCTGGCCGTTGGTGAAGCGCGTCACCGCGTCGTGGGCGAGGGCAAGCCGCTCGAGCTCTCCGCGGCCGGCGGATTTCGGCGCGCGCATATGTCCGCGCAGCTTGCCGTTGACCTGGAGCACCAGCTCGATTTCGTCCTGGACGAGTGCGGCTTCGTCTGTTTTGGGCCAGGGCTCGCGCATCACATCCGCACCGGGCTTGAGTGCCTGCCACAGCGCGTGACAGACGTGAGGAGCGATCGGCGAGAGCAGCAGAACCATTGCTTGCAGCGCTTCCTGCCGAACGGCGCGCGCTACAGAGCTCGTGTCCGTCATCTTCGCAATCAGGTTCATGAATTCCATGATCGAAGCGACGACGGTATTGTATTTGTTGCGCCGACCGTAGTCGTCGGTCACCTTGGCGATGGTGCTGTGGAGTTCGAAGCGAACGGGTCGCAGAGACGCCGGAAGTTCGCCTCCGGCGAAAGCGGGCACCAAACCATCCGACGCGTGTTCGTACACCTCGCGCCACAGGCGGCGCAAGAAACCCGCCGGACCTTCGATGCTCGCATCGGACCACACCAACGTGTCCTCGGGCGGAGAAGCGAACATCATGTAAAGCCGCGCCGTGTCCGCGCCGTACTTCTCGATCAGATCCTGCGGGTCGACGCCGTTGTTCTTCGACTTCGACATGGTGCCGATGCCGTCGGACTCCACCGGCTTGCCGTCGGAGCGCAATACCGCGCCGACGCGCTGGCCCTTGTCGTCGCGCCTGATCTCGACGTCGGCGGGGTTGTAGTACGTGATGCGGCCGCTCGCTTCCTTGCGGTAGAAGATTTCGTTCAGCACCATGCCCTGCGTCAGGAGCCGCGTGAACGGCTCGCTCGGCGCGGCCAGCCCCTGGTCGCGCATCACCTTGGTCCAGAAGCGCGAGTACAGGAGGTGCAGGATCGCGTGCTCGATGCCGCCGATGTACTGGTCGACCGGCATCCAGTACTGCACGCGCTCGTCCACCGGCGCCTTGTCCTGATCGGGGCAGGCAAAGCGCAGGAAGTACCAGGACGAATCGACGAAGGTGTCCATGGTGTCGGTTTCGCGCTTCGCGGCTTTGCCGCATTTCGGGCATTTGCAGTCGACGAAGGACGGCGTTTTGGCGAGCGGATTGCCAGTGCCGTCGGGCACGAGGTTTTCCGGAAGCACGACCGGAAGCTCGGCGTCGGGCACCGGAACGTCGCCGCAACCGTCGCAATGGATGATCGGGATCGGCGTCCCCCAATAGCGCTGGCGCGAGATGCCCCAGTCGCGAAGCCGCCAGGTGATCTGCTTGTCGCCCAGAGCCTTCTTCTTCAGGTCCGCGGCGATGGTTTCGACTGCTGCCCGATAGTCGAGCCCATCGTACTTGCCCGAATTGACGCAGCGGCCGTAGTCCGCGTACCAGGGCTGCCAGGCATCGGTCGAATACGGTTTGCCCCCGACATCGATCACGGGCTTGATCGGCAGGCCGTACTTCTTCGCGAACGCAAAATCGCGCTCGTCGTGCCCTGGCACCCCCATTACCGCGCCCTCGCCGTAGGCCATGAGCACGTAGTTGCCGACCCAGACCTCGATTTTTTCGCCGTTGATCGGATGCGTGACGAAAAGGCCCGTGGGCATGCCTTTCTTGTCGAGCTGGGCGAGGTCCGCCTCCATCACCGGGCCGCGCTTGCATTCCTCGACGAAAGCGGCGAGCTTCTCGTTCGACCGGGCTGCATGCGCGGCGAGCGGATGTTCGGCGGCCACGGCACAAAAGGTGGTGCCCATCAATGTATCGGCGCGCGTGGTGAACACGCGCAGGAGCTTCTTCCCGCCGCCCAGCTCGTAGGGGAAGGCGATGTTGACGCCATGGCTCTTGCCGATCCAGTTGGCCTGCATCGTCTTCACGCGCTCGGGCCAGCCCGGAAGCTCTTCGAGCGAAGCGAGCAGCTCCTCGGCGTAAGCGGTGATCCGCATGTAGTACATCGGGATCTCGCGCTTCTCGACGAGCGCGCCGGTGCGCCAGCCGCGGCCGTCGATCACCTGCTCGTTCGCGAGCACGGTCTGGTCCACTGGATCCCAGTTGACGACGCCGGTCTTCTTGTAGACCAGGCCGCGCTCGAGCATGCGCAGGAACAGCCACTGGTTCCAGCGGTAGTAGCCTGGCGAGCAAGTGGCGAGCTCGCGCTTCCAGTCGATCGCGAAGCCGAGCGAGCGCAGCTGTCGCTTCATGGTTGCGATGTTGTCGTAGGTCCACTTCGCCGGCGGCACGCCGTTCGCCATCGCGGCGTTTTCGGCGGGCAGACCGAAAGCGTCCCAGCCCATCGGCTGGAGCACGTTGAAGCCCCGCATCCGATGGAAACGGGTCATCACGTCGCCGATGGTATAGTTGCGCACGTGCCCCATATGCAGCTTGCCCGAAGGGTAGGGGAACATCGACAGGCAGTAGAACTTCGGGCGGCCGCTTTTTCCCGGCGGCTCCTCGGTCGCGCGAAACGCTCCGGTCCTGTCCCAGTGCTCCTGCGCTTCGCGCTCGACGATCTCGGGGTGGTACTGGGGCTGCATGAGCGGGTTCGGGGAAAGCATGGATTATAGCCGCGCGGGTCGGCCGCGCGCCCGCATCCGCCTTGCGTTCACATCAACGCGCATCGCAAACCGATTGGAGTCAATCATGGTGAGGCAATGTTCGATAGTCGCGGCGCTCGCCGCGCTCGCGCTGGGTGCAGCCGGCGCCGCGATGGCGCAGTCCGGGGCCAAGTCGAAGCAGGCGCAGCCCGCGCCGCTCGTGGTGGTCGAGGCGGTGCAGATGCCCGCCTGGGTCGAGCGCGGAGGCGCGAGCCATCCGCTCGTTCCGGGCATGGAGCTCAAGGACAACGACCAGGTGAAGACCGGCTCCGGCTCGCGCCTGCTTCTCAGGACCGCCGACGGCAGCGCGGTGAAACTGGGCGAGAAAGGCTCGCTCTTCCTCGGCGGGATGCAGATGCGCGAGAACAAGGTTTTCGCGGCGACGATGAAGGTGGCCGAAGGGGCGTTCCGCTTCACCTCCGAGCTGTTCGCGCGGTTTGGCGGCCAGCGCGAGGTGAGCGTCAGCATCAAGACCGTGACCGCCGGCATACGCGGCACCGACCTGTGGGGTAAGTCCGAGTCGGACCGCGAGGTCGTCTGCCTGATCGAGGGCAGGATCGAAGTCACCCAGCCGAACGACACCCCGTTCATCATGGATCAGCGGCTGTCCTATTACGTCCACGAAGGCGGGTTGTCGCGGCCGGTCGCGACGGTGATGCCGGACCAGCTGAGAGAATGGGCGGCGGAGACCGAAATCCAGGAGGGCCGGGGCGTGTCGACGCGCGGCGGCAAATGGAAAATCACGGTCGCCTCGGGACTCGCGTCCCAGCGGGCATTCGATCTTTACAGGGATCTTCGCAGCGCGGGATATCCGGCCGAGATCATTCCCGAAAAGCTCGGGGACAAGCGGGTATACGGCGTGCGGCTGTCCAGTTTCGCGACGAAGAAAGACGCCGAGGCCGTGGCCAAGGCGCTCAAGGGGCATGAATTATAGCCGCGCGGGTCGGCGGCGCAGATTAGCGGCGATGAGGTCTTCGAGGCGGCGCTGAAGGTCGCTGCCGGAGCGTGCGGTAAAATCGCGCATTCGCGAACACCCGCATGCTCAATCTACTCGAAAACCTCAACCCCGAGCAGCTCGCCGCAGTCACCCTTCCGGACCAATCGGCGCTGATCCTCGCCGGCGCCGGCTCGGGGAAGACGCGCGTTCTCACCACCCGCATCGCCTGGCTGATCCAGACCGGGAATGTGGGTCCGAACGGCATTCTCGCCGTTACCTTCACCAACAAGGCGGCACGCGAGATGCTCACGCGCATCTCGGCGATGCTGCCGATCAGCACCCGCGGCATGTGGGTCGGCACCTTTCACGGCCTGTGCAACCGCCTGCTGCGCGCGCACCACCGCGACGCCGGCCTGCCGCAGCTCTTCCAGATCCTCGACTCGCAAGACCAACACGCGGCAGTCAAGCGCGTCCTCAAGGCCCTCGGCGTCGACGAAGACAGATTCCCGGCGCGGGAAGCTCAGTATTTCATCAACGCCGCCAAGGAGGAGGGCAAGCGCGCGCGAGACGTCGAGATCGGTGACGAAATCAGCCGCCGTTACGCCGAGATCTACGCCGCCTACGACGAGCAATGCCAGCGCGAGGGCGTGGTGGACTTCGCTGAGTTGCTGCTGCGAACCTATGAGCTCCTTTCCAGGAACGAAATCCTCCGCGAGCACTACCGGAACCGCTTCCGGTACATCCTGGTGGACGAATTCCAGGACACCAACCGCCTGCAATACCGGTGGCTGAAGCTCCTCGCGGGACCGAAGACGGTCATGTTCGCCGTCGGCGACGACGACCAATCCATTTACCGGTTTCGCGGGGCCCACGTCGGCAACATGGCCGAATTCGAGCGCGACTTCCGTGTCGAGAACGTCATCCGCCTGGAGCAGAACTACCGCTCGGTCGGCCATATCCTCGCAGCGGCCAATGCGCTCATCGCCCACAACAGGAAGCGCCTCGGCAAGAACCTGTGGACCTCCGCCGCGCACGGCGAGCCGGTGCGCATCCACGAGGCGCAAAGCGACGGCTACGAGGCGAGCTGGCTCACCGAGGAGGTGCAGGCCCTGAAGCGCGGCGGGCTGCGTCTCGCCGATATCGGGGTGCTGTACCGCTCGAACGCGCAGTCACGCATCATCGAGCATGCGCTTTTCTCGAACGGTATTCCCTATCGCGTCTATGGAGGCCTGCGCTTCTTCGAGCGCATGGAAATCAAGCACGCGCTCGCGTATCTGAGGCTGGTTGCCAGTCCTGACGACGACGGGGCTTTCCTGCGGGTGGCCAATTTCCCGGCGCGCGGAATCGGCGCGCGCTCGCTCGAAGCCCTGCAGGATGCGGCAAAAGCCGGAGGTGCGAGCCTCTTCAAGGCGGCTTCGGGGCTTTCCGGGAAAAGCGGCGCGACAGTTGCCGCGTTCGTGCGCCTCATCGAATCGCTCAGGGCGGAGACGCAGGGACTGCCGTTGTCCGAAACGGTCGAGGTGATGCTCGAAAGAAGCGGGCTCGTCGCGCATTACAAGGCCGAAAGGGACGGCGCCGACCGGGTCGAGAATCTGAACGAGCTGGTGAATGCGGCCGCCGCATTCATAAACGAGGAAGAAGAACACGGTCTTTCGGCCTTCCTGGCGCACGCCTCGCTCGAATCGGGCGAAAACCAGGCGGCCGAAGGCACGGACGCGCTGCAGCTGATGACGGTGCACTCGGCCAAGGGCCTGGAGTTCCACGCGGTGTTCATCACCGGGCTCGAAGAGGGGCTCTTTCCGCACGAGCAGAGCGTTCTGGAAGACGACGGCCTGGAAGAGGAGCGCAGACTGATGTACGTCGCGATCACCCGGGCGCGGACGCGGCTCTACCTCTCCTTCGCGCAGACGCGCATGCTGCACGGGCAGACCCGCTACAACGTCGCTTCGCGTTTTCTCGATGAGCTCCCGGAGGAAGTCGTGAAGCGCCTCACGCCGCAGCCGGCGCGTGCCAGATTCGACGACGTGGCGTGGGCACCCGCGCCGGCAAAGGCCTACAAGGCCAAAACGCCGGGCCACGGGTTCCGCATCGGCCAGTCGGTGCTGCACCCGAAGTTCGGCCAGGGCGTCATCGTCAACGCGGAAGGATCGGGCACCGACGCGCGCCTGCAGATCAACTTCGGCAAGCAGGGAATGAAATGGCTCGCGCTGGAATACGCGAAGCTGACTTCAGCGTAGCTGAAGTCATCCTGGGCCCTACGCATACGCTCAGGGTAGACTCCGCGAAGGATCTGCTGTTACTTCTCGAACAACGGGAGCTGGCTCGCGCCCACGAGCACGGCCTGTTCCACGGCGCGTTTGGCTTCCTCGAGCGTGGCGGACTCGCCTGAATGACTGCCCGCGTGCCAGCGGTAGATCCCGTCCCATTCCTTCTTCGGGCCGAGCTTGACCTGCCCCAGCCGCTCTTTTCCGAGCCAGTATCCGTGCGCGAGGTAGCCGCGCTCCCAGAACGCCTGTTTCGCCTTTTTCGCGGGCTTCGGCATCGGCTCCTCCCGAGCCGGCATTTTACCCATCGCCGGGGCGTTCGTGTAGAGTATCGCCCGACCCCTTGAAGGGGGTGCTCTCTTGACCCCCATTTAGGGGGGTGAGAAAAATGAGATGAAAAACGACTATCTGGAGCGGATTCTCCGGGCGCGCGTGTACGACGTGGCGGTGGAGACGCCCCTTGAAGTCGCGCCCAATCTCTCGGCGCGGCTCGGCAACCGGGTACTCTTGAAGCGCGAGGACATGCAGCCGGTGTTCTCCTTCAAGTGCCGCGGCGCCTACAACAAGATGGCGAATCTGTCCGCGGCTGCGCTTGCCCGCGGAGTCATCACTTCTTCGGCCGGCAATCACGCTCAAGGCGTGGCGCTGGCCGCCCAGAAGCTCGGCTGCGCGGCGGTGATCGTCATGCCTTCCACTACCCCCAAGATCAAGGTCGATGCGGTCAAGGCGCGCGGAGCGGAAGTGCACTTGCACGGCGATACCTACGACGAGGCGTACGTCGAGGCGAGGCGGCTCGCAAGAGCGCGCAAGCTCGGCTTCGTCCACCCCTACGACGATCCGGACGTGATCGCGGGCCAGGGCACGATCGGAATGGAAATCCTGCGTCAAACCGCGCACCCGATCCACGCCGTGTTCGTCGCGATCGGCGGCGGCGGGCTCGTTTCCGGCATCGCTGCGTACATCAAGCGGCTGCGCCCGGCGATCAAAGTCATCGGCGTCGAGCCGGTGGACGCCGACTCAATGGCGCGCTCGCTGAAGGCCGGAAGGCGCGTCGTGCTCGATCACGTGGGTCTTTTCGCCGACGGGGTCGCCGTAAAACAGGTCGGCGAAGAGACGTTCCGCCTGTGCAGGGAGCTCCTCGACGGCGTGATCCTCGTCGATACCGACCAGATCTGTGCGGCGATCAAGGACGTGTTCGAGGACACGCGCACGATTCTCGAGCCCGCCGGCGCGCTGTCGATCGCCGGCGCCAAGGCCTACGTCGAGAAATCCGGAGTACGCGGAAAGAAGCTCGTTGCCGTCGCCTCGGGCGCGAACACGAATTTCGACCGGCTGCGCTTCGTCGCCGAGCGCGCGGAGGTGGGCGACCGGCGCGAGACGATCCTAGCGGTCACCATCCCCGAGCGCCCCGGGAGCTTCAAGAAGTTCTGCGCCACGCTCGGGGCGCGCAACATCACCGAGTTCAACTACCGCATCGCCGATCCCGAAGAAGCGCACGTATTCGTCGGCGTCGAGGTGCACAGCCGCGACGAGTCAGCGAAAATCGTCAAGGTCCTGGAGCGCGAGGGCCTGAAGACCCTCGACCTGTCGGAGGACGAGATGGCCAAGCTGCACGTGCGGCACATGGTCGGGGGCCATGCTCCCGCGGGGATCAGGAAGAGCGCGCGCGGCGCGCCCGACGAGCTGCTCTACCGGTTCGAGTTTCCGGAGCGCCCGGGGGCCCTGATGAAGTTCCTTTCTGCCATGCGCACCGACTGGAACATCAGCCTGTTCCACTACCGCAATCAGGGGAGCGACTACGGCCGGGTGCTGGTCGGCATGCAGGTGCCGCGCCACGAGATGCGCGAATTCCAGGGTTTTCTCACCAAGCTTGCCTATCCGTGCGTGGACGAGAGCCGCAATCCGGCGTACCGGCTGTTTCTCGGCTGAACTGGATTCAACAGCTCGCTAGGTTTTCGGCTCCTCTCCGAAATACCCGGGCGCGATCTCTCCCGCGTAGCAGGGAGGCGAAGAGTAAGCCTGTGCGTTGTCCAGGAACTTGAGTCCCTGCGGCTCGCGGCGGTATACGCCGCGTTCGGTGACGACGAAATCCACGGGGATGTCGTGCGGCTGCGGGTATATGGTCTTCAGAAAAGCCTGCTCGTACGCGGTCCCGATGACCCGCGGCCGCTTGGTGAGCGCAGCGAGCGTGCGGTCGAAAAAACCCCCGCCATACCCCAGACGGTATCCGTTCCCGTCCCATCCCACCATCGGCAGGAGCACATCATCCGGGCTGACTTCGAGCGAGCCGACCGGGTAGGGAATGCCAAGAGGCCCTTCGGCCAGCTCCACCCCGGGTTTCCATTCGCGAAAAACGAGCGGAGTCCTGGGGGCCACGACGACCGGAAGCGCGGTCCTCGCCCCGCGCCGCCGCAAGGCCGCAGCAAGGTGACGCGCGTCATATTCGTTCCTGTACGGCCAGCAAAATGCGAGAACCCCGCGAACCAGATCCGGGAACGCGCGTTCAAGGTGATGGTCGATCCGCGAGCGCAGCTCGGCGAGCGTCTCGGCAGCGAGAGCGCTGCGTTCCCGCAAAAGCCTTGCGCGCTCGTTCTTGCGCCAGGCGGAAAGCTCGGAAGAAGTCATGTGCGGAAGTCTTCATCTGGCACGAAAAATGCCTGTAGTATTCTATCAAAGGAGGAAGCAGATTTTGATACGAGCGTTGTTCCGTCCAATTTGCCTTGCTGTCGTCCTCTCCGCGGCCACGCCCGGTTACGCGGTGAAGCTCGATCCGCAGGACGCGGCATTGCTTGCCGCACGCGATGCGTTCGAAGCGAATCACCGGACCAAGCTCGCAACGCTCGCTCCCAAGCTCAAATACCATCTGCTCGAGCCCTATGTCGAGTACTGGCAGCTCTTCTTCAGGCTTCCCGGTGCATCCGCCGAAGACGTTCGCGATTTCCTTTCCCGGTACCCGGGTACCGCACTCGCCGAGCAGCTGCGCGTCGATTGGCTCAAGGTGCTCGGCAGGAGCGGACGATGGGAGTTGTTCCAGGCGGAGTATCCGGCGCTCTCCGGCGATGATCCCGAAGTGACGTGCTACATGCTGCTCGCGCGCTGGAAGCGCGAGGACGCGTCGGTGCTCGGCGATTTCAAAACCTTCTGGAGCGCGCCGCGCGAGCTACCCGAAGGCTGCTTGACTCTAGCCCGGGCGATCCACAAGTCCGCACAACTCGGCTCGCGCGAAGCATGGGGGCGGTTTCGCGTGCTGATCGGCGCCGGGCTCGTGGGCGCGGCCAAGCGCGCCATGGAATTCCTGCCGCGCGGCGAAGCCATCGACGCGAAGCGTCTCAGCGCCGTCGTCCGCGCTCCGGTCAAATTTTTCAGGAATCCGCAGGTCGATCTCGCCAAGGCGACCGACCGGGAACTGGTCATCGCCGCGCTCACGTTGGCCGCCGACGGTGACCCGCGCGTCGCCGCGGGATTCTGGCGCGGCGGCTTGAGCGATGCCTTCTCCGTCGAAGACCGCAGATACGTCTGGCTGATGCTCGCCATGAACGGCGCGCGCCGGCACGTGCCCGAGGCCCTCGACTGGTTCGGCGAGGCGGGAACGCTCACCGACGAGCAACTCGGCTGGCGAGCGCGAATCGCAATGAGGACAGACAGGTGGGCCGAGGTCAGAAGCTCGATCGACCGGATGTCCCAGCTCGCGAAGAACGATCCGGTCTGGACCTACTGGTACGGGCGCGCCGAGCGAGAGCTCGGCAGCCCGCTGGAAGCCGAAGGCTATTTCGAGCGCATCGCGGGAGAGCACAATTTCTACGGGCGCCTTGCCGCCGAGGAGCTCGGGGTGAGCTTGCGGATTCCGGCCCGGGCTCCTCTACCCACCGAAAGCGAGATCGCCGAGGTCGCAGGGATCCCCGGCCTCGCGCGGGCGCTCGCGCTCTATCGCCTTGACATGCGGACCGAGGCGACGAAGGAGTGGCTCTGGACCATCCGCGGCATGGACGACCGCAAGCTCCTCGCGGCGGCCGAGCTCGCGCGGCGCAACGAAGCCTGGGACCGCGCCATCGGCACCGCGGACAGAACGGTGCTCGCCCACGATTTCTCAGTCCGCTACCTGGCGCCTTATCGGGAAGTGCTCGCCGAGAACGCGCGCTCGCGCGATCTGGAGGAGCCCTGGGTGCTGGGTGTGGTGCGCCAGGAGAGCCGTTTCATCACGGGCGCAAAATCCTCCGCCGGTGCGACCGGCCTCATGCAGGTGATGCGCCCGACGGCAAAGTGGGTAGCGCAGAGAATGCGCATGAAGCACTTCTCCTGGGCGCGGCTGCACGAGCCGGATCTCAACGCGGCGCTCGGAACGTATTACCTCAAGCACGTGCTCAATCAGTCCGACGGCAGCGCCGTGCTCGCCGCAGCCGCCTACAACGCCGGGCCTTCTCGCGCGCGCCTGTGGCGCGGCACCGTCCCTGTCGAGGGGGCGATCTTCGCCGAGACGATTCCCTTCGGCGAGACGCGCGACTACGTCAAGAAGGTGATGACGAACACTGTTTACTACGCCGCCGTCCTCGGGACCGAGCCGACGCCGCTGAAGACGCGCCTGGGCATGGTCCAGCCTCGCCGCTCCTCCGAGGGCGTGGCGGCGATTCAGAACGAGGCCGTCGTTCAATAGGGCTCGAGCGGGGGGCGATCGAAGCGGGTCCGGCGCACCCTGCCTGGTGCGCTTCGCGGTTAAACTAGCGCTTTCCCTGGCGGCACCATGAGTCGCATTCTGGTCATCGGCGGCAGCGGCTTTGTCGGCCGGCATCTCGTGCGCCAGCTCGTCGAAGACGGGCACTTCGTCATCGTGCCGACGCGCCGGCGCGAGCGCGCCAAGCACCTCATCCTTCTGCCCACGGTCGACGTGGTCGAGGCCGACGTGCACGATCCGGAGACGCTCGCGAAGCTCACCGCCGGCTGCGACGCGGTGGTCAATCTCGTCGGCATCCTGCACGGACGCCCGGGCCGCCCCTATGGACCGGAGTTCGCGCGCGCCCACGTCGAGCTCCCGAAAAAAATCGTCGAGGCCTGCATCAAGAAGCGCGTGCCGCGCCTGCTGCACATGAGCGCGCTGCACGCCCACGCCGAAGGCCCCAGCCAATACCTGCGTTCCAAGGGCGAAGGCGAGGCCTGGGTGCTCGCGGCGCAGAACGAGCTGGCGGTGACGGTCTTCCGTCCTTCGGTCATATTCGGACCGGAGGATCAGTTTCTCAACACCTTCGCGAGCCTCCAGCGCTGGCTGCCGCTCGTGCTCCTTCCCAGTCCGCAGGCGCGTTTCCAACCGGTATACGTCGGGGACGTGGCGCGCTGTTTCGGGGCGAGCCTCGCGGATCGCGACAGCGTCGGCAAGCGCTACGATCTGTGCGGCCCGCGGGTTTATACCCTGCGCGAGCTCTTGAAGTGCGCCGGAAGCGCGAGCGGCCACCCGCGGCCCGTCATCGGCCTTTCCGACCGTCTTTCTTTCCTGTGCGCCTGGGCCATGGAATGGAAGCCGGGCCGGAAGCTCATGTCGCGCGACAACTATAATTCGATGAAAGTGGACAGTGTTTCGAACAGCCCTTTTCCCTTTTCCATCCAGCCAACGCCGCTCGAGGTGGTGGCGCCCGTCTATCTCCGCGGCGTCCTCCCGCGCTCGCGCTACAGCTGGTTCCGCTACAAGGCGGGCCGCTAGGCGCCTTCCCCGACTTCCCGATCATGGCGGCCCGGATACTTGTCATCGGCAACAGGAACTACTCGTCCTGGTCGATGCGGCCGTGGTTGTTCATGAAGCAGCACGGAATCGCCTTCGAGGAAGTTTACATTCCCTTGTACCAGGCGAATTCGAAGGAGCGCCTGCTGCGGCACTCGCCATCCGGGAAGGTGCCCGTGCTGATCGAGGGAGAGACGCGCGTCTGGGATTCGCTTGCGATCCTCGAACATCTCGCAGAAGCACACCCGCGCACCCGGGCCTGGCCTGCCGACCCGGTCGCGCGGGCTGCCGCGCGGTCCGTCTGCGCCGAGATGCACTCGGGCTTTCCCGCGCTGCGCGGGCGCCTGTCGATGAACGTGCGC
>Ga0193713_1000435_pt1 | contig 14120 bp, 12 predicted proteins | sample H3a2metaG_FD_143054 | JGI IMG/M metagenome (GOLD analysis project Ga0193713, IMG submission 143054) | Soil microbial communities from a riparian zone of the East river system, Colorado, United States - H3a2 | ecosystem: Environmental > Terrestrial > Soil > Riparian zone | place: USA: East River... | reverse complement strand
GCTAACAACTGGAGCATCGATCACCGTGAGTGGCGCGCTGGTGGCATCGCAGGGCAAAGGACAAAAATGGGAGCTGGTTGCGAACAAAATCGAAATCGTAGGAACTACCGACGATTCGTATCCGCTCCAAAAGAAGGGACATACGCCTGAATTTCTGCGCGAAATCGCTCATCTGCGTCCTCGCTCAAATCTTTTCAGTAGTGTCTTTCGCGTGCGGAGCAGACTCGCGTTTGCAGTTCACCAGTTTTTTCAGGATCGCGGTTTCGTTTATGTGCACACGCCAATTATCACCGGCAGCGATTGCGAAGGAGCTGGAGAACTATTTCACGTCACAACGCTCGATGCCGAGAAAATACCGCGAACGGCCGATGGCAAGATCGATTATGAGAGAGACTTTTTCGCCCGGCCGACTTACTTGACCGTGAGCGGCCAGCTCGAAGCGGAGGCATTCGCGCTCGCCTTGTCCAAGGTTTACACGTTTGGACCAACCTTTCGGGCTGAGAACTCCAACACGTCCAGGCACGCAAGCGAGTTTTGGATGATTGAGCCGGAAATGGCGTTTTGCGACCTTAAGGGCAACATGGACCTCGCCGGGGAGTTTGTTAAGTATCTCGTCGCAGACGCGCGCGAACATTGCCCCGATGAGATGGAACTTTTCGGCAAGTTTGTGGACAAAGAGCTGTTTGCGCGACTTGATTTCGTCATAAACCGCCCATTTCAGCGGATCACCTATGCTGAAGCTGTCGAGCTGCTAAAAAAGAGCGGAGAGAAATTCGAGTTTCCGATTGATTACGGATTGAATCTGCAATCGGAACACGAACGCTGGTTGACGGAGAAGCACTTCCAGTGCCCGATCACGGTTTTCAATTATCCAAAGGAAATCAAACCGTTCTACATGCGTTTGAACGATGATGGGAAGACAGTGACCGCAATGGATTTGCTTGTGCCGGGAATCGGCGAAATCGTCGGCGGCAGTCAGCGTGAAGAACGCTTCGAGATGCTGGAAGAGAACATGCGCCGGCACAACATGGATCCTGCCGATTACAAATGGTACCTCGATCTTCGTCGTTACGGTACCGCGCCGCATTCCGGTTTCGGTCTCGGTTTCGAACGAATGCTGATGTTCATCACTGGCGTCCCGAACATTCGCGACGTAATTCCCTTCGCACGAACGCCCGGGAGCGCCGAATTCTGAGCATCGGCATAACCCCTCTTCCCGGGAAAAAACCGGCATTCTAGGTTTTGACGGCGGGTGCTGGCTGCAGAATGATCAGCGCCGAATGTTTTACAGTGATTTTGATTTCGCTGGAAGATTTCTGGCTCTGTTTTTTATTTGGCCAAAGTTTGTCGTCAAAATGGAGTGTTGAGTCGTTCCAAACGACCCGCAATTCACGGAGTTTTCGCGCGAGCAGCGGCGAATTGCTCTTCTTTCCAGCTACTCGCGCGTCGAAGTGTTTCGCCAAAAGCGCGCAATCGGCCGGGCGTGCGCAAGCGAAATCGAATCGTCCATCCCGGGTCGCGGCGCGTGGCGCCAGATAAAGGGCAGGGCCGACAGAGTGAATATTCATTGCTTCCCAAAGGATGTAGCGCCCGGAAATGTCTTTTCCGTCAATCTCGATCTTCCATTAACGCGCGGGATAATCGTGCAGCATCCGTCGCAACAGCGCAGCGTGCCGCGCCATCTCCTGCTCTTTGGAAAGCTTCTTAATCTTTGGATGCTTTTTCCGGTCTGTTTTTGCCGCGCGGACGTAATCTGCAAGCAGACCACCGCCTGCAGCTTCGAAAAAATAACGTTCGCCCCATGGGCCATATGCAAGTCCGATGTCGAACGCTCGTTTCTTTCCCCCTTCTAGTCTCGCGATGATTTCTTCGGGAGAGGCGACGAAGCCGAGCGAACGCGCCAGATTATTGGCGGTGCCGAGCGGGAGCACGCCTAAGGGAATGCCGCTGTCGACGAGCTGGGACGCGACCTTTGCAGTAGTCCCGTCTCCGCCGGCGGCAAGCACGAGGTCGGTCGGTTCCTTAAGAGCTTTCTTGAGGCCCGGTTCTTTCGTCGATTGATAAGTGGCGTGATGTCCAGCTTTGGCTAGTGCTGCCATCAATTGTCTTTTGCCATGTTTTGCATCGCCAGCCTTTGGATTGTGTATCAGTGTGATTCGCATCCTCTTTCGCAATCGTAGATACTACCCGGAACGGTTCGGCCAAAAAAAATCTGGCACACGTTTCATAAAATAAAGACATGCGAATTCTAGTTTCGAACGACGATGGCATTTACAGCCCTGGCATTGTTGCCCTCGCGAAAGTTGCGTCGCGTTTTGGCGAAGTGCGCATCGTCGCACCCGACGTCGAGCAATCTTCGATGAGTCACGCAATTACTTCCTCACGGCCGCTTCGGTACAAGCGAATTCGCCTGGGCGACTTTGAAGCCTATAGCGTGAATGGTACTCCAGCTGATTGCGTTGCGCTCGGAACGCATCATTGGCAGCATATCGATCTCGTTCTTTCGGGAATCAATCTCGGTTTGAACCTCGGCAATTCCTGCTGGCATTCCGGCACTTTGGCGGCGGCAAAACAAGCTGCGCTGCTCGGAGTGCGTAGCATCGCGTTTAGTGCATCCGTGAGCGAAAACAAGGAGCCAGATTTCGCCAGACTCGATCCGTACGTGGCGAAGGTAATCGATATGCTGCTGAAAGAAAAAACAATGTCCCTTGTAAACGTGAATTTCCCAGAGAAACCAAAGGGCATTCGTTGGACACGCCAATCCGTGCGGCATTACGACGGCAAAGTTGCCCCCAGCAAAGACCCAATGGGTCGCCCAATTTTCTGGTTCACTATTATCCCGCTGCAGGGAGCCGAGGAAGGGACCGATCGATGGGCGGTCGAACATGACTGGGTCTCAGTTACTCCATTGCGTCTTGATCTGACCGACGAAAAAGAGCTCGGCCGCGCGCTGGCGCTTCATCACACACCGCCAATCGATACCGACACGTCTGGTACGCTACGAAGGAACGGGACCTCCAGGCGCAGCACGAACAAAAAAGCGCGGCACGAAAAGAGTTAACCGCGGTGAAATCACTGAGGCTTTACCGGAACGCACATCAGCGGTGCGTTTCCCTTATCCTCGTAAACTCGAGCTTGGAGCCACCGGGTTCTTGCAGCGTCATCCGGTCGCCGGAAATTTTCATCTGGTAAACTGTCGTTGCGAATGGCGTCTCGATTTTGATTCGGTCCTGGTCACCGAATTTGTACCGGCCACGCACGTCCCCGACTAAGACGACGCCATTTGCCGAAAATTCCCACAGGATTGCATTTGATCCTCCCATCAGGCGCCATTTGCCTACGATGGTGGAGCTTCCGCAGCCAGCCATTGCGAATGCCAAAGCGATCGCGATTATTCGCAATCGCGGCTTGGATTGAGAAGAATTAAATGGCATGGCCTGACGATTTATAATCAGCCATGATCATCGTGTCGAGCTGGCCACTTTTGGTCCCAGCTGACTGACTTGCGTCTTAGAGTCCGGCAGCTGCTCTGCGCCTTTGACGCAGACCTGAAGCCGTTCTCTTACGCTAACGGTTCCCGGACCTCTATTTCTTTTTCGAGTCTTTCTTCGACTCGCGCTTAGGCTCGCTTGATTCCTTTTCTGCCTTCTTAGATTCGCCGGGGCGATATTCTTCCTGTTCGGCTGCGGCGAATGCTTTCTCAAGGCCGACCATGTCTTCGCCCGGACGGAGGATGTCGAGCGCTTCGGCTTCCTTGCGTAGTTGTTCCTCGGTGTAATTCGCGGCCTTGATCGACAATCCAATGCGACGCTCAACCTTGTCCACTTTTATGACGCGCGCTTCGACTTCCTGGCCGACTTTGAGCACATCTTTTACTTTCGCGACGTGATCTTCGCTCAATTGCGAGATGTGCACGAGGCCATCGATATCGTCTTGCAGCTGTACAAACGCGCCAAAGCTGGCGAGCTTCGTTACCTTGCCCTTAACCAGGTCGCCGATCTTGTATTTCTCATCGATTGTTTTCCAGGGATCTTCGGTGAGTTGTTTGATCCCAAGGCTGATCCGTTGGTTTACCTTGTCGATGTCGATCACTACGGCTTCGATTTCGTCGCCTTTCTTAAAGACTTCGCTGGGATGATTGATCTTGCGGGTCCAGCTCAAATCGGAAACGTGAATCATTCCGTCGATGCCCTCTTCCAATTCCACGAAGGCGCCGTAGGCGGTCATGTTGCGGATCTTGCCTTTCACCTGGCTGCCGATGGTGAATTTCTTCTCGATTTCATCCCACGGATTCTGCTCGAGCTGGCGAAGACCCAGTGAAATTTTCTGTTCTTCCTTGTTCACACCGAGCACGACAGCTTCCACTTCCTGGCCAACACTGAGGATGTCAGATGGGCGCATGATGCGCTTCGTCCACGAAAGCTCTGAGACATGGATTAGTCCTTCCACGCCCTCCTCGATCTCAACAAACGCGCCGTAGGGAACAAGATTGGTGATCTTGCCTTTAATGCGCTGGCCTGCTGGGAAACGCTCCTCGATCTGGTCCCACGGATTCTTCTGAGTTTGTTTAAGTCCCAGCGACACGCGCTCTTTTTCCTTGTTGATGTCGAGCACAACGACTTCCAACTGTTGCCCGACCTTCAATAACTCGTTGGGATGCCCCAGCCGACCCCAGGTCATGTCGGTGACGTGCAACAAGCCGTCCATCCCATCGAGATCGATGAATGCGCCGAAATCGGTGATGTTTTTCACCGTGCCGGTTACGCGGTCGCCCACGTTCACGCCTTCCATAAATTTCAGGCGTTTTTCGCTTCGCTCCTTCTCGATTACTTCCCGCCGGCTCAGCACGACATTTTTGCGATCGTCATTGAGCTTAACGATTTTGAAATCGTACGTGTTGCCAACGAATTGCTGTATAGATCTTTTGGGCACAACGTCGATTTGGGATGCCGGCAAAAATGCCTCAACGCCGATGTTCACCATCAGGCCGCCTTTCACTACCGATTTCACCTTGCCTTTGATAAGGCCGTCACCTTCGAACACACCGACGATCTTGTTCCAATTTTGGCGGTAAGCGGCTTTCTCCTTCGACAGAACAACCATGCCTTCTTCGTTTTCCAACCGCTCCAGAAGCACGTCCACCTCGTCGCCGACCTCGAGGGAATCAACATCATCAAATTCCGCCAATGGAATGACGCCCTCGGATTTGTATCCGACGTCCACCAACACTTCGCGCGGTCGAATTTCCAAAATGCGTCCCTTGACGATGCTTCCCTCCCGGAAGTCCGGCATCGGATTGGCCATTACATCCTGCATGTGAATCATAAAATTAAATGGGCCTCCTTCAGGCGCTGTAGCCCCGAAATTCTTCGGGGAAGATTTCCGCGAAACTGAGCCGCGGAAGCGGGACGCCATAGTAGGCGTTTTCCGCGCGCAGGTCAAATGACATGCGAGGGATAATGCGAGCTGTCATCTTGAGCGAAGCGAAGGACCTTACCCACTTGCTGCTGCATCACGCAGAATGACTTTTGTGATCCTAGCTTCGAATGTGGAGTTCCTCGCTCCGCTCGCAATGACCGGCGTTGAATGTTGGGCGTTGGACGTTGAGGGTTGGGCGTTTCCCCTGTATCTTTCAACATCAATATGTCGCTGTTCCGCTTGTTGATCTTCGCCACGCTTCTCGCAGCCACATCGCTCCGCGCTGAGTCTCCCGCCGAGCAAAAAATTCTCGAAGCAATCAAATCACCCGATCTCAGCGTCGTGCATCTTTGGGCGCCGTGGTGCTCCAATTGCCAGGCGGAATTGAAGAGCGGCGGCTGGCTCAAAATGGCTAAAGAGAATTCACAAGTGAAATTCTATTTCGTGTCGATTTGGAACGATGGCGAGGACGGCCATGCGATTTTGCAGAAATTCCAAATTGCAGACCAACCGAACGTCACGATCCTGGCTGACCCGGGGCCGCGAAAAGGGGACAACAAAATCAAGCAATTCGCCGGGATGCCGCTTTCGTGGATTCCTACGACTTGGATTTACAAAGGCGGCGATCTCCGCTACGCATTGAACTACGGCGAAGTCCGTTTCCCTGTGCTCCAGCAATTTCTCGAAGACAGCAAATCGGAATGGTCGCATAAAGGCGAACCGGCAACAGGCTCCCCCTAAGGATTCGCAATGCTCGAAACTCCAATCGTTCCCCAGATCAGTTCAAAACGTCCGCCACAAATTCTGTCGCTGATTGGCGACACACCGTTGGTAGAAGTCACGCAGCTCGACACCGGTCCATGTCAGCTTTTTCTAAAGCTTGAAAATCAAAATCCAGGCGGATCGATCAAGGATCGGATCGCGCTGTCGATGATCGAAGCTGCGGAAGACGAAGGGAAATTGCAGCCCGGCGGCACGGTTGTTGAGGCCACAGCAGGGAACACCGGTTTGGGCCTTGCGCTAGTTGCCGGCGCGAAAGGCTACCGCGTCTTGCTCGTGATTCCCGATAAAATGTCCCAGGAAAAAATCTCGCATGTGAAAGCGCTCGGCGCTGAAGTGCGGATCACCCGTTCGGACGTGACACGCGGCCATCCTGAATATTACCAGGATGTGGCTGCGCGACTTGCCGAGGAAATCCCGGGGGCGTTCTATGTGAATCAATTCGGGAATCCTGCAAATCCTTTGGCGCACGAGCGCACCACGGGACCGGAGATCTGGGAACAAATGCGGCACGATGTCGATGCGATTGTCGTCGGAGTCGGTTCTGGTGGGACCCTGACTGGTCTCGGGCGATTTTTCAATCGCGTTAAACCGCGGCGCGGCATCGAAATGGTTTTGGCCGACCCAAAGGGTTCCATACTTTACGAGTATGTTAAGTCAGGCAAGCTGCTCGAAGCAGGCAGTTGGGCCGTCGAAGGCATCGGCGAGGATTTTATTCCTGAGATCGCCGACATGTCGCTCGTAACCGAAGCATTCGAGATTGATGACGCGGAAAGCTTTGCGACGGTGCGCGAGCTGTTGCGCAAGGAAGGAATTTTCGGCGGATCTTCCACGGGCACACTCGTCGCTGGGGCGCTGCGTTATTGCCGTAAACAGACGAAACCGAAGCGCGTCGTCAGCTTCGTGGTTGATACCGGGAACAAATATCTTTCCAAGATGTTCGACGATTTCTGGATGGCGGAGCAAGGTTTCATTCATCGTCCGCCGCATGGCGATTTGAGCGATCTGATCTCGCATCGTTACGAAGCTGGCGAAGTAATTTCCATTGGACCGACGGACACGTTGCTGACCGCGTTCAAACGGATGCGTGGCGCGGATGTCTCGCAGCTTCCCGTGGTCGATCAAGATGGACGTGCGCTTGGGATTATCGATGAATCCGATGTGCTTGTGAAAGTGCACCGCGATCCCTTGCACTTTAATGATCCGGTCAAAAATGCGATGACCTCCAAGCTCGAAACGCTGTCGCCCCAAGCGACGATCAAGGACCTTTTGGATGTATTTGATCGCGGCCGCGTGGCCATTGTGATGGACGATGACAAATTCCTCGGGCTGGTCACGCGTTCCGATCTGCTCTCATACTTGCGGTTGCACATGCCGAAGCAGTGAATCTTCGCTCGCACGGCCTGGACTCTGATTTTATCAGGGCTAACCGCCTGATTCGCAGTTAGATTGCGTTGATATGAAAAAGCACCTCGAATTCGCCACGCGAGCGATTCACGCGGGGCAGGCGCCCGACCCTTCCACTGGTGCGGTGATGACGCCGATTTATGCAACATCGACGTACGTGCAGAAAAGTCCGGGAAAGCACAAAGGCTACGATTACGCGCGCTCGATCAATCCCACCCGGCTCGCTTATGAAAAGTGCATCGCCGATTTGGAAAGCGGCACTCGCGGCTTCGCGTTTGCCTCCGGCCTCGCTGCGATGGCGACAGTGCTTGAACTGCTTGAGAGCGGCTCGCATATCGTTGCAAGTGACGATCTTTACGGCGGCACATTCAGGTTGTTCGATAAGGTGCGCCGTCGGTCGGCGAACCTTGATTTTACTTATGCTGATTTGACCGACGCGAAAGATCTCGAGGGCGCCATCAAACCAAATACGCGCATGGTTTGGATCGAAACGCCGAGCAATCCACTGCTGAAGCTGATCGATCTTGAAGCAATCGCGAAGATTGCGCGGGAGCGCAAAATCATCTCAGTTTGCGATAACACATTTGCGACGCCATGGATTCAACGTCCGATTGAGACCGGATTCGACATCGTGGTGCATTCTGCGACAAAGTATTTGAACGGTCATTCCGATCTGGTAGGCGGAGTCGTCGTAGTCGGCGACAACAAGGAACTCGCCGATCAAATTGCATTCTTGCAAAACTCAGTCGGCGCAATCGCCGGCGCATTCGACAGTTTTCTTGTGCTGCGCAGCTTGAAAACGTTGCCGCTCCGAATGGAGCGCCATTGCGCAAACGCCCTTGAGATTGCGCGCTGGTTGGAGGAACAGCGAGAGGTAAAATCCGTCCGTTACCCGGGGTTGAAGTCCCATCCGCACCACGATCTGGCGCGTCAGCAAATGCGCGGCTTTGGCGGAATTGTAACGATCATCTTGAAAGGGGATCTCGCGGACACCAGGCGTTTTCTGGAGAACACGCACCTCTTTTCGCTGGCTGAAAGCCTGGGCGGCGTGGAAAGCCTGATCAATCACCCGGCGCTGATGACGCATGCTTCGGTCCCGAAGGAACAGCGTGAAAAGCTGGGCGTTACCGATTCGCTCGTCAGGCTTTCGGTGGGCGTGGAAGATGTCCGCGATTTAATCGACGATTTGAAGAGCGCGCTCGAAGCGATTTAGCCACGCGGTCGCAGATGCGTGGTTTTAACCACGTCGTCATTCTACGTCAATTCGTCGACTAGAGGCCATCCGTCGGATACGCTCGCCCACGTGTAGTGCGATGCAGTCGATTTCGAAACGGGAGCGGTCCTATCAGTCATGCGCATATTTTTCGGCTCCGAGAAAGTGAAGAGAAACATAAGGTTGGTCGCCCACGACCCAACTGTCGTGCCCGGGACCGATGTAAAAGATGTCTCCAGGCTTCATGACGTAAGACCTTCCATCCTCCATGGCGCATGCAGCTTGTCCCGAGATCACCATGCCAATGTGCTCCACCTGACAAAGGGACGTCCCCGCTACTGGTGCGATATGCTGCGACCATTTCCAGCCGGGTTCATATGTCGCCCGACCGATCGTCATTCCGCCGATCTTGATGAGTTCAAACCGTCCTTTCTCAAAACTGCGAACCTCATCCGGGTTCTCAAATCGCTTAATTAAGAAGTCAATGTAAGCAGGAAGCATGGTGCTCTCGGTTGATGCTCTTAAAAGGTTACCCGCTGCCGCCACGTTAACATTCTCTCGAAATCTTGATTATTCGAATCCGGCAATGCGATGAGGCACGTATGAAGCCTCGAGCTCTTCGATTTCCGCGTCGGATAGTTTCACGTCCAGAGCCGCCACTACTTCTTCGAGATGGTGAGGTTTAGTTGCGCCAACAATCGGCGCCGTTACCGCAGGCTTGTGAAGCAACCACGCGAGCGCATTCTGCGCGCGAGGGATGCCTCGCGCCTTGGCAATTTCTCCGAGGCGGTCTACTACCGGCTTGTCCGCTTCTTCAGTTCCGAAATAAGCTTTTTGCTCTACTCATCGGTTTAACCGCGCGTTGTGCTCGGCGTCTCCCACGCGCCGCGGCGCGCCCGGCGGTCGCGTCCCTACTAGACCACTTTAGAAACGCTCTACAATTTTTGCGGCTTTGGTTTAACATCTTCGCGCAATGGGCAGTACCTTTGGCCAGCTCTTTCGCGTCACTACTTTTGGCGAATCGCACGGGGGCGGTGTCGGCGTGGTCATCGACGGTTGCCCGCCGAACATTGAACTGTCCGAGGCACAGATCCAACTGGAGCTGGACCGCCGCCGTCCAGGTCAAAGTAAGATCGCAACGCAGCGGAAAGAAGAAGATCGCTGCGAAATTCTTTCTGGTGTCTTTGGCGTCAAAACATTGGGCACTCCGATCGCGATTCTCGTCCGCAACAAAGACGCGCGACCAGAGGACTACATGGAGATCGCAGAGAAATTTCGACCCTCGCATGCCGACTTCACCTATGAAGCCAAATATGGAATACGAAACTGGCAGGGCGGTGGCCGCGCTTCGGCGCGGGAGACTATCGGCCGCGTGGCAGCAGGCGCAGTTGCAAAGAAAATATTGTCGATGCTGTATGCGGAATTCGAGATTGTCGCCTACGTCACGCAAATTCACGAAGTCGTTGCGGAGATCAATCGTTCCACTGTACAGGGGAAGGAGATCGAGAAGAATATTGTTCGCTGCCCGGATGCCGTGGCGGCGAAAAAGATGGTGTCGCTGATCGAAGAGATTCGCGACAAAGGCGATTCGGTTGGCGGCGTGATTGAATGTGTCATCCGCGGCATTCCGCCCGGACTCGGTGAACCGGTTTTCGACAAGCTCGATGCGGATCTGGCTAAAGCGATGCTTAGCATACCGGCAACGAAGGGATTTGAGATCGGTTCCGGTTTTGCGGCGACGCGGATGCGGGGCTCGCACCATAACGATCCATTTGAGATGCGCGGCGGGAGAGTTCGCGCGGCAACTAACAATTCCGGCGGCGTGCAGGGCGGCATCAGTAATGGGGAGGAGATTTATTTTCGCGTCGCGTTTAAGCCGACAGCTACGATCGCCCACGAACAGAAGACGGTGACCAGTTCGCGCAAGCAAACTCAGCTCGCTGCGCGCGGACGCCATGATCCGTGCGTTCTTCCCCGCGCAGTGCCGATCGTGGAAGCGATGGCCGCGTTGGTGCTTTGCGATCATGCTTTGCGGCAGCGAGCAATTGATGGTCGACCACAGTGACGTCTGAAACCCAAGCAGTGGCCGGGTCGCCACTTTGGCAGGTGGTATTCATTTCTTTTGGCGTCATTTTGATTTTATTCGAAGTGGTGCGGGGCTGGCGATTGGGTTTGATGCGTCAGATTGTGCGGCTTATAGCCCTTGGCGCCGCCTACGGGGCTGCGTTTCTAGGAGGCAGCTTGTGTGTTCCCGTCGCGCGGTCCTTTTGCAAATTGCCCGACCCCGTTTTGTCGATCTTATGCGGCGCAATACTTGCGCTGGCCGCCTATGCGCTCGTAAGCGGCATCGGAGCGATTTTGTTTAAGCGAACTTCTCAGCAAGAATCCGGACTGGTCCATCTTATTTACGGTTTTGCGGGCGCAATCCTTGGATTGTTTTTCGGCGTTTTTCTGCTTTGGCTGACTGTCGCGAGTGTGCGAGCAATTGGCGCCCTCGCTCAAGGGCAAGCTCGCAGCCGGCCGCGCGCGGCAGCGCATGATGCACAAGATGCAACCTCGCGTGCTCTCGATGTGCGCCGCCGTTTTCTTTCGGAATCGGACGATGGCGTGCCGGCGCTCACGACATCACTGGCACGCCTGAAGAATTCGCTCGAACTAGGTCTGCTTGGAAGGGTGTTCAAGGGCACCGACCCGATTTCGCAGAGAACATATGAAACGCTGGAGAAAGCGGGGAGCGTTCTTTCCAGCCCAGAACGTGCGGAGAAATTTCTAACGTTCCCGGGTGCCCGCGAATTGAGCGAGCATCCAAAGATTGTCGCGTTGCGAAGCGATCCGGAAATCGCCGATCTGATCGCGGAGAGGCGCTTCGTCGATCTCCTTCAAAATCCTCGTGTCATCGATGCGGCAAATGATCCGGTCCTCGCGGAGCGAGTCAGGAAATTCGATATTCAGCGCGCGCTCGATTATGCGCTGGAGCAGAATTCGTCAACCGCTAAACCGTTGAACCGTTGAACCGTTGAACCGTTGAAGCGTTGAAGCGTTGAAGCGTTGAAGCGTTGAAGCGGGAGCATGGTCATCCTGAGCGAATGCGAAGGATCTCTCAAGTTACGCATAACGCGATGAGCACCAAGTCATTTCGCGAGGCCGCCCTGTGTTTGTGAGGTTCCTGGCTTCGCTCGGAATGACGCGTGTTTTTAACCCTTTAACGCTTCAACACTTCAACGACTATACAAAACAGAATGAATTACATCACCACCATCGGTCTGGAAGTGCACGTCCAGCTCAAGACGCGTTCGAAGATGTTTTGCGCTTCTTCGGTTGAGTTTGGAGCGGAACCCAATACGCACACTTGCCCGGTCTGCCTTGGTCTGCCCGGCGCATTGCCGGTGATGAACCATGAGGCGCTGCGGATGACGGTGCTGAGTGGACTCATGCTCGGATGCGACATTGCACCCACCTGCAAGTTCGATCGCAAAAACTATTTCTATCCGGACATGCCGAAGAACTATCAGATCTCGCAGTATGACATGCCGCTTTGCACTAATGGCGCCGTCCCGTTACACGATCTGGCTTACCCGAAGGACGCACAGAAAAATATCGCTACGCCCGATAAGAAAGTTCATCTGGTGCGTATTCATCTCGAGGAAGACGTGGCGAAAAGCTTCCATTTTGAGAACAGCACGGGAATCGACTTCAATCGTGCCGGAATACCGTTGATGGAGATCGTGACGCAACCGGAAATCAATTCGCCGGAGGAAGCGTTCGCGTTTCTCACGTCCCTCAAGCAAATCTTAATCTACGGAGCGGTAAGCGATGCCGATATGGAGAAGGGACAACTCCGTTGTGACTGCAACGTGTCGGTGCGACCGGAGTCGCAGACAGAGCTTGGAGCGAAAATCGAGATCAAGAACCTGAATTCAATCAGCGGAGTGCGACGCGCCCTGGCGTACGAGATCCGACGTCAAATCAGTGCACTGGAGAATGGCGACACACTCGAGCAAGAGACACGTGGTTGGAATGACGCCGCCGGCGAATCATTTTTGATGCGGACAAAAGAATTCGCGCATGATTACCGCTACTTCCCGGATCCTGACCTTGTGCCGGTAAAAACTGAAGTGCTTCTGGCCGAAGTACGACAGCGGGTGCCTGAGTTGCCGAAAGCGAAACGAGGCCGTTTTGTCCGGCAATATCAGGTGAGCCCGTATGATGCCGCCGTGCTGGCGAACGATCTTGATCTCGCGCGTTACTTTGAAGCTGCAGCCAAAGGCGCAAGGAAACCGAAGAATGTCGCAAACTGGATTCTGAACGACCTACAGAACGCCCTCAGTAGCGCCGGTAAAACCATCAACGATTGTCCGATTCCACCAGAGGCGCTTGATGAGTTGGTCAATCTGATCGACAGCGGAAAAATCAGCGGCAAGCAAGGCAAAGAAGTTTTCGCGGAGATGTTTGCCAGCGGTAGAAGCGCGCCCGCGATTGTGAGAGAAAAGGGAATCGAGCAACTAAGCGATTTAAGTGCCATCGAAAAATTATGCGACGATGTAATCGCTGCCAATCCCAAGCCGGTCGCAGACTTCAAAGCCGGCAACATCTCCTCCCTCAATTTTCTTAAGGGCCAGGTGATCAAGTTATCAAAAGGGAAGGCTAATCCGCAGTTGGCCGGCGAAGTTCTGGAAAAGAAGTTGAAAGGGTAGGGACGCCGCGCTGCGGCCTCCGAATTGTAGGGCGTTTCTGTGAAACGCCTTTTTTTTGTTCGGCGGCTGACACAGCCGCCCTACAATTGTTGCAATGCGAATACTGATCGCTCCGGATAAATTCAAAGGCGCACTCAACGCGCGAGAAGTCGCGGAAAACATTGCGAAAGGTCTGCGCGACGCTTTGCCGGACGCCAAGATCGACATCGTGCCGATGGCGGACGGCGGCGAGGGAACGACAGAAGCGATTTGCGAAGCGCGCGAAGGGTCATGGTTGAAATGCAAAGCACACGATCCACTTGGTCGTGAAATCGAGGCGCGTTACGCGTGGATTGAAGACGGGGAACTGGCAGTAATGGAAATGAGCGAAGCCGCAGGAATGCGACGGTTATCTGAACGCGAACGAGATCCAGTTCGCGCGACCACGTTCGGTGTTGGTGAAATGATTTTGGACGCAGCCAGTCGAGGGGCGAACGAAATGATCATTGGCCTTGGCGGCAGCGCGACGAATGATGGCGGATCTGGGATGGCAAGAGCTTTGGGATTTCGATTCGATTACGAGCATGAGCAGGAGCAGGAGCAAGAGCAAGAGCAAGAGAAAGAGAAAG
>Ga0193713_1000431_pt1 | contig 14168 bp, 13 predicted proteins | sample H3a2metaG_FD_143054 | JGI IMG/M metagenome (GOLD analysis project Ga0193713, IMG submission 143054) | Soil microbial communities from a riparian zone of the East river system, Colorado, United States - H3a2 | ecosystem: Environmental > Terrestrial > Soil > Riparian zone | place: USA: East River... | reverse complement strand
ACGCGTGAATGGATCGCCGCCTTGCGGCTGTTGCCGTCAGTCGTCTTCGCCTCGGCGGCGGTGGCACGCCACACCATACACCAGCAGCTTTTCGGTCCGCCGCGCGCCGCGAACAGACGTTCGAAGTCGCACCAATTATTATTGTCGACTTCGCGGAAGGAAAGCTTGGGTCTGAGCATGCGGATGCCGGGAGGGAGCGGAGGAAAGTCCAAGGCACCACAATAGCGGTAAGGCGCGGATGCTCACGACAAGCGCAGGCATGACGATGGAAGAAGTCCACTTAACCCCTCACGGCAGCTTGTCATACCCCTCGCCGATGCCGTTCAAGCTCAACGGAAACCCGATCCCCTCTTCCGGCGTCTCGAAGATGATAAACGTCGCGGTCTTGGCGGTGCGCAGCTGGCCGAGCAGCTTGTCGTCCATCACGACCTCGGCGACGCAGCCATTGGGCAGGCATCGGACAAAACCGGCGCGGCCGACATCCTGATTGTCGAGTTTTAAGCCAAGCCCCGAGGGCAGCAGCACGCCCAGCGGCGCCACCACCCGCATCAGCTTGCTTTTCTGGTCGGCGGTTTTCAGCACGATGACGGTGAGGCCGGCATTGGAGCGGTCTTCCGCGACCACGCTCTGGATCAGGGCGCATTGCTCGCCTTGGGCGCCCGGCGGGGTGTCGCAGCGGATCTGCCAGTCGCCATGGACCGACCGCACCGCGCCTTGCGCGCCGGCAGCCACGGTCAGGCCAAAGAACAGCGCGATCGCCAAGCTTGCGGCGACCAGGCCTGCGGCGATCAGGTTTGCGCCCGGCAGGCGGCCGAGGCCGCCGGCAAACGGATTGCCGCGGCTTGCGGCGCGTCTCACCTGGTGTTTCCAAGGCCTCATCGGGTCGATCCCATGATATTCCCGTGGCAATGTTGATCCAAGCAGTCGACTGATATGGCAATGACGGCGCCTTGAAGGCGACCTCCAAGCAATCTTTGCGCCGGGATGGGCCGCTGCGCCAGCTGCGAATCGGGCCCCTGCGGAGCACCCCGTCTGTGCCTACATCGGGCTATCCGCCTGTCAAGCGCTGTCAAGGTGTGAAGGTGGCGGTTCCGCCTGATTTCACGGGAAAATGTGACATCAAGAGATCAGGCGGTGTCGCATCGCTCACCGCCGTACTACTGCATTGCGAGAGGCTAAGAATTATGGTTTGAGAGGCTGGATTTCGACGCATTCTAGCGATCTGGCCCGCGTAGTTCTAAAGTACCACCCAAGGCCGTTTGTCAGGGGGCGGATCGTGCAGCATTTTTAGCCATCCGGCGGAATGCTTTGGGGTTCTATCAAGGGAGCGCGAGCGGCATGAAGATGTCGAAGGGCCAAACGGGCCGGCGATTGCTGGGATTAGCGGTGGCCGGCGTTGCGCTGGCCACCTGCGGGGCGGCATTCGCCGAACTGGGGCAGCCTGCGCCGTGGGAATATACGCTGCAGGAATCGGGCTCGCCGGTGATGGACAACATCACCTGGTTTCACAATTTCCTGTTGGTGCTGATCACCGTCATCACGCTGTTCGTTCTGGCGCTGCTGGTCATCGTTGTGATCAAGTTCAACGCCAAGTCCAACCCGGTGCCCTCCAGGACCACCCACAACACCCTGATCGAGGTGGCCTGGACGCTGATTCCGGTGCTGATCCTGGTCGGCATCGCCGTGCCGTCGTTCCGGCTGTTGTTTCAGGAACTCGACATTCCCAAAGCCGACCTGACGATCAAGGCCACCGGCAAGCAGTGGTACTGGAGCTACGCCTATCCCGACAACGGCAAATTCGAATTCGATTCGCTGCTGGCCCAGGACAAGAAGCCCCGGCTGCTCGGGGTCGATAACGAGATGGTCGTGCCGGTGAACAAGGTGATCCGGATTCAGACCACCGGCGCGGACGTCATCCATTCCTTCGCGGTGCCGGCCTTCGGCATCAAGATCGACTCGGTGCCCGGCCGCCTCAACGAAACCTGGTTCAAGGCCACCAAGGTCGGCATGTTCTACGGCCAGTGCTCCGAGCTGTGCGGCAAGGATCACGCCTTCATGCCGATCGCGGTGCGGGTGGTGAACGATCAGGAATTCGCGGCCTGGGTGGAAGGGGCGAAGAAGAAGTTTGCGACCAACCCGGCGAACTCGCTCGCCTCGGCGGGCGCGGCGGCGCAGTAAGCGAACAGCTTTAAGCGCAGATCAGGACAAGGGCGACGGGACCGCGAGGTCCATAGGGACTGCAAGGCAGGATTTGAAAATGGCAACGACCGCGGCAACACCGGCTCACACCGATCACGCCCATGACGATCACGCGCACGACCACCCGACCGGCTGGCGTCGTTTCGTCTATTCGACCAACCACAAGGACATCGGCACGATGTACCTGGTGTTCGCGATCATCGCCGGCGTCATCGGCGCGGCGATGTCGATCATGATCCGGATCGAGCTGATGTATCCCGGCGTCCAGATCTTCCACGAGACCCATACCTACAACGTGTTCGTGACCTCGCACGGCCTGATCATGATCTTCTTCATGGTGATGCCGGCGATGATCGGCGGCTTCGGCAACTGGTTCGTGCCGCTGATGATCGGCGCGCCCGACATGGCGTTCCCGCGCATGAACAACGTCTCGTTCTGGCTGCTGCCGGCTTCGTTCGCGCTGCTCCTGATCTCCAGCTTCGTCGAGGGTGAACCGGGCGCCAACGGCGTCGGCGCTGGCTGGACCATCTATGCGCCGCTGTCGACCTCGGGCCATCCAGGGCCGGCGGTCGATTTCGCCATTCTGTCGATCCATCTGGCCGGCGCCTCGTCGATCCTCGGCGCCATCAATTTCATCACCACGATCTTCAACATGCGTGCGCCGGGCATGACCCTGCACAAGATGCCGCTGTTCGTGTGGTCGATCCTGGTCACGGTGTTCCTGCTGCTGTTGTCGCTGCCGGTGCTGGCGGGCGCCATCACCATGCTGCTTACCGACCGCAATTTCGGCACCACGTTCTTCTCCGCCGACGGCGGCGGCGACCCGGTGCTGTTCCAGCATCTGTTCTGGTTCTTCGGTCACCCCGAGGTCTACATCCTGGTCCTGCCGGCGTTCGGCATGGTCAGCCAGATCGTCTCCACCTTCTCGAAGAAGCCGGTGTTCGGCTATCTCGGCATGGCCTATGCGATGGTCGCGATCGGCGGCATCGGCTTCGTGGTGTGGGCGCACCACATGTACACGGTGGGCATGTCGTCGGCGACCCAGGCCTATTTCGTCGCCGCCACCATGGTGATCGCGGTGCCGACCGGGGTGAAGATCTTCTCGTGGATCGCCACCATGTGGGGCGGCTCGATCGAGTTCAAGACCCCGATGCTGTGGGCGATCGGGTTCATCTTCCTGTTCACGCTTGGCGGCGTCACCGGCGTGGTGCTGGCGAACGCCGGTGTCGATCGTGTGCTGCAGGATACCTACTACGTGGTCGCGCACTTCCATTACGTGCTGTCGCTCGGCGCGGTGTTTGGCATCTTCGCCGGCTGGTACTACTGGTTCCCGAAAATGTCCGGCTACATGTATTCGGAAACCATCGGCAAGCTGCACTTCTGGTTCACCTTCGTCGGCGTCAACCTGGTGTTCTTCCCGCAGCACTTCCTCGGTCTGTCCGGCATGCCGCGCCGTTACGTCGATTATCCCGACGCGTTCGCCGGCTGGAACCTGGTGTCCTCGCTCGGCTCCTACATTTCCGGGTTCGGCGTGCTGATCTTCATCTACGGTGTGGTCGATGCGTTCGTGCGCAAGCAGCAGGCCGCCGCCAATCCGTGGGGCTCAGGCGCCACCACGCTGGAATGGACGCTGCCGTCGCCGCCGCCGTTCCATCAGTTCGAAGTGCTGCCGCGCGTGCAGTGATGCGGCCGCGCGGCACATCCAGGGTGCCGCGCCCTTAAGGAAGCGAGACCAATCTTGTCGGTTGTCGATCACAACGCCATCGAGTCGCCCCGGATTTCAGAGGCCGATGTTGCCGACTACATCGCGCTGTTGAAGCCGCGGGTGATGTCGCTGGTGATCTTTACCGCGCTGGTTGGCCTCATGATCGCGCCGGGCCACGTCCATCCGGTGCTGGCGTTCACCTCGATCCTTTGCATCGCGGTCGGCGCCGGCGCCTCGGGCGCGCTGAACATGTGGTACGAGAGCGATATCGACGCGCTGATGTCGCGTACCGCCAATCGGCCGATCCCGCGCGGACGCATCACGCGTGCCGAGGCGCTGACGTTCGGCATGACGCTGGCGTTCTTCTCGGTGATGACGCTCGGCGTCCTGGTCAACTGGTTCGCGGGCGCGCTGCTGGCGTTCACGATCTTTTTCTACGTCGTGATCTACACCATGGCGCTGAAGCGCTGGACCGCGCAGAACATCGTGATCGGCGGCGCCGCCGGCGCGCTGCCGCCGGTGGTGGCGTGGGTGGCGGCGACCGGCTCGCTGTCGATGGAGCCGCTGCTGCTATTCCTGATCATCTTCTTCTGGACCCCGCCGCATTTCTGGGCGCTGGCGCTGTTTCGCAGCGACGACTATGCGCGCGCCGGGGTGCCGATGCTGCCCGTCGTCGCCGGCCCCGACGCGACGCGGCTGCAGATCCTGCTGTATACCGTGGTGCTGGTCGCGGTCGCATTCGCACCGTGGCCGCTCGGCTATTTCGACGCGGTCTATGGCCTGACCTCGCTGGTTCTCGGCGGCGGCATGCTGGCGCTCGCCATCAACGTCTACCGCCGCCGCCAAGGAAGCCAGGCGCTGCGCGCGACGCGCAAACTGTTTGCGTTCTCGATCCTTTATCTGTTTGCGCTGTTCGCGGTCCTGCTGCTTGAGGTCGTCGTCCACGCCCTCGCGCCATCGATCTGGTAGGGGGCGCATGGCGAGGGCAATGGCCGACAACCGTGAACCGGATGGAATCGTCCTCACCGAGGCGCAGAAGAAAAGCCGCCGCGAGCGTTCGATCGCCATCGCGCTGGCGCTCGGCGTCCTGGTGGTGTTGTTTTTCGCGGTCACCATGGTCAAGGGGCCGGGCGTATTAGTGCGGCCGATGTGATCGATATGGAGACGATGCCGCAAGTGCCGACCACGAACCAGAAGGCAGCCACGCGCCGCGCGCCAGTTGCGCGTCTCGGTCGCGATGCCGCGGTGGCCGCGATGTGCGGCCTGGTCGTGGTGCTGATGGTCGGCGCGTCCTACGCGGCCGTGCCGTTTTACAACTGGTTCTGCCGCGCCACCGGCTTCAACGGCACCACCCAGGTCGCGACCGCGGCACCGGCAGGCGCGCCGCTGGCGCGCAAGATCGCGGTGCGCTTCGATGCCAATGTCGCGCCCGGGCTGCCGTGGAAATTCGAGCCGGAGCAGACCGAGATCGAGGTTAGAATCGGCGAAGTCGTCACCGTATTCTATACCGTGACCAATCAGTCGGCGCGGACCACGGTCGGGCAGGCAGCCTATAATGTGGCGCCGCTGACGGTGGGTGCGTATTTCCAGAAGATCAACTGCTTCTGTTTCACCGAACAGACCATGGATCCCGGTGAAAAACGCGAGATGCCGGTGGTGTTCTATGTCGATCCCGCACTGGTCGCGAACAACGATAATGACGGGCTCAACACCATCACGCTGTCCTATACTTTCTACCCCGTTCGCGAGCCGGCGCCGAAGCCGCTGGCGGCGAGCGAACCGGACAAACGCAAGGGAAGCCTGTGATCGCAAGATCTTGAGTAACAGGATCTTGGGGATTTGATTTTGAGACCAATACGTGCCGAATAGCACGGCACCGCTAACGGAGAGACCGCAATGGCTACGGCGCAAGTCAAGCACCACGATTACCACCTCGTCGATCCGAGCCCGTGGCCGATCGTCGGCTCGGTCTCGGCCTTCATCATGGCGGTCGGCGCGATCACCTGGATGCATCATTCGTTCGCGGCGGCGCCCGTCATTTTCGGCATCGGCACCATCGGCGTGCTCTACACCATGGCGGGCTGGTGGACCGATGTGATCCGCGAGGCGCAGTACAAGGGCGACCACACCCGCGTGGTGCAGATCAGCCATCGCTACGGCATGATCCTGTTCATCGCCTCCGAAGTGATGTTCTTCGTCGCGTGGTTCTGGGCCTTCTTCAACTCGTCATTGTTTCCCGGCGATCCGGTTCATGCCACCCGCGAGGCGCTGTTCGGCGGCGTGTGGCCGCCCAAGGGCATCGAGACTTTCGATCCCTGGCATCTGCCGCTGTTGAACACGCTGCTGCTCCTGACCTCGGGCACCACGGTGACCTGGGCGCATCACGCACTGCTGGAGAACGATCGTCAGGGTTTGAAGTACGGGTTGATCCTCACCGTCCTGCTCGGCGCCACCTTCACCTGCGTGCAGGCCTACGAATATGGCCACGCCGCCTTCAGCTTCGCCGGCAATATCTACGGCGCGACCTTCTTCATGGCGACCGGCTTCCACGGCTTCCATGTGCTGGTCGGCACCATCTTCCTGATCGTCTGCCTGATCCGCGCCTATGCCGGGCATTTCAGCCCGACCCAGCATCTCGGCTTCGAATTCGCCGCCTGGTACTGGCATTTCGTCGACGTGGTCTGGCTGTTCCTGTTCATCTGTATCTATGTCTGGGGTCACGGCGCGGAAACCATGGCCCACGGCGCGCACTGATCTGTCAAAACAAGAGACCCACTGTGCTACAAGGGGGCGGCCGCGGGGCCGCCCTTTTTATTTGAGGGGCCGTGCCCCGGATGCAGCGCAGCGCGGTAGCGGTGCGCTGCTGATCCGGGGCCCATCGAGTTTGTCTTCATGTGGGTCCCGGCTCTGCGGAGCAGCGTGGAGAACGCTGCACCGCGTCCGGGACACGAGCCGATAGTTACCTCTCTCTCAAGGAGCGGGGAAAAGGAAAATGAATGCCAGACCAGACACACCCGACGGTGACCGAGAGCGCGATGCGCGGACTCGCCTGCAAATGTCCGCGCTGCGGCAGGGGCAAGCTCTATGCGGGATTCCTCGACCTGCGGCCGAACTGCGAGGCCTGCGGTCTCAACTATGCCTTCATCGACACCGGCGACGGGCCGGCGGTCTTCATCATCATGATTGCCGGCGCCATCGTGGTCGGCTGCGCGCTGATCGTTGAGGTGAAATACCAACCGCCGTTCTGGCTGCACGCGGTGCTTTGGTTGCCGCTGATTCTCGCGACCACGCTGTTGCCATTGCGCGCGATGAAGTCGCTTTTGATCGCGCTGCAGTTTCATCACAAGGCAGCACCCGGCCAGCTGATCGATCGCGAGCCGAAATGATTGAGGTACAGGTGCGACGGCGCGGCGTCGCCGGCTTTGGCGTGTTCACGCTGCTGATGGTGGCGGTGTTCGTCGGCCTCGGGGTCTGGCAGTTGCAGCGGCGGGCCGAAAAGCGCGCGTTGATCACGGCATTGACCGAGCGCCTCGCGGCGGCACCTGGATCGCTGCCGATGCCGGCGCAGTGGAACGCACTGACGCCCGACCGGGACGAATTCCGCCGCGTCAGTTTTGTCGCGCGCTATGAGCGCCGGCCGGATGCGATGGTCTACAGTTCCGGCTCGGCCGTGCGCGACGATGTTTCCGGCCCCGGCACCTGGGCCTTCATGCCGGCGCGCCAGCCGACCGGAGAGACCGTCGTGATCAATGCGGGTTTCGTGCAGAACACGATGCAGGATCGCAGCCTGCAGGACCGCGCAGTGGCGCCGCTGATCACCCATGAGCCGGTGGCGCTGACAGGTTACATCCGCTTCCCCGAAGCGGCCGGCGCGCTGACACCGCCGGAAAATCCCGCAAAACGGCTGTGGTTCACGCGGGATCATCTGGCGATGGCGCGGGAGCTCGGCTGGGGCCGGGATGGCCAAGAGGTCGCGCCGTTCTACATCGATCTGGAGCAGCCGGTGCCAGCGAACGGCATCCCGAAACCCGGACCGCTCGAGGTCCATCTCAAGGACGACCACCTGCAATACGCCATCACCTGGTTCGCCCTGGCGGGCGCGGTGGTGATCGCATTCGGGGTGTGGGTGCGCGAGCAGCGGCGGGCGTAGCCTATTTCGTTATGTGCCTGGTTGGCGTCACCGTTTTCGGCGCGGCCTCCGAGATCGCGAACGTCAACCAGGTGTTCCAGCCCGACGGCCGGTTGGCGGCGTCGAATTCGCCATAGCCCTTCACGCCGAGAAATGCCTGGTTGTCCCCGATCGGGAAAATATATCCAAGTTGCGGCCCGATGCCGAGAACCCGCGAGCGGAAGCCGCCGAGCACCGCCGGTTGGCCGAAGTCGTCGGTGATCTGCTGATAGGCATAGCCGACGAAGCCGACGAACACCTGCTTCGACAGGAAGTGCGACACGCCCCAGTCGAAATGGAAATCGATGCCGCTCTGTTGTTGCGTGTCCGGATTCTTGAAATTGTAGGTAAAGCCGGCGACGCCTGAGAATTCATCTCCCGTCACCGGATTCAAATACGTGTAGCCGCCGCCGAGGTCGATGGCGCCGTGACCGATGCCGATATTGGCCAAACGATTCGGATTATAATCGCCGACCGGAATGTCGCCGGCGGCGTAGAACATGTAATTGTTGACGCCGCTGTTCCACTTCAATTTGAACGTCGGATACAAATCTCCATAAGAGGTGAGGTCGTCTTGCCTCGTTCCCGTGAACGTGTTTCCGAGGGGCCCTGTCAACGTCCCGGCAATACTGGCGGAGTTTCTGCCGTAGACGCCGGCCAACGTCATCGACGCCTGGCCGCCGAACAACGGCGTCGCGAAGGTGTAAGTCGGGGCGACGAAGAGCAGATCGGCCTGCCCGCTCAAATTCAGATTCAGATTGATATTGATGGTCGGGGAGAACCGTCCGACCTGAAATTCGCGCGACGCTGCTGCGGCTCCCGACGCGGTCACGCTAGTGTGGTAGTAGATTGTACCGAGAGACCAGCCCGGTGTCGCAGGAACTGCAGCGAGGCTGCCTTCCAGTCCGGGTACCCAGAATGAAATGCCGCTCTCGTCGGCGCGTGAGATCCCAGGACAAAGCAGGAGAGCCGCAGCCGTTGCCGCGCAACCCATTCGTCGGATGTTTGATTTGATGGATGCCATTGCAAACCTCCAAACGGTATTTGCAGTGGCGGCTACCGAAGCGGGCCGCGAAGCGCGAAGGCCTCAAGTTCTGACGAGCAAACGAATTGCCCGGTTAGCACACCACTTTAGATAGTAAGTCACAGGCCGCGCCAAAAATCCGTGGCAGATTGGTAACAACCGAGAATATTCAGCCATGACCGCGCGCATCCGCCGGTATCGTGTACGTCAGGAACCCTTCCCCATTCTTCATCGGCTTTCGAACCGACGATCCCCGATGTGTGCGAAATTGGCGCATCGCAGCGGTCCAAAATCCGCTTGGTTTTACCGTCAATCTAAGGTTGATTAACAAGGTCGAGACCAAGAACCGCAATCAATAGGGAAGAGGTGCTGACCGATACCCTCGCTGCGCGCATCAACGACGCGGCGGGCAAACATGAAAGGGCTGGAAATGCAATCGACAGTGATGACTCTCATTCGTCAACGTGGCTGCGCATCAAGGACTTTCAACGGCATGGCCTGCGCGGCCATAATTGGTTTGGCCGGTTTCGCGATCACGGCTTCGCCCGCATCGGCTCTGGTTACCGGAGCCAGCAGTTCGCTCCTGCAACAACTCAAGCAGGACAGCCCAATCGTCGAGGTCCGCGCGCGAGGTGGAGGCGCCGTGCACCGAACCACCGTTGTTGGTCCGCGCGGTAACGTAGCGAGCCGGACTGTCGTTCGCGGCGGTGCTGTGGTGCGTCCCGGCTACGGCGGCGGCGTGCGCTGGGCACGGCCCGGCTGGTACAGGTGGCCGGCGGGCGGCGCGATCGCTGCCGGCGCTGCCCTGGGTTTCGTTACAGCGGCAACTGCAGTGGCATGGGCGGGAGCTGCGCCAGCTCCGGGCATGTGCTGGTACTACACCGATGCGAGCCGGACGCAGGGGTTCTGGGACGCCTGTCCGTAGTGATGCACGTCTGGAGTTACCGCCATGACGTTGCTGCGGACCGACATCGAGCGGAATGATCGCCAGATCGACGACATGGTCCGGATTCCCGGCGGCACGTTCCGCATGGGCTCCAACGATCATTATCCCGAGGAAGCGCCGGTCCACCGCGTGACGGTGGACGGCTTCTGGATCGACCGCACGCCGGTGACGAACCGTCAGTTCAAGGCGTTCGTCAAAGCCACCGGTCACAAGACTTTTGCGGAGATTCCACCCGATCCAAAAGACTATCCCGGCGCGCTCCCGCACATGCTTTACGCCGGCTCGCTGGTGTTCTCGCCGCCGCCAAGCGTGACGAACCTGCGCGACTGGAGCCAATGGTGGCAGTTCATGAAAGGCGCCGACTGGCGCCACCCCTATGGTCCCGGGAGCAGCATCAACGTGCAAGACAATCACCCGGTTGTGCACGTTTGCTTTTCCGATGCGCTCGCCTATGCGCAGTGGGCCGGCAAGGATTTGCCGACCGAGGCCGAATGGGAATTCGCGGCGCGCGGCGGGCTCGATGGTGCCGAATTCGCATGGGGCGATGAATTCGCGCCCGGCGGTGCGCACATGGCCAACACCTGGCAGGGCGAATTTCCACTCCAGAATCTCAATCAGGATGGCTACGAGCGCACCTCGCCGGTGAAGGCCTTCCCGGCCAACGGCTATGGCCTGCACGACATGATCGGCAATGTCTGGGAATGGACGGCGGACTGGTACGCAGCCAGGCATGAGGCCGATGCGCCGAAGGCGTGCTGCATTCCCGAAAACCCGCGCGGGGGTCGCGAGGAGGCTAGCTACGATTCCTGCCAGCCCAACGTCCGTATCCCCCGCAAGGTGATCAAGGGCGGCTCGCATCTCTGCGCGCCGAACTATTGCCGCCGCTATCGGCCGGCGGCGCGGCACGCCGAGGCGATCGACACATCCGCAAGCCACCTCGGATTCCGCTGCGTGAGGAGGATTCCGGCCACGGAATAATTGTCAGTCCTCATAGTGAAGAAGGAGCCAAAAATGCCCGACAGCACTAACGAGCAAGACCGACACGACGCACCATTGAAGGGGACGGAGGACCGCGCACCCAGCCGCCGAAATATCTTGCTCGGCTCGTCGGCGCTCGTGGCAGCGGCGACGATGACATCGGGCGCGCTGGCGCAGGCACAGAAGGCGGCGCCGGCTCCCGCCTCATCAAGCGGCCGCAAGCCGAACATTCTCATGATCATGGCCGACGACATCGGCTGGTTCAATGTGAGCGCCTACAATCTGGGTGTGATGGGCTACCGCACACCCAACATCGACCGCATCGCCAACGAGGGCGCGCTGTTCACCGACTGGTACGGCGAGCAGAGTTGCACTGCGGGGCGCGCCGCCTTCATCACCGGACAATCACCAATCAGGACCGGCCTCACCAAGGTGGGTCTCCCCGGCGCGGACATCGGACTTCACGCCGAAGACATGAGTGTCGCGGAAGCCTTGAAACCACTTGGCTACGCCACCGGGCAATTCGGCAAGAACCATCTCGGCGACCGCAACGAATATCTGCCTACCGTGCACGGCTTCGACGAATTCTTCGGCAATCTCTACCACCTCAACGCCGAGGAAGAGCCGCAGAATCCGGATTACCCCAAGGATCCGAAGTTCCGGGCCAGGTTCGGGCCGCGCGGCGTGCTCAAATGCAGGGCCAGCGACACCGACGATGCGACCGTCGATCCCTCATACGGGCGTGTCGGCAAGCAGGTGATAGAAAACACCGGCTCGCTCGACACCAAGCGAATGCAGACGGTGGACGAGGAATTCATTGGTGCTGCGATCGATTTCATCGACCGCAAACACAAGGCGATTACTCCGTGGTTCTGCTACTTCAACCCGACGCGCATGCATGTGTGGACGCATCTGAAACCTGCGTCCGACGGACAGACCAAGCTCGGAATCTACCCCGACGGTATGGTGGAACTCGACGGGTTGGTCGGCCAGTTACTGAAGAAGCTCGACGACCTCGGTGTCGCCGACAACACCATCGTCGTGTTCACCACGGACAACGGCGCCGAAGTGATGTCCTGGCCTGACGGCGGCACCACGCCATTCCGCGGCGAGAAGGCGACCAACTGGGAGGGCGCGTTTCGCGTGCCGACGTTGATCCGCTGGCCTGGCACGATCAAGCCCGGCACCGTCTACAACGAGATGTTCTCTCATTACGACCTGATCCCGACCTTTGCCGCCGCCGGCGGCGACCCTGCTATCGTCGACAAATGTATGCGAGGCTCGCAGATCGGCAACAGGACGTTCAAGGTCCATCTCGACGGGTTCAATCTCATGCCCTTCTTCAAGGGTGAAGCGAAGGAGTCGCCGCGCAAGGAGTTCGTTTACTGGAACGATGACGGCCAGCTTGTCGCGATCCGTGTCAACGACTGGAAGTCGGTCTTCCTCGAGCAGAACAACAAGGGCATTGGCGTATGGTCCGGGCAATTCACTGAATTGCGCATACCAAAGCTGTTCAACCTGCGCTCCGATCCGTTCGAGCGGGGCGACGAGTCCATCCTCTATAACAGGTGGATGGCCGAACGCGCCTTCGTCCAGGTACCGATGCAGGGGCTCGCCACTCAATGGCTGCAGAGCTTCAAGGAGTTTCCAATTCGTCAGAAGCCCGCGAGCTTCAACCTGGATGATGTCATGGCAAAGATGACGCCGAAGAACTGACGGGATGGTGGCGGGCGGTTGGCTTCCGCACGCCCGGCCGGCAGCGCGTCATGCGGAGGCGATCGATACGTCCACAAGCCATCTCGGATTTCGCTGCGGGCTGTCCGTGATGGAGGGCAGACAGATGGCGCTCATGGGGACACCCAGGGGGAAAAAGAACCGATTTCCACTTCACCCCAAAACGCTTTATGGTGCCGCGCGGCTTTGTCATCGGCAAAGTCGGATAATCTTTCAATATCAAAGGCTTGGCGGGCGACCGGGCCTTTGGAGGGCGGTTTGACGCGGTATATCTCGACGCGGGGGGAGGCCCCGGCCTTAGGTTTCTGCGACGTGATGCTGACCGGGCTTGCCCGCGACGGCGGTCTCTATGTGCCCGAAGCGTGGCCGCAGCTCTCGCCCGAGGTCATCGCCGGATTCTTCGGCCGGCCCTATTGGGAAGTCGCGGTCGATGTGATCCGCCCGTTTGTCGGGGCCGAGATTTCCGATGCCGATCTCGGCCGCATGGCCAACGAGGCCTATGCCACCTTCCGCCATCCGGCGGTGGTGCCGCTCAATCAGATGAGCCCCAATCAATTCGCGCTGGAACTGTTTCACGGCCCGACGCTGGCGTTCAAGGACGTGGCGATGCAGCTGATCTCGCGGCTGATGGATCATGTGCTGGCCAAGCGCGCGCAGCGCACCACCATCGTGGTCGCGACCTCGGGCGATACCGGCGGCGCCGCGGTCGATGCGTTCGCACGTGCCGACAATGTCGATCTGATCGTGCTGTTCCCGCATGGCCGAATCTCCGACGTGCAGCGGCGGATGATGACGACGACGGGCGCCAGCAACGTTCACGCGCTCGCGATCGAAGGCACCTTCGACGATTGCCAGGCGATCGTGAAGGGGCTGTTCAATCACCACAACTTTCGCGATGCGGTCGCGCTGTCGGGCGTCAACTCCATCAACTGGGCGCGGATCGTCGCCCAGGTGGTGTATTATTTCACGTCCGCGGTCGCACTCGGCTCGCCGGCGCGGACGGTGGATTTCACCGTGCCGACGGGAAATTTCGGCGACATCTTCGCGGGCTACGTCGCCAAGCGAATGGGCTTGCCCGTCAGGTGGCTGCGGATCGCCGCCAACGTCAACGATATCCTGCCGCGTACGCTCAAGACCGGCATTTACGAAGTGCGCGAGGTTCACGCGACCGCGTCGCCGTCGATGGACATTCAGATCTCGTCGAATTTCGAGCGGCTGCTGTTCGAGGCGAGCGGCCGTGATGCCGCCAGCGTGCGCCGATTGATGGCGTCGCTGAAGCAGTCCGGACGCTTCGTGCTGCCCGATGCGACATTGGCGGCGATCCGCGAGGAATTTGATGCCGGGCGTGCCGACGAGACCGAAACCAGTGCGGCGATCCGTGCCGCCTGGCGCGAGGCCGGCGATCTCGTTGACC
>Ga0193713_1000430_pt1 | contig 14169 bp, 12 predicted proteins | sample H3a2metaG_FD_143054 | JGI IMG/M metagenome (GOLD analysis project Ga0193713, IMG submission 143054) | Soil microbial communities from a riparian zone of the East river system, Colorado, United States - H3a2 | ecosystem: Environmental > Terrestrial > Soil > Riparian zone | place: USA: East River... | reverse complement strand
TGGAACGGCGCAGCAGCGCGCGAATCCGCGCCAGGATCTCTTCGAGATGAAAGGGCTTCGCCACATAGTCGTCGGCGCCGGCATCGAAACCCTGCACCTTGTCGCTCCAGCGATCGCGCGCGGTCAGGATCAGCACCGGCATCGCGCGTCCGTTGCGCCGCCAGGCTTCCAGCACTGAAATACCGTCCATCTTCGGCAGGCCGATGTCGAGCACGACCGCGTCATAAGGTTCGCTGTCGCCGAGAAAATGCCCTTCCTCGCCGTCGAACGCGCGATCGACGACATAGCCGGCGTCGGTCAGCGCCGTGGTGAGCTGACGATTGAGATCGGGATCGTCTTCAACGACGAGCAGGCGCAAGATGGTCTCCGCGTTTGAATGGCAGAACCGCCGCCATTAACATGAGCCTCGCGGGCGTGAACGGGCTATGAACAAGAATAACCCCGAAGGTTACTTTTTCTTCACAACCGTTTCGCCAGCATTCGACCGCGCCTGAGGCGTCCTGGCCAGGCGGCCTTTTCGGGGTCCGGCCACGGAAAAAGACGCCTATCACGCCGAATGGAACGTCCCAATAGGCCGCCGGCCGCAGCGGTCGCGGGTCCGCCGCTCCCCGAGACGAACCGTCAGGCGGACCCGGCACTGATGTCGTTCCCGTCGCGGTGGATCATCTGCGCTGCACGGCCGCAGCCGCCATTCAATTGCGCGACGCCATCGACAAGGCGCTGTTGATCGGCGCGCCGGTTCAAAACCCTGAGGGCAAGGCGAACTGATGCAGGGACGACGTGTTCGCCCGAGCCGTCGAAAAACACCTCCGGGGCATGCGCCAAAGCGATCGGATCGTGCGGGCGGTAAGGGTATACTTTCCTATCAACGCCGAGAATTGAGGCGCCACCCAATTCCACCATCGATCAGCCCGAAGCGGACCTTTCTCTCTCGCCGGCCCCCTCCTTCGAGCCCCGCTTGCAACCAACCGGCTCCGCCACGGTTAACGCCATTGGGAGATTCCCTCCCCGCTTGCCTTGAATCCGGGTTCCCCGGTGGTATCGTCACCGGTGGTCTGTTGCGTCTTCGGAGTATCCCATGGCACCCCGCGCCAACTGGAAGGGCTTTTTGCGCCTTTCGCTCGTGACTTGCCCGGTCGCCCTCTATCCGGCGACGTCGGATAGCGAAAAGGTCAGCTTCAACCAGATCAATCGCAAAACCGGTCATCGCATTAAATACGCCAAGGTCGACGCCGACACCGGCGAGGAAGTCGCGGCCGACGACATCATGAAGGGCTACAAGGTCGACACCGACACCTATATCGAGGTATCCAAAGACGAGCTCGACGACATCGCGCTGGAGTCGACGCGCACCATCGAGATCGACGAGTTCGTGCCCAAGTCGGATATCGACAACCGTTATCTGATCCGCCCGTATTACCTCGTACCCGACGGCAAGGTCGGCCATGACGCCTTCGCGGTCATCCGCGAAACCATCCGCAGCATGAACAAGGTCGCGATCGGGCGCGTGGTGCTGACCAACCGCGAGCACATCATTGCGCTGGAGCCACTCGACAAGGGCCTGATGGGCACGCTGCTGCGCTACCCCTACGAGGTGCGCAGCGAGAAGGAATATTTCGACGACATCCAGGATGTGAAAATCACCAAGGACATGCTGGATCTGGCCAAGCATATCGTCGAACAGAAATCCGGCACGTTTGAACCTGAGCAGTTCGAGGACCGCTACGAATCCGCGCTGATCGATCTCATCAACCAGAAGCGCAATGGCTTGCCCACGGCGAAGCCCGCGCCGAAATCAAGCGGCAACGTCATCAATCTGATGGACGCGCTGAAGCGCAGCCTCGCCAGCGAGAAGCAGTCCGCCCCACCCCCCACAAGCGCGAAAGGCAAGAAGCCGCGCAAGGCCGCCTCCGGCCAGCGCGAGATGCTGCTCCCGATCAGCGGCAAGCGCGCCGCCAAGGAAGAACCCAAAGTACAAGAGCCGAAGAAGGTCGAGAAGCCGGTGCGCGCGCCCGCCCGATCGAAAAAGGCGGGATAAATGCGCGAGCCTTTGCGGCCGCGCGCGATCATTCCCGCCAGATGCCGCATGACTTCACGACCAGCGCCCTGCCCGGCCTGAGATGCCGTGGTCGACGCCGTTCGATCAGCCGATACTCTTGCGCGGCGGCGGCAAGCTCACGACGCTGCAGCACGCCGCCGACTACATCATGGAGCTGCCGGAAGATGTGCAGCAGCAGGAGCTCTGGCAAATCGCGGTCGAGAACCTGATCAATGCCGCGGAGACCGGCGGCGGCTGGCTGATGTTTGCCCGGATCGGAGTGATGCGGGCCCTGAACGGGGATCGAAAAGCGCGCTGAGCGCGGTCTCAGTCCCCGCAACCGCCCCCGTCACCATCGCCATCGCCAAAGCCCAACCCGCCGAAATCTCCGCCGTCCGATGACGATCGCTTCCGGAACATCAAATCCAGCAGCAGAATCACGACCAGCACCGCGGCAAACACGCGCCAGGGATATTGCTGGCCGTAGGTTATGATTTGCGGGCTCCAGGTCCCAAACAGAAACTCTTGCACGGCGCCCGCTGCTGACCCGCCGCTATTTCAGCGACGAATTCACCGAAGTGAAATTGGTGCTGAGGGTGGTGCCGATGCCGTTGACGGCGGCAATGATCACAATGCTGATGCCAACCGCGATCAGGCAATATTCAATGGCGGTTGCGCCGGATTGATCGCTGAGGAATCTTGAACATAGCAGCCGCATTCAAAGCTCCAGTCCTCGCTTCGCAGGTTTCCCTCGCGAACCCAAGGAACCTAGATTGGATTGGTTGCCACCATGTTGACGAATACAATGAACGATCGGTTAAACCCGGAACCGAACCGTTGCTGGATGCGCAAATGGCAACCCCAAACGTGGTTGCCCGCGCGCGACGGGGTGAGGCGAAATAGTTTTCTCTACTTCTCGCCTCACCGCGCTTGCCGGGGTTTCCGGATCTATTCCAGGGCAGCCCAGCGCGATGGAAGCTTGCGCCGTCAACTGGTTAAGCCATTCATCTGGGGAAAATTCTCCATTGGTACATACACTGGTCGTGTGGGGGTTGCTCTTTGGTTCCGAATGCACTATCTCTTACACTATGCTTAATTTGGTCAAAACGCCTCCGGCATCATTTCGCGACATTCGCCCCGATCTGCGGGAGCGCCTTCGCTCGACTAGTGCCGAACTCGACCAACTGCGAGCGATCACTGAGAATCTGGAAAAGACGATTCAGGTTCTAGAGCAGATGCTGGCTGAGGAAGAGCGCCGCTTCGCTCCAGAGGCAAAGAAAGGTTCGCCGGAAGAGCCCTTGCCGGAGTTTGTAATGCAAAGCCTGCGTTCTGGTCTACGGAGCAAGGACGACTTGCGCTGGATGGCGGAACAGGCAGGCTATGACGTTGATGGCCGAAATATTCATGCGACGCTGGTTAACCTGATCAAGTCAGGAAGAGCGGTCGAAATCAGCGAGGGCCAATATGGTGCTCGCACATAAAGTTAAGGCCCCGGGTCGACTCCGGGGCCCTTAGTGGTGGGTTGGCTGCAGCCTTCCCGCTAAACCTCCCCGGTCACCCAAACCGGGTATCAGGGCGGCGGCGCATTCGGGGTCCAAACCGGGTGCGCCGCTGACGGCATTTGTACCGCGCTAATATAGTTCATGCACTTGCATATGTCGATAGCTAAGAGTCTAATTTTGGACATGCAGCTGCCAATAGCCGGTAAAATCCACCGATTTTCCTCGCTTCATCGCCAGTGCCGCTACGCGGCTCACCTGATCGCCATTCGAGACGCGGCGGTTATCCCTCCCGCCATGAGCTTTCCTGCGCATAGCGGAGCAGATACGCGCCAGCGATATGGTGGTGAATGCCGATCTCGGCACGGCGCAAGCGGCTGAAATATTCCTCAGCCTGATTGGTGCAAGCGCCGTCGAGGCTGTACGCTTCCTGATGGTTGATGCGCTTCATTTCGAAACGCTCGTGGAGGCCATCCCATGAGGCGGCTTCATCGGCGTGAACCGTGGTGCCCTTGGCACGGCAAAAAGAACAAATTCGAGAAACACGAATCTGACGAAGTCTTTTTCACCACTGAGAACTTGGTCGGCGCGCGGTTAACAGTCAGTTAGAAATCTTCTCCGTAGAACCGCGGCCTCCCTGGATGCGCCCGCGGGCCCCCGGCGTTACACGTCGAGATGCGGAACGCATACCAGCACTTCGCGGCCGAGGTGTGCCCGCGCTTTACCAATCATCGAATTCCTGTTCCAACTATCCACAATCGGTCGGGCAAGACAGCGACCAAATTGGGGAGAGATCGGCATGAAACTTGGCACCGCCATTGCAGAAATCATGAAGCGCGAGGGTATCGAGATCCTCTGCGGCTATCCGGTCAATCACCTTATCGAACACGCCGCCAATGCCGATATCCGCCCGGTGATGGTGCGGCAGGAACGTATCGGGCTGCACATGGCGGACGCGATCTCCCGCGTCACGTCGGGGCGCACCATCGGCGCGTTCTGCATGCAGCACGGCCCCGGCGCGGAAAATGCCATGGGCGGCGTGGCGCAATGCTTTGGCGAATCCGTGCCGGTGCTGGTGCTGCCGATGGGCTATGCGCGGCGGCTTGCGAATATCGAACCGAACTTCAATTCCAGCCAGGCGATGAGGGCCTTTGCGAAATCGGCCGAGCCGATCAACATCGCGGCCGAAGTCTGCAACATTTTCCGGCGCGCCTTCACCAAATTGAAAAACGGTCGCGGCGGACCTGTCATCGTCGAAATCCCGGCCGACATGTGGAACGAGGAGGTGCCGGAGCCGCTGAACTATACGCCCGTGTTGCGCACCCGCTCCGGCGCCGACCCCGTGCATGTGAAGTTGGCCGCGGCGCTGTTGATGGCAGCCAAACGTCCCGTGATCTATGCCGGCCAGGGCGTGCATTACGCCAAAGCCTGGCCGCAGCTGAGGCGGCTCGCCGAAAGGCTCGCCATTCCCGTCACCACCAGCCTCGGCGGCAAGTCGTCGTTCCCGGAGACGCACCCGCTGTCGCTCGGCTCGGGCGGTCTGGCGGTGCCGCGCGCGGTGCCGAAATTCCTCGGCGAGGCCGACGTGATTTTCGGGATCGGCTGCTCGTTCACGGAAACGTCGTTCGGCATTGCCATGCCCAAGGGCAAGACCATCATCCATTCAACGCTCGACCCCGCGCATCTCAACAAGGATGTCGAAGCCAGGATCGGGCTTGTCGGCGACGCCGGGCTGGTGCTCGAGGCACTTCTGGAAGAGATCAACAGAAGCGTCAACGCCGACCGCGATGCGTCAACGGTCGCCGCCGAGATCGCCGCTTCGCACAAGGAGTGGCTGGCCAAGTGGATGCCGAAGCTGACCAGCAACGACGCGCCACTGAATCCCTATCGCGTGCTCTGGGACTTGCAGCATACGGTCGACATCAACAACACCATCATCACCCACGACGCCGGCAGCCCGCGCGATCAGCTCTCGCCATTCTGGAAGCCGGTCGAACCGCTGTCCTATATCGGCTGGGGCAAGACCACCCAGCTCGGCTACGGACTGGGGCTGGCGATGGGCGCCAAACTGGCAAAACCCGACAAGCTCTGCATCAACGTCTGGGGCGATGCGGCGATCGGCTTCACCGGCATGGACTTTGAGACCGCGGTACGCGAGCGGATCCCGATCATGTCGATCCTGTTGAACAATTTCAGCATGGCGATCGAATTGAAGGTGATGCCGATTTCGACCGAAAAATATCGATCGACCGATATCTCCGGCGACTACGCGGCGATGGCACGCGCCTTCGGCGGCCATGGCGAGCGCGTGACAAAACCGGAAGACATCATTCCCGCGATCCGGCGCGGCATCCAGAAGACCAAGGAAGGCATCCCGGTGCTGCTGGAATTCATCACCAGCAAGGAGACCGAGGTATCGCGGCCGGGGACCTGATCGGCCGGTGACGGCTCTGGCCCGGATGCCTCGGATGAAATAACCTGATACCGGTGCGGCCACTGATAAGATGACCTGCCAGCCAGCCCGTTCTATGAATCGTGGGGGCCGGTCGGATGTGTTCTTATTTGAGTCCCGCGGCGCCAGGCACGCGCGAATTGGATTTGCTGGAATGACCGCACTTCCCGAGGACGTGGTCGCCAATCTCAGCCGGGAGAATGCCCGGCTACAGGCCGAGTTGCGTGCCGCGCAGGATCGTCAGACCGCCACCGCCGAAATCCTCAAGGTCATCGCCAGTTCGCCATCCGACGTGCAGCCGGTGTTCGAGGCCATTGCCGACAGCGCCAAGCGACTGATCGGCGGATTTTCGACCACGGTACTGCGCTTCATCGGCGACGAGCTTCATCTGGCAGCGTACACGCCGACCAATGCCGCGGCGGACGACGCCTTGAAAGCGTCGTTCCCGAGGCGCCTGGAAGAATTTCCAACCTTTGCGTTGGTTCGCGACGGCGAGACCGTACAGTTCGCCGACACCGAATCCGAAGAGGTCCCGGCCGCCAACCGAGAGCTGGGGCGACTGCGAGGTTTTCGCAGCGTGTTGTTCACGCCGCTGATGAACCGGGGGACGCCGGTCGGCATGATCAGCGTCACCCGGGCCGATCCCGGCGCGTTCGCCGCCCATCACGTCCAGTTGCTTCAGACCTTTGCCGACCAGGCTGTGATCGCCATCGAGAATGTGCGCCTGTTCAACGAGACCAGGGAGGCACTGGAGCAACAAAAAGCTTCTGCCGATATCCTGCGCGCGATTAGCAGCTCAGTGGCCGACACTCAGCCGGCGTTCGACAAGATCCTCGATAGTTGTAAGCACCTGTTCGGTAGCGACGAGACCGCTGTGCTGCTGGTCGATGACGAAGGCCTTGTCACGCTCGGCGCCTATGTCGGCAAGCAGCATGACGCGGTGGCCGCCACCTTCCCGGCGCCGGTAGACAAGTCGCCGGCTGGTCATGCCATTCGCGAGCGACGCGTCGTGCATTACACCGACGCGGCCAACCATGCGCAGCTCACGCGCGCGGTACGGCACGTGGCGCAAGTAGCCGGATACGAGGCGATGGCCTACGCGCCGATGATGTGGAACGAACGCGGCATCGGCGCGATCGGCGTGTCGCGGCTCAAAGGTGCGTTCAGCGACAAGGAACTGGCGCTGTTGCAGACCTTTGCCGACCAGGCGGTGATCGCGATCCAGAACGCCCGGCTGTTCAACGAGGTGCAGGCGAGGACCAGCGATCTCAGCGAGGCACTGACTTACCAGACCGGAAGCGGCAAAATCCTCAGCGTGATCGCATCTTCGCCGACCGATGTCGCGCCGACTCTCAATGCCATTGTCGAAAGTGCTTGCGAGCTTTGCGATGCATCTGACGCCCTCGTGTTCCTGAAGGACGGCGAGGACCTGCGCTTCAGCGCGCATCACGGATCGATACCGATCGCTCTGGAGAAATGGCCGATTAACCGGAATTGGGTCACCGGGCGCGCGGTCGTCGACAGGGTGCCGGTCCACGTGCATGATCTGCCCTCCGAAGGCGACGATTTCCCCGAGGGCCGAGAACTAGCGCGCCACCAGGGCCATCGCACCGTTTTGAGCGTACCCTTGCTGCGCGAGGGTGAGAGCGTTGGAGCGATCTCGCTTCGCCGCACCGAGGTAAATCCGTTCAGCGAAAAACAGATTACCTTGCTGCAATCCTTCGCCGACCAGGCGGTGATCGCGATCGGCAATGTACGTCTGTTCGAAGAGGTGCAGGCTAAGACGCACGACCTAACGGAATCGCTGCAACAGCAAACCGCGACCGCCGAAGTGCTCAAAGTCATCAGCCGTTCCGCGTTCGATCTGCAGAGGGTACTCGACACTCTTTCGGAATCGGCGGCTCGTTTGTGCGAGGCCGACATCGTCATTATCCATCGTAGAATTGGCGACGGTTTTCGAGGCGCAGCGAGTTTCGGTTTGCCTGCAGATCACCACCGCGCTGTCATGGAGATCGATCACAGGCCCGGTCGCGGGTCTCTGGGCGCGCGCGTCCTTTTCGAAAACGCACCGGTGCTTATCGATGACGCCGAGAGCGATCCTGAATACACCTTTGGTTCCTTCCAGCGCCGGATCGGCATGCGAAGCATGTTGGGTGTTCCCCTGATGCGCGAGGGCGCCGCGATCGGTCTGCTGCTCATTTTCCGCAAGAGGGTGCAGCCTTTCACCAAGCAGCATGTCGATCTTGCTACGACCTTCGCCGACCAGGCCGTGATCGCCATCGAGAATGTCCGCCTGTTTGACGAGGTGCAGGCGAAGACGCGCGACCTTACGGAATCGCTGCAGCAGCAGACCGCCACCGCCGACGTGCTCAAGGTCATCAGCCGTTCCGCGTTCGATCTGCAAACGGTCCTCGACACGCTTGTCGAGTCGGCGGCACGCCTGTGCGAGGCGGATATGGCGGCGATTACACGTCAGAACGGCGACGAATATTTTCGTGCCGGCTCATACGGTTTTGCTTCAGAGTTCATGGATTACGTAAAGGATATCCCGGTCAAACCGGAACGCGGGACCATTACCGGACGTACTTTGCTCGAAGGCAAAGTGGTACATGTACCCGACGTCCATGCTGACCCCGACTACACTTTCTCGGAAGCCCAGAGATTAAGCGGCGATCCCCGAACGTTTCTCGGGGTCCCCCTTCTGCGTGAGGGCAACCCCGTTGGCGCCCTTGTGCTGTTGCGTCGAAGCATGCGGCCCTTTACCGACAAGCAGATCGAACTGGTCACCACATTCGCTGACCAGGCCGTGATCGCCATTGAGAATGTCCGTCTGTTCGACGAGGTGCAGGCCAAGACCCGCGATCTCACGGAATCATTGGAGCAGCAAACCGCGACTTCGGAGGTTTTGCAGGTCATCAGTTCGTCGCAGGGCGAACTGGAGCCGGTATTCCAGAGCATGATGGAGAATGCGACCCGCATTTGCGGAGCGCAATTCGGGCTCTTGAACCTGTACGATGGAAACAGCTTTCGTACGGTCGGCTTCCACAATGTCCCGCCGGAATTTTCGGCTGCCAGGGCGCAGAGTTATCGCCCCCATCCTGACGGCGTCCTCGGACAATTGGTGCGGACCAAACAGTTTGCCCACACACCTGATCTACGCGCCCATCCGGTTTACGCTGCAGGCGACCCGCCAACTGTACAGCTTGTCGATCTTGCAGGCGCGCGCACGATTCTCGTTGTCCCGATGCTCAAGGACAACGAATTGGTCGGCACCATCGGAATTTACCGTCGCGAAGTTTTGCCGTTCAACGACAAACAGATCGCACTGTTGAATAGTTTTGCCAGCCAGGCCGTTATCGCGATCGAAAATACCCGCCTTCTGAAGGAACTCCGGCAACGAACCGACGATCTATCGCAATCGCTCAACGAATTGCGTACGGCGCAGGATCGCCTGGTGCAAACCGAAAAGCTCGCCTCGCTCGGCCAACTCACTGCCGGCATCGCCCACGAGATCAAGAACCCGCTCAATTTCGTCAACAATTTCTCCGCGCTGTCGGCGGAACTGACCGAAGAATTGCTTGAGGTGCTCGCGCCGGCGGCGCTCGACGGCAAGATGCGGCAGGAGGTCGACGAGTTGACGCAAATGCTGAAAGACAATCTCGAAAAAATTGTCCAGCATGGCAAACGCGCCGACTCCATCGTCAAGAACATGCTGCTGCATTCGCGCGAAGGCTCCGGCGAACACCGGCCCGCCGACATCAATGCGCTTTTGGACGAGAGCCTCAATCTCGCCTATCACGGCGCGCGCGCCGAAAAGCCGCAGTTCAATGTCACTTTGCAACGAGATTTCGACGCGAGCGCCGGCACGATCGAATTGTTTCCACAGGAAATCACCCGCGTATTCCTGAATTTGATCTCGAATGGATTTTATGCGGTGACCAGGCGCAAGATGGAGATCGGTAATTCAGGTTTCGAGCCAATCCTCACTGCGACGACCAGGGCTCTCGGAGACGCCGTAGAGATCCGCATTCGGGACAACGGTACCGGTATCCCGGCCGAGGTGAAGCAAAAGATGTTCAATCCGTTCTTTACGACAAAGCCGGCCGGTGAAGGGACCGGACTTGGCCTTTCGATGAGCCACGACATCATCGTGAAACAACACGGTGGCACAATCGAGGTCGAAACCGAACCCGGGCAATTCACGGAATTCACCATCGTTTTGCCGCGGACCAATAATCTGCACGACAAAAAACGAGGTCAGACGTGAACGTGCTGGTGCTTGTGGTTGATGATGAGCCCGACGTCGAGGCGCTGTTCCGCCAGCAATTCCGACGGGACCTGCGCGCACAACGTTTCGTGATGGATTTCGCCAGTTCGGCGGCGGACGCGCTGGCGCGCATTGCCGCGACCATCGAGCAATCGCTGATCCTGATCCTCTCGGACATCAACATGCCCGGGATGACCGGGCTCGAGATGCTGCCCAAGGTCAAGGAGATCCGGCCCGACGTGCCGGTCATCATGATCACCGCCTATGGCGATCCCGAAACCAGGCGCAAGGCGATCGAAGGCGGCGCCAGCGGCCTGTTGACCAAGCCGATCGACTTCACCGTGCTGCGGGAAGAGATCGACGCGCGATTGGAACAGGCGGTTTAGAGCGGGATATGACGATTCGAAGAAAAGTCATCACGCTCGATCGCTGCGAGCCGGGGCGCATTCTACTTTGCATGGGGTTGTTTTCGCGATTTTGCGTCCAGACCCTTACGGCTTGAAGAACGCGGGATCGTTGAGCGCCTTGATCATGGTGTCGACCATGTCGGCGGCGCCGTGGTCTTCGCGCTCCTCCAGTAGCTCCCACATCTTGCGTAAGTTGGCGCGCAGCGGCGCCTTCAGCGAGGGGTCGCGTTCGATCAGGGTGCGCGCGATGCAGAAGGCAATGCCCTCAGCGCCCATCCGGGCCTGCTCGATGGTGGGTTTGCTCATGGTCGGTTCCTTCTCGAATTTCGATGTCTGACTTGCCGGCGCCGCTGTTAGATCAAATCGCGGTGCAGGGATAGCCGAGGACGTGCGGGTGTTGCCCCTACTCGGCCATCTCCACCGGCGTGGCCGGACCGGCCAGCGGCCTCTCTTCCATCAGGATCATGCACAGCGACGCACCGGCCAGCAGGACTGCGGCGGCGCCGAACACATAGCGGAATGCGGTGACCATGTCGGCGACGGGTATAGAACTCACCGGCCCACGATGCTCGCCGCCAAGCGAGATGTCCGCACCGAGCGCCATCAACACGATCGCGGAGAACGCCGCGACCATGAAGGAGGCCATCAGCGCGCGAAAGAAATTCATGGCCCCGGTGATGGTGCCGATCTGCGAGCGCGCCACCGAATTCTGCAGCGAGACCACGCTGATCGGAAATGCCGTGCCAAGGCCGAGCGAGAACAGCGACAGCAGCACCAGCAGCGCCCATAGCGGCAGCGCCGTGAGCGCCATCGCGCATCCCGCCAGCGCCGCGCCCGCCGTTCCAATGATGGCGACCCGCTTATAGTGTTTGGCGCGCGCCATGGTGCGACCGGCGATCGCGGCACCCCCGGTTGAAACAGCGGCCAGCGGAATCAGCGCAAGCCCCGCCTCGCTGGCACTGAGATGATAAACCACCTCGTAATAGAGCGGCAGATGCACGGTCAGTCCCAGCATCGCGCCCATCGCACAGCCGCCGGAGGCGATCGCGTAAGGCGCCACCGTTCCGCCCATCAGCGGCAATGGCAGGAACGGCTCCTCGGCATTGCCGGCATGCCAAATGAATGCCAGCGCGAGCGCGAACGACGCCCCGACCATCGCCATGATGACGGGCGACAGCCAGAGATAGCGATTGCCGCCCCAGGTCAGCACCAGCATGAACACCACAGCGGAGGCCATCAGCAGCACGCCGCCGAGCCAGTCGACCTTGCGCCTGCGGTGAAACACCGGGATCTTGCCCATCTTCGGCAGCAGCATCGCCAGCGATCCCAGCCCGAGCGGCACGTTGATCCAGAAGATCATCGACCAGTGCAGATGTTCGGCGAACACGCCGCCGAGGATGGGTCCGCCGATACCGGCCGCGACCCACACCCCGCTGAAATAAGCCTGATACTGGCCGCGCTCGCGCGGCGTCACCACGTCGGAAATCACGGTCTGCACGATCGGCATGATGCCGCCGCCGCCAAGTCCCTGCAGCCCGCGCGCCAGGATCAGCACCGGCATGTTCGGCGCCAGCGCGCACAATATCGAGCCCGCGACGAACAGGCTGAGGGCTGTGATGATCATGGCGCGGCGGCCGTAGATGTCGCTCAGCGTGCCGAACACCGGCGCCACCGCGGTCGATGCCAGCAGGTACGCCGTGATCACCCACGACAGGTTGGAAACGTCCTGAAATTGCCGGCCGATGGTCGGCAGCGCCGTGGCGACGATGGTCTGGTCAAGCGCGGCCAGAAACATCGTCAGCATCAGGCTCATCAGGATGGTGCGGACTTCGCCTGGAGTCAGCGGCGCCTTCGGGGCGAGCGGCGGCGCATCGCCGAGTTCGATGACCTCAGCGGGTATTTCCGACAGGTCGCCTTCGATGGCTTCGGGCAACGTCTGTTGGTCAGCCGGTCGACGGCCCTGCCGTTCAAACTTGTTCATATTGACGTGTGCTAACGGGTGCTAATCGGATGCGCGACAGGCGGCCGCACGGAATCACTATGACGTTAATTTAGGCGACAAACCCAAGTTTCGGCAGCGGGTTACGCGCATGGGTGCGTCCCGCGAAGAGGCAATCGCAATCACGTGAACGCCACCAGGCGATGTTCAGGATTGCGGCCGCTTCTTGAGGCGGGCGCGCTTCGGCAATAATGCGGGCCATTGCACGATATGATCTTCGAGGTCGGCGTCCGCGATCTCGTTTTCCGTCCCCTGCACCCGCCCGCGCACCGAAACGCCGGCCTCGTGCACGGTATTGGGATCGCCCGAAATAAGCGGATGCCACCAATAGAGATCGCGGCCCTCGGCCACCAGCTTGTAGCCGCAGCTCGGCGGCAGCCAGTTCAAGGTGCGGACATTCGCCGGCGTGAGTCGGACGCAGTCGGGAACCAGGTCGGACCGGTTCGCATAATCCTTGCAGGCACATAGACCCGCATCCAGAAGCTTGCAGGAAACGTGGGTGAAATAGATCTTGCCGGTATCCTCGTCCTCAAGCTTCTCGAGGCAGCAGCGCGCGCAGCCGTCGCACAGGCTTTCCCATTCGGCGTTAGACATTTCCTCCAACGTCTTGGTTTTCCAAAAGAATCCCTCTTGATCCGAGGGCGGCGGGGATCGGACGGTCATGAATTGCAACGTTCCCTGAACGGCGTTGGCTCAAGCCCTCCATAGGGGGCTGGATTGGCCATGGTGCAAACGGCAAGGTTTGGCGGTAGCACAATGACCCGGGCGGGGTTAGCCCTGCTGTTTAAAATCGTAGCAGCACCATTGGTTTGTGACGCCCGCTCGGTTAGATATGACCGAGTCGCCACGGACGCAAAAGCGCCTTGGGTTTGCCGCAACATTCCCGCAAGACGTCTCTAGCGGCCCAGCCGGGTGCTAGAGCGCTGCGAACTGACCAAGGGTCCCGGTGCGCCTGATCGTACCACCAGAATGGAAGCAAAAAATCCGGCTCTGGCTGCTGGATTTCGATGCGCGCATTGACTCCACCCTGTTCTCCTCCGGCAAGGGCGCGCGCGAACTCTATGAGCGGTTTTCGACGTTCATGGACCGCTTCTATGTCGGCCGCTGGAAACGCTGGGTGTTCATCGAACCGGCGTCCGAAGCCGCAACCATCGGGCTCGGCGGCCTGATCATGATGCTGGCGCTGGCGGTGCCGGCATTTCGCGAAACCGCCGACGACGACTGGCTGAAGAAATCCGAGCTCGCGGTAACGTTCCTCGACCGCTACGGCAATCCAATCGGCAGCCGCGGCATCAAGCACAATGACTCGATCCCGCTCGAGGACTTTCCGGACAACCTGATCAAGGCGACGCTCGCCACCGAGGACCGCCGCTTCTACGACCATTTCGGGATCGACATCGCCGGCACCGCGCGCGCGCTGGTGACCAACGCGCAGGCTGGCGGCGTCAGACAGGGCGGCTCGTCGATTACCCAGCAGCTTGCCAAGAACCTGTTTCTGAACAACGAG
>Ga0193713_1000428_pt1 | contig 14258 bp, 26 predicted proteins | sample H3a2metaG_FD_143054 | JGI IMG/M metagenome (GOLD analysis project Ga0193713, IMG submission 143054) | Soil microbial communities from a riparian zone of the East river system, Colorado, United States - H3a2 | ecosystem: Environmental > Terrestrial > Soil > Riparian zone | place: USA: East River... | reverse complement strand
GGGTGTGCGGCAGTCTAACCACGCGTTTGCGTATTCCGGCGAAGCCGGGCCACCATTCCGATGCAAGCGAGGCCATCATTCCGAAGCATGCCGGGCCGGTGTTGAAGCGGTGAGTGGACTGTGGTCGTTGTCGATGATTTCGTCAATGCCCCTTTGCGCGTGACGGGGTGGAAGGCTTCAGCGCCACGGTTTTGTGGCGGCGCATGGACTCGCCCTTGAGCACGATGCGGTAGCTGTTATGCACCAGGCGATCGAGGATAGCGTCGGCGACGGTGCGATCACCCAGGTACGCATGCCACTGATCGATGGGCAACTGGCTGGTGATCAAGGTGGAGCGCCGATCGTAGCGATCATCGAGGATCTCGAGCAGATCGCGCACGGTCTCGTCGGCGAGGGGCGCGAGCCCAAAGTCATCGAGCACGAGCAGATCGGCTTTGGCCAGCTGGCGGAACAGCGCCGAGCGCTTCTGCATGGCGGCGTAGCGCGCCAGTTCCTCGATGAGTCGCGGGAGGCGAAAGCAACGAACGGCGAAGTCAGAGCGGCAGGCGGCGTGCGCGAGTGCGGCGGCGAGGTAGCTCTTGCCCACGCCGGTCGGTCCGGTCATCAGCACGTTCAGGTGCTCGCGGATCCAGGCGAGATCGGTGAGTTGAGCGAGATGCGCTGGATCGAGACCGCGCGGGGCGCGGGTGTCCAGATCCTCAAGGCAGGCGTTCATCGGGAGCTTCGCCCAGCGCAGGCGCTGGGCCAGGCGGTAGCCGGAGCGTTCGCTCATCTCCTGTTGGATCATGAGGCCCAGTCGATCCTCGAACGAGCGATCACTCAGATCGGCCGAGGCGTGTTGTTGCTCCAGGGCGCTGGCCATGCCCTTGAGGCGCAGCTGGTGCAGTTGCTGGATGAGCGGTTCGGTGAGCATCGATCGAATCTCCTTTATGCTTAAGGGGTTACTCGAAATAGGTGGCGCCGCGCAGGTTCTCGTGCGCCAGGTCGAGGGCCGGGCGGGAACTCGGCGGCTCGGGCGTCTCGATGAGCGCGCGCACGGCCCGATAGCTGTAGGAGCGCAGCGCCAGGGCCCGCTCGCAAGCGCGTTCGAGCCGCTCGCTGCTGAAGTCGCGCGCCAGGCGAAGGATCCCTTGCGCACTGCGCAGGGTCTCTTCCGGGTGGGCGCGACGCCGTGCCTGCTGAGCGATCAGCTCGGCGGTGGCCACCCCGATCGCGGTGGCGCGGGCGAGCGTGTACTCCAGGGTGCGCTCGATGATGGCCACATGGCGCTCGGGCCGGTGCGCACGGCGGGTACTGCGCTGGTTGCGCTCACGGGCCCGGGCATGCGCGGCCACGAGCCGCCCAGCATGGAAGATCTCGACGGCATGGGCGGTGAGGCGCACATCGACCCGCTCCCCGATCAGCGCGTAGGGGACGGAGTAATACGCTCGGCCAACCTCGATGTGATAATCGGGGTGCACCTTGGCCTTCTTCCACTCGCCAAACTCATAGGCCCGCAGCGGCAAGGGCCGCAGTGCCGGACGCTCGAGTGCCTCGAAGCGCGAGCGGCGGTTGCCCGCCAGCTTCTTGAACGCTCGGGTGTTGAGCCGCTCGAGGAGCTTGCGCAATATCGCGTTCAACTCACCCAGGGAGAAGAACGTGTGGTTGCGGAGCCGCGCCAGGATCCAGCGCTCGACCACCAGGACGCCGGTCTCGACCTTGGCCTTGTCGCGGGGCTTGCGCACCCGGGCTGGCAGGATCGCCAGTCCGTAATGCTCGGCGAAGTCCTGGTAGGCCGGGTTCAGCTCCGGCTCATAGCGATGAGCCTTCTTGACGGCGCTCTTGAGGTTATCGGGCACGATGGCGCGCGGCACGCCGCCGAAGGCGGCGAGCGCGCGCACATGGCTGCCCAGCCAGTCGGCAGCGCTCTGCGTCCAGGTGGCCTCGGCATGCGTGAAGTTGGAACAGCCGAGCACGGCGACAAAGATCTGGGCCGCGCGGCGCTCGCCGGTATGCCGATCCACGATGGGCACAGTCTGACCGGCATAGTCGACGAACAGCTTGTCGCCGGGAGCATGATCCTGGCGCAACACCAGCTCCTGGCGGGCGAGCCAACGGCGGTACTGATCGCAGAACACGCTGTACTGCCACCCATCGGGGTGGGCGGCCTTGTACTCCTCCCACAGCAGGAGGCGCGTCACGCCGCGGCGCGCGAGCTCGCGATGCAGGTGGGCGAAATCCGGTTGTGGCGTGCGCGAGAGCGGCACCGCACGCCGGTACAGCTGCGCGTGCAGCTGCGCCTCATCGACATCAGCCAGCAGCGGCCAGAGGAGCCCTGCTTGGCGCGAGCGCCGGATGCACTCCTGCACCGTCGAGCGCGCGCTGCCGATGGACGTCGCGATCTGCCGGTCGCTGTACCCCTCGGCCTTGAGCCTCAGGACCTCGCGTATCTTGCGCACGGGTAACCTCGTTTGCCCCACCATCGCTCTCCTTGCCGCTGGCAAAAGAGAGCACGGTAACGGCGGTTATCCCGCTTCACACACCCCGGCCCGGCATCGACCGGAACGGTGGCCCGGCATGGACCGGAATCCCGGCCCGGCTTGCTCCGGAACTATGGCCCGGCATCAGCCGGAATACGCAGCTGAATCCGGAACATCGCAATGAGTAACCTAACTACCGCATCGAGCGCCGCGTGAACGATAAAGTGCCAAGCTCAAGCATGGGTGCGGCCGCCGCTGAACTCGAACGTTAGGTGGCATCCATGCGCACTATTCATCTAATCGCACTGTTCGGCCTGATGGTCATCACCTCGGCTCTTGCATCGGGAGCCTGTCAGGAACTTCCGCCACTGTTCCCGTCCCCGCACATTTCTGCGCAACAGCTTGCTGACCTCTTGGCGGAGGTGAAGGGCCGCCCGGGGGTTGAGTGCAGGCCCTTCGGCCCACACCAGGTCATGTGCGGCTCGAACTCTAGTCACGAACTGTGGTGGTTGACGGAGGAGGGCCATCCGGCACACCCGGCTGCATCGCGTGGTCGAATGGAGATCAACGCCGCAACACGGGAAACGTGCCTTGTAAGAGATGGCTATTTCGCCGGCCCTGAGGAGGCCTTTGCGCAATGGTTCCGCGAATTGAAGCGGTATGATGAGAAGACGATTGAGTCTTTTCGAAGCCAGCTCCATGCCACCTAACAACGCGTTCGAGCGGCCCGTGACAGGCCCAACTTTGGCGCGCGTCCGGCGCGCCTGCTATTTTGCGCCGTCCGCGCGCTTGAGACCGCTGCGGCCGGCCGCTCAACGCGAGCGTTAGACATCCCTATGGTCAAACTCACCCTCACGCCAGAAGAGGCGCAGTTGGTTCGCAATTACTCCGCGCTGCCCACCGGCATTATGGTTCGACTTCCTTCGTGGCTTTTGCAGTTGGGTCTCCCGTTGGCATGCGCGCTATATGGCGTGACACAAAACAGTCGCGTCTTCCTGGGCGCAGCCATCGGCGGGCTCTTTGGGCTTATTGTTGTCCGCCTGTACTACCAGCAACGGCACGCGCACCTATTTCGCCAGGTGTGTTTGAAGATCCAAGCCCATCAGACAGAGGACCATGGGGATGCCTAACAACGCGTTCGAGCGGCCCCTGATGCCGCACGCGAAGGCGCGCGTCCGGCGCGGTCCATATTTTGCGCCGTCCGCGCGCCTCGGGGCGCTGCGGCCGGCCGCTCAACGCGAGAGTTAGACGACTGGGCCCAGCATGTCGCAATCTAGATGGCATGTTTTGACCACTGCGCCGGATTTACCCTCTGCCCATGCACTGGTGGAGTCACTGTTGGCGCAGGGGATCATCAGTCACGTTGTGCCCGATTCGACGCTTCTGGGGGAGGCAATGCCCTGCCGTGTGGTGGTTGACTCATCATTGGCGCACCGAGCGCAGTGGGTCATGTCGCAGGGTCAATTCACTGACGAGGAACTCACCTTTCTGGCCACTGGAGTGGTCTCATGCGATGCTGCGAAAGAATAGGTCTCTTCGTTTTCGTTCCCTCTAGGCTTGGCCGTCGTCTAACTATCGCATCGAGCGCCGCGTGAGAAGTAAAGTGCCAAGTCCAAGCGTGAGTGCCCGCGGCGCTCATGCGAGGCGTTAGAAGGATCACGTACGTGAATACGTTTCATTTACGCCTCTGCGCGCTCCTGGGTCTCCTAGTCAGTGGGTTGAGTCATGCCGGGTGTTCCTGGCCGAATCCGGATCCGTATTGTTTGGCTACTCGGCTTGCGGATCGGGGACAGTACGATAAGGCTTTGCCAATTTGGGAAGAACTTTCCAAGCACGGAGATTGCGACGCTGACTGGCAACTGGGATTGGCCACGTTCATGGGCTACGGTGTACCGATGGACAGTAAGAAGGCCCTAATTTATTGGAATAGCGCAGCGGCTCGTGACCAACCTCGCGCGGACATTGCACTGGCGGATGTTTACTTTCGAAATCCCAATACATGGATTGTGTGTAGTGCCGAATGCGGCGGTCTCTTGCCCGATCCGGTGGTGGCCTATCGCTGGTACCTAGTTGCTGAACGCAATGCACGAATCAAGTGGGACAAAGACTACTTGGCTCGTGCCATGCCGCATGTTCGTGACGTCCTGACGGCAGATCAGCGCGCAGCTGCGGAGAAGGACGCGGCTCAATGGCAGCCGGCGCTGCCTGATTGCAAGCCACGAAATGCTCCGTGATCCTTCTAACAACGCGTTGGAGCGAGAGCGCGGCCGGTGGCTTGGTTAAAGGAAAACGGATGTTGCAGTTCAGAATAAAGTGGCTTCGATCCGCGGCAGCGATGCCGCGCTGCGCTCAACACGGACGTTAGGCGGCATGGGCGTGATAGATAGTGCATCGATATTCCCATCGCTCGGTGCCTCCGCACGGCTCTACTGGCGGAGCTTCATCTACGCCTGGCTAGCGCCGGTCTTTGTCCTTATTGTATGGCCACTTCTTGGTGTGCTTGGTGCTCTATCGACCAAGCTCAGCGCAGTCATTTCATTCCTTATCGTGATCGTTCCCACGATGATGTTCGCCAATTACAAAGCGAGACGTCCGCTTCAAGATGGAAAGATTCCCAGAGTCCACTTTGTTATATGGGCAAATCTAGTTCCATTTGTCGTGTGGGTTACGCTGCTCTCCATCATATTTGTGCCGCTTCTGATACTGGGAGATTGACGTGGTGCAGAATGCCGCCTAACTACGCGTTCGAGCGGCCCGTGACAGGCTGCACTTCGGCGCGCGTCCGGCGCGTCTGCCATTTTGCGCCGTCCGCGAGCCTTGGGGCGCTGCGGCCGGCCGCTCAACGCGAGCGTTAGGCGTCACGTAAGGGTGCCCATGGATAGGACATTGTGGGGCCTTCTTGCCGTACTGTGCATTACCTGCCCAGCTCCACCAGCGCGGGCTACCGGCCAGGCACCCGACATCATTGAGATTGACGGCAAAGAGGCTGATCTCAACACCAATCCGCTTGCGCCATATCTATCTGCCCATCCCGAGCAACGACCCACGAGCGATGTGGTGTCGTCCGGGCTGTGGCGCGGATACATTGCGCATTGGCAGATCGCCGAGGGGGCGCTTCGCCTAGTTAAGGTTGAGGTACTCGCTGGTGGTGGATCAAGCGGCGGTGAGGACATGAAGGATGTCACGGCGCAATATTTCCCTCAGGCGCCGCTCGTTGCCACGTGGTATTCCGGGGCACTGATTATTCCAAGAGGGGAGCTGGTCAATTACGTGCATATGGGATATGCGTCGACATACGAGGCCTATACCGTTGTAGTCGTCAAGAACGGTATAGTTGCAAAGAGGGATGAGTTACCTCTCGCGCAGTTTGAGGCCTACAGGCGTCTCAAGTTCGACGAATTCAAGTCGACCAAGCTCTACGCCGCGGAATTTAAGAGAGCTAGGAAGCAAATGAAGAGCTCCACCATGGCCGAGCAGTTCCTTTTCGAGTTCTACGCGGAGCAATATCTATCGAGTATCGAACAGCCCAAGTGAATCCCCCGTGACGCCTAACAACCAGTTCGACCGCGGCAGCGGCGCCATCAGCTTCCGCAGGGTCGGAGAAGGGTCGATGATCGGGATAAACGAGCTTCGTTTTACGTCGCGAGCGCCGCGCCGCGGTCAACCGGAGCGTTAGATGTCCTCTTCAACGCACGCGCAAGGATCCTGGCGCATCTATCGACGGCTAAATCGAACTGCCGTTGTTGCATTGTTCTTGTTTCTGGTTTCGATGACGGTCGGTGATGTACTTGGCAACATTCTTGGTATCGATTCAATGAAGAGCATGCTTGCCGTGGTCTTCTTGGCCCTGGCGTACTTCGCTCTCGCTGCAATTCGGCTATTTCGATGGCCGTGCCCTCGCTGTGGTCGACCGTTCCTAGAAAATCAGGCCCCTTGGGCGCTCAGTTGTGGCAGCTGCAATTTAGGATTATATGAGGACATCTAACTACGCGTTCGAGCGGCCCGTGACGCCTTACACTTCGGCGCGCGGCCAGCGCGCTATTCAGTTTGCGCCGGCCGCGCGCCTGGTGGCGCGGCGGTCGGCCGCTCAACGCGAGCGTTAGATTCCAATTCTGCATCGCCGCTTCGTTCATTTGACTCTATACGGCATTGCCGTATAATGCGTCGGTGTTCAGCTTCATCGAGACACGGCTATTTACTAAGTTAGTGCTCGACTACCTGAGCGATGATGATTATTCGGCGCTGCAGCAGGCGCTGATGGTCGACCCCGACTCGGGACCTGTGGTACCGGGCTCCGGGGGCGTTCGCAAATTGCGCTGGGCGGCGCCCGGTCGCGGAAAGCGCGGAGGGTATCGGATTATCTACTACGTACGTCGAACGCATGGCGTGATCTGGATGCTGACCATGTATCCCAAGAGCGTGGCAGACAGCATTCCGGCACATGTCCTCCGACAGATCAGAAAGGAAGTGGAAGATGGCTAAGACCAAGCGCGATATTGGTCGTGAGATTCTGAGCGGACTGCGCGAACTGAAGCGTGGCGAGTACGGTCGTGTGATCAACGTTCCAGAAGTGGCAGGCATCCGGGAGAAGACTGGACTGTCTCAAGCCCGATTTGCCGTCCTTCTTGGAGTTTCTGTTCGCACGCTGCAGGACTGGGAGCAGGGGCGCCGGGCCCCGTCGGGTGCGGCGCGTACGCTACTTTTGGTTGCTGATCGCAATCCACGCGCGCTACTGGAAGTGGCGTAGACCGGGAATCTAATAACCGGTTCGACCGCGACGGCGGCGCACCTAGCTTCGGAAATGCCGGAGGAGGGTCGATGATGGGGATAAACGAGCTTCGTTCCGCGTCACCGGCGCCGCGCCGCGGTCAACCGGAGCGTTAGAACGCCTCATGTACGCTTGTCCCACCTGTCGAGGGAGAGTCATCTCTTTTTCGGCTGTACATTTGTCCCGTCGCGGCGAGTCATTGATCACTTGCCCTTCATGCGGGGCCACCTGCCGTAGAGATGTACGCCGCGTGTTCATGTATGTGAGCGTCTTGGCCAGCGCTTACGTTGTCTTGTTCTTGGCCGCGTACCTGACTACGTTTCGGTTGGAGACGCCTCTTCCCTGGATACTGGACAATTACACATGGGCCATCCCACTTGCGGGCGGCCTCTTTCTCGGTATTCTCCTTGGCGTAGTGTATTTGTCCTTGTGGCGCACACCGCTGCGCAAAGTGGATCGATGACTTCACCTTTATCGACTTCGGCGGGGCGTTCTAACAACGCGTTCGAGCGGCCGGTGAAACCGCAGACTTCGGCGCGCGGCCAGCGCGCTATTCATTGTGCGCCGTCCGCGCGCTTGAGAGCGCTGCGGCCGGCCGCTCAACGCAAGCGTTAGGAGCCCCTATCGTGGGCGACGTTTTGCTCTATCAGACATCCGACGAGGCATTCGTCAGTCGCGCAATGTCCGCACTAGAAGAGGCGGGTATCAGATGTTGCCGTACCGGCTACGGGTGGAGCTTTCCCCCTGCTGGTGGCAGACGACTCTTCAACGACGGCGTATCCATTTTTGTGCAACAGGAAAGTGACTACCAGCGTGCGAATCAGATCATTGTCGCCCTGGGCGGCTATGTGGAGCGACCCATCCGGCCCCTTCGATTAATTGAAATTGGTTTGGCCTTGGCGGTATTGGCAACGATACTGGTGGTGACGTTCAACCTCTAATGCAAGTGCTGAAGTTATGCTGGGGCTCCTAACAACCGGTTCGACCGCGACGGCGGCGCTGTCAGCTTCGGAGAAGTGGGAGAAGGGTCGATGATTGGAATAAACGAGCTTCGCTTTGTGTCGCCATTGCCGCGTCGCAGTCAACCGGACCGTTAGGCCCCGCAACAGGTGACGCCGATGAATCTTTCGCATCCGCTCCTTCCCGCCGTTGGCATGGTCCTCGTTACCGCCGCTGTATGGGTGCGCCTGTACTTTGAGCGCATCGGGGAGATGCGTCAGCGCCGCATTCCGGCAAGCCAGTTGGCAACCTCGCGCCAGGCGGCCGCATCGCTTCAAAACGTGAACTCCGCTGATAACCTCAGAAATCTATTCGAGATTCCGGTTTTGTTCTACACCCTGTGCTTGGCATTGTTTGTGACAAAGCTGGGCACCCCTGTCACGTTGGCGGGCTGCTGGCTCTACGTATTGCTTCGCGCTACGCACAGTGCAATACACTGCACGTATAACAAAGTCATGCATCGCTTCTATGTATATGCGGTGAGCACAGCACTGCTGTTCCTACTTTGGGTCGTTCTGGCGGCTGGCCTGTTGCGCTCGGGCGGGGCCTAACAACCGGTTCGACCGCGACAGCGGCGCCGTCAGCTTCGGGAAGTTGAGAGGAGGGTCGATGTTTGAAATAAAGGAGCTTCGTTTCACGTCACGGGCGCCGCGCTGCGGTCAACCGGAGAGTTAGGCGCTAGGCATGACGTCGGTCGAACTCCGCTTTTCCGTTCTCACACGCCTGCTTGCGCTTCTGGGATTCTCGCTATGCGTTCTTGCTGTAGTAGGTCTGGTTTGGGTTGAATTGAGATTGATCTCTCGACTCAACGCGCTGGGCCCCGAGGCAATATTGTACGCTTCGGTAGGCGTTCCGCTTCTTCTAGCATTCTTCCTGTACACGGTAGTTCAGGTGACGCGGGCACGCAGTGCATTTACGAGCGGCTACACTCTGACGGAAGCCGGCATCACAATTCAAGAGCTCCACCACGCGGTGGCGGTGGTTCCTTGGGCAGATGTCATCTCTGGCACTTATCAGCGTTTTGGAAAGATAGTAACTCTTCACGCGAAGCACTTTGATAGGCCCATCTGTCTAATGAATAACGCGAGATTTGAATCAGCCGAGTGGTGTGACGCTCGCGACCTCATAGTCGCTAACCTTGGGTCTCGCTTGGAGAAAAGGTGGTTCTAGCGCCTAACAACGCGTTCGAGCGGCCCGTGACACGTTTCACTCCGGCGCGCGGCCAGCGCGTCTGTTATTTTGCGCCGTCCGCGCGCCTCGGGGCGCGGCGGCCGGCCGTTCAACGCGAGCGTTAGCTGTCATGAGAGTCGTGTACTTCGCTTCCGCGGCATATCTCATGGCGCTGCTTTCTGGCTGCGACCCAATATACGTCCGTGACCTAAGTGTGTCCGCTACGTCGGTGGCCCGCCAGCCCTTGGATAGTGTCGTGAGGCCCATTGCAGTCCAATATCAACTTGTTGAAAGCGCTGATGGTTCGTCGCGTCTCGAGCGCCGGTGGCCAAACGTCGCCGGTGGGCACCCCAGCGCAATCTTTCTTAGCGTGCGATCTGACCTTACGCCTAGCCTTTGGCACGTATCTATTGTTGAGTGGTTTGGTGTCCGGCAGTCACATTTCGGGGCGGACCTACAATCCGCGGTGACCACTGCGTGCGAGGCAAACGGCTATAAGGTAGCGGTAGCGCGATGACAGCTAACAACCGCATCGAGCACCGCGTGAGGAATAAAGTGCCAAATTCAAGCGTGGGTGCCCGCGGCGCTCATGCGGAGCGTTAGGCTTCACCGGAAAGGCTGCTGTGCTTCATCCGAATCAGTTTAAGGTCAACGACGCCTGGATTGCCTTTCGGCTAAATGAAGTGCCAATTTGCACAGAGCAAGATGGCTCCTTTAACTGTGTCAGTCTCATGGATGCGGCGAGCTGCTTCATTTTGGGAGCTGAGCTCATTCCTACTGGTGACGCGGAGCCCTCGCAATTACAGGTTCGCCGTCTGCTGCAGGCAGCGTGGGCAGAGAAGAAGCAATTTCCCAGAACGCTCTTCCTGCCCACCGGCCAGTTTCAGAATGCTATGACTGAGGAGGCTGCGCGAGTTGGCATTGCGGTCGTGTCCGTGCAGGAGGATCAGCTGCTAGCCTTTATCGGTGAGGCTCGCGAAGGCTACTTGGAGCACATGCAGAGAGGTGCAATCGGTGAAGCCTAACTACGCGTTCGAGCGGCCCGTGATATGCCTCACTTCGGCGCGCGGCCAGCGCGCTTTTCATTTTGCGCCGTCCGCGCGCCTCGGGGCGGGGCGGTCGGCCGCTCAACGCGAGCGTTAGGTGACATTCGGGGAGCGCCATGGAACTCGGTCGCGGTAGATCAATTCTGGCGAACGTGTGCACATTTGGAGGCGCGGCCGGCTTCGTCTTGAATCTTTTGTGGCCACTTATCCGACTAATAATCCCAGGCCCACTTTATGGCCTCAGCGAGGCAATCACCATTGCACCAATCGCATTCGTTGTGGGCCTTGCTGGTTGTGCGCTCGCCGGAGAGTTCAGGCGCCGGTTCGAGGGATTCATTGGGCTGTCGATAGGTGGCGCATTGTTTTTTTTCGGGCACCGCAGCCCTCTTCGAGCTAGTCATTGCGAATCCGGCCAGTATGCTTAGTCGTGGTGGAGTCCTCGCCGCCGGCATGGCGGTGGTCGGCTTCCTTATTGCTCATGTTCTGGGCAAAGACCGAACGGCCGTGAAGAATGTCACCTAACTACGCGTTCGAGCGGCCCGTGACACGCTTCACTTCGGTGCGCGGCCAACGCGCCATTCATTTTGCGCCGTCCGCGCGCTTGAAAGCGCGTCGGCCGGCCGCTCAACGCGAGCGTTAGAGGGCAAAGTTTCATCCTTTCAGGGGCGGTGGTAGGATCTAGCGATGGCTGCTTCGCGAGACGACATATTTCGGAAGGCTCTATCTCTGCAGGAATCTGATAGGGCGGAGCTCATTGGCATTCTGATTCGCAGCCTTGACTCTGACGTTGAGGAAGGCGTTGAGGAAGCATGGCGCGTTGAAATTGAGCGACGCGCGAAGGAGATTGAATCTGGCGCCGTGCAGAGCATTCCCTGGGAGGTGGTAAGGGAGCGGCTAGATCGCGCCTCGCGTGGCTAACCGACCGGTTCGCCTTCATCCCCTTGCCGCAGATGAAATCGAGGCGGCACGCCGTTGGTATAATGAGCGGAATCCCGAAGCGTCAGTAGCCTTTCTGGCCGACATTGACGCTGCAATGTTGGCGGTACTCGAAGCGCCGCACCGCTGGCCACGACTCCACGTCAAATATCGCCGCTACATCATGCGCAGTTTTCCCTTCAGCGTCGTCTACGTCGTTCTCCCAGCGTCGATTGAAGTCATCGCTGTGGCGCACCACCGTCGGCGCCCAGGTTACTGGCTCGCCAGATGACACCTTTGCCCTCTAACAACGCGTTCGAGCGGCCGGTGACAGCCCATACTTCGACGCGCGGCCAGCGCGTCATTCATTTTGCGCCGTCCGCGCGCCTGAAGGCGCTCCGGGCGGCCGCTCAACGCGAGCGTTAGGCGGCAAGATTGCAGAGGGTGCACGCATGCATTTCAGTCACACGCTAAGGTTTATCGTTCTCGCAGCTCTATTCAGTGCGGCTACCGCCTGTACTGGACTACGCGGTGCAGGAGAGGCTGAAAAGTTATATGAGATCAACTCTACTTACGAAACGCTGGGGTTTCGAGGCACAGTAACCCGTCACAGTGTGGGCACCGACTTCGAGTATAGAGTGGAGCTGACGCTTACGTTTCTTCCGGACGCCCCCTACAATCGCGTCGAAGAAATTCACTTGACCAGCTGCGAATTGTCGGCGACGACACGTCAACCGCCTGGTCATTCTTGGTCTTTGATCCAGAGGAGTGTTCAACAGCTCGCATTTGGCTTGACCAAAGATGAACCCACAAGGCATCTTCCAGCCTTTTATATTCGTTTGCACAAATCCGCGGTATCACAGGCTGACTCTGTAGGACTTCTCGTTACTGACGGGCACTTTGGTTGGCCCATTCCCGAGTCTCTTAAGTGAGGGTAGTTAAGTCTTGCCGCCTAACTACGCGTTCGAGCGGACCGTGAACGGGCAGCACCTGGCGCGCGTCCGGCGATCACAACAATTGCCGCCGTCCGCGCGCTTGAAGTGCTTGCGGCCGGCCGCTCAACGCGAGGGTTAGACCCAAGGGAGGTGTCATGAGATATTCGTCGTCCGCTGCATTGTTGGTGGCGCTTGCGATCGCCAGCCCAGCCCGTGCCGCTGAGCCCGCGCCCACTGCGCGAAGCCTCGTGGAAGATGGCGTCAGCGCCTATGTCAAGGGCGGCGCGAAGGAGGCGATAAAGTTCTGGCTCAAGGGCAGCGCCCTCGAAGGCAATCCGCAAGCTCTAACGCAGGCTAATAGCCTAACGCAGATCGAGGACTTTTACGGAAAGCCCGTTGGGTTTGACTTGGTAAAGGAGTACGAAGCCGGTCCCAAAACACGCATCGTGTATTTCACTGTCAACTATGAGAAGGGTGTGGCCTTTGCGGTGTTTCAGGTCTATCGCAGTCCCACAGGGCAATGGATTACGACGGAATTTAGCTTCAATACGGACGCATCGAAGGTATTTCCATCGTGCTTGTTTTCTCAGTAGGAAAGAGGCCCTTGGGTCTAACTACGCGTTCGAGCGGCCGGTGAGGCCGTACGCGCGGGCGCGCGTCCGGCGCGGTCGATATTTTGCGCCGTCCGCGCGCCTCGGGGCGCGGCGGCCGGCCGCTCAACGCGAGCGTTAGACCGCTGCGGAACCGCGGCGTACGAATCGGTCTCGCTGAGAGTTCCGTCACCATCTAGGTCATGTAGATCAGGAGCGACATTATGCCGATCACCGCTTTCAGTAACTTCACGGATGGGCTCGATGCGTCTCAGAGAAATCGGGGCCACTTTGTCGCAAACATCGATGTGGACGACCAGCGTCGATGGGTACCTTACGCCGAAGGCGTGTGGATACAGCCGTGTTGCTTTAACGTTACTTCGGGGGGCTTCAGCACCCTACTGAAAGGCTTGCCCGGTGCGAAACTCGGCGTTCACTACCACGTCGGTACTGTGCGCGGGTACACCATCGCAGGCCACTGGCGGTACCTTGAACACGACTGGATAGCTAAGGCCGGCACTTTCATCTATGAGCCGGCCGGAGAAGCTCATACGCTCGTGATAACCGAAGACTCTCCGGAACCTGCGCTGATCTTCTTTGCAGTTGAGGGAGCCCTTATCTATTTGGACAAGCCGCTGAGCGGGGGGTTGGCCGCCTACGAAGACGGATTCACGGCCCTCGAACTCTGTCGGAAGTACTATAAAGATGCGGGCCTCGATCCACGTTACTTGGACTCGCTTATTCGGTAGATAGACGCGGTCTAACAACCGCATGGAGCGCACGCGTGAACCATACAGCGCCAAGCTCAAGCGTGAGTACCCGCGGCGCTCATGCGGAGCGTTAGAGGATCATGGTCATGAGCCCACGCGCGAGACTCACTGTTGCATGCGTCGCGTCGTTCATCGCTGGCGCGGTTTTGATTGGCGGCATTTCAGGGTATGTGATGGAGCGCGAGTTTCGGAACACCCCCGCACGCGTTGCGTATGAAAACGCGGTGCACGCTCAAACCGCTGTGCACCAACTTTTCCTTCTGCGCGCCGGCGACACGCCCCGCGTAATCTCGGAGCTGGATATGCTGCTCAATGCCCACACAATGCAACTGGCCTCGTACGAAGAGGCTGTTCCGCCCGATTTGCGAGACTCGCTCGTGTACAGGGCTCTTGCGGACGTAAGGCGGTATCGGGACAAGTACCCCCTCCATATCGACAATCCGGTGGTACGGGCTGAATATCAGAAGGCATTGGACCTGGGTTTGAAGGCTGCTACCCAGTGATCCTCTAACTACCGCATCGAGCGCGCGCGTGAGCGATAAAGTGCCAAGCTCAAGCGTGAGTGCCCGCGGCGCTCATGCGGAGCGTTAGGCCGCCGGCCATTGT
>Ga0193713_1000427_pt1 | contig 14268 bp, 11 predicted proteins | sample H3a2metaG_FD_143054 | JGI IMG/M metagenome (GOLD analysis project Ga0193713, IMG submission 143054) | Soil microbial communities from a riparian zone of the East river system, Colorado, United States - H3a2 | ecosystem: Environmental > Terrestrial > Soil > Riparian zone | place: USA: East River... | reverse complement strand
GCCGTCGCCGTACAGCGACGCGGCCGGTCCGCGGAGGATCTCGATCCGCTCGACGTTCTCGAGCGGGATCGACGCCCAATCGGTCTGGCTGCCCGAAACCGAATTGACCTTGCGCCCGTCGACGAGCACGAGGAGGCGCTGGCCGTTCCCGCCGCCGTTGTTGAAGCCGCGGACGTCCACGACGGAATCCTGCGGGGTGGTCGAGTTCTTCGTGACGAAGAGCCCGGCGCGTCCCTGGAGAAGGTCGACGACGGTGTGGGCGTTCGACTTGTCGATGTCCTCCCGCGCGATCAAGGTGACGCCGGCGGGGGTTTCGAGGAGATCGGATTCGGTACGCTTGGCGGTGACGACGACTTCCTGGTCGGAGGGGGCGGGCTTGGGCTCGGCCGGCGTGGCCGGCTTTTCCTGGGGCCAGAATAAAAGCGCGACAACGAGAGCTGGAAACACGGATCGCTCCTTTCCTCGCGAAAGGTGCCGGATCGGCTCCGGCACTGGGAACGGCCGGTCTCCTGGCTCGCGCGTCTTCCTCCGGTCCCGCCTTCTCACCCCCCCTGGGGCAATGGCGATCTGGGACCTTCGTCGGCGCTCACAGTTGCGGGGCAGCCCTCGATTCGCCCCCGGCTACGGGCCGGCGGCTCACGAGGTTCCCGTTACCGTTCCCTGGATCTCTGTCGCTCCTTGCGGGATTTCTTCTTCGCTCCTCCTTTCATCAAATAGGCGCGGGCCGCCCCGACGAACCGTCCGGGGAGCTCAGGCGCCGACGCGAAATGCAGATGGACGAAAGAGGCGTGCAATCCGTCCCGGGCGTAGCCTTCGGGACGCGTTTGACGGCTGCCGGGCGGGCAGACCCGCCAGGGCGCCGCCGGGCCCAATTCGCCCGACCCCGCGGAGATCCGGAACTCGTTGCCCCGGTACCGCTCTCCCGGCCGGGTGAGGAAGGTCGGTTGGGCGACCTCGGCCGTGACGTACACCGCGGCAGGGAAGCGCGCCACCATCCGGATCTCCCCCGGGATCACCCCGCACATCTCCCAGGCGCGGATCCCGGTGCCGACGAGGTTGGTGGCCAGGTAGAGCATGCCGCCCGATTCCGCGTACACCGGCATTCCGGCTTTCACCGCGGCTCGGATCTCGTCCCTCATCGCCTGGTTCCGCTCGAGCACGGCCGCGCAGCTTTCGGGAATGCCGCCGCCGAGGTAAAGGGCCCCGATGTCGGGAGGCAGTCCGGTGTCCTTCATCGGGCTGAAGGGAACGATCTCCGCCCCGGCCGCCTTCAGCAGGGTGAGGTTGTCTTCGTAGTAGAAGTGGAACGCGGGGTCCCGGGCGACGCCGATCCGGACCCGGCCGGGAGGTTCGGGCCGCGGCGGCGCCGGTTCGATCGGAACCCCCGGCGAGAGCACCTCGAGAAGCCGGTCGAGATCGACGGTGCTCTCCAGTTTCTCCACGAGGGGAGGCAGGGAGGCCTCCCCGCCATGGATGTGTTCGGGCGAGATGAGCCCCGAGCCCGCTTGCGGCAGCTCGAGGCCGGCGTCGGGAGGCAGGTATCCCAGGACCGCGAGCCCTGCGTGCTTTTCGATGGCGCCGCGCAGGACCTCGTAATGCCGCGGCCCCGCGACGCGATTGAGGACCACGCCGGCCAGCCGGACCTGCCGGTGCGTGGCGAATCCGCGGGCCACGGCCGCCGCGCTCTCCGCCATCCCCGAAGCGTCGATCAGCAGGAGCACCGGGACGCCGAGAAGCGACGCGACGTCCCACGTCGAAACGGGGCCGCCCTCGACATCAATCCCATCGTAGAGGCCGCGGTTGCCGTCCAGGACCAGGACGTCGGCGCCGACCGCGGCGGCGGCGAAGGAAGACGTGAGGGCCTTGGCCGGCATGATCCACAAATCGAGGATCGTGGATGGCCGGCCCGCCGCGAGTCCGTGGTAGCCCGTCTCGAGCGCGTCGGCGCCGATCTTGTAGGGCTGGACCTTGAGGCCGCGCTTGCGCCAGGCGCCCATGAGGCCGGTCGCGAGCGTGGTCTTGCCGCAGCCGCGGTGGGTGCCCGCGACCAGGACGGCGGGGACGGTACGGCGGCTCACGGGGAGAACCTCACGGGGAGGATTCTACATGGCCCTACGGCCGCCGGGTAGGTTCGGCTGAAAGGACCTCCGGGCCGGCTTCCAGTTCCCAGATTCCAGATCCCAGCTCAAGAAGCTGCGAGCTTCGAGCCCGAGGGGATCCAAAATGCGACCGACTCTAGAACCCAACTCCAACCCAGATCCCGTTCCGCAGGATGTGGCCGCAGCCCGGCCCGTGATGGTGCTTGCGCATCACGTACCAGCGGCCGTCGACGAAGTAGTGGTTGCACGCCGCCGTGCAGACGTGGCCGTGAACCACCTGGACCGGTGCGGCGAGGACCCAGCGGCCGTTGAGAAAGAAGTGGCCGCAGCCCGGGCCGTGACGGTGGCCGCGGACGAGATACCACGAGCCGTTGTACCAGTAGTGTCCGCACCCCTCGTGGTGCCTGCACTCGACCACGTCGATCGTCCCCACGGGTTCGGGGCCGTCGTCGTCCACGATCACCGTGCGGGGCCCGCGGGGTTCCGCGACCACGATGCATCCCGAGAAAAGGGCGGCGCACGCCGCCGCCATCGCCGACAGGGCGAGGATGCGCGTCATGGGGCACCTCCTGTTCTTTGAACCCTGCGACATTCCCCGGGTTCCGCGGAACTTTTCGGTCGCTCCCGGATGCGGTGTCGGGGCCGTTTCGAGATCCCAGACCCCAGATTCCAGCCTCCTGAAGTTTCCAGCTCCGAGTTTCACAGCCCGGTGCAACTCGGATGCCTTCGAGGATGCGGACTCGAAGCTCGCAACCTCGGAATCTGGGATCTGGGGTCTGGAATCTGGAAACTGACCCAGCCCCCGGACACGCCTCCCTTTCAATCGGCGGGAGGGGCCGCTAAAATGTCACGCTCCATGATTCTCCTCCTCCTGGCCGCCCTGTGCGGCGGCAATTCCTGGGAGTACCGGGCCGGCGGATTCGTCAACCTCTCGACCGGCGAGACCAAGGCGCCCGAGGCGTTTCTGGCGATGGGCGAGAAGCTGCACGCCGAGCGCCGGTTCGAAGAGGCGGCCGAGACGATGGCGATCCTGACCGCGTCTCCCGTCGAGCTCTCCCTGCGCGAACGGGCGCTCATCCTGAGGGCCCGCGCGCTGGCGGACGGGGACGAACCGACGGCGGCCTACGAGGAATACAACCGATATCTCACCGCCTTCCCGGAATCGCCCCGCGTGGCGGCCGTCCGGGAGGAGATGATGAAGTGCGCGCTGGCCAAGGCGCGGCAGGGCGACCTGCAGACGATCCTGGGAATCCCGTTGTACCGATCGCCGCGCAACGGGATCAAGCTCCTGCGGGACACCCTCCTGCGCTTCTCCCGCGAGGAGTGCACCGACGACTACTACCTGAGGCTCGCCGCGTACTTCATCGAGGAGGGCGATTCCGCGTCGGCCGAGGCGGAGCTCACCCTCATCCTGGAGAACTATCCGGCCTCGGACAGCGCCCCGCGCGCCCTGCTCCTGAGGGCCCACCTCCGCCGGAACCGGTTCGACGCCGTCGACTACGATCTCGGCACCCTCGTCGACGCCAAGCGCGACTACGAGCGGTTCGTCGGCGACTTCCTCCGGTACGGCGACGAGCCCGAGCGGCTGCGCTCGCTGGGACTCGACGCGGCGCGGCTGCAGGCCATGGCGACGGAAGCGCGCGACGGCATCCGGTTCGTGACGGCGAAGCTGGCGGAGAAGGAGCTGGCGCTCGCGCGGTTCTACATCCACCGGGGCCGCCCGAAGTCGGCGGCCGTGTACCTGGACTACATCCTCCGGAACCTCGGCGACACGCCGGTCGCGCCCGAAGCGAAGCGGCTTCTGGAAACCTGCCGGAAGTAATCCGACCATGAGGACGTTCGCCTGGATCGCCGCCGCCGCCCTCGCGGGATGCGGATACTCCGCGGGGGGGCTGATCGAGCACGAGTCGGTGTTCCTTCCGACCTTCGACAACCTGGACGAGCGGCGCACGTTCGAGTTCGACCTCACCCGGGCGGTGGGCCGGGAACTGGCGGCCCGGGGCGTGCGGGTCAACGCCCCCGACGCGCCCATCGAACTGCGGGGAAAGATCCTCAAGATCACCGAGCCCACCCTCGTCGAGAACCCCGGCGACGTGCCCATCGTCGGCTCCGTCTCCTTCAAGATCGAGGTGGCGCTGGTGAGCCGCTCGACGGGCCGGGAGCTGTCGAAAAAGGAGCGGGAGGAAACGGCGTCGTTCTCCTCCGGGCGCTTCGAGACCCGGGAGACGGCCCGGCAGGAGGTCATCAAGAAGCTCGCGAGCTGGGTGGTGACGTTGGTGGAGAAAGACTGGTAGAATGAGTGCGATGAACCGCGACGAAGAACGCGAGGCCGGGGAGACGAAGGCGCCGCGCCGCCCGCGCAGCGTGCTCTTCCTCCTCATCCTCGTCTTCCTGGCCGTCATGGCGCTGATCTACGGGTCCAACCCGTTCCGGGAGCAGCAGGCCGAGGTCGGGATCCGCGATTACGAGGCCCAGCTGAGCGGGGGCAACGTCGCGGAGATCTGGATCCACGAAGGCATGGTGGAAGCCCGGCTCAACAAACAGACGGTCTTCGCCACCTCGGGGGGCCGACCGGTACTCAAGATCCGGGCCACGGTGCCCGAGGCGTACCTCGCGACCCCCGAGGGTTTCGACCGGCTCACTCTGCCGCTTTCGAAGTTCGACCCCTCGAAGGTCCACAACACCGGGCCGAGCCTCTGGCCCGCCCTGCTCATCAACATCGTGCCGTGGATCATCCTCATCGTGCTCGCGTGGTGGCTCTTCATCCGCCAGATCCGGGCGACGGGCGGCCCGGGCAACGTCCTCGCCTTCGGCCGCAGCCGGGCCAAGTTCGTGGCCCAGGAAAAAGTGCGGGTCACCTTCGACGACGTGGCCGGCATCGACGAGGCGAAGGAGGACGTGCGGGAGATCATCGAGTTCCTCAAGGACCCCGCGAAGTTCACGCGGCTGGGCGGCCGCATCCCGCGGGGCGTCCTCCTCGTGGGCCCGCCCGGAACGGGCAAGACGCTCCTCGCGAAGGCGATCGCGGGCGAGGCGGGCGTGCCCTTCCTCTCGATCACGGGAAGCGACTTCGTCGAGATGTTCGTCGGCGTCGGGGCCGCGCGGGTGCGCGACCTCTTCAACACGGCCAAGGAGAAGTCGCCCTGCATCGTCTTCATCGACGAGATCGACGCGGTCGGGCGGCGCCGCGGCACGGGCCTCGGCGGCGGCCACGACGAGCGGGAGCAGACGCTCAACCAAATCCTCGTCGAGATGGACGGCTTCGACACGGACGAGGGCGTCATCGTCATCGCCGCGACCAACCGGCCCGACGTGCTCGATCCGGCCCTCCTCCGCCCCGGGCGGTTCGACCGCGAAGTCGTCATCGACCTTCCGGACATCAAGGGCCGCGAGGAGATCCTCAAGGTCCACACGAAGCGGGTGAAGCTCGCCCGTGACGTGGACCTCCGGACGATCGCGCGGGCCACCCCGGGATTCTCCGGCGCCGACCTCGCCAACCTCGTGAACGAGGCCGCCATCATCGCCACGATGAAGCGCAAGGACGCGGTGGAGCTGGCGGATCTCGAGGAAGCGCGCGACAAGGTCCTCTGGGGCCGCCAGAAGAAGTCGCGGGTCATCCTCGAGGAGGAGAAGAAGCTGACCGCCTACCACGAGGGGGGCCACACCGTCGTCTCGGTCCTCCTGGCGCCCGACACCGATCCCGTCCACAAGGTGACGGTGATCCCGCGCGGCCGCATGGGCGGCGGGACGCTCTTCCTCCCGGACCGCGACCGGTACGGGCTGAGCCTCAAGCGCTGCAAGGCGCGGCTCGCGGTGGCCTTCGGCGGGCGCGTGGGCGAGGAGGTCTTCATCGGCGACATCTCCTCGGGCGCCCAGGACGACATCAAGCAGGCGACCGAGATGGCCCGGACCATGGTGTGCGAATGGGGCATGAGCGAAAAACTGGGCCCGATCCGCTACTCCGAGAACGAGGAGCACCTGTTCCTCGGCCGGGAAATCACCAAGACCCGCACGATCTCCGACGAGACCATGAACCTCATCGACACCGAGGTCCATGCGCTCCTCAACGAAGCCTTGAGGACCGCCCGCGACCTGGTCTCCAAGAACAAGGAAAAGGTCGAGGCCGTCGCGGCGGCGCTCATGAAGTACGAGACCCTCACCGGCGACGAGGTCGCCATGATCGTCGAGGGGAGGGACTTCGAGGCCTCCAAGCAGCGCCAGCTCCGGGAGGACCGGGCGCGCCAGGACGAGCGGGACGCGGAGGAAAAGCGCCGCGAGTCCACCCCGGGCGGTTGGAAGCCGGCCTCCTCCTCCGGCCCGCACCCGCTCCCGGGCCCGACCCAGGCCTGATTGCGGATTCCGGATCGCGGATTGCCGGAGCGTTCCGGAAATCGGCAATCAGCAATCAACCCATGACACACGTCGCACGGGTCCTGAGCGCTCCCGATCTTTCGCTCCCGAAGTCCACCCACCTTCCCTGGATGATCCATGACGGCCGCCGGATCCGGACCGGCACCGCCGCGGAGCTCCGACCCGCCTTCCGCGGCCTCCTCCGCGATTACCGCCGCCGCGCGTTCATCGTCCCCTACCCCGGCGGGGCCCTGAGATTCGGAGGGCGCACGCTCGTCATGGGCGTCCTCAACGTGACCCCCGACTCGTTCTCCGACGGCGGGCTCCACTTCGACGCCGATCGGGCCGTGTCGGCGGGTCTCGCGATGGAGGGGGCCGACGTGCTCGACGTCGGGGGCGAGTCGACCCGGCCGGGCGCCGACCCCGTCTCCGCCGGGGAGGAGATCCGGCGCGTGGAGCCCGTCGTGCGCGGGCTCGCCCGGCGCGGCCGGCTCGTCTCGATCGACACGGCCAAGCCGGCGGTCGCGCGCGCCGCCTTCGCCGCCGGCGCGCGGATCCTCAACGACGTCACCGCGCTCGCCGATCCCGACCTCGCCCGCGAGGCGGCCCGCGCGCGGGTCCCGGTCGTGCTCATGCACATGAAGGGGACGCCCCGGACGATGCAGCAGGACCCCGTCTACCGGGACGTCGTCGCGGAAATCGTCGATTTCCTCCACCGGCGCATGGACCGGGCGTTGTCCGCCGGAATACCCCGTGCTAGAATCCTTCTGGACCCGGGAATCGGATTCGGGAAAAGCCCCGAGCACAACCTGGAGATCCTGCGGCGGCTCGAGGAGTTCCGCTCCCTGGGGCGTCCGGTCGTCGTCGGCACCTCGCGGAAGAGCTTCATCGGCCGCGTCCTCGGACGGCCCGTCGGGGAGCGCCGCGACGGCACCGCCGCCACGGTGACGGCGGCCGTGCTTCGGGGCGCCGACATGATCCGGGTCCACGACGTCCGAGAAATGGCCGACGCGGCCCGCATGGCCGACCGGATGAAATAAACCCCCGCAACCCGGGAGCCGGAGTTGGATTTCCAGGAGATCCTGAAGCTCCAGTCGATCGCCGAGACCGTGATCCTGGCGGCGGCGTATTTCCTCATCCTCAACTCGATCCGCGGCACGCGCGGCGCGAACATCCTCAAGGGCCTCATCTTCTTCTTCGTCCTCGCCTTCTTCGGCACGATGGGCATGGCCCGGCTGCTCGGGCTCCACCGGATCGAGCAGGTCCTCCAGTTCGTCCTCGGGGGATCGTCGATCGCCGCGATCGTCATCTTCGCCCCGGAACTGCGCCGGTTCCTCCTGAGGCTGGCCCAGTCGCCCCTGCTCTCCCCGATCTTCCGGGGAGGATCCTCGAAGGTCGTCGACCAGCTCGTGACGGCGACCGTCCGGCTCTCGAAGAACCGGATCGGCGCCCTCATCGCCATCGAGCGCGACGTCGGCCTCAGCGAGTACGTCGAGAAGGGCTCGCGGATCGACGCGGCCGTGACGAGCGAGCTCCTGGAGACGATCTTCTTCCCGGGCAACCCGCTCCACGACGGGGCCGTCGTCATCCAGCACGAGCGCATCGCCGCGGCGGCCTGCTTCTTCCCGCTCTCCGAGGACGACAAGCTGGCGAAGTCGATGGGGACCCGCCACCGCGCCGCCCTCGGCGTGTGCGAGGAGACGGACGCCGTCGTGATCGTCGTTTCGGAGGAGACCGGACGCATCTCGATCTGCACGAACCGGAAGCTCAAGACCGACCTCACGCAGGAGGCCCTCGAGCACGAACTGCGCGATCTCTACGAGCGCGGCACGCTCTCCCTCCGCACCAAGCGATTCTTCTCGCCGCCCTCCATGCCGTCGATGCCCACGGCCTCCGGCGGGTCGAACGGCAACCCCGCCGAGGAGGAGGCCAGGAAGAAGGCGGCGGCCTCCGGAGGGGGGTCCAAGGAGAAGGCCCCGTGAAGTGGCTCTCGAACAATTACGGCACCATGGCGATGGCGTTCTTCCTGTCGCTCGTGACGGTCGTCGTCCTCACGAAACGGCCGGACGCCGAGACGCAGGTGACGATCTACGCCCAGTTCACGCCCGTGGTCCGGGCGGACGTCACCTCGCTGCGGTACGTCGCGGACAACCAGGAGGTCACCGACCGGATCCTCGTGACGATCTCGGGCGACCGGCCGCAGATCGAGGTCATCCAGCTGACCTGCCGGCCCATCCTCGACGAGGGGAAATTCCCCTCCGACCCGTCGAAGCGGCAGATCATCCTCCAGCTCACCTCCCACGATTTCGGCATCACCGCCGAGATGGCCAAGCGCATCACCGTCCAGAACGTCACACTGCGGATCCAGTACTCGCGGTTCGAGGTCAAGTCCTTGCCGATCCGGGTTCTGTTGACGGACCTCGTCGACCGTCCGAAGGCGGGGTTCAAGGTCGAGGGAGTCCGCGCCGTCCCCCCGGAAATCAAGGTCCGGCTCCCGGCGGACAATGCGATCAAGGCGCTCCCGATTCGTCCCATCCGGATCAGCGGCCGTTCGGCTTCCTTCGTGGCGCCCGGCGACCTCGACAACGAGAATCCCGACCTCCGCGAAGTGAAGGCCCAGGAGTCCTTCACGGTCGAGGTGGACGTCGTGCCCGTGCAGTTCCAGCTGGAGCTGCCGGACGTGCCGGTCTTCCTGTCGAGCCCGCCGCTGACGGGCCACGCCGTCGATCTCCTCGAGCCCAAGTCGGTGCGGGTGATCCTCGAGGGGCCCGAGGAGATCGTCAAGTCGGTCCACCCGGAGCAGCTCCACGTCTTCGTGAAACTGGACTGGCCCCCGGGGGCGCGGACGGGCGACTACTCCCTGCCCATCAGGTGCGACGTGGCCGACGACGCGCTCAGGCGGGTGGTCCGGGTCCGGCTCCACACCGGCGAACGGTCCACGGCCCTGGTCCGGGTGGCGAAGACTTAGCCGGGTCCCATCATGAGCATTCGAACCTCACGCGACGAGCGCGGACCCATGGAACGGCGGAGATTTTGGATTACGGATTCTCGATTTCAGGAGGATTCCAATACGGGAGCTCTCCGGAAATCCACAATCCGCAATCCGGAATCGCTGGATAAGGCCGGCTAGGCCCCTCATGGCGCTTTTCGGCACCGACGGCATCCGGGCGCGGGCGGGCGAGGGCCCCCTCTCCTCCGATAGCGTGCGGCGGCTCGGCCGCGCGCTTGGCACCCTGCTCCGAGAGACCCCGAAAATCTTCCTTCCCAAGGTCAGCGCCTCCGTGCGCCGCGCCCTGCGGCTTCCCACGCGCCTTTCCGGGCGGCGCGTCGTGATCGGCCGGGACACGCGCGCCTCGGGCCCGGACATCGAGAAGGACCTCCTTCACGCGATGGGAGTCCACGCGATCCGGGTCGGCGTCGTCCCCACTCCGGGCGTCGCCTATCTCGCGCGCCGCTGGAAGGCCGCGCTCGGGATCGTCATCTCCGCCTCCCACAATCCGGCCCACGACAACGGCATCAAGGTGATCTCGGGCGAGGGATTCAAGATCCCGGACGCGGCCGAAGCGCGCGTGGAGGAGGTCTGGGCCGCCTCGGAACCGGGGCAGAGGCCCGGCACCTCGGAGCGCCGCGACGCCGCGCCCTATCTCCGGTTCCTGCGGTCGCAGCTCCCGGCGGGCCGGCCGCTGAAGGGGATGCGGCTCGTGATCGACTGCGCCCACGGGGCCGCCTCCCCGTTCGCGCCGAAGCTCTTCCGATCCCTCGGGGCCGCCGTGAAGGTGCTCCACGCGGAGCCCGACGGGCTCAACATCAACGAGGGCGCGGGGGCGCTCCACCCGGACCAGCTCGCGGCGGCCGTGCGCGCGGCGAAGGCGGACCTCGGCGCCGCGTTCGACGGCGACGCCGACCGGTGCATCCTCGTGGACGAGACCGGCGAGGTGCGCGACGGCGATCACATCCTGGCGTTCTGCTCGAGGTCCATGAAGCGGAACCGGACGCTCGGGGGCGCGTCGGTCGTCTCGACGGTGATGGCCAACCTCGGCCTCGAAAAATATCTGCGGACGCTCGGGCTCCGGCTCGACCGCGTCAAGGTGGGCGACAAGTTCGTCGCCGAGGAGATGATGCGGACCGGCGCGCGCCTCGGGGGGGAACAGTCGGGCCACGTCATCTTCCTCGACGCGGCCACCGCGGGGGACGGGATCCTGACCACCCTGCGCGTGCTGAGAGTCCTCCTCGAGGAGAAGCGCCCGCTGAGCGCCCTCTGCGAGGGCCTGACGAAGGCTCCCCAAGTCCTCGTGAACGTCCCGGTGCGGGAGAAGCCCGACTTGAGCACCGTGGCCTCGGTGCGGGAGGCGGTCGCGGCCGCGGAGCGCGAGCTCGACGGCGACGGCCGGATTCTCCTGCGCTATTCAGGGACCGAGCCCCTTTGCCGCGTCATGGTGGAAGGTATGGACGGCGACAAGGTGCGGCGGACGGCGGAGGCGGTGGCGGTCGCGGTGCGCTGGGCGATCGGCGTATGAGGGCGTTCGTCCTCGCGGCGGCCCTGGCGGCGCTCGCCGGCTGCGGCCGCAATCCCGAGCCTCCCCCGCCCGCGGGGCTGCCGGCGCCCCCGGAACTCCCGGCCCCGGCCGACGTCAAGGCCGCCGAGGATTTCGCCAAGGACGAGTTCGTCGAGCTTCCCCCCGGCGGCAAGGCGACGCTCGCGTGGGACCTCGCCAAGGACCTGAGCCACTTTTATTCCAGCGAAGAGGAATCCTACGCCCTCCTGACGACTTCGGCCCGCGGCGAGTCGACCAAGATCCGGATGCGCGGCCGCAACGACGGGGGAGCGGAGTTCGTCGGAGGGGGCGGGGGCCGGGGCGAGCTTTTCTACAAGAGCGCGCCCCGGGCGGAATGGATCAATGACCAGGCCGTCACCTCCGAGAAACTGAATGAGATCAAGCCCGTGGTCTACCGGTGCCTGGTCCGCGAGGACGGCGCCTTCACCGATTCCCGAAAGATGTCCGGGGACACCAACTACCCGATGCTCGACATCTATTTCGCCCTGCCGGGGCGCGGCCTCGAGCCGGGCGGCAGGGAGACGCGCGAGATCCACGTCGACGCCGGCGCCGAGGATTTCAAGTACCACGGCCGCCAGGAGATCGTCCACGCGGGGCGGCGCAAGGTGGGCCGTTACGAATGCGTGAAGCTGCTGTCGAAGGTGGACGTCGAGGTCACCGCGCCCTTCGAGGGCCGCGGCCGGCTCGTCGGATGGGTCGCGGGGTACTTCGATTCCCAGGCGCGCCGGTTCGTCCGCGTCGACGCCTCCCTCGTCCTCGCGGTGGACCTCCGCAGGCTCATGCGACCGCAGGATCCGACGATCGAGCCGTTCTGGAATCTCGTCAGCACCCAGTACCACACGCGCGTCACTCTAAAGCTCAAAGATTGATTCGGTCCGCGCGGGCCCGTACCATCTCCTTCCCCTTATGAACGCCGATATCTTCAAGGGCTCAATGGCCGCGATGGTCACCCCCTTCCGGGACGGGTGGGTGGACGCGGCCGCTCTCAAGGACCACGTCGATTTCCTCTTGAAGAACGGGACCGACGGCCTCGTTCCGCTCGGAACCACGGGCGAGTCTCCCGTCCTGACGGCGGACGAGCGCTCGGAGATCCTGCGGACGGTGATCCGCCTCGCCAAAACGAAGGCCCCCGTCATCGCGGGCACCGGCACGAACGACACGCGGACCACGATCGAGCAGACGAAAGCCGCGGAGGCCTTGGGCGTCGACGCCGTCCTCGTCGTCACCCCGTACTACAACAAGCCCTCGCAGGAGGGGCTCTTCCGCCATTACGAGGTCGTGGCCAAGGCGACGAGCCTTCCGGTCTGCCTCTACAACGTGCCGGGGCGCACGGGCGTCAACCTGCTTCCGGAGACTGTGGCGCGGCTCGCGAAGATCCGCAACATCGTCGCGGTGAAGGAGGCGAGCGGGTCGGTCGAGCAGGCGGCGCAGATCCACGCCGAGTGCGACATCGCGGTCGTCTCGGGCGACGACGCGCTCACCTATCCACTCATGATGCAGGGGGCGGCGGGCGTGATCAGCGTGGCGGCGAACGTCGTGCCGCGCGAGATGGCGGACCTCTGCGCCGCGGCGGCGAAGGGAGACAACGGGCGGGCGCGGACCCTCCACCTGCGGCTCTTCCCGCTGATGAAGGCGCTCTTCCTGGAATCCAATCCGGTCCCGGTCAAGGCCGCGCTCAAGCTCATGGGGCGCGGGACGGGCGATGTGCGCCCGCCCCTCTGCGAGATGTCCGCGGCTAACGAGGAGAAGCTGAGGCGCGTCCTCGCGGACTTCTCCCTTATTTCGAGCCCCGGAAAACGTTCGGGTACCGGTAGTACACCTCGAGCGTCAGCGCGTTGATCGCGACGGCGTAGACGCGCCCGCCCTCAGCCCCCCACCGCTCGTTCTCGGACGTCCACGACCCGTTCGCGCAGCCGTCCTTGGCGGTCTTCTGGTTCGGCACGAGGGCGTCCTTCATGGCTTCGTTCCACCGCTTCCAGTTCGGCCCGTTCGGTCCGTCGTACTGGAAGAGCGCCAGGGACGCGTAATACCAGTAGTAATAATCGATGGAGTCGGGCTTCCAGGCGGGCAGGTCTTTCACCAGCAGGTTCACGCCGGCGAGCGCCGGCTCCTTCTTGTCCTTCGACATGAAGATCCGGCACAGGACGCCGACGGCGGTCATCGACTCGTGGTGGTTGAAGTCCTGGTTGAAGGCATTGTGGACCTGGCCCGAGTTGCGGGAGTTGTACCCGACGCGGTAGTAGGTCGTGTCGGTGACCTCGTCGAACCACTTGCGGGCCCTCTCGTAGGAATCGCGGGTGGCTACGGTCAGTTCCGAGAGCTCCGCCGACTTCAGCGCCATGATCGCCCAGCCCGTGACGGAGGTGTCGTTGTCGCCGGGCTGCCTGGTGTACCGCCATGCCCGTTCCGGATTCTGGGATGCGAGGACGAAATCGATCGCCTGCTGGGCCGGACCCTTGAAGAGCTGAGTCGCGGACATGCCGTACGCTTCGGAAAGCGCAAGAGCCGCGATCGTGTGGTTGTACATGTACTTCGTGCCGCGGCCGCCGATGCACCCCTCGGGATCCTGCTTTGAAAGCAGCCACTTCAGGCCGTTCTTGACCGCCTCGCCAAACCTCAGCTTTCGTCCGGGGACCAGAGGGTCCGGGTATTCATCCTTGGAGAGATGGGTGTAGCCCGCGCCGAGGAAGGCAAGCAGGGCAAGTCCGGTGACGCCGGTGTCGTTTTCAGGGTCGCCGGCGCCGGTGCATTTTGTACCCACGCACTGGTTGGTAAAGCCGGTGGCGCCCCAGGAGCCGTCGGGGTTCTGGTGGCGCGCGAGCCACTTGAGGGCCGCCGTGACGGCGCTTTCGCATTCGGGTGTGGTCCCAGGGGGGTGACCTCTGGCGACTCGGTCTTTGTCGCTTCCTCTATCAGGCCGACCATACTTCCCCCCGCCCCCCTTTCCTCCTCCTGGGCCCAACACGCTCGTGAATCCCGGATTCTTTTCCTGCCCAGTTCCAAAGAAACCCCCGGCCTTGCCCGGGTAACAGCTATCGAATTCAAGGCTTTCTCCCTGGGCACGGTCGTCGTTCATCGCGTTATTGGTCTGGGTGTGGTCCGAATCCTCCGCTCCCGGAAAGATGATCCTCTTCTCCTCGGTCGGCTCCAGTCTGTCATCGTGCGGGATCTTCTGCTCGCCCAGGGGATCCGCGGTTCGGAAGATATCCGCATCCAGGAAGTTCGCCGTAGGCGTCATTCTGAGGTTGACGGTGGGCGCCTCG
>Ga0193713_1000425_pt1 | contig 14294 bp, 15 predicted proteins | sample H3a2metaG_FD_143054 | JGI IMG/M metagenome (GOLD analysis project Ga0193713, IMG submission 143054) | Soil microbial communities from a riparian zone of the East river system, Colorado, United States - H3a2 | ecosystem: Environmental > Terrestrial > Soil > Riparian zone | place: USA: East River... | reverse complement strand
CGGTTCGTCCAGGCGGGCTCCGAGGTGTCGGCCCTCCTCGGCCGCATGCCGAGCGCGGTCGGCTACCAGCCGACGCTCGCGTCGGAGATGGCGGCCCTCCAGGAGCGGATCACCTCGACGAAGAAGGGCTCGATCACGTCGGTGCAGGCGGTGTACGTCCCCGCGGACGACATCACCGATCCCGCGCCGGCGACGACCTTCTCCCACCTCGACGCGAACATCGTCCTCGAACGGCGCATCGCGGAGCTCGGCATCTTCCCCGCGGTCGACCCGCTGAAGTCGACGTCGCGGCTTCTCGATCCGCAGGTCGTGGGCGAGGAGCACTACAAGATCGCGCGCCAGGCCCAGCTGATTCTCCAGCGCTACCAGGACCTCCAGGACATCATCGCGATCCTGGGCATGGAGGAGCTCTCCGACGACGACAAGCAGGTCGTCGCCCGGGCGCGCCGCATCCAGCGGATGCTCTCCCAGCCTTTCTTCGTCGCCGAGCAGTTCACGGGAACGCCGGGCCGGTTCGTCTCGCTCAAGGAGACCATCCGGACCTTCAAGGAGATCATCGAGGGCAAGCACGACAAGCTCCCCGAGCAGGCGTTCTATATGGTGGGCGGCATCGACGAGGCGCTGGAGAAGGCGAAAAAGATGAGCGCCTGATGCGCGCCGCCGGCGGACTTGGAACGGTGCTGCTCTCCATCGGCGCCCTCGCGGGAATGATGGCGCTCGTGATCCGCAAAGGCCCGATCGGGGCCCTGACCGTGATCCTGATCGTGGTGGCGGCGGTGACCCTGCTCTCGGGAATCGCGGCGATCTTCGGGAAGAAGAAGAAGAATGGCTAGGACGTTCCGGCTGGAAATCGTGACGCCCGAAAAGATCGTCTACTCGGAGGACGTGATTTCCGTCGTCGTGCCCGCCGAAAAGGGCTACCTCGGCGTCCTCGCGGGCCACGCTCCCCTTCTCTGCACGATCCGGCCCGGCGAGATCCGCGTCCGCCGCGAGGGCGGAGAGGTCTCCTTCGCCACGAGCGGCGGGTTCATGGAAGTGACGCAGAAGAAGGCGACGGTCCTGAGCGAGAGCGCGGAGCCCCCGACGGCGATCGACGCCGCGCGCGCCGCCGAGGCGAAACGCCGCGCCCGGGAACGTTTATCGAATCCCGCGAAGGAAGTCGATCGGGATCGGGCCCAGGCCGCCCTCGAGCGCGCCGAGAACCGCCTCCGCATTTCGAAGAAACGCGGGAGTTAAACCACCCTCTTGCCGCCCTTGATCACGGCTTCCGCCTGATTGACGCCGAACTGATAGCACAGATAGCGAACGCTCGGCGCCGTCCAGACGACCAGGTCCGCGCGCTTGCCCGGTTCCAGCGAGCCCACGAATTCCGCGACGCCGCAAGCGAAGGCCGCGTTGATCGTCGCGGCGACGAGCGCCTCCGCGGGCGTCATCTTCAACTGCGTGCACGCGATCGACAGGATCGCCTGGAGATTGGGCGTCATGCACGAGCCCGGATTGAAATCGGTGCCCAGCGCGACGGGGAGCCCCTCCTCGATCATCCGCCGCGCGGGGGCGTACGTCGTGCCTCCCAGGAAATACGTCGTCCCCGGCAGGAGCACCGCCACGGTCGGCCCGCGCTTGAGCGCCCGGATGCCGCGGTCGCTCACCATCATCAGGTGGTCCGCCGAGACCGCCCCGACCTCCGCCGCGAGCTCCGCGCCGCCGATGGACTTGAACTCCTCGGCGTGGATCTTCGGGGCCAGGCCCGCCTTCCGTCCCGCCTCGAGCACCGCCCGCGACTGGTCGATCGAGAAGACTCCCACCTCGCAGAAGACGTCGCAGAACCGGGCGAGCCGCTTTTCCGCGACCGCCGGGATCATTTCGTTTATTACGAAATCGACATATTCTGTCCGCCGGTTCGCGTACTCCCGCGGGACCTCGTGGGCCCCCATGAACGTCGGGACGAGGTCGACCGGCTCGAGCTTCGCGAGGTCCCGGACCGCCTCGAGGCACTTGATCTCGTCCGCCGTCGAGAGCCCGTAGCCGCTCTTCGCCTCCGCGGTGGTCGTCCCGTGGGCGACCATCGCCCGGAGACGCGGCCGCGCCAGCTTGACCAGCTGCGCCTTCGACGCCTCGCGCACCTTGTCCACGGTTGAGAGGATGCCGCCCCCGGCCTGGGCGATGTCCATGTAGCTCGCGCCCTGGAGCCGGCGCTCGAATTCGTCCTCACGCGACCCGGCGAAAATGAGGTGGGTGTGGGGATCGACGAGGCCGGGCGTGACGAGCTTTCCGCTCGCGTCGATCGTCTCCGCCTTCTTCGCCTTGAACTCCCGGAGGATCGCGTCCGTCGGCCCCACCGCGGCCACCTTCCCGGCCACCACCGCCACCGCGCCGTCCGGAATGATCCCGGCATCGGCCTGGTCGCGGCCCCGCCGGGGCGCCGGAGATCCGCCGAGCGTGGCCAATTCGGCCGCGTGGACGATGAGCAGGTCAGCCTTCATTTCCAATCGCGAGCCAGTTCGCGCTCGATGAGGGCGGGAGGCACGTTCCCGTACCGGAGGACGCGGTCGTGGAATTCGCAGAGGGAGAACCGCGCCCCGAGCCTCGCGCGCGCCGCCTCGCGGATGCGGACGAGCTCGAGCATCCCCACCATGTAGGCCATGAAGTAGGCCGGACGGCGCGCGTAGCCCCGCACGCTCCGCTCGGCATGCGTCCGCTCCATGCGCACGCCCTTCATCAGGAAGTCGACCGCCTCCTCGAAGGTCATCCGCCCCGCGTGCAGGGACGCGTCGAGGATCACCCGCGCCGCGCGCTGGAGCCGCCAGTTGAGCTGCATGAGCCGCATCCGCGGGTCGGTGAAGTAGCCCGTCTCGTGCGCCAGTTCCTCGCAATAGAACCCCCATCCCTCTGAGAGGAGCGGCGAGGGGTTGAGCCGTCGGACTTTCGACTTGACCTCCTTCGCGAGGACGAACTGGGTGTGGTGGCCGGGGTACGCCTCGTGCCATACCGTTCCCGGGATGTCATAGACGTTGTGGCCCGCGAGTTGCGCCTCCGCCTCCTCGGGCTTCGCCCCCGGATCGACGGGCGTCACGTAGAAGTGGCCGATGCGCGCCGAGTCGAGCGGCGCCGGCGGCTGGTACGCGGCGTACGGGATGGAGCTCCGGGCGAAGGGCGGCGTCTCCATCACCTCGAGCCGCTCATCCTTGGGCAGGGTCACGATGTTCTTCCCGGCCACGAAGGCTCGAGCCTTCTCCGTTTCGCGCCGGTAAGTTTCGACGAGCTCGGAGGCGGCCGGATGGTCATGCTTCATCGCCTCGAGGATCTCGGGCCACGGGCGGGCCGGATCGATGGCCCGCGCCGTCTCCACGAGCATCGCCAGCGTCCGGTCCCACTCGCGCCGGCCGAGGGCGATGAGGGCGTCGGAGTCGAGGTCAAGAAGGTGGTACCGCTTCAGGTAGAAGTCGTACACCAGCTTGCCCGTCGCGAACGATCCCGTCGAGCGCGGGAGAACGTCCGACTTCAGGAACGCGACGTAGTTCTTGAGCGCTTCACGGGCGGCGCCCGCAGCCGCGTCCAGCTCGCCGGCACGCGCGGGGTCCAGCCCCGGTTTGGCAAGACCCACGATTTCATCGATCCCGCTCGCGGCGCCCTCCCCGTCCTCGATGGCCATCTCGGTCCAGACGCGCGGGGGCGACTCCAGCCGCGTCCGGATGTCCTCCACGACGATCGGAATCTGTCTCAAGCGCTCGAGGGCGTTTCGCGCCCGCTCGGCCAGCGGCGCGTAATCCTTGAGGAGCATCACGTAGATCGTGTCGATGGCGCCCAGCGGAAGATCAGGCATGATCCGGCGTTCGTCGCGGCGGTCGACGTCGTACAGCTCCGTCTCCAGCTGGGCGCGCCAGAGGGTGGAGTCGAGGCGTTCGTCGGAGGTCACGCGCTCGAGGTCGAGCCCGCGGAGGCGCTTCAGATTCTCCTCGACGAGCGACCGCAGTCCGGCGCGCGTGGTGTCGTCGAACCGAGTGAGGAGGCGGTCCCACGTGTGGATTCCGACATCGCTGGCCCAGTTGGGGTCGAGCTTCGCGCGGTTGTCAAGATAGGCGTCGTAGAGGGCGCTCAAGGAGGTTGAATCCCCCGTTCGGGCCGGCCGGGTCGCGCAGGCCGCCGCGGCGAGGACCGCGGCGAGGAGGACAACACGCACGTGGAGCCTATCGGGTCAGGCGCTGGAGCCGCGTGACGAACCGGTCGATCTCGGACTTCAGCGCGTCGGCGCGGCCGGCTTCGCGGAGAAACCGGCGGTAGAGCATCAGCTCGTCGAGCTCGCCGCTCCACCCGCGGAGCTTGCGCGCCCACTCGCCGATCCGGCGGTCGAGATCATCGGGCGCTTTCGCCGGCCGTCCCTTGAGGAGCTTGCGCGCCTTCTCCTGGATCGCCTCCGGCGCCGTCAAGCTCCCGCGGACCACCTGGCGCTTGAGCTCCTCGCGGACATGCTCGTCGGGGATGCGACGTATCTTCTGCGCCAGCGCCGAGATCTTGTGGACGGGGAGCTTGTTCTGGATCGCCGTCTCGACCATGCGCTTCCCGCCGAGGCGGTGCGCCTCGAGCGCGGTGCGCCCCGCGATCCGCTTCTCGCGGATCGCCTTCTGCACCCCGGGCTCGAGGTCGAGCAGGCTGAGGAGGTCCTTGATCCATCCGCCGGAGAGGCCGAGCAGGCGCGAAATCCGCTGGAGCGCCTCGGACTCCTTCACCCCCGCGCGCGACATGCGCTGGAGCATCAGGTGGATCGCCTGCGCCTTCTCGATGTCGGTGAGGCCTTCGCGCTGGAGGTTCTCGGCGAGGTTCTGGACCGCCATCTCCTCGTCGGTCAGCTCCTCGACTTCGACCTCCACTTCCTTCCACCCGAGCGCCTTGACGGCGTGGAGGCGGCGGTGGCCGTAGCAGAGCTCGACGCGGTCGCCCTTCATCCTTCCGCGGAGGGCTCCGGGCCACAGCCCGTTTTCCTGGATCTCCTCGGCGAGCGCCTGGATCCCCTCGCGGTCCATTTTCCGGCGCGCCTGGAACGGATTGGGAAGAATGTCTTTGACGGGAACGACGATTTTCATGTGACCCCCTCCGGGCCGCCGGGCGGCGGACGTGTCGTGAGTATAGTCCGCCCCGGAGGACTGTCAACGATTGGAAGGGATTGACGGATCAGGAACCGGCCGTGGCCTTGCGCATGACTTCGCGGAGTTTCTGGATCTGCCCGAGGTGTTCCTCGCCCATCCCGATGAATTCGAGCCCGACGATGACGCGATCGGGATACCGCGTGTCCTGGCTGCACCACCGGACGACGACCGGGATCTTCATCTGGCGGCCGATCGGCACGAGCCGCGTGAGGACGGTCAGGTTCGCGCCGATTTGAAGCCGCTCCATGCCGGCGTAGCGCATCCCGAAGTCGCTCATGTCGAGGATGGGGCCGCCGATGTCCTTGCCCTTGCCCATCCCGAGGAACCCGCCCTTCTGGATGAGCACGGAGCAGTCGGCCACGTCGAACCGCTCGAAGCGGCGCGTCGGCGTCCGCCAGGGAGGCTGTTCCATGCCCATGATTATACATGCAGGCGCACGGGGCGGGTCCACTCCTTGCGCGCCCCGGCCCCGCGCGCCCGTGGTGAGCCAACGTCGATTCTCTCCATCGAAGAGGCCATTGGCGGGCACCGGCCGCAGATTCAACTGATACACTCGCCCGAGGCGAACCACTAGAATGGCGCCTCCATGGAGCCCTGGTTCGGGCGGCTGGAGCGGGTCCTCCGCGAAGAGCGCGACTTCGGCCGCGCCGCGCAGGAGACGTGCCGCACGCTACGCGCCGAAGTCCCCCGCTACAACTGGGTCGGCGTCTACATGATCGAGGGCGGCGACACCCTCGTCCTGAAGGCGTGGGACGGACCCGCTGCCACCGAGCACGTGCGCATCCCCATCGGACAGGGGATCTGCGGCCTGGCGGCGCGCGAGGCGCGCACCGTGGTCGTCGACGACGTCAACAAGGACCCCCGCTATCTCGCCTGCTTCCTGCAGACCCGCTCCGAAATCGTCGTGCCGATCATTTCGGAGGGGCGCGTCGTGGGCGAGATTGACATCGACAGCGACCGGCCCGCGGCGTTCACCGAGGCCGACCGCAAACTGCTGGAGTCCGTGGCAGAGCAACTGGGCAAAGCGTCGGCGCGGATCGGACGGTGACTCGCTACTCTTTCTCGCCGAGCTTCGACGTGATCTCGAAATCGATCTTCAGCTCGTGCGTTTCGCCGGTATTCGGGTCGATCGCCTTGTAGCGCGCCCGCACGGCCCCGGCGCACTCGTGCGACGCGACGAGCCCCGAACCGAGGTCGAGCAGGACGGTCCCCTTCGTCTCGAAAGTCGTCTCCTGGACCTCGGCGTTCTTGTCCCGCTTCGCCTCGGGGATCTCGAGCTTCCCCGAGGTATCGAAAGTGATCCGGCCGAGCGTCCGCCCGCCCTTCTCCTCCACTTTCTCGAGGCGCGACTTCTGGCGGAACGCGAAGATTCCGTCGTTGTCCTTCTGCTTGTAGGCCCCCTTCCATTCCGAGGTCCACTCCGCGCCCGACGCCACCGGCTTTTCCGGCAGGCGCACCAGCGCGTTCACCGCGAGATCGAGCGCCTCGCCCCACGCGTCCTTCTTCGGATCGTTCGACGCGTACTCCCCCTTGGGTCCGACCCGGTAGTCCGGCCCCCCCATCGAGAGGAACCAGCAGGTCTGCTTCAGCTTGTCGGTCGTCAGGTCCCCGGGCGGCGCGGCGCGCTCGAAGTCGAATCCGTACGGCTCGTCGTCGTACTTACCTTCCACACGCGCCGTCGCGTACTCGATCTTGATGCCCGCCCCCTTCGCGGCCGTCTTCGTCACCCGGCGGACTCCCTCGCCCTTGATGCGGATCTCGGAGAAGGAGAGGAATTCCATCGCGGACCGGACGAGGTTCGTGATCGCCTCCGTCCCCTCGAGCTTCAGCTTGAGCGTGGCCTCGCCGCGGACGGGCGTCTTGTCGCCCCGCTTGCCGCCGTAGGCCAGGTCGTGGCTCGTCTCCTGGAAGAGCGGCATGGCAAGGGCGACAATCGCAAGCCGGATCATGGTTGCTCCCATCACAGAAGTTCGCGGATCGGCCGGCCCCCTTCCAGGAGCCGGATCGGACGCCCGTTCGGCGTAGCCACCTTTTTTGCCGGGTCGATCCCGAGACGGTCGAAGATCGTCGCGTACAGATCCTCGACCGAGACCGGCCGGTCGGCGATTTCCATCCCGTCCGCCGTGGTCGCGCCAACGACGCGGCCGCCCTGGATGCCGCCGCCGGCGAGGACGCATGACCACGCCCGCGAAAAATGGTCGCGTCCCTGCGCCGCGTTCACCTTCGGCGTGCGGCCGAACTCCGACAGCCATACCACCAGCGTCTCGCCGAGCATCGACCGGCGGTCGAGGTCGCCCAGGAGCGCCGCGAATCCGGGATCAAGCTGGCCCATGAGGCCGCGCTGGCGGTTGAAGTTGTCCGAATGGGAGTCCCAGTCCGCCAGCCGCACCTCGACGAACCGCGTCCCGGCCTCCACGAGTCGACGCGCCATGAGGCAGGCGCGGGAGAAGGCGCCCTCGCCGTAGAGCTTCCGGACCTCCTCCGGCTCGGCCGAGAGGTCGAACGCTTTCAAGTGCGGCGATTTCATGAGGGCCAGCGCCCGATCGTATGCCCGCTGGTGCTCGAGGGTCTGGCGCTCGTCGTGCTCCTTTCGGAATTCCGCATTCTGCGCGCGGAGGAGCCGCGCGCGGTCGTCGAGACGGACCGACGTCAAACCCGGCACGGGCGTGAGATCCTCGAGGGGGTTGTCGATCTTCTCAACCAGGAAGGGCGCCGTCTCGGGCGCGAGGAATCCCGACCCGACGCCGTCGTCGCCCCCGATCGTGACGCATCCCGGCAGTCCGCCCTCCCGCATCCCGAGCTCCGAGCAGATGAGGCTCCCGAGATGCGGGTAGTCGACGGTCTCGACGCGACGGTGGCCGGTGTGGAGGAGGTACTGGGCCGTTTCGTGGTTCGGATCCTTCGAGCAGAGCGTCCGGACCACCGAGTACTTGTCGGCGAGCGACGCCATGCGCGGGAGGTGCTCGCTGATCGAATATCCGCGCTTCGTGTCGAGCGCCTTGAAGGGTCCGCCGTTCGCGGCGCCGGGCTTCGGATCCCACGTGTCGATCTGGCTCGCGGCCCCCTGCATCCAGAGGAGGATCACCGACTTCGCCTTCGCGGCGGCGCTCTCCTGGCCGGAAGCGAATCCGAACTTCGCGCCGAGCGCGGTTCCCGCGGCGGCGCCGAAGGCGATCCGGATGAAGTCGCGGCGCCCGAGGGCGCAGTGGCGGCAATTGTCCATGGCTAGTGGTTGAAGAAAAACTCCGTGGAGTTGACCAGCACCCAGAAAAGGTCCTCGAACGCGGCCGGCTCCCGGCGGCGCTTCAGGTGATCGAACACCCGCGCGCGCTCCGCCCCGTCCGGAGGCCGCGCGAGAAGCGTGAGGTAGAGGAGATCGACGCGGGCCGCGGGTTCCTTCTCGGACTTCAGCACCTCCGCGAGCCTTCCCCATCCCGCCTTCATCAGGCCCTGCAGGTCGTGGCCGTTCATCAGTTTGAGGGCGAGGCGCACGCTCCCGGCGTACGGGTTCTCCTCCGGCGCGCGCCGGCCCGGGGCGAGCAGGTTCTGCACGAAGAGGAAAAGGTACTGGCGGAAGACCTCAGGATTCTTGTAGCCCTCCGGCAGGTCCTTGTTCGACGTGTACTGGTCGTAGAAGGTCTTGAGGAAGGCATCGAGGTTGAGCGTCCAGACGAGGCTGTTCAGGACCTGCGGCGGATCCTGGGGCTTCAGCAGCTTGAAGGAGAACTCCCGGTCGGGCGCCGCGCCGCGCTTCGACCCGAGGCCGTACGCCTTCGAGAGGAGAATGCCCCGGCTCAGGCGGCGCATCCGGTAGCCGCCCGCGCGGAAATCCTCCGCGAGGGCGCGGAACAGGTCGGGATGGATCGGCTCCGAGCGCGACGAGAAGCGGTCGACGGGCTCGACGAACCCGAGGCCCATGAAGTGGCGCCAGACCCGGTTCACGGCGGCCCGCGCGAACTGGCCGTCGCCGTACTCCAGGATTTTCTTCGCGAGCCATTCCCGGGGCGGAGTCCCGTCGGGCGGCGAGGTCCCGTCGAGGAATCGGGGCGTCGTGGCGTGTTCCGCGTCGGCGGAAATCTTCACCGTCGCGGGCAGCTCCTGGTGGAGCTTCGTCCGGATCCCGTCGAAGGTCTTGCGCGTCTTCTGCTTGAGGTTCCCGAAGTGGGCCGCGAGCCCCCAGAAGTCTTCCTGGGTGAAAGGCTCGGAGGGATGGTCGTGGCACTGGGCGCACTGGATCTGCAGGCCGAGGAAGACGCGCGCCGCGCGGCTCGAGAGCGCGACGGGCGGCTCCTTCGGATCGAGGTACCGGAGGATGAAATTCATCTCGGGATGCTCGTCCTTCTCCCCCGTCGCGGCGACCAGGTCGGTCTCGAAGCGGTCGTAGGGCAGGTCTTCCTTCCACGCCCGGACGAGCCATCCGGTGAAGGCGGGGAAATCGACCTTGAGCGGATCGGTCTCCTCGAGGCGGAATCCGAAGAGGAGACGCATCCACCGGTCGGCGAAATAGCGGGCCGCCTCGTCGGAGCCGAGCATCGCGTCGATGGCCGCCGCGCGCTTGCCCTTGGACTTGTCGGCGACGAAAGCGCGGACCTCATCGGGCTTCGGGGGACGGCCGAGGACGTCGAGCGAAAGGCGGCGGAAGTACTCGTAGTCGTCGGCGGGCGCGGCGGGCGCGATTTTTTCGGCGGCCCAGCGCGCGTCGAGGTGACGGTTGATGAGGGCCGCGACGGGATCGGGCCCCTCCTGCGGCGCAGCGTGGCCGAGAACCAGGATGCCGGCGAGAGCGAGCGTCCTCATGCGGGTTAGATTACCCGCTTCGGGCGCGGCAGGTTTCACGAAGGACGGAAACCCTACTTCGGCTTTTCCTCTTTCTGAGGCGCGGGCGCCGGTGCCGGTGCGGCCGGGACCGCGACAGGCAGGTCGATCGTCCAGGTCATGTCCCCGTCGGGAGGCTTCACTTTGGTCCAGGGTGCGTGGCCGACCCCGAGCAGTTGACGGGCGCGCGTCGCAATCTCCGCGTCCGGGCTCTTGAGGGCGTCGCGGACGAACGGAAGCGTGGTCTCGCCCGCGCGCAGCAGCTCCTTCGTCGCCTTCTCGCGCGTCTCGATCGACTCGTTTCCCAGCTCAGTGATCCAGGCGCGGTACTCCTTCGCTTGTTCCTCGGTCGCTTTCGGAGGGTCTGGGTAGGCCTCGCCGAACGCAATCGCCTTCACGAGGTGAAGCGCGCGGCGACGGAGTCCCGGCGGCGTTTCGTCGGCGGTGATCCCGAGCGCCTTGAGCGACTTGCGCGCCGTGACAAGCTCATCTTGGACGTTCTCCTCGTCGTCGAGACCCTCCTGCTTCAGCGCCTGCAGCTTTTTCAGCGAAGCGACGAGCGCGCTCAAGGGATCGTCTTCCACGGTCGCCTCGAAGGCGCCCCCGGCGCCGACGCGCATCCGCCGAATCAGGATCTGGCCCGCGTACTTGCCCTGGACGCCGGGAACGAGGGAGCGGCCCTTGATCTTGATGATGGCCTTTACGGCGCGCGGCAGGTACTCCCCCTCCGTGGCGAAGAGGCCCGCCGCCTCGAAGGCGCCGTTGAGTTTCGCGGCGACCTTGATGAATTCGTCGTCGAGCGCCCCCGCTTCGGGCGACGGCTTGTAGGCGTCGACGGCCTTCCAAGCGTCGACGAGCTTCGGCCAGGCTTCCTTGAGGCGCGCCTCGTCCTGGGGGACCATCGCGAGGAGGAGCGCGGCGGCGAGCGTCATCATGGTTTCTCCCTCCGGCTATTTCTTCTCTTCCTTCTTCGGCGGATCCGCGGGCGGGGCCGGCGCGGGCGGCGCCTCGACCGCGGCGGGCGCGACGAGGATGTCCATGCCCCACTCCGAGGGCTGGGGCGCCCGGACCGTTTTCCACGGCGCGTGGCCGATCCCGAGGAGCTGGCGGGCCCGGGCGACGATCTCCGCGTCCCCGCCCTTCAGCGCTTCCCGAACGAACGGCAGCGACGCCTCGCCCGCGCGGAGGAGTTCCTTCGTCGCCTTCTCCCGGGTCTCGATCGACTCGTTGCCCAGCTCGGCGATCCACGCGCGGTACTGCTTCCCCTGCTCCTCCGTCGCCTTGGGGGATTCGGGATAGGCTTCGCCGAGCGCGAGGGCGCGGATCAGGGAGAAGACCCGACGCCGCAACGCGGCCGGAGTCTCGTCCGCGGTGATCGCGAGGAGCTTGAGCGCCTTCCGGACCGTGACCATCTCGTCCTGGACGTTCTCCTCGTCGTCGAGTCCGCCCTGCTTCAGGACCCGGAGCATCCCGAGGGAGCGAAGCAGCGCGCCCATGGGATCGCTCTCCACGGGCACGACCTGGTCCGGCACGGCGGGCGCTCCGGGCGCCACTCCGCCCACGCGAAACCGCCGGACCACCGCGATCCGGCCTCCCCGGCCATCCCAGAAGGAGGCGCCCGACGGCGCGAGCGCGCGGGCGCGGACTTTGATGAAGGCCTTCAGGGCGAGCGGGGCGTACTCCCCTTCCTCGACGAAGAGCCCGCCCGCTTCGAACGCGTCGCGGAGCTTGCCCGCGACTTTCAGGAACTGGTCGTCCAGTTCCCCGGTCGCCGCGGGAGCCTTGTACTCGACCACCGCTTTCCACGCGTCGGCGAGCTTCGGCCACGCCTCCTTGAGGCGCGCCTCATCCTGTGGAACCATCCCGAGCAGGAGCGCAGCGGCGAGCGTCATCATCGGGTCCTCCGTTCGAATGGAGAGGGGGCTTCGGCACAGAGTTTACCCGATTGGTAACGCCCGCCGCGAGAAGGTTCACCGATACCGGTACTCCGGCCGGTATCCCACGATCTCGATCTCAAGGCCATCGGGATCGATCACGTAGACGGCGTCACCCTCCTTGCGGGAGGCGGACTCCGCCACCGGGATCCCCTCGCGCTCGAGCCGCGCCCTGAAGGCCGCGAGGTCGGGCGTGACGAAGCCGATGTGGCTGAAGATCCCGGTCCCCGCGCCGGGGTCGCCCCCCTCCGACAGCGCGACGTAGAACCGGTCCGTCCCGACGTGGACGGTGCGGCCGTACGGCCCCGTCCCGTCGTGCCGCACCTCGAAGCCGAAGGCGCGCCGGTAGAAGGCGACGCTCCGGTCGACGTCCGACACGCCCAGGTGCGCGTGCTCCATCCGATCCACCACGGCCCGCGTTTCAACCCCGAGTTCCAGGTTTTCCATGTGCTTCCCTTTCCCGTTGGCGATTCTTGATTCTCCTCCCGCCGACCGCTTACCGCTACTGAAGTCTGATGTCCGAAGTCCATCACTATATACAGTATATACTGTATATAATATTATATTGCCTGCGAATTCCGGGCCCGCTATCCTGAAGCCATGGCGGAGTACACCGAGGCGGAGCGGCCGAGGTCGCTGGACCTCCTGAAGGTCCGGGGCCCCATGAACGTGCCCGGGATGGCGCGGCTCCTCGGCGTGAACCCGAACGCGGTGCGGCAGCAGCTCGAGGCGCTCCACCGCGAGGGGCTCGTCGAGGTGCGCGTCGAGCGGCGCCGGGTCGGGCGGCCCACGCAGCTGTGGGCGCTGACGCCGAAGGCCGAGGCCCTCTTCCCCCAGGCGTACGGGACGATGGCCGTCGACCTCCTCCGGCGGCTGCGCGAGATCGACGGCGAGGGCAAGATATCGAAGCTCTTCGCGCGCCGGACGAGGGAGCTCCTGAAGGCCTACCGCCGGCGCCTCGCGGGGAAGTCGGAAGGGGAGAGGCTTCGGGAGCTCGCGAAGATCCGGGACCGCGAGGGGTATATGGCGCGCGCCCAGGCTTCGGGCCTCACCGAGCACCACTGCCCCATCGCCGCGATCGCGCGGGAGTTCCCCCTCGTCTGCCGGTACGAGCAGCTCCTCTTCGAGGCCGCGCTGGGGATGAAAGTGGAACGTACGAAGCACATCGCGAGCGGCGACGAGGCGTGCGTCTACAGAACGAAATCAGGCGGATGACCAATAGCGGATGACCGATGACCGATGACGGATGACCGGGGATTCTTCCTGATGTCTGAAGTCTGAGGTCTGAGGTCTCGCGGTTTACCACATCTCTGTAAGAATCCGCTCCGGCGTGAATCCAAGTTCCGCGAGTTTTCCGGTCACCTTGCGGCGCTGATTGCCGCACCACGATTCGCAGAAGCCCGGCTCCTTCCGCTTCGATCCGTCGGGCGCCGCGACGTCGCGCGGCCGGTTGGGCCCGCACGTGAACGCCATCGAGGTCGCGCCGTCGATCAATCCCTCCATGGCCCGGCGGATGATGTCGGGCGCGACGTGCTCGCCCCCCGCGACGGAATAGACGTGGCGGATCCGGAAGCGGTCGGCGTGGCGCGCCTGGAGATCCTTCCACTCCTCCTTGAAGAAGACGTCCTCGGGGTTGCGGTTCTGGAGGACCAGCAGGTGGCGCTGGGGCCACCCCTTCGCGAGGGCATGGCGGATCATGCCCCGGTTCGGCGCGACGCCGCTCCCCGCGCACAGGTGGAGGAAGCCCGTGATCCCCGCGGGCGGCGCCGGAGGCAGGCAGTACCTCCCGTTCGGGCCCGAGAAGGCGATCCGGTGGCCGGCCTTCGCCTGGTGCACGAAGTACGGGGCGAGGAGCTGGTGAAAGGGCCCATCCTTGGGATTCTGCTTGACCGAGATCTCGACGAAGGAGGGGTCGGTCCCGTCGCTCGAGAGCGAGAAGCTCCGCGGCGGCTCCGGCATCCCCTTCTTCTCCTCGAGGTCCCGGATCTCCGCCGCCAGCGCGTCGAACTGGTGCGGATCGATCTCGATGTACTGCCCGGGCCGGTAGTCGAAGGGAGCGCCGCCTATGTCGAGGCGGAGCGTAACGGACATAGGCGCTTCCGGGCGAACGGATGACACGGTGGAGGTGATGGCTGTCATGGGCTGAGAGCTTCCAGTATCCAGTGCCCAGTGTCCAGTTTCAGAAGCTCGAAGCGGGAAGCGTCGGAAGCGGGGAACGGGAATCGGGTAACGGGGAGCTTCACTCCCAACTATAGAAGCCCCTCTTCGTTTTCTTCCCCAACTCTCCCGCTTTGACTTTGTTCTTCAAAATTTCAGGGGGCCGATAGCGCTCGTCCTTGAGCTCCCGGTGAAGGTGCTCCGCGATCGCGAGCCGCACATCGAGTCCCACGAGGTCCGTGAG
>Ga0193713_1000424_pt1 | contig 14296 bp, 19 predicted proteins | sample H3a2metaG_FD_143054 | JGI IMG/M metagenome (GOLD analysis project Ga0193713, IMG submission 143054) | Soil microbial communities from a riparian zone of the East river system, Colorado, United States - H3a2 | ecosystem: Environmental > Terrestrial > Soil > Riparian zone | place: USA: East River... | reverse complement strand
CCAAGGGCAAGTTGTCCCCAATACACGATAAGCGAAGGCGCCGGTACTATCGCGCAGGGGACCACCGACACGGGCAATCACTGCGTCTGGTGCAGCACACTAATCACCTTGCCGTTCCCATTCGTGTTGTATAACCAAACGTTCAACGCCGTGAACGTCGCCTCCAGTGGGCGGCTTGCCTTTGTATGCGACAATGAACCGGATGGGTATAGAGAGAGGTGCCTCCCTGCATCACCCTATAATTGTGCCTATGACTTCACTATTTTCGCGCTGTGGTACGAGTGGGGCACGCTCACGTATCCGGATGCTTGCTCCACCTGGGCAAATGGATGCGGCATCTTTACCTCAATTTCAGGCACTGCCCCGAACCGGGTGTTTAACATCGAGTGGCACGTGATCGATCGTAAGGAAAGCACGCACACCGGGAACTTCGAGGTGCGGCTGTATGAGAACGATCCAAACCAGCGGTTTGATGTGGTTTACGGACAGAGCCAGAAACTGCTGTACACTCCCGCCGTGGCGGGCGTGCAAGGACCTCCCGAGTTTTTCACGCAAGATTTCTGCAGCGTTCCCGCGCCACAGAACACAGTTCGCACTTACCAGTTGGAACCCTGCCCAACTCCCAGAGTAACACCGCGACCACGCCCGACCCCGCTGCCACGCCCGACTCCGCCCGAATAGCAGTTGCTATAGCCTAGTTCAGCCTTGCTTTTCGGAGGAAAACGGCCCACAGGGCCGTGGCTACAGCAGGTGTGGTTTTACGTAACTTGCTGTAGTGTGGCAGCGTTTTTCGGGTTCATTCGGTAGGTCCAATCAGCCCCAAAAGCTTTCGGGGTTGATGAATTCAGATCGCGCAGGACCTCGTCCACTCGCGCGCGATTCGGGGACAGTTCGCAGACCGGATCCGTATTCGCTGCGTTTCCGGTCAACAAAGCCGCCTGACAACGGCAACCGCCAAAATCGATTTCTCTTTGCGGACAACTCTGACATGGCTCTGGCATCCATTCTGTGCCACGGAACCGGTTGAAACTCTCCGATTCCCGCCAAATCCAATCAAGAGCGCGCTCCCGGACATTTTCAAAGCGTAAATCCGGAATGGCCGATGAAGCAGTCGGGCAGGGGAGCACCTCGCCGATCGGATTAACAGTGATATAGCGCTGGCCCCAGCCGCTAAGGCACGGTTTTGGCCTGTTTTCGTAATAATCAGGGAGCACATAAAAGATGTCGATTTTGCCGGCTAGCCGCGCCTTGGCTGCTGTCGCGATTTCTCGCGCACGAACAACTTGTTCACGTGTTGGGAGCAAAGCCGCGCGATTGAGAAATGCCCAGCCATAAAACTGGACGTTGGCCAGCTCGACTCTCTCGGCCTGGAGCGATTCGGCGAGCTCAATCATTTGTAGCAAGCGATCGATGTTGCGCCGGTGAATGACAAAATTGAGACTAAGCGGGATTCCCGCTGCGCGGATTTTCGCGGCAGCATCCAACTTGCGCTGATGCGCGCGGGCGCCGGCGATTTCATCAGCAAGATCCGCGTTGTCCGATTGAAAACTTAGCTGGACTGAATCCAAGCCCGCATCGCGCAAAGCGCGCAAGCGATCGTCATCCAGACCGATGGCGCTGGTAATGAGGTTGGTGTAAAGTTTTGCCTCGCGCGCTGCGCGAACCAAATCGGGCAAATCCGGGCGTGCAAGCGGTTCGCCTCCTGAGAAGCCAATTTGCAATACACCGAGTGCGGCTGCTTCACGAATTACGCGCGTCCATTCATTTGTCGTCAATTCTTGATCGTTTCGCGCTTGCGTCGGATTTGAACAGTACGGGCAATGTAAAGGGCACCGGTAAGTAATCTCGGCGAGCAAAGCGTATGGGCGCGGCGCGATCATGTCAGTTCGATCAGTTTACGTCGTTGCAGGTCCGCAAGGGTTTGCCGCACATCGGCGGCAAGCATTTCAAGATCGACATTATATTCATCAGCCAACGCCTGGATGATCTCGCTCACTGTGCGTCCATCGCAGCGGGTAAGAATTTCCTGAGCGGTCTCGTTTAATTCGAGGACGCCTTCCGGAAAAAGTAGAACGCTGTTTCCAGTTTTGGAATCAGTTTGCAACCGGACGCCGCGGGTGAGTTTTGGCTGGGCAGAGCCAGCGATCGTGGGAGTTTGCATTTAAAAAGGACCGTACGCGTGATGGATCGCATCGAGCATGGACCAAAGCACATCGCATTTGAACTGGAGCGCGCGCACCGCCTCGCGCTGCAGTTCAGGCGTGTTGCAATGGTCCAGCGTCATCGCGAGCGCTTCATCGGAGTCGCGGCGTGCCTGAATCACCCTGCGACGGAAGTAATCAAGGCCGCGCGAATCGATCCAGGAATAATATTTTTCGAAAGCCGCGAGGCGCGTGGCCATCAGATCGGGTGCGAAAAGTTCCGTGAGCGACGATGCAACCGCAATCGGCCACGGCTGAGTGCGAGCGAAATTCACATAAGCATCTACGGCGAAACGAACTCCAGGTTGCAGAAGTCGATTCTGCAGCAACTCGTCTCGCGATAAACCGCATGCCTCGCCCAGGCGCAGCCATGCCTCAATGCCGCCTTCGTCTTCTGATGGGGTTGCGGTAGCGTGCGCTGTCCTGAGCGCATCTTGGGAGCGTTCTCCGCTGAGGACGACGGACTCTACAGCCCGTGGGATAACGCCATCGTGATCGAGAATACGATGAATCCATACCCTGCGTACTTCGCGCAATGGACAGTTGGAGAGAATCGCGCCGTCTTTAATTGGAATGTTTTGCTGATAATAGAAACGATTGGCCACCCAGCCGCGCAATGCCTCCTGCGAAAGCCTGCCTTCGTTCATACCGACATGGAACGGATGTTTGTCGTGATAAGCGCGCGTGCCAATCGCGCGCAAATTTTCCAGAAAAGTTTCGCGGTCCCAGAGTCCGGTAGTCATATGACGATTTCCAATCCGTCGCGCGCGATTTCGATTCCTGACTGCTTTACGTGAGCGCGTTCCCGGGAGCTGGGCATAAGAATCGGGTTTGTATTGTTTATGTGAGTGTAAATCTTCCGGCGCGCCGGCGATTGATGCAAGAAATCGAGGCTCCCGTCGCTGATGGGCAGATGGTTCATCTGTCGCGCGCTGCGCGCGCCCGGCCGAATGGCGGCCAGTTCGCCGTCACTCCAGAATGTGCCATCAAACAAAACAACGTCGGATTCGTGAACGGCATTCCGCAATTCGTCCGTCAGTTCACCGACACTGGGCGCGAAGAGTGCACTTGCTCCTGACGAGTCGTCCCGAAATTGAAACGCGATGCTCCGGGGCAGTTCAATCGCTCGAAATGCGACGGCGCCACTCAGGGTTTGAAACTCAGGGCTCGTCTTGCGCCATTCGATTCCGCAGAACCTCGCGAGGAGGTCATCGAGCCAGGCGAGCGCGGCTCGCGTTTCGTCGGCTGCGTAAGCAACCAGCGGTATCTCCTGTTCCCGCTGGAGCAATAAACCCAGAGCATGATCGATGTCGCCATTTGTCAAAAGAACGCCTGCAATTGGAGTGTTGCGTGGCGAATCACGGCGCGGCTGCAACCGCGGCATGCTTTCGATTTGCCGCGTTAAATCAGGCGACGCGTTAATCAGGAACCAGCTGTGAAAACCTTCGGAGTCGCCGCTGATGGCAATGCTCGATTGCGTCTGTGGCGTAATCTTGCCGGCACGCGCAGCCGCGCAGTTCGCGCAGGCACAGTTCCACTGTGGCAGGCCGCCGCCGGCTGCGCTGCCAAGGATGTGGATGCGGATCAACCCGGAGTTTTCGGAGTCAGATAATTACGTTCGATCAAACCGCGCCTGCGTAACAGGTGCACTCGAAAAAGATCGGAACGGTCTTTAGCATCGGTTTGACCCACTGCTTCTTTGTTCGTCTCATAAGCTGGATGGCTCTCATAGACGTAGAGGCCACATGGGTCAAATTATTTTTTGATAAAACTAATGTCGCCGCTGCGTTCTACACGAGCGAGCCGAACCTGCGACAGGTCGTCAATGTTGCCGTTGAGACGCATGTCCTCCTCCAGGTCATGAGTTGAAACATGATTGCGGAGCATCATTTCGAAATCACATTCACCATCGCGCACGATGATGTCGGGCCTGCCTTTGACCAAGATTCCGAACGCGTGAGAATAGTATGCCATATGCGCAAAGAGACGGTGAAGCAGGACTAAAACCACGCCCCCGCCAATTGTGGCAAAAAATGCGGCCGAACCATTGATTGCGCGTGAAAGTACCGAGGCGAGGATTACCAACAGAACGGCGTCGAACGGCGTCTTGTGCGAGAGCGAGCGTTTATGCCCAAGCCGAACCATGGCCAATGTCGCGAGGAAGACGATGATCCCACGCAGAGAGATTTGAACAAACGTCAAATTTCTCGGTTCCACGCTTAAGCCGAGGACAGTTTCAAAAAAGTTCCAGAGTGCATTCATAGATATGATTGTATCGCCCCAAAAAGCCTGGTCGAGCGCGTGCAGGGCCCTAGTACCGCTTGCGCGAGAAACCATCGCGTGGCATAAGACGACCGCTCGCCCGGTTTGAACCGGCAGAGCACATAAAATCTATGCCGACAGCTCCACCTCCTTCTCGCGATGTTGCGCTGGAAACGCGCTTCTTTTTGGAGCGCTTTAAGAAAGAGATCATCACGGTGCTGATCGTAGCTCTGCTCGCTGTCATCGCCTTTGCTGGTTACCGTTATTATTCCGATCGAACCGCAGCGGCAGCGGCGGCTTCGTTGGCTGGCGCGAAGACTGCTCAGCAATATCAACAGGTGATTGATCGCTACCCCAACAGCGCAGCGGCCGCTGATGCTTACCTGTTACTCGCTGAAGCTCTGCGGAGCGAAAAGAAATTTGCCCAGGCGAACACAACGCTTCAGGCTTTCATCGCCAAGTTTCCTCAACACGAGTTCGTGAGCACGGCACGGATGGCGATGGCTGCCAATCTGGAGTCGATGGGAAAAAGTGATGAAGCGCTGGCGGCCTACCAACAGGTCGCAACGACTTATCCGAACAGTTACAACGCGCCGTTGGCTTTGCTGTCGCAGGTGTACATTCTGAAGGGAAAAAATAAGAGCGACGAAGCGCGCCGCATCTGCGAAACCATCCTCACGCAATATCGAACGAGCTTTTGGGCCGGCCAGGCCATGCAGGAACTGCGCTTGCTCAAACCGAGCAGCACGCCGCTGCCAGCCATGGCACCGGCAGCGACAGTTCCACCATTCTTAGCGCCTCCGGCGCCAGCGCCGGCGCCTCAGGGCGCGCCGTCGCCAAACAAGCCGTAGAACTTATTCCGTAGATGCGCGGCGCTGTAGCCACGGCGTTGTGCCGCCGTGCTGATGAGGGCAACAGCGCTAAAGCGCCTCGACACAGCGAGGCGGCTACAACAACTATTGTGCGATGGCAGCGGTGCTGCACGCCGTGCTGGCAAGGCTCGTGGGGCACGTAAGGCCCCTACGCGTCCGTTAACGTTTCGAGAATTGGAAGCGTTTCCGCGCGCCGGGTTGGCCGGACTTTTTGCGCTCCTTCATGCGCGGATCCCGGCGGAGCAAACCCTCAGCTTTCAGCGTGCTTCGAAAATTGACATCGACCTGAAGAAGAGCACGCGCGATCGCAAGCTGGGCGGCACCAGCCTGCCCCATGATGCCGCCGCCGGTTGTGTTAATCGACAAATCGTAGGCGTTTACTGCCTTGGCAGTTTGAAGCGGTTGCAGCACGACGTTCTGTAAAGGCACAGTCGGGAAATAATCTTCAAAGCTTCGGCCATTGATATCGATCTTTCCGGTACCCGGCGTCATCCTGATGCGCGCGACCGACGTCTTGCGGCGACCTGTGGCAACGAATTCCTCAGTTTCTGGCATAAGACTATTTTCTAGTGAGTTTAACGACCTCGGGCTGTTGCGCCGTATGAGGATGAGAATCACCCCGATAAACTTTCAACTTCCGATAAACACGGCGACCGAGCCGATTGTGTGGAATCATTCCGCGCACAGCGCGCTCGACTAGCAGTTCGGGATGCCGCACCCGGCGTGCCCGGACGTTCTCCGATTTGTGACCGCCCACGTATCCTGAAAAACTCATGAAGGTTTTTTGTTCTTCTTTCTTTCCGGTGAGTCGCACTTTGTCCGCATTGATGACGATCACAAAGTCACCTGTATCGACGTGCGGCGTGAAGACGGTCTTTTGCTTACCGCGTAACAGATTGGCAGCCTTCACCGCTACTTTTCCCAGCACCTGGTTCCTGGCGTCGATCACCCACCATTTGCGCGGGACTTCGCTGGCTTTGGCAGAAAACGTTTTCATCACAGCAGAAAAATGGCACGAAAACTACGAGGAGTGCAAGCTCCTGTCAACCTATGCGTGCACACCTGTTTGCCCCTCATTTGTAAAATCCCAGTTGGCGGCTGACACAGCCGCCCTACAATTGTAGGGCGTTTCTGTGAAACGCCGGTGACGATGAATACGACTTCTACAAAAACTGCGATCACGCCACGGCGCGACCAGGACTTTCCGGAGTGGTACCAACAGGTGATTCGCGCGGCGGAGTTGGCTGAGCCATCGGACGTACGCGGTTGCATGGTGATTCGACCCTGGGGTTACGGGATTTGGGAAAACATGCAACGTCACCTCGACGCCATGTTTCGCGCCACCGGCCATCGCAACGCTTATTTTCCGCTTTTCATTCCACTGAGTTATTTCGCGAAGGAAGCGGAACACGTCGAAGGCTTCGCCAAAGAATGCGCCGTTGTCACCCACACCCGGCTGGAAGTGGACGCTGATGGGAAAATGAAGCCAGCCAGTCCGTTGACAGAACCGCTCGTGGTCAGGCCCACTTCGGAAACGATCATCGGCGCCAGCTACGCGAGATGGGTGCAATCCTACCGCGATCTGCCGATCCTCATTAATCAGTGGGCAAACGTCGTTCGTTGGGAAATGCGGCCGCGCCTGTTTTTGCGGACAACTGAATTTCTCTGGCAGGAAGGCCATACTGTTCACGAAACGGAAGCCGAGGCCCGCGAAGAAGCGAAATTGATCCTCGGTCTTTATGAACGGTTTGTCCGCGATCATTTGGCCGTGCCCGTTTTCACTGGTGAAAAATCCGAGAGCGAACGTTTTCCGGGAGCGGTGCAGACCCTCGCGATCGAGGCAATGGTGCAGGACCGAAGGGCAATTCAGGCAGGCACATCGCATTTTCTCGGCCAAAACTTTGCGCGTGCGAGTGGCATCCAATTTCAAAATCGAGAAGGCAAACAGGAATTTGGCTGGACCACCAGCTGGGGAATGACTACCCGGCTGATTGGGACGTTGATCATGATGCACGGTGATGACGACGGAGTTGTTCTCCCACCGCGCATCGCGCCGACTCAGATCGTCATTTTGCCGGTCACACCCAAGGAAGAGACGCGCGCAAAGGTTCTGGAGGCTTGCGACAAGCTTGCAGCGCGCTTGCGCGAGACTCGATACGCCGATTTCCCCATCGAAGTGGCGGTCGACGGGCGCGACCTCGGTGGCGGCGTCAAGAATTGGGAGTGGATCAAGAAGGGCGTGCCGTTGCGTGTGGAGATTGGCCCGCGCGATCTGGAAAAAAACGCCGTCGAAGTCAGCCGGCGCGATCAAGGGGTGAAGGCAAAGGAGTCAATGCCGATGGAAGAATTCGTCGCGCGTGCCCCGGAAATTCTCAGTTCAATCCAGGATTCTCTATATGCGCGTGCGAAAAAGTTTCGCGAAGCAAACACGCGTGTGATCGAATCAAGAAAAGAGTTTTACGATTTCTTTACGCCTAAAAACTCCGCCAAACCGGAAATACACGGCGGTTTTGCTCTCGCACACTGGAACGGGTCACGGGAAATCGAAGAACAAATCAAGAACGACCTCAAAGTCACCATTCGCGTTATCCCGCTGGATGATTCGCCCGAGCCCGGGAAATGTATTTTCACCGGTGAACCCAGTGCGCGGCGGATTGTCTGGGCGAAATCGTATTGAAAGTCCGGGGAGCGCATTTTGACTTGTGCGACTTATGGAAAGCATGTCAGTTGACGCGGCGATCATCGTTCGTTTATTTCGGCGCTGCTGATGGAACTGACGCTGTACAGCCGCAAGTGGTGTTCGTGGTGCATCGACGCGAAGGATTATCTCAGCGAGAAGGGGTATCGTTTCCAGGAAATTGATGTCGGCAAAGACCGCCAGGCATACGAAGACATGAAAAGACTTTCCGCTCAAACTTATGTGCCCACGTTCGTGGCGGGTGATAAGGTTTTGGCTAATTTCGATACCAATCAGCTCGAGAAATTTCTAACCGAGCACCGAATCAATCCACAGGAAACCAGTTCCTGATGCTTTTTGGCTTCTTTCTTACACTTGGCGTAGCCGTGCTCAGCGCGGGCTTGCGCAGTTTTCAAAACTCGTATACGCAAAAGGCCGGCGCCCTCGGGATTCTTGCAGCTACTTTTCTCGGCGTTTATTTTATCACCGACAGCTGGATATGGGGTTTTGTCGGCGCAATGAGTTGGCTCTTTCTTCCGTGGCTGGAAATTCTCACTCGGATTCGCGCCCTTCGCCTTCCCAAGGAAAAACGGCTTCGACCGAAAAGCCCGCCGTCTTCGGACACATTTCCAGCGCTGAGCGAAATCACTCGCGAGATCGAGGACGAAGGTTTTGTCCATGTAGGGGACGCGGGATGGGATTGGGAAGATTATCGGCAATTTTTCCGGCTATTTTATAGAGAGGAAGATCGAGCCCAGGCTGCTATCTGCCTGAACGAACAGCGTGATTTCTCGTTTTATTATCTGCGCATTTCATCGCGCGCCAAAGGGGGGACCGTTTGGACGACGTGGAATTATCCGCTCTCCTATGGTTTGAAGCTAACTCCCCTGTTCCGGATTAATCGACAGCGTCCTGACAGATCGTTCTGGCAGCTTTATCAAAGCCATCGCGAATTTCTCCGGCGAAACGGCGTGAATCCCGCCGCTATCGACCCGCTCGACGAGGAACAGATTCAAACGGAAATGGAGAACGATCTGCGCGACCAGATCGCGCACAACATTCATAAGGGCGTTCTCAAACAAACAGCAGCAGGCGACGTAAAATATTCATGGCGCGGGATGTTCTATCTTTGGTGCCAGTTTCTGGTCGACCTGGTGCGCTTGTAGTCATCCTGAACGAGCGCGGCGGAGTCGAAGGACCTCGTCGCGTAACTCAAAGGCCGTTTCCTTGATTCCCCCGACTTCGCCCGGAATGACGACAACGTAAGATGTTCATTTGAACTTGCCTTCGCGGCAGTTCGGACGATCATCATTAAACATGCTGACCGACCGGCAAAGGAGAGTCCTCGATTTCATCCAGCGCGAGCAACGCGAGAAAGGCCTCACGCCAAGCACGCGTGAAATCCAAAATCATTTCGGGTTCGCCAGCCAGACATCGGTAATGCAGTACATTGCCGCGCTGGAGCGAAAGGGTTTTCTCGATCGGCATGTGCGCAAAGCCCGAGCATTGATCACTCCAGCCATGAAGGTCAGGATTACCGATATTCCGATCTATGGGCAAATTCCTGCAGGTATGTCGGCGTTGACCGAGCAGACCATCGAAGGCCATGTATCGCTGGACGCCCGCTCAGCCAATGTGCAAAAAAATCGGGGCACGTTTGCTTTGCGCGTCCGCGGCGACTCAATGATCGGCGCGCACATTGTTGATGGGGACATTGTGATTTTGGAAGACGCCAAAGACGTGCATGACGGCGACATTGTTGCGGCATTGATCGACGGCGAAACGACATTGAAACGTTATGTCGTCGAGCGCGGCCGGCCATATCTCAAAGCGGAAAACCCGCGGTATCCGGATCTGGTTCCGGCTCGCGAACTCAAGATTCAAGGCGTGATGGTATCGCTAATTCGCAAACAAGAGCGCCGAAAACGGCGCTGATAGAGAAGTGGCGAAGCCTGGAAGCGGGCGCGAATATTGCTTTATTGCTTTATTGCTTTACGGTATGAGCGTAAAGTATGAAAACGACCGTTGACTTACCGGAGTCCTTGCTGAAACAGGCAAAACATAAAGCCCTGCAAAACAACACTAGTTTACGTGCCCTGATGATTTCGGGTTTGAAGAAAGAGCTCGCTTCACCGATGACGACGGCGAGCGATCCCATTGAACAGATCCGAAATGCTGGGAAACAGGTTTGGCGGGGCATCAAAGCGGATCGTTATGTCCACGGGTTGCGCAAGAACTGGAAATAATGCGCATTTTCTGGGACACGAATCTGTTCGTGTATTTATGGGAGGGATCAGGCCGCACCCGCCAGGTGGAAACGCTCATAAGCTGGCAACGCCAACATGAAGTCGAGCTGATCACATCCACTTTGACTATCGGCGAGCTATTGGTTCATCCGCTCCGCCAAGACCGTGAAGACCTCGCAGATCGCTACCTCGCAAGCTTTTCGCAATTGCACGTGATTCCGTTCGACGAGGCTGCGGCATATGCATTTGCACAACTCCGTGCTCAATACGCACGACTCGCTCCGCCGGATGCAATTCAGCTGGGATGCGCTTCGGTGGCTGCGGTGGACCTTTTTATCACAAACGACCGGCGCTTGGCCCGATATACTGTGCCTCGAGTAAACGCGATTCGTGCGCTGGCAGATGTAGAGGTCGCCAGGATATAGTCCAAAAATCCAAGTCCCGTAGCGAAGGGGGTGGATCATGGTAAATGTTCATTTGAACATTTAATTAGTCATGCCATTTTCTGCAATGGTTATGAGCGGGAAGATTATTGATCTGCGCAATCTTCTCGCGATTCGTTTCCCTCAGGCCCCCATGCTGGCGGGAACGAGTTTAGTCACCGGTTTAGCTTCCTTCGATCAACCTATTGGCGGTGGTTTGCCCAAAGGGGCGATCACCGAATTAATCAGCCCGCGAGGAAGCGCGGGCAGCGCATCGCTCATTCACGCTTTCATCCATGGTGCATATCGCGATAAGTATTTCGTGGCGCTGATCGATGGGCGCGATTCGTTCGATCCTTGTGCGCTGGCCAGTTCCATTCTGCGTCAGCTGCTTTGGGTGCGCTGCACTAAAGCCCTTGAAGCAGTTAAAGCAGCGGATCTGCTCTTAAGAGATGGCAACTTTCCCCTTGTGATTGTTGATCTGATTCTTAATTCGCCGGAAGAACTGCGGAAAATTCCGCAAACCACCTGGTATCGCTTGCAACGACTGGCCGAATCGGTGCCCACAGCATGTCTGGTTCTCACCCGGTACGAAATGGTCAGTAGCGCGCAACTGAAGCTTGTTCTCGAAAATTCCTGGAACCTGGAAACTTTGGAAAAGCAGGAGGCGATTTCTCAACTGCGGATCATTGTAAAACGATCGCACCTCAAATCAGCGGTCTCGCCTTCGGTTGCCGCGGCGACCAAGGGGGTGGCAAGCAATGGTCGGTGATGAATTAAATCGATGTTTGCGACGATTTATTTGCCGAATTTTTATTTGCAGGCCGCTATGCGGCATCAGCCCGAACTTTGCGCAAAACCGGTAGCCTTAATCGAAGAACAGGAAAAGAAACCTGTTATCATTCAGCTGAACGACGTCGCGGAAAAGGCGAGGATCTACAAAGGAATGACTCCAAGCCAGGCTCTGGCACGATCTTTACGGGTCGTGATCAAAGTGCGGGCCCGCACGCAGGAAAAATCGATCCAGGAAATCTTGCTTCATTACGCGTTTACGCTCAGCCCATTTGTGGAAGCCACCGCACCGGGCATTTGCACAGTTCAATTTACAACGTGGGATCGGCATCCTGCCGATAATCGATTGGCTGCAAGCCAATCCCACGACAACGTCTTGCGTGTTATCGAGCAATTAGCCGAATGTGAAATCTTGGCTCAAGCGGGGATTGCTGCTACGCCAGATACCAGTTTTCTTGCAGCGCACCTTGCGAAGCCGGTTTTGCAGATTGAGAATGCAAAAGAATTTCTTGCTCCTTTGGCGATAGAAGTTCTCGAAACAGCTTCCCCGGATTTTTGATAGAGCCATTGCGGCGCCACCTTCAGTCCGCGCCAAAGACCGCTCATCAGCGGTTCTTCTTCGGTTTCCGGATCGTTTCGGTTTGCTTTACCACGAATGATTTCACGCGCGCATATTCCTTCTGAACGCCATTGGCGAAATCGTGTGGCCCGTACTCGAACAGCACAACGAAACAAAAAGTTAGAACGACGAAGAGAACGAGCCAAAAAAGGCCGCGCAGGAGCGCCATGCAAACAGACTAACGCCTGCGGACACGGCGATCAATACCGCCCACGGGACGACAACCTCTTGAATGGCATGGCGAAACTGCCAAGCTATTTGGCCATGCGCGTGCCGCTGCTCGATCTTAGTGAACAATATCGTGCCCTGGGCGATTCAATTCGCGAGGCGATTAACGACGTTCTGGGGAGCGGCCGTTTCATCCTTGGCCCAAAAGTCGATGTGTTCGAGAGGGCGATGTGCACATATTGTAATACGCCACACGCGATTGGTGTTTCGTCTGGAACCGATGCTTTGCTGGCTATTTTGATGGCGCTTGGAATCGGACGCGGCGATGCCGTTATCACGACGCCTTACACATTTTTCGCTACCGCTGGATGCATTGCCCGCGTGGGGGCGCGACCACTTTTTGCCGACATAGATCGCAAGACATGCAACATCCGGCCATCCGCGATTCAGGAATGCATCGAGAAAAATTGTCAGCCTGACGCGGGTGGCGCATGGAAAACAAAGAGCGGAGAAAAACTCCGCGCAATGATTCCGGTTCATCTGTTTGGTTTGTGCTGCGAGATGGAAGCGCTCAGTAAGATTGCGGAGCGTTACCGTCTTGTTTTGATCGAAGATGCGGCGCAGGCGATTGGTGCAGAATTTCCATTTCCTGAGAGAACAGCTAAAGCTGGAACGATGGGCGAAGGTGGGCTGTTTAGCTTTTATCCTTCAAAGAATCTTGGAGCTGCTGGCGATGCCGGCATGGTCGTGTGTCGGGACGACAAGCTGGCGCAAAAGCTACGCACCTTCAGAGAACACGGTATGGAGCAGCGCTACTTCCACCATTTCATTGGAGGCAATTTCCGCCTGGACGAAATGCAGGCTGCAGTACTCGCGGTTAAGCTTCCACATCTGGAAACATGGGCGGCCGCGCGCCGCGCTGCTGCGGATTTCTACGGGGCCGAACTCGCGCGCGCGGGGTTGACTGAAAGGATCGCTGTGCCTGTCGAACCCTACCGCGACCGTGGCCTAACGAATCATCACGTTTATCATCAATATGTCATCCGCACACCCACGCGCGATGCTTTACGCGAGCACCTGGGCAAACGGCAAATCGGGACAGCAATTTACTATCCGCTCGGACTCCATGAGCAGAAATGCTTTGCATATCTCGGCTACAAAAAAGGTGATTATCCCGAGACCGAACGTGCCGCTCGCGAAACGCTCGCGCTACCCATTTATCCCGAGATTTCTCGCGAAGCGCAGCGGTACGTGGTCAGCGCGATTGCCGAATTCTTCAGCTGAAGCCTCGAGCGTTGGCCAAACTACTTGCGAGCCGCAGAGTGCGAGCTATATCAACGCGGAAAGCTTTCGTGGTACTAACGGGTAGGTACCGAAGTGGCCAAACGGGGCAGACTGTAAATCTGCTGGCTTTACGCCTTCGCTGGTTCGAATCCAGCCCTGCCCAAACTTTCGTCAAGACGTTGATTCGATGTAGTCGCCTTGCTGCGTCGAGAGGCCTTGGGCGGAATCATCCCAAAGCACGGCGAGACCCGCCACCACGGGCAAGTTTTGCCGGGGCTACAGAAGCAGCCGTGTGCGAATTCCTAGTAGCTCCTTCGCTGGCCGCCGCCGCCTTCGCGACGGCCACCGTATCCTCCACCACCGCCGTAGCCGCGTCCGCCGCCGCCACCGGGTGGTCGCGGTTCCCGCGGCCGAGCTTCATTCACCGTCAACGCCCTGCCTTCAACGGTTTGGCCATTGAGTTTTGAGATGGCGTTTTGAGCGTCCTCGTCGGAGCTCATGGTGACAAACGCAAAGCCACGCGATTTGCCGGTGAATTTGTCTTGCATGAGGGAAACTTCCTGCACGGTGCCGGCCTGTGCGAAAAGCTCCTGGAGTTCGTTTTCCGTCGTGTTGAAGGAAAGATTGCCTACGTATAGTTTAGTTCCCATTGAGTTTATTCTGGAAAAGGCTGCCAGGTCACTGTTCCCGCTTATCGGATTTCAAATCGCCACTGAATAAACTCAACTGACAATCCACCAACTTCCAGGCTTC
>Ga0193713_1000422_pt1 | contig 14317 bp, 14 predicted proteins | sample H3a2metaG_FD_143054 | JGI IMG/M metagenome (GOLD analysis project Ga0193713, IMG submission 143054) | Soil microbial communities from a riparian zone of the East river system, Colorado, United States - H3a2 | ecosystem: Environmental > Terrestrial > Soil > Riparian zone | place: USA: East River... | reverse complement strand
GACTTCCCTTCCCCCGCCGGCGTGGGACTGATGCCGGTGACGAGCACGAGGCGGCCCTTCGGCTTGCGCACCGCGAGGGCACGCAGCGAGATCTTCGCCTTGTACCTGCCGTACAGCTCGACCTCGTCGTCCGCCAGGCCCAGCTCGGCGGCGACGTCGGCGATCGGTCGCAGTTTGGCCGCTTGAGCGATCTCGATGTCGGTCATAGCAGAGCCTCGAGGCGCGACCCGAAGCATGCCCGCGCGTTGTCGGTGGTCCGCTGCGCGAGCGTGTCGAGCGACTCGCCGCAGAACGTCGCGGCACGCGCCGCGACCTCGCGCACGTACGCGGGCTCGTTGCGCTGGCCGCGATGGGGCACGGGGGCGAGGAAGGGGGAGTCGGTCTCTAGCAACAGGCGGTTGGGCGGGTAGGCGGTGAGCGGGACCACGGGCGTCCAGTTCTTGAAGGTGATCATGCCGCTGAACGAGAAGTAGGCTTCGATCGCCATCCCCGCCTCCCAGACGTCCGCACCCGAGGAAAAGCTGTGCAGCACCACGGCTCCCTTCGGCCCTGCCCACGCCCGCAACATCGCGGCCATGTCGGCGTCGGCCTCGCGCGCATGCACCACGACCGGCTTGCCGAGCTCGGCTGCGAGGCCGAGATGCGCTTCGAACGAACGCCGCTGCGCGTCGCGCGGCGAGTGGTCGTAGTGATAGTCGAGACCCGTCTCCCCGACCGCCACGACCTCCGGCGCCGCCAGCAGATCGCGCAGCCGGGCCGCGACCTCTGCCGACCAGCTCGACGCCTCGTGCGGGTGCACGCCCGCGGTCGCCGACAGCCCGCCCCGCGTCGCCCCGCGCACGAGCGCGACCGCCCGCTCGCTGCCCGCCAAGGACTCACCGATCACGACGACGTGCCCGACGCCGGCGGCCCGCGCCCGGTCCAAGACCGCGTCTCGATCCGCCTCGAACGCCCGGTCTCCGAGGTGGCAGTGGGCGTCGACCAACACGTTACCGGGCGGGAACCCGCGGCGGGATGGGCGCCGGCGCCTTGGGCGCGGCCGGGATCGCCGGGCCGGCGCTCGGGGCTCGTGCCCCGAGCGCGCGCGCGCCGCGGGCATCCTGCCCCGGCCACCGCTTCTCGATGAGCAAGAGGATCGGTGCGGCGATATAGATCGACGAGAACGTGCCGGTGAAAATACCGAACGACATCACCCACGCGAACGGCCGGATCACCTCGCCCGCGAGGAGCAGGAGCGCCAGGGTCGTCGCGATCGTCGTCCCGTGCGTCAGCACCGACCGCGGCAGGGTCTCGTTGATCGAGAGGTTCAGGATCTCGTACAGGTTCTGGCGCCGGTACTTGTGCAGATTCTCGCGGACGCGGTCGAAGATGATGATCGTGTCGTTCAGCGAGTAGCCGACGACGGTGAGCACCGCGCCCACGACAATCAGACTCACCTCGATATGCATCAGGCTGATGAACGCGATCGTGGCGAGCACGTCGTGCGCCGTGGCGAGCACCGCCGCGAGGCCGAAGCGCCATTCAAACCGCGCCGCCAGGTAGATAAGGGTGACGAAGAACGACAGGATGATCGCGAGGAAGGCCTTGCCCTGCAACTCTTTCCCGACCTTGGGCCGCACCACCTCGGTGCGCTCGACCTTGTACTGGCCGGCGCCGACGCTCGCGTCGAGCGCGCGTCCCACCGCGGCGGCGACCGCCGCCGTGTCTTCGTTCTGGGCCGCCGCGGCCGTGACCCGAGCCCGAATCACGTAGCTGGTGTCGGACCCGAAGGTCTGAATCTCGGCGCCGTGGAGGCCCACGTTATCGAGCGCCGCGCGGATGGGCCCCGTCCCGATCGCCGTCTTGGTCTCGACCTGCATCAGGGTGCCGCCGGTGAACTCGATGCTGTAGTTGAGGCCGCGGATCGCCAGATCGAAGGCGCCCACGAGCATGATCACCGCGGTGATCGAATACGCCCAGCGGCGCCACTTGATGAAGTCGTAGTTGGCGTTTGCGAAGAGTCGGATCATCAGACGCTCAGGGTGGTCATGGCCGGCCGCCGCTGCAGCCAGATGAGGAAGAGAGTCTTCACCACGAAGATCGCCGAGACCATCGAGGCGGCGATGCCGATGATCAGGGTGATGGCGAAGCCCTTCACGGGGCCCGTCCCGACGAGATACAGAATAAAGGCGGTGAGCGCGGTGCTCACGTTCGAGTCCACGATCGCGTTCATGGCGTGCTTGAAGCCATCGTCCACGGCGAGCCGCAGCGACTTGCCGTGCACCAGCTCCTCCCGAATGCGCTCGAAGATCAGCACGTTCGCGTCCACCGCGATGCCGATCGATAACACGAAGCCCGCGAGACCCGGCAAGGTCAGCGTGAAGCCGAACGCGGCGAGGCCGGCGAGCGTGAACAGGCAATAGAACGTCAGCGCGCCGACGGCGAGGACGCCCGAGAACCGGTAGTAGCCGATCATGATCAGGAGCACGAGCGCCACGCCGACGATCCCGGCGCGAACCCCGTCCTTGATCGAGTCGGCGCCGAGCGACGGTCCGATCGACCGCTCCTCGACGATGGTGAGCGGCGCGGGCAACGCGCCGGCGCGCAACACCAGGGCGAGGTCGCTCGCTTCCTGCAGGGTCTTCGAGCCGAGCTCGATTTGCCCGCGGCTCGAGATCTGGCTCTTAATGATCGGCGGCTGACCCTGCACGCGGCCGTCGAGAATGATGGCCATGTAATGCTGGATGTGCCGCGCGGTTTCTTCGCCGAACTTCCGGCCGCCGCGCCGCGACAGCACGAAGTCCACGACTGACTGGTTGGTGAGCTGGTCGCGCCGCGCGGTGGCCTTCTGCAGCTCTTCCCCCGTGATGATGGGACGCGACTCGACCGCGTAGAGCGGGCGATACGTCTTGGCGCTGCGCACCTCGACCTGCGCCCCCCACCGGAGATCGATGCCGCGGGGGATGGCCTGCCGCACGTCAGGCCGTTGTATCAGGCTGTCCACGACCTCCCATTGCTCCTCGGGCACGAGGAATTCGCCGGGGAGCTGGCCCTGAAACAGCAGCGACGAGAGCGCGCCGGGCGCGTTCGCGTCGGCCGCCGAGTCCCGGGCGACCTTGCTCGTGTCGCTGCCGAACAGCTGCGACACCGCCGACGGTGCCGCCCCGCGCGGTTTCACGCCGGCGCGACGCAGCACCCCGTCGATCTGCTGCAGCGAGCTCTGAAACTGATTCTGCATGTCGGTGATGCGGAACTCGAGGAAGGCGGTCCGCTCAATCACGCTCTTGGCGCGCGCTGGATCCGTCTCGCCCGGCAGCTCGACGATCAGGCGGCAACGCCCCTGGATCTGCACCACGGGGTCCGTGGTCCCGAACTCGTCGATGCGCGTCCGCACCACGCGCTCGGCACGCTGAATCGCGTCGGCGCAGTCCGGCACCGGGCCCTTGCTCTCGTCCACCTCGAGCGCCAAATGGATGCCGCCCTGCAGATCGAGGCCGCGCTTGATCGGCACCTGGCGCTCGGTGGTGTCCTTCATGCGGCCCGTCGCCTTGTCCATGACGCGTTTGGTGACGTTCCGCGGCACCAGCGCCGCGATGCTGGCCAGGACGAAAATGCCGATGGTGATCAGCCGCCCACGAATCGTGCCCATTGATCTCTCTACCGGTTGAGGCTCGCCCGCGCCGCCTGCCGGTCGCGCTCGAGCTGCGCCACCAGTGCGTCGCGGGATGGAAACGCCTGCACATCACGCAGGCGCTGCACCCACTCCACTCTCACCGTTTCGCCGTACAGATCGCCGGCGAAGTCGAACAGATGAACCTCGAGCGTTCGCCCCTGCTCCGCGAACGTGGGCCGCGCGCCCTGATTCATCATCCCGCCATACCGCGTTCCGCGCCACCACACCCACACGGCGTATACCCCGTCCGGGGGGAGCAGCTTGCGCGCATCCGGCGGCGCCAGGTTGATCGTCGGCACCCCGATCGTCCGCCCGCGCCCCGCCCCAGGGACCACCCGCCCCAGCAGGCCATACGGCCGCCCCAGCCAGCGCTCCGCGCCCGCCAAGTCGCCGTGGGCCACCGCCGTCCGGATCAGCGTGGACGAGATCGGTTGCCCGTCTTCGCGGACGGCGTCCACCACCGCAACGCCGAACCCTTCCGCCGTACCGAGCCGGCGCACCAGCGCTTCGTCGCCCGCGCGACCCCGCCCAAACGCGTGGTCGTAGCCGAGCACCAACTGCTCGAGCGCATACTCGACCCGGAGGCCCCGGATGAACTCCTCGGGGCTCTGTTGCGCGACGGCGGCGGTGAACGGCAGCACCACCACGCGATCGAGTCCGGTGCCGGCGAGCAGCTCCTGTTTCTCATCGGGCAGCGTGAGCAACTTCGGACACACCACCGGATTCAAGACTTCGAGTGGATGGGGATCGAACGTCACCAGCACGCTCGTGAGCCCACCCGCCTGCGCCCTCCCGACCACCGCCGCCAGCACCCGCTGATGCCCGCGGTGCAGTCCGTCGAACGTCCCCACCGTCACGACCGCGCCCATCATGCGTCGGTCACCACGACGCGGGGCTTGAGCGCGTCGCCTTCCACTTCGGCGACCGCCAAGAGCTCGACGCCTGAAAAAAGCGCTATCGGGTCTCGGGTATCGGCTACCGGGTCTCGCGCAATCGGGCGTCCGTGCACGACCGCGTCCCGTTCCACCGCCGACACCTCGCGCCGCGGAAGATGCGCGACGAGGATCGCCGCATCCAGCAGATCCGCCGCCGTCACCGCTTCGGGCGCGACCGCCTCCGCCAACCGCAGCGGCCCCACGGCCGTGCGCCGCAGCGCGATCAGATGCGCGCCGCATCCCAGCTCGGCGCCCAAATCCCGCGCCAAGCTGCGCAGGTATGTCCCTCCGCCCACGGTGGCGCGGAAGCGGACGTCCGGGGCCGTGTACTCCACCACGTCCAGCGCCGCGATTTCCACCCGCCGTGCCGCCGGCTCGACGACTTCCCCGCGACGCGCTCGTCGATACGAGCGCTCGCCCGCGATTTTAACCGCCGAATAGGCGGGGGGCCGCTGCTCGTACCCCCCCAGGAACTGGGCCAGGGCGGCGCTCAGCTGCTGCGCCGTGACCTGTACCGTCTCCGTCTTCAGCACCGCGCCCGTCGCGTCGTCGCTGTCGGTCGTGATGCCGAGGCGGATCACGCCTTCGTACGACTTGGTCCACCCTGTCGCGAACGCCGCAAGCCGCGTCGCCCGTCCCACGACCACGACCAGCAGCCCTTCGGCGAACGGATCGAGCGTGCCCAGATGCCCGACCCGTTGCTCTCCCAACGCGCGCCGCACGATGTCCACGACGTCATGGGACGTGGGACCCGCCGGCTTGGCCACCGGGATGAGACCGATCAGGCCTCCGCCGGTCAGTCGTCCGACTCCTTCAGCTCCTTCAGGACGCGGTCGATGCGTTGCGCGTGCTCGATGCCGCGATCCAGGTGGAAATGCAGCTCCGGGCTGGTGCGGAGGCGCAGCTCTTGGGACAACTGCGCGCGCATGTAGCGCGCCGCACTCCCCAGCCCTTCCAGACTCTTCACTTTTTCCTCGTCGGTTCCCATCACGCTGACGCGGATGTTGGCGTGCGTGAGGTCGGGTGAGACCTCGACCCCCGTGACGGTGACGAACCCGATGCGCGGATCGCGCACGTCCCCGGTGAGGAACGCGCCCACGACCTGTCGGATCAGCTCTCCCACGCGCTCGGGGCGATGGCTCGGACGCTTCATGTCAGAGATAGCTCGTGCTCGTATCCACGATGCGAGCGCCGTCCGCGCCCGCGACCAGGCGGTCCGCCTCACGCAGCACGCTCTCGGCGTGGCGGCGATCGGTGCTCACCACCGACGCGGTGAGCTCGGCCCGCTGCCACAACTCCTGGTGCGCCGTTTCGGCGACCGACACGTTGAACCGTTGATGTAACCGGTCCTTGAGGCTCTTCAAGACCGACCGCTTGTCCTTGAGCGACTGGCACGCCGCGAGGTGCAGCTCCCAGACGATCAGGCCGACGATCAAGCTTTGAGGAACCGGGCGACCTCCTCGATGCGATACGCCTCGATCAGGTCACCGACCTTGATGTCGTTGAAGTTCTCGACGCCGATGCCGCACTCGAAGCCCTCGCGGACCTCGCGGACGTCCTCCTTGAATCGTTTCAATGACGACAACGTCCCGTCGTACACTTCGACGCCGTCGCGGATGACCCGGACGCGGCCGGCGCGGGGAATCACGCCGCTGCGGATGAAGCTCCCCGCGATGGTGCCGATCTTGGCAATCTTGAACAACTGGCGGACCTCGGCCTCCCCCAACACGACTTCCTTCTTCTCGGGAGCGAGCAGGCCTTCCATCGCCGCCTTCACCTCTTCCACCGCCTCGTAAATGATGCGGTAGGTCCGGATCTCCACCCGCTCGCGGTCGGCTGCGGCGCGGGCGTTGGAGTCGGGGCGGACGTGGAAGCCCACGATGATCGCGCCCGAGGCCTTGGCGAGCAGCACGTCAGATTCGGTGATCGCGCCGACGCCGCGGTGCACCACCTCGACCTTGACCTCGGCGGTCGACAGCTGGGCGAGCGCGTCGGCCAACGCTTCGGCCGGGCCGCCCTGGTCGGCCTTGATGATGATGCGCAGGCTCGCGGCGCCGCCCGAGGCGCGATCCGCCATGAAGTCCTCGAGCGTCTTGACGCGGCCCGTGCGGCGGTGCTGCGCCTCGCGCTCGAGGCGCTGGCGTTTCTGGGCGATGTCCCGCGCTTCGGCCGCGTCGGCCATCGCGAGGAACGTGTCGCCCGCTTCAGGCACGCCCTCGAACCCGAGGATCTGCACGGGGGTCGACGGGCCGGCCGCCGTGACCGCGCCGCCGCGCTCGTCGTACATCGCGCGGACGCGCCCCGAGTACTGGCCGCAGATGAAGTCGTCGCCCACGTGCAGCGTGCCGTTCTGCACCAGGATGGTCGCGAGCGCGCCCTTCCCGGGGTCGAGGGACGCCTCGAGCACCGTCCCCGAGGCGCGGCGATCGGGGTTCGCTTTGCGATCGAGCAGCTCCGCCTGCAGCAGGATCTGATCGAGCAAGGCATCGACGCCGTCGCCCTTCTTGGCAGAGATGGCGGTGCCGAGCGTGGTGCCGCCGAACTCTTCCATCACGACGCCGTGCGCCAGCAGGTCTTGTTTGACCTTCTGCACGTTGGCCGTGGGCAAGTCGATCTTGTTGATGGCGACGACGAGCGGCACGCCCGCGTTCTTGGCGTGCGAGATGGCTTCGATCGTCTGCGGCATGATCGCGTCGTCCGCGGCCACGACGAGCACGACGATGTCGGTCACCTGCGCCCCGCGGGCGCGCATGGCGGTAAAGGCTTCGTGGCCCGGCGTGTCGAGGAAGGTGATGTGGCGGCCGTCCTTCAGGGTGACCTGATAGGCGCCGATGTGCTGCGTGATGCCGCCCGCTTCGCCGGCGACGACGTTCGTCTTGCGGACGTAGTCGAGCAGCGACGTCTTGCCGTGATCGACGTGGCCCATGATGGTGACCACCGGCGGCCGCGGCTTCAGGGTTTCGGCCGCGTCGGTCGTCTGCACCGTCTCCGCGGTGGAGTAGCCTTCCTCCTTGGCCGCCTGGAAGCCGAACGACGACGCGATCAGCTCGATCATGTCGAAGTCGAGCCGCTGGTTGATCGTCACCATCTGCCCCATTTCTTTGAAGGCGAGGGTGACGATCTGCGTCGGCGGCACCTTGAGGATGTTGGCGAGCTCGCTGACGGTGATGAACTCCGTCACGCGCACGAGCGTCTTCTCGCGCTCCTTCTCCTCACGGCGCTTTTCCTCCTGGACCTCGCGGAAGCTCGGCCCTTCCTCGCGCCGGTGCACGCCCTTGCGGCCAACCGGACCCTTGATGGAGGCCAAGGTGCGCGAGATGTTCTGCGCCACCGCTTCCTGGTCCACCATCGACTTCTTGCCCTTCTTGCGCTTCTTGCCACCCTTGTCGCGGCGACGCTCGTCGAGCGGCATCGCGCCGGGGGCGGCGGAGGCGACTGGGCGCGGCGGCACGGGCCCCGACGGGGTGGCGCTGGCCACCGGGCGGGGACGGACCGGCGTGGGAATGAACGGCCGCGCGGGGAGCGGAGGCGCCGACGGAGCCGACGTAAAGGGTGACGGCGCGGACGGCGGCGTCTCGACGGCGACGTCGGACAGCTCGCCCGGGGCCAGATCCTTGAATAGCGCGGCGGCGCGCTCTTCCAGCGAGGCGGCGGGGCGCTCTTCTTCCTGTTGGCGGGCGACGGCCTCGAGGGCCAGGCGGGCCTGCTCGGCTTCGGCGGCGGCCACGGCGGCGACTTCGGCGGCGACGGCATCGGCGGCCGCGACTTCGGCGGCGGTGCGCCGGCGGCGCATTGGACGCGCCTCGACCGCCACGGGGACCGGCTCCGGTTCGGCGGCCTTCGCCGCGCGGCGGCGTTTCGGCGGCGCCGCGGGTTCCTTCTGCTTCCGCTTTTCGCGCTCCCACCGCGCGCGCATCAGCGCCACCTGCTCGTCCTTGAGGGGCGTGAGGTGACTGCGCACGAAGATATCCAGCTCCTTGAGCATGCTCATGAGCTGTTCGCTGGAGATGCCGAACTCGGCTGCTAAATCATGAATCCGCGTATTCGCCACTCACTCCTCCGATAAGAACAGCCATCAGCCATCAGCCATCAGACCACGAGCCAGGGCCCGATCCTCCACCCCGACCGCTTGTACCGGCGGCCGGCCCAGCCCTGCCCCCAACGTGGCCGCGTCGGGGCCCTTCACAAGCGGGATACCCTTCGCCTCCGCCAACCGTATGACCTTGTCGTGGGTACGCCCGCCTGCATCAGCCGCGAGCACTACGCACGCCAGTTTCCCTCGCTGCAGTCCCGCCCGTACACCCGCCACGCCGATGACCACCCGTCCGGCCCGGAGTCCCAGACCGAGCAGCCGGGTCACGCGATCGTTCACGCGGCCGGCGGGGGGGGCGGTGCCGGCTCCGCGGGTTCTTCGTCCTCGCCGCTGTCCTCGGTCATCTCATTGAGGAAGGCCATGAGCTTGTCGGCAATATCGGCCGTCATGCCGGGCAGCTGGTCGACTTCCTCGCGTTCCAAGTCGAGGATGTCTTGCAGCGTCTTCTTGCCCGCCTGCTCGAGCACCGCCACCAGCTCCGGCGGCAGACCTTTCATCTCCGTCAGCGCCACGTCGGTGACGCCCTTGCCGGCGGCCGGCAGCGGCGCGAACAGCGGGCCTTCCCCACCGCGTTCGAGCCACTCGCGACTCGAGTAGAGATCGATCTTCCAGCCGGTGAGCTCGGACGCGAGGCGCACGTTCTGGCCGTTCCGGCCGATGGCGAGGGACAGCTGGTCCTCGTCCACGATCGCCTGAATGGTCTTGGTGTCGGGATCGGAGAAGACCCGTGCCACCCGCGCCGGCGCGAGCGACAGCTTGGCGAAGCGCTCGGGGTCGGACGACCACGGCACGATGTCGATGCGCTCCCCGTTCAACTCGTTCACCACCGCCTGGACGCGCGAGCCCTTGAGCCCGACGCACGCGCCCACCGGATCGATTCCGTCGTCGCGGGACGAGACGGCGATCTTGGTCCGGCTTCCCGCCTCGCGGGCGGTGGCGCGGATGTCGACGATCTGCTGCTGAATCTCCGGGACCTCGAGCTTGAAGAGCGCCTTCACGAACAGCGGGTCGGCGCGCGACAGGATGAGACGGGGCCCCTTGGGCGTTTCTTCAATACGCTTCAGCACGGCGCGGATCGTATCGCCCTGATGGAAGTGCTCGCGGTGGTTCTGGTCGCGGTAGGGGATGATCGCTTCCGCTTCACGGAACTTGTTGAGCATCACCACGATCTTGCCGCGCTCGATCTGCTGCACTTCGCCGGAGAGCAGGTCGCCGACCTTGTCGGCGAATTCCTCGCGGATGCGGCTCCGCTCGCCCTCGCGGACGCGCTGAATGATGCGCTGCTTCGCGGCCTGCACGGCGGTCCGGCCGAACTGATCGAACGGGACCTCTTCCTCCAACACATCGCCGGGCTGGAACTCGGGATCCTCGAAGCGCGCCTCTTCGAGCGCGACCTGGGTGCCCGGATCCTCGACGGTCTCGACGACGGTCTTGAGGACGACGATGCGGATCGTCCCCTTCATTTCGTCGATGCCGATCTCGGACCGGACGTTGGGTCCATAGCGCTTCACGAGGGCGGCGTGGAGGCCGTCCTTGAGCAGATCGATCAGCTCGCTGCGCTCGAGCTGCTTGGTGCTGGTCAGTTCCTTGATTGCCGAGACGACGTCGGTTGCGTTCGCCATTCAGTCCTCAGTCTTCGATCATCGGTAGCAGCCGGGCATCCTTGACCTCAGCGAGCCGGTATTCGAGCGCCGGCTGGCCCTCCGGCTCGAGCACCACGGTCTCCGCGGTCGGAACCGCGACGATCCGGGCCCGCACCCGCCCCATCCCCGCCAGTCTCACATTGACGTCGCGGCCCACGAACCGGAGCCAATGCCGGTGCCAGCGCACCGGCCGCTCGATCCCCGGGCTCGAGACTTCGAGCACGTAGCGGTTTCCCAGTGGACCACTCGCACCCTCGTCCAACCACGCCTCGAGGGCCCGGCTGGCGGCGGCGCAGTCGTCCACCGTCACCCCTCGATAGGCCGGAGGAGGCGTGTCGATGCGGACTTGGACCAGCGGCCGGTTCGGCGTGCCGCCGATGCGAAGGTCGGCCAGATCGAACCCCAGCGCTTCAAGCCGGGTGCGGAAGGCCTCTAACAACGTGTCAGAAAGCATAGAAAAAAAAGCGCGGGCCGAACTTCGCCCGCTGCAGACCGGAATGTATCCGAAGCTAGGGTGGTGTCAACCTTTAGGCCTGCCGAGATAGGCCACCATCCGTCCGTCCCGGCCGCCCGACGCCCGATGCGAGAAGAAGCGGTCGCGATCGTGCGCGCTGCACCAGGGCGAGACCGTCACTTCCTCGATGCCCAGCTCCCGCGCCTGCCGCGCCAGAATCGCGCGGAGGTCGAGCGGCACGGGGGTGGCGCTCGCCGGCAGTCCGAAGCACGTGGCGACTTCAGAACCTACTTCATAACACGCACCGCAAATGCCTACTCCGCAATGCATTACAATATCGCTCCCTTTGGCAAACCCGCGGCCCTTCAGGATCTCCACGCCGCGCGCCAGCATCCCGTGGGCCGCTCCCCGCCACCCCGCGTGTAGGAGCGCGACGGCTCCCTTCTTGGGCACGGCCAAGTAGACGGGAATGCAGTCGGCGACGGTGACCGTGAGCAGCACCCCGCGGTCGGCGGTAGCGTGACCGTCGAAGCCGTCGAGCACCAGCCACCCTTCGGGCTGAGTCTCATGCCATTGGACCGCGTTGCCGTGGACTTGATGGCTCAGGACGAGCGTCGGAAACTTCGGCGCGAACGCGGCCCGAAACGCGCGCCAGCGAGTGAAGACGTGCCCCACCGGCTCGTCGCTCCACAGGCCGAGACTAAAGGGGGCGGCACCGACGCCGCGGGTCGTAATGCCCGCCACCAGACCGTGACGGGCGGCCCAATCAGCGAGCTCGAGGCGCGGGACCGCCGCGTCGCCGATAGGCGCTTCGGCGAGTAGGGGCGCAGCATGCTGCGCCCCTACAGCGCTACCGTTCACCATCCCGCCTTTCAATTTGTGCTCCCAAGGCCCGTAGTCGCTCGTCGATGCGCTCGTAGCCGCGCTCGATCTGTCCGATGTTATGGATCACGGAGTCGCCCTGCGCGGCGAGGGCGGCGAGCAGCATCGCCATCCCGGCGCGGATGTCGGGGCTTTCGACCACCTGCCCGCGCAACGGCGACGGCCCCGCAATCACCGCGCGGTGCGGGTCGCACAACACGATGCGCGCGCCCATGCCGATCAACTTGTCCACAAAGAAGAGCCGCGACTCGAACAGCTTCTCGAACACGAGCAGCAGCCCCTCGCATTGCGACGCGACGACGATCGCAATCGACATGAGGTCCGCGGGGAATGCCGGCCAGGGACCGTCCTCGAGCTTCGGCACGTGACCGCCCAAGTCGGGCCGGATGCGGCGCTCCTGATCGGCATCGACGACGAGCTGCGTGCCGTCGAGGCGCGGTCGCACGCCGAGCCGCTCGAAGGCGAGCAACGTGGAGCGCAAGTCGTCGCCACGCACGCCGTCGATCGTGACGGCGCCGTTCGTGACCGCCGCGAGCCCGATGAACGAGCCGATCTCGATGTGATCGGGGCCAATCGTGTGCGGCGCGGCCCGCAGGGCCGCGCCACCTTCGATCGTCAGGGTGTTCGAGCCGATCCCGTCGATCTGCGCGCCCATCGCCGTGAGGAACCGCGCCAGGTCCTGGACGTGGGGCTCCGACGCGGCGTTGCGGAGCACCGTCGTCCCGCGCGCGCTGACCGCGGCCATCAAGGCATTCTCGGTCCCGGTGACGCTCGGCTCATCGAGGAAGATGTCGGCGCCAGTCAGTTTTCCTTCGAGCTTGTAGGTGTCGCCCACCGTGATCTCGGCGCCGAGCCGCTCGAGCGCAAGGAAATGCGTGTCGACGCGCCGCCGCCCGATGACATCACCACCCGGTGGGGGCAGGCTGACGCGTCCGAAACGCGCCAGCATCGGCCCCGCCAGCAGGATCGACGCGCGGATCTTGGAGGAGAGCTTGGGATCGAGCGCGCGGGGTTCCGCCTTGCTCGCATCTACGGTGACCGTGTTGGGCCCCTCCCACTGCACCGCGGCGCCGAGGTGCTCGAGCAGGGCAAGCAGCGTCTCGACGTCGCGGATATGGGGGACGTTGTCGATGCGGCACGGGCCGTCGGCGAGCAGCGTCGCCGCGAGGATCGGAAGGGCCGCGTTCTTGTTGCCGGCGGGGCGGATCGTGCCTTTGAGCGCGCGGCCGCCCGTGACGAAGAACGACGGTGGCATAGGTCTGGGCAAGCTACGGCGACGCTTGCGCCGGCGTCAAGCGTTCGCGAACGTTCGCCCTCGTGAATCCCGTACTCGCGCTGGCGCTCGTCCTGGCGGCCGGCCTCGCCGTGACGCGCCTACCGCTCCCCCACCTGCGTCACAGTCTGTCGCTCGACTTGGGTGTAGCCGCCGGGGCGCCGTTCGTCGTCGCCGGCTTGCTGCTCGGCCCGGGGCTGGACGTCCTCGACCGTGTAACCCTGCGCGCGCTCGCGCCCGTCACGGCCCTGGGGATCGGCTGGATCGGGGCGGCGTTCGGGGCACAGCTCGAGTGGCGATTCTTGCGCCACATCCCACGCCGCGTGTGGGCGCTCGCGGTGCTCCAGGCCACGGTCGTCCTCGTGCTCACTGGCCTCGGTGGACGCCTGTTGATGAAGGCCGCACCAGCTCTGGCGCAGGCTTGGCGCCCCACCGTCCCCGCGCTGCTCACCATCGCGGCGGCCGCCATGACCTCGGGGCCCGGCGCTGTGGCTCTCGTGGCGAAGGCCGTGCGCGTACCCACGCCGTTGGCGCGGTCGCTCGGCATCGCCGCCCTGCTCGATACCACCTTCGGTGCCCTCGTCTTCGCGTTCGCCCTCGGTCTCTCCCAGCCACATCGCAGTTTCGCGGGCGTCGCCCTCGGCTGGGCCCACTGGATCGCGGTCGCCGTCGTCGCGAGCGGTGGCGTCGGCGTGTTGTTCCTTTGGGTATCCCGCTTGCGGGGCGAGACCGACGGGAAAGCCCTGGGAATCGATCTGCTGGCCGTGGTCCTGCTCGGCTCGGGACTCGGCTACGCCGTCGACCTCTCGCCGTTCGTCGTGTGCGCGCCGGCGACGGCGCTGATCGTCAACCTCTCTCCCCTCAGGCGGCGCGTGCAGGCGCTGCTCGTCGCGTGGGAAGCGCCCGTGTACGCGGTCTTCGTCCTCTTGGTGGGGGCATTGCTCGACCTGCCGACGTGGTGGCTGGTACCGGCGGCGCTGCTCATCGGATTGATCGGCGTGGTGGCACGGTGGGCCGTGATGCGCGACGCGCAGGGCTGGCGCGAGGTGGCGGCGCTGCCTCCGCACCTGGGCCTGGCCGCGGTCGCGCAGGGAGGCGTGCCGCTGGCCCTGGCGGCGAGCTTCAGCTTGATCTATGCAGGCTCGGGCGCGAGGGGGGGCGGGGCTGTCCTGACCACGGTGCTGCTCGGCGTGGCGTTATCGCAGGTGATCGCCGCCCCATTGATGGCTCTGGCGCTGCGTCCGGCGCCCCCCGAGGTTTCGTAATGTTTCCGACTTGGGTGGGCGTCGTCTCGGCGCTCAGTCTCGCGATCATCGCCCTCGCGGCCACGGTCCTGGCGGTGTCATCGGTCATTTCCGTCCTCCGGATGCATGGCTAGGACCGTG
>Ga0193713_1000421_pt1 | contig 14336 bp, 9 predicted proteins | sample H3a2metaG_FD_143054 | JGI IMG/M metagenome (GOLD analysis project Ga0193713, IMG submission 143054) | Soil microbial communities from a riparian zone of the East river system, Colorado, United States - H3a2 | ecosystem: Environmental > Terrestrial > Soil > Riparian zone | place: USA: East River... | reverse complement strand
AGCGTTCCTTCGGATCGGAGGCGAGGTTGAAGGCCCGAAATGACCAGTCTTCATCACACCGTCCACGCGGTCGAGGCCGTCCAGGTGAATCTTGTAGTTCCGCCATTTGACGGCCATGAGCTTCTGACCGAGGAACAGCAGCACGTGTTCGCGGTTTGATTTCTCCTGCTGCCCCGTGAAGAAGCCGGACTGGTCCACCCCATCCATCGGACGGTCGGTCGGAACTTTGCCGCCAGCAATGCGGGCGAGTGTCGGGAAGAAGTCGACGATCGCAACGATCTGGTTGCTAACCCGCCCGCTCGGAATCTTGCCCGGCCATCGGATGATGCAGGGCGTGCGGATGTTCCCTTCCAGCACGGTGCCGATCTCCCCGCGCCACGGACCGGCATCGCCGATCGTCCATTGGGGTGTGACTGTCGGGAGCGGTGACGGCCCGTTGTCGCTTGCCCACACGACCATGGTGTTATCGAGGCCGGCGGCCGTTAGCGCGTCGAGAATGCGCCCGACATTGTGGTCGTGCTCAAGCAGGCTGTCGCCGAACTCGCCGCCGGGGGACTTGCCCTTGAAATCCGGATGGGCGAGCGCCGGATGATGCGAGAAGGCGAACGGCACGTAAAGAAAAAACGGCCTATCGCCGCAGCGGCTTTTTGAGATGTAGTCTACGGCGCGATCGGTCACCATCCGGTCGATCTGCCTGCGGGTATCCTCGTCATGCACCCGAACGTTGCGTGGTGTTTCGCCCTTCCTGGCCTCATGGATGTAGCGCACATCCCTCAGGGGCATGCCAGGCTTGCCCGCCCAGTAGATGATGTCAGTCGTCTCGAAGCCGAACCATTCGTCAAAACCTTGATCGGTCGGCAGGCGCCCTTGCCCTGCTCCGAGATGCCACTTACCGAACATCGCCGTGCGATAGCCGGCGTCGCCGAGCATTTCCGCAACCGTGATCTCCCACGGGTGCAGCCCGCCGGGCGCGCCGGCCGCAATCGCCTTGCCGATGCCGGAGCGGATCGGCAGACGTCCGGTCATGAGCGCGGCGCGACTGGGCGTGCACTGGTTTTCGACGTTGAAGTTCGTGAGTCGGAAGCCCTCGGCGGCGAGCTTGTCAAGGCGCGGCGTGGGCATGTCCAGAATGCCGCCATTGTAGGACGACGGCACGCCGTAGCCGACGTTGTCGGCGAGCATGAACAGGATGTTCGGCTTCGTGTCCTGAGCTCGCGCAACGCTGGTTGTGGCGACCGTAGAGAACATGCCGAGCGCGGCAGGCGCAGCACCCGCGAGCAGTGAGAGGGTTTCTCTACGATTTGGTTTCACGGTTTCCTCACGCTGGCCGTCGGTCAGTTCGCTCGCACGACCGCCGGCGGGATCCAGGAACCGAACAGGAATTCGGATTTCGGCGAGTAGAGTCGCATCAGCAGCGTGAATGGCTTTTTATCGACCGGTAGCCAGTTCGCCTCCTTCTCGCCGCCAGGCGTGTTTGCCTGAATGTAAAGGTCGAGCGAGCCATCGGCGTTGGTGACGAGTTTGTCTCGATCGCCGAGTGCTAGACGGTTTAGCGCGTTCGGGATAAAGTAGCCTTCGGTGTCATAGGCGGTCACAGACCAGAACGCGTCGACCGGCGGGAATTTTCCCTTATCGAAATGGAGCAGGTATGTGCTGTTGCCATCAAGCGGTCGGCCTTCGCTATCCGTCGAAAGCGAGGGATAAACGGCGTCTTGCGGCAGGTTCTCGCCAAGGCAGCACAAGGCGATGGCGGCGCGGTAGAGGTAATCCACTCCGTATACGCCGCTGCGCGTGGTGTAGACCCAGCCTTTCCCGCCTTCACCTCCCGCCTCCTTGGCGGCTTTGGCGACCGACGCCTTGCCATCCGTGGTGGCACGCTCGAAGGCCTGTTTGATTTGAGGCGGCGCGCCGTTGAGATCAAAATTTTGACCCGCCTTGAAGCCGATGCGCTCCAGCCGGTGGATCATCGGGTAGTCGAATGGTCCCGGCGGGTTGTCCTTCAAAAGTTCAGCAAAGCGGGCGAAATATGTCGCCGCATCCATCTTCTCGACCTGCGCCGGCGGCGGCGTCTTCATGTCGATGGCCGGATCGACTTTGACTTTCGGTGGCGTGTAGCTGCCTTTGCCCCACGCCGACAGCGGCGTCAGCTTGTAGCCCGCCTGGATGCGGTGGACGGCATCGTAGTCGGAAACACCGTTGGTTTGCGTGCGCCCACCAATGCCGACCAGGCGGGTCGGACTGCGGATGATTTCGACGCCGGAGGGCGCCTCGCCCCGCCAGCCTGGGCCGACCAGAAGAAACTCGCTCGCGGTACTGCGTCCGGTCGTGCGGGTGCCCGGCACAGCGAACACATCGGTCCATGAACTAAGCAGGGGCAGCATGAAGTAACGCTCTGTCGCCGGCACCGACAGCACAAGCGGCTCGGGACCGAGATCGAGATTGGCGCTTGAATACAGCGTATCGACGTTTGGCCGCACCACCGCCTTGAAGTCAGCCGGCGGGAAGGCGCGAGCGTGACTGAACTGGTTGTACGGCGCCTGGGTCACGATGCCGGTCGGCTCGGCATAATTGGTGCCCTGCCGCATGAACGCATCCATCAGCAGGAGCGGATAGGCGTAAACGTACGCTTCCTTGGCAATTTCGTAGGCTTCCTGTTCGGAAATGCCTGGAGCCTGGGCTGACGCTGTTGGTATCGACGGCAGCGTGGCTGTCGCGAAGGCGAGCGCTACAACCGTGAGCGAGCGCGCCATGAACTTAGTTTCCATGTTGGGTCTCCCGTAGGGTCAGCCGGGTCGGCGACCGCCGATCTAATGAGCGCCCGTTCTTCGATGTTGGAGGTTCGTATTCATCATGGGCTACCTATTTTTTCTCCACGGCAACCGTCACACTCTGGATTCGGCCGCCGAACGGGAATGGCGATTTATAGTCGGGGCTCACGGCCGAGATATTGTCCGTTCCGATGTCGAGTCCTTCTCCACTGTAGCCGACCGGAACGGTCCTTTCGACCCGAACCATTCCTGTCTGCATTCCATTGACGAATAGTTTGGCAAGGGCGGGTTTTCCATATCCCGTCTCTTCGGGCGTGAACTCCACGCGCACGGTGCTCTTGCCGTTCGGAAGCGGCAGGGAGGATTGTGCGCGATAACCCGCAATGGTGAAGAAGTTGTAGTAAAAAGTGGGAAGCCCGTCCTTCACATACAGCGACCAACCCGAAGTCTTTCCGCCTTCGGCGGCGATCACGCCGTCAGCCGAACCGCTGCCGGATTCGACTTCCGCGGTGATCGAGAACGGCGTGTTGTGGGTGTTGAGCGCCGCGCTCTCCTGGATGTAACTGACCCCGGGGCCGTACGTGAAGCTCGTGAGTCCGGCCAGCGCATTTGGGCGATTGCTCAGATCGAACCGGCCTGCCATTCGATCGTCCAGTGGCAAGACGTTGTATTTGTGCGCTTCCACGTCAAAGGCGGCTTGAAGCTCCTTGAGCTTCGCCGGATTCTTCGCGGCAAGATCGTCAGATTGAGTGAAGTCCTTCGACAAGTCGTACAGTTCCCAGACATCGCTGTCGAACCCGGTCATCTGGCCTGCCGTCATCCATGGAATGCCGTGACGAGTCGCTGCGATCCAACCGTCCTTGTAGATTGCCCGGTTACCCATCATTTCGAAATACTGAGTGGTACGAACTTCAGGCGCGGTAGCGGACCCAAAGGTTGACACGAAGCTCACGCCTTCTATCGGCTTCTGAACCACTCCATTGACCGATTGTGGCTGCGCGATGCCCGCGGATTCGAGAATCATCGGAGCGACGTCGATGAGGTGGAGGAAGTGCGAGCGCAGTCCGCCCTTGTCCGTAACGCGCTCCGGCCAACTAACTACCATCGGATTGCGTGTGCCGCCGAAATGCGAAGCGACCTGCTTGGTCCACTGGAACGGCGTATCCACCGCCCACGCCCATCCCACCGGGGTGTTTGGCTCCGTCTCAGGACCACCGATCTGGTCGTATTTCGCAAGCAGGCCGGGAAGCCCGAGCTGAACGCCGTTGAGGCTTGCGATTCCGTTGACGGTCCCCTCCAGTCCGCCTTCCGCCGATGCGCCATTGTCGCCGACGATGTAGATAATGATGGTGTTGTCTAGCTCACCGCTCGCGGCAACGGCGTCGATCACACGTCCAATCTGCGCGTCGGTGTATTCGAGGTAGCCCGTGAAGTTCTCCATCAGGCGGGCGTAGACTTTCTTTGCATCCGCCGATTGATCGTCCCAGGCCGGAATCTCTTTCGGACGAGGCGTGAGCTTCGCATCTGCGGGAACAACACCGAGCTTTTTCTGCCGCGCGAATGTGTCCTCGCGGTACTTGTCCCAGCCCCCGTCGAACTGCCCTTTGTATTTCTCGCGATACGACTGCGGCGCCTGGTGCGGTTCGTGTACGCCCGGGACCGCAAGATAGACGAACCAAGGCTTGGTCGGGCTGGCGGCATTGACGTTGTTGATCCAGCCGATCGTTTGATCGGCGAGGTCTTCGCTGAGCTGATAACCTTGCTCGGGCGTCCGCATCGCCGATACCGGTGAAGTGTTGCGGTACAGGACCGGGTAGTACTGGTCCGTCTCGCCGGCCATGAATCCATAGAAAACTTCGCAGCCCCACGTGCTGCCCGTCGGCCACCGGTCAAACGGGCCCGCAGGACTAACCTCCGTCGCAGGCGTGTTGTGCCACTTTCCGAAACATCCCGTCGCGTAGCCGTTCATGCGGAGGATTTGTGGCAGTGCGGCTGCCGCGTCCGGCACGATGCCGGTATAGCCGGGATAACCGGTACCCATCTCCATGATCACGCCGGTACCGACTGAATGATGATTGCGGCCGGTCAGCAGCGCCGCCCGTGAGGGCGAGCACAGCGCTGTTGTGTGAAAGCGGTTGTAGCGCAGACCATTCGCCGCGAGCTTGTCGAGTGCGGGCGTGGCCGCTGCGCCCCCAAAAGTAGCCGCGTGGCCGAATCCGGTGTCGTCGGTCAGAACAAGCAGCACGTTGGGCGCATCCTTGGGAGCACCAAGCGGCCGCGGGAAATCCGGTGTTGATTCCTTCCATGTCGGGCCGATTTTTCCTGCGAAGGGTGCCGCGGTCTTGGGCAATACCCCGTTCGCAGTTCCGGATGGCGCTTGAGCAAGCGACATGCTCGGCATCGAAAGAACCAGCGCAGTTGCCGTGAGGTAACGGATTCTATTCATTGGATCCTCCAGTAAACTTTCGCGCCGGGACAACGCATCACCTCAACTCCACCGTCACGCGTCCGAGCTTGCCGGTGAACTTGAACGGCGGCTTGTAGCTGAAGTCGATCGGCGAGCCAGTATCCTCCCCGATGTCCTGTCCCTCGTAGAGCGAGTATTTGAACGGCGTCGTCTTTTCGACGCGCCCTTCACCTATCTTCTTGCCGTTGGCGGAAAGCGTGATGGTGCCACCCTTCGCCATGCCTCCACCGTCGGATTTGAAATCCATCGCGAGCGTGACCTTGCCGGTTGGTACCGGCTCGGTGGACACGACGCGATAGCGTTCCAGCGCGACGTGGCTGTGCAGGCCAACGAGCTTGCCCTGCTGGATGTAGAAGCCCCAGCCGCCCGTGAACCCTCCCTGGGTGAAGATCATGCCTTCGGCGCCGCTCGTCGGAATTTCTGCCTCGGCGGTCACCGTGAACGACTTGTTCTTGAGGTCGGGCGCGGCATATTCAGGCAGCGCCGCCAGCGGCGTGTCGTAGACGAACATCTTGCGCCCGGCGGCAAGGCTCGGCTTGCCGGTCAGTTCGGCCGACATGCGCTCAGGGCCGCGCCAGTCGAGCGGCAGGATGTTGTTGCGGGCGGCTTCCGCCCACCACAGGTCCTGCAACGCCCGCAGCTTGTCGGGGTTTTTCGGGGCGAGGTCGTCGGCCTGCGAGAAGTCCTGGTCGACGTTGTACAGCTCCCACTTCGCCTTATCGATGTCGAAGCCGGTACGGACCGGCTGCCACGGCACGAAGGAGAGCGAGGAAGCAATCCAGCCGTTCTGGTACATGCCGCGATTGACGCCCATCTCGAACACCTGCGTCTTGCGGCGGTCCGCGGCCCTGGCGTCGGCAAAAGTGTAGGCCAGGCTGACACCATCGATCGGCTTCTGCGGAATGCCGTTGAGGATGTCGGGCGCCTGCACGCCGGCGACTTCGAGCAGCGTCGGCATGATGTCGACGACGTGGTGGAACTGGCTGCGCAGCCCGCCCTTGTCGCTGATCTTCGCCGGCCAGCAGACGATCATCGGATTGCGCGTGCCGCCGAAATGGGAGGCGACCTGCTTGGTCCACTGGAACGGCGTGTTCATTGCCCAGGCCCAGGCGGACGGGAAGTGATTGAAGTGCTTCGGGCCGCCGAGTTCGTCGATGACCTTGAGATTGTCCTGCCACGTCTCCAGAATGCTGTTGAAAAAGGCGTTCTCGTTGGTGGAGCCTTCGGGGCCACCTTCCGCCGACGAACCATTGTCGCCGACGAGATAGAGGATCAGCGTGTTGTCGGCGTCCGGAAGCTTCGCCACCGCGTCCAGCACGCGCCCCATTTCGTTGTCGACATGCGCGCCGTAGCCGGCGAACACTTCCATCATGCGCGCATACAAACGTTTCTGGTCGGCATTGAGCGTGTCCCAGGCCGGAAGGCCGGCGGGGCGCGGCGTGAGTTTCGCGGTCGCGGGAACGACGCCAAGCTGCTTCTGACGTTCGAACGTTGTTTCGCGGTAGCGGTCCCAGCCCATGTCGAACTGGCCCTTGAACTTGTCGATCCACTCCTTCGGCGCCTGGTGCGGCGAGTGGGTGGCGCCTGGGGCCACATAGAGGAAGAACGGCCGGTCCGGATCGATGACCTTCACCTTCTGTATCCAACCGATCGCGTGGTCGGCGATGTCGGCAGAGAGATGGTAGTTCGGATCGTTCGACCGCGGCACGCGATTGCGGTTTTCGAACAGGATCGGTTCATACTGACTAGTGTCGCCGGAATTGAAGCCGTAGAAGTAATCAAAACCGAGCCCATTGGCCCAGTGATCGAACGGACCGATCTCGCTGGTTTCCCAAACGGGGGTGTTGTGGTTCTTGCCGACCCAGGCGGTGGCGTAGCCGTTCTGCCGCAGGATCTCTGCACCCGTGCCGGCGCTTTTCGGAATGATGCCGGTGTAGCCGTCATATCCCGTTGCGGCTTCGGTGATGCTGCCGTTCCCGGTTACGTGGTGATTGCGGCCAGTGAGCAACGCAGCCCGCGTCGGCGAACACAGCGCGGTGGTGTGGAAACGGTTGTAGCGCAGGCCCTGCGCCGCAAGCTTCTCCATGTTCGGAGAAGAAACTCCACCGCCGAAAACGCTGAACTGTCCGAAGCCAACGTCGTCGAGCAAGATCAGGACGATGTTGGGCGCTCCCTTGGGTGGGCGCACGATCTGCGGGAAGGTGGCAGGATCAGAATCCTGGTAGGTGCGGCCGACCTCGCCCTTGAAGTGAAAATCCGGGCGAGGCAACGAGAGCAGACCGCCCGGCGAAGTCGACGTCACGTTCTGAGCCAGCGTCGTTTGCGCAAGCGTGGCGATGCCGACGGTCGCCAGCAACGTCGCCAGATTGCGAGCAATGGTCCTGGAGTTGATGAGCATTGTCGCCCTCCATCGGAAAGGGTTGATGTAGTTCAGGATCGCGGATTGCGGCCGACGATTTCCGCTATTGCGCCGCTTCAAAGCTCCGCTGCATCTTTTCGACGATCTGGTCGATGCTGAAGCTCGATGGCCGTTGACTTGGCGGATACTCCTTGAACGTCGCCAGGAAGTTGCCAATGACCGGCTGGGCCGCGAAGACGATGAACGGGCCGTCGGTCACGAGCCAGTCCCAGTAGGTATTCGACGTGATATCCGCGCGCTCGTAAGGATCCGCCCGCAGGTCAAAAAGTTTCGGCAGCCGCAACTTGGTAAACGGCTCGGCCCAGACTTGCATCGTGCCCCGCTGGCGCTGCTCCTCGAACACGATTTTCCAGTTCTCGTAACGCATGTTGACGATATCGCCATCGTCGTTGAAGTAGATGAACTCCTTGCGCGCGCCGTTTTCCTGCTGGCCGGTCAGATATGGAAGCTGGTTATAACCATCGAGATGGACCTTGAAGGTCTTGCCGCCAGCCAGATGGCCACTAAGCAGCTTTTCCTTGATCTCTGGCTCACCCACGGCCGCCATCAGCGTTGGCAACCAGTCGAGGCCGCTGATCATCTCGTTCGAGATCGAGCCAGGTTGAATCCGTCCCGGCCAACGGATCATGCATGGCACGCGGAACGCGCCTTCCCAGTTGGTGGCCTTCTCGCTCCGGAACGGCGTCGTGCCGGCATCCGGCCAGGAATTCTGATGCGGACCATTGTCGGTGGTGTAGAGCACGATGGTGTCGTTACCGATGCCGAGATCGTCCACCGCCTTGAGGATTGCTCCGATCGTCGCATCGTGTTCGATCATGCCGTCGGCGTATTCAGTTCGTGTGGTCGGGCCCGGCTTGTCGCGATGCTCGGGCCGCACATGCGTGCGGAAGTGCATGCGCGTTGCGTTGAACCAGCAGAAGAACGGTCGATTGGCCTGGGTTTGCCGCTTGATGAAATCGATGGCGGCAGCGGACGTCTCGTCGTCGATTGTCTCCATGCGCTTCTTGGTGAGCGGTCCGCTGTCCTCGATAGTCTGCCGACCCACGCGTCCCCAGCGGGGCTGATCGGTCGGATCGTCGCGGTCCGACGCCTTGCATCGCAGCACGCCACGGGGGCCAAGCATCTCGCGGAATTTCGGATCGCGGGGGTAGGTGCGCGCCTCCGGCTCCTCCTCGGCGTTGAGGTGATAGAGATTGCCGAAGAACTCGTCGAAGCCGTGCACCGTCGGCAGGTACTCGTTGCGGTCGCCAAGATGGTTCTTGCCGAATTGCCCCGTGGCGTAGCCAAGCGGCTTCAGCAGTTCGGCGAGTGTGGCGTCTCTCGCTTGCAGACCCGCAGTGGCGCCGGGAGCTCCGACCTTTGAAAGTCCGGTGCGCAGCGTGCATTGTCCGGTGATGAAAGTGGAGCGCCCCGCCGTGCAACTCTGCTCGGCATAGTAGTCGGTGAACATCATGCCTTCGCGGGCGATGCGGTCGATGTTCGGCGTCTTGTATCCCATTACGCCGAACGAATAGGCACTGATGTTGGTCTGGCCGATGTCGTCGCCGAAGATGACGAGGATGTTGGGTTTTCGCCCGGACGGGGCCGTAGGCTGCGCTTGTGCGACCTGAGTGCGGTCAACCGCATTGATGGCGGTCGCGGTCACCAGCGACGTACCCGCAAGCAGAAGATTGCGGCGGCTTAGTGCGCCAGTGTCGGAAGGTCTTGCAGTTGCGTCGGCGGATCCATTGTCTCTGGTTTCGCGTGCCATTTCGCTCTCCCTTTCTGATACCGCAAAGATCTTTTTTACTCCGCGTCATTGAGTCGGGCAGATCACTCGATTACGTCGTCGGCGAGCGCCAAAAGCGTCGGCGGGATCGTGAGGCCGAGCGCCTTCGCAGCCTTGAGATTGATGACGAATTCGAATTTGGATGGCTGGACGACCGGCAAATCGGCCGGCTTTTCGCCCTTGAGAATGAGCCCCGTATAAGTGCCGACCAGAGGGTAGACGTTGGTAAAGTCTGTACCGTAGCTTTGTCAGCCCACCGGCTTCGGCCCATTCCCGCTGCGGATAGGCTGCGGGAACCGCTCTGCGGACTGCTAGCGTGGTGATCTGCTCGCGGCGGCTGTGCAAGAACGTGTCGCCGCCCACATAGAGTGCGTCGAAGCTCTCGCGCACGAGATCCGCGAATGCCGCATCGATTTCGGGGCCGCTGCTGGCTTTGAAAATCTTAATTTCGAGCCCCATGGAATGGGAAGCCGATTTTACTTCTCGTATCGTGGCTTCCATGGTTGCGGCGTCGGTGGGATTGACGAGCACGGCCACGCGCGCGGCTTGTGGCAGGAGCTTTCGGAGCAGCTCCAGTCGCTTCGCGTACAGTTCGACGTTGAAATAGTTGATGCCGGTTGCGTTACCCCCCGGCCTGTTGAGACGGGCAACCAGGCCAAGCCTCACCGGATCTTGAGCAACGGCGAAGACTATGGGGGTCGTCGTCGTTGCGGCCTCGGCTATCGCCGCAACGCGCGAGCCCCTGGACGCGACGAGGACGGCGACCGGTCGGCGAACCAGCGCGGCCGCCAACGCAGGTAGTCGGTCGAATTGATCATCAGCCCATGCGTATTCGATCGCTACGTTCTGGTTCTCAATGAAACCGGTCTCTTTCAGGCCGCGATGAAATCCGGCGATTTGATCCGAAAACGAATCGGGTGATGACCTGGGGTCAAGAAACCCAATGAGCGGCGTTGCCGAACTTTGAGCGTGCGCCGCGAGCGGGCAAAGCAACGGCGCGCTGCCCAGGAGCTTCAATACGTCACGCCGGTCAAAGCTGGTCACTTTCCCTCCGGAAGGTTCGTCACCCTCACCACGCATCGAAACCCGACATGGCTGGTCGATGTGTCGACGGGTTCGGCGTGTCGCGCCGCCGGCCGGTAGCGCCGGCAATAATTCGGCGCGCATAGATGCGAGCCGCCCTTCAGCACCTTGCGCGGGATTCGGATGTTCGGCTGGCTCGGGTCGTAGCTGTCGGCCTCACGGCCGCCGCGTGGATTTTCCGGGATGCAGCAGGTTTTCACCGCATCGGCTTCGTGCTTCGCCGCGTACCAGTCCACGGTCCATTCCCAGACGTTGCCAATCATGTCGTGGAGGCCGTAGCCGTTCGGCGGGAAAGCCGTCACCGGAGAGGTGCGTTCGAAGCCGTCCTCGTTGAGGTTCTGGACCGGGAAGTTGCCCTGCCAGGTATTGGCCATGTGCCGCCCACCGGGCGCGAAGTCGCTACCCCAGGCGAATTCACTATCGTCGAGACCGCCGCGGGCGGCGAACTCCCACTCGGCTTCGGTCGGCAAGTCCTTGCCCGCCCATTTCGAGTATGCGGCGGCGTCCGCGAAGGACACGTGAACGACCGGATGATTGTCCAGCGTGTTGATGTTGCTCTTGGGGCCGTACGGATGCCGCCAGTCGGCACCTTTCATGAAACTCCACCACCTGCTCCAGTCGCGCAGGTCGGATACGCGCTGCGGCGGAGCGAATACCAGGGATCCGCTGTAGAGCATGTGCGGAAGCGCTCCCGGATAGTCGGCCGGATCCGGAGGTACCTGTGCCGTGGTCACGTGGCCGGTTGCCTTGACGAAGTCCTTGAACTGGCGGTTCGTGACCGGTGTCGCGTCGATCCAAAACCCGTCGACGCTGACGCGATGGACCGGAGCCTCTTCAGGGTAATGGTCGTTCGAGCCCATCCGGAACGTGCCGCTGGGAATCCGGACCATGCCGATGTTCCGGCTATCCTCCGAGGGCCGATCCTCTCGTGCGCTGTCGGTCCGAAGTAACGTCATGGCATTTTCGCCAATCAGATTCGAGGAACTCAACTACGGGCAGACATCCCAGAACCCCTGTGTGCGGCTCGGATCGGTGTAGTACCAGCAATAGCCCGGCGCCGGTGGCGAACCGGCCCAAGCTGCCGCTGTGGCCGCAGCGACAAATCCAATCGCAGCGCCTGCCGCAATCGCGCCGCCCGGTCGCCAGTGATAATGCGCCGGGCGGACCCATCGGACGCCGCCGCCCCGGTAACCGGGACGCACGACAGCGCCGCCTCGCACCACCGTCCGGCTCGCCACACCGCCGCGCGGACCGACGACCGTCGTTCGTCGCATGGCGCCTCCACGCCGCACGGCGACTTCCATGACCGGACTGCTTTCCTTGAGTTGTTGTTTGAGCGAGCTACCGGCTGCCGTAACGAGCGCCGACGCCGGCGAAGTCGTTATTGCGAAGATGGCCAAGCCGAGCGCAACTCCGCAGCTGGCTGTGCCGGTCAAAGCGAAGTTGAAGTGATGAATATGGGTCAGTTGCATCATCCCCTCCCTGACCGCGCTACGATGTCGCGGTATCTGTCAGCAGTTCTGCCCTATCCTCAGGATACTTTTGACCTTTCGTTGTGCTTTTGATGCTCAACCTCAGATGGAGATTCAGTCTAAGCAGAAATTTATCTGGTGTGACGTACGATTTGTGCCAAAATTTGCTGGGAGGGATGGCGGATTGCGTTTCGTGGATAAACGAAAATGTCCTTGGACGACGCGGATTGACATCCGATGAGCTCGCCCGTTTCAGTGGGAACCCACGGTGTCAAGAGCGTTGAGGAGCTCAGGCGCGTCGTTCCAAGCGCTCGAACTGAGGTCACTCAGGTCGATCGTGGTCGCCTGCAGGGCAGTCTAACCCACTTTACGATTGGCGGTCTGCCGCTGGACCTTGGCAGGTTTTCGCTCGGCGTGCGCTCGCGAGGCGTAGTGAGCGAGGATAGAATAACAATCGGCATGTTGACCGGTTGTACCAACCGCGTCACGCACTGGTCTTACGATATGCAACCGGCCGACGTCGTCGTTTGGTCGCCGAAAGCCGAGCATGACGCGCGATATTACAGTGGGGCGTCCGTCGCAGTTATTTCGTTGACCGCATCCGATCTGGATTTATTTTTCGGCTCTGAGCCGCGATTGAGAGAGCCTGGCGCCTGGACGAGAAAGCATTACCGCCCGGTTGCGCATGAGGGCGCCCGCGCCATTCGCCTTCTCCAGGAAATTGTCGCGGCACTCCAAGCGAACGGCGCGAGCCTCAGCGCCGATGCTGCTGAATTCTGGAAGCGTGCCATTGTCGAAGCAATGACAGCGACGATGCTGGAAAATTCATCGTCGGACATGGACGGCCCTAGGCCTTCGGCCTTGCGTATTGTCGGCAAAGTCGAAGACCACATCGACGCCAGTGGATCGAAGCCATTCCACATTTCGGAGATCTGCAGCCGGTTGCACGTTTCGCGACGAACGCTACATCGCGCCTTCCATGATGCCGTCGGTCTCGGTCCAATAGCGTTCCTTCGTAGCAAACGACTTTGCGCGGCACATAGAACCCTACGAAACAGCGACCCGATCAAGACGACCGTTACGCAAGTCGCCCTTGAGCATGGTTTCGCCAATCTCGGTCGGTTCTGCGGAGAGTATTATTCGCTTTTTAACGAGTACCCATCGCGGACCTTGGGCGTCCACTATCGTCGATAACGTCGGCGAAGCCCGGCTCTCCGGCCCGCTTGCGCCCGTTCCGTTGTTCCTTGTCGCGGGGTGGGTAGCCTCACCGGGCGATAATCACATCGACGACAACAATCGGCCCCCCCCCGCGTTCGGCGCTGGCACAAAACGTACGTTACTGTGATGCCTATGCAACGCGCCAATAGAAAATGGAGCGATCACACGATTCGGCTGTTGCAGCAACCCTAGGGTGCTCTAATCCTGCGTACTGTCTTGTCGGGGTGCCATTTCAACTTTGCCAGTGTCGGGAGGGAATCATGGACCCTAGTCGCCGCCAGTGGACGATGCTCGGTACGATCCATATGCATCGGGACCCTCCGATCGACGTTGATTTGACTGGGCCGATTCCCGTCAGGCACGAGGAGGTTTGCAATGGCGTCCGTTGAAAGGAGGATTGAGCATCCTGCCCGCCTCGTGGCAATTGCGGCGCTGGTTCTCTGCCCTGAAATCTCCCGCGCCGACGAGGGCGGCGTTTCATTCTGGCTTCCGGGACAGTACGCGAGTCTCGCCGCCGCGCCGCAGGTTCCCGGCTGGGCGCTCGGCGTGGTCTACTACCACAGCAACGTCAGCGCATTCGGCAACGTTGCGGCAGCAAGACAAATCACGGTAGGCAGAATTCCCGCCAATGTGAACGTCAATCTGAACTTGAGCCTGAGCGGCCAAGGCGATCTGGTCGTCCTCTCGCCAACCTATACTTTCGCAACGCCGGTACTCGGCGGACAATTGTCCGTGGGTGTGGCGAGTTGGTTCGGCAAGAGCTCCGCCAGTATCGCCGGGACATTGACGGCGGTAGCGGGCCCAATCGTGGCGACGCGCAGCGGCGTACTCGCGGACTCCCTGACCTCCTATGGCGACGTCGTACCGACCGCGACGCTGCGCTGGAATCAGGGCGTCAACAATTACATGGTCTATGTCACCGGCGATATTCCCGCTGGTGATTACAGCCCAACGAGGCTTGCCAATCTTGGCATCGGCCACGGCACGGTCGATGCGGGCGGCGCCTACACCTATTTCAATCCGGCGACCGGCAACGAATTTTCGGCTACGGCCGGCCTCACCTACAATTTCAAGAATCCGGACACGCAATATCGAAACGGTATCGATCTCCACTTCGACTGGGGCGCGGCGCATTTCCTGA
>Ga0193713_1000418_pt1 | contig 14369 bp, 12 predicted proteins | sample H3a2metaG_FD_143054 | JGI IMG/M metagenome (GOLD analysis project Ga0193713, IMG submission 143054) | Soil microbial communities from a riparian zone of the East river system, Colorado, United States - H3a2 | ecosystem: Environmental > Terrestrial > Soil > Riparian zone | place: USA: East River... | reverse complement strand
CTTCAGGCTCTCGCCGAGCACCTTGATCTGGCCCGCCTTGATCTTGGGAAGCGCAACGTGGACCGGGAGAAACATCGTGGGAATGACGCCCGCGATCAAGTCGTTCTCCGCCGGCGCCGAGCCCTTGTACGGCACGTGCACGATGTCCAGGCCCGCCTGCAGCTTGAGGAGCTCCATGCAGAAGTGATGGTGCGTGCCGTTTCCCGGAGAGCCGTAGTTGAGCTTGCCGGGCTGCGACTTCACCCACGCGATGAACTCCGGCACCGTGTTGACGGGCGCCGCTTTGTGCACCACCAGAGCGAGGCTCGTCGAGCCGACGTTTGTGACAGCAGAAAGATCCCTCACCACGTCGTAGGAGATCTTCGGATAGAGATGCGGCGCGGTGACGATCGACGCGGGGCCGACCATGATCGTATGACCGTCGGGCGGCGACTTCACCACCGCCTCGGTGCCGATCGTTCCGGAGGCGCCCGGCCGGTTCTCGACGAAGAATGGCTGGTCCCAGCGCGCCTGCAGCCTGGGCGCAAGCAACCGCGCCACGATGTCCGGGCCCGCAGCGGGTGTGAACGGAACGATGATTCGCACCGGACGCTTGGAAATACCCTGGGCGAGCGCGCCGAAGGGTGCGACCCCCGCTGCGGCGGCAAGCGCGGCGAGAACGCGGCGGCGGGAATGGCTGGCGGGTTGGATCATCGGGTTCTCCTCCTCGAGCGGTGATTCACGATTATAAGGGTCGCCGTTCAGTCCAATCGCACCCCGGCTTCCTGGATGACCCTTGCGTACTTCCGAACCTCGGACGCGAGGAAGGCGCCGAATTCCTCCGGCGTCGCCGGCGCCGGCTCGAAGCCTTGCGCGTTCAGCCGCTGGCGCACCTCTTCGGTCGCGAGCGCCCGGTTGATCGCGGCGTTGATTTTCGCGACCACCTCCCTGGGCGTTCCGGCGGGCGCGAGAATCCCGGTCGCGCTCGGCACGTCGAAGCCCGGAACGCCGGATTCGGCGATTGTCGGAATCTCGGGAACCAGCGCCGAGCGTTTCGCGGTCGTCACGGCCAGAGCGCGCAGCTTTCCCGCGCGGACATGAGGGATGGCGGCGACGTCGGCGATCTGGAAATCCACCTGCCCGCCGAGCAGCGCTACGAGTGCGGGCGCAGTACCCTTGAAGGGAACGTGAACGAACTTCGTTCCGGTCATCGAGGCGAGCATTTCGGCGGCGAGGTGGGGCGCTGCGCCGCTGCCCGAAGACGCGTAGGTCAACGCTCCGGACCCGGCCCTCGCGAGTGCGATCAGCTCCTGCACCGAATTCGCCTTCACCGAGGGATGCACGACGAGAATGAAGGGTGCGGAAGCCACTCGCGCGACCGCCGCGAAACTGCTCACCGCATCGTAACTGAGGTTTTTGTAGAGCGCCGCCGAGACGGCGTGCGAGATCGGCCCGGTCAGATAGAGCATATAACCATCGGGTGCCGAGCCCGCGACGAAAGCTGCCGCGATCGTCGTACCTGCACCGGGCTTGTTCTCCACCAGCACGGGCTGCTTCCACTCCCCGCTCGTTTTTTCCGCGACGATCCGCGCCGAGGCGTCGGCCGAGCCGCCCGGCGGAAACGGAACGATGATTCTCACCGGCCTCGAAGGAAAAGTCTGGGCAAGCGCAGCGGACGCGGCAGCCAGCAATGCCAGCGTTGAAACGAGCCGCTTCCCCCGGTGCACACGAGACTCCCGAAAAATATCCGGCAAATGATGCGCGGTCGCGGGTGGGAATACAATGGGACCCGGCACGTCCTGACGATCCTGACCAATGATCCGGTTTCCGTCCTTGCTGTCCGTGTTCGCCGCGGTTCTGGCGACTTCGGTTTCGGCGCAGTCTTTTCCGTCGCGTCCAGTAAAGATCGTCGTGCCGACTTCGCCGGGCGGCGCAACCGACGCCTTCTCGCGCGCCCTGGCGCCGCGTCTCTCGGAAATCTGGGGACAGCCGGTGCTGGTCGAAAACCGTCCCGGCGCAAACCAGATACTGGGCGCCGATCACGTGTCGAAGGCGGCGCCCGACGGCCACACGCTGCTCGTCTCGGACGCCTCCTCGTTCGTGATCAACCCGCACCTGTACAAGAAACTGCCCTACGACGGCGTGAACGGTTTCACGCCGATCACGGTGCTGGTGCGCTTCCCGTGGGTGATCGCGGTGCATGCGTCGGTGCCGGCGAATACCTTTCAGGAGTTCGTCGCGTACGCCAAGGCGAATCCCGGCAAGCTCTCCTACGGCTCGTTCGGCCTGGGCTCATCGGCGCATATCAGCGTGGATTACCTCAAGAACCTGCTCGGAATCGACATCGTGCACGTGCCATACAAGGGCGCAGGACCCGCGGTCACCGATCTCCTTTCCGGCCAGATACAGATGATGATGGTGACGCCGCTCCTGGTCGAGCCGCACGCGCGCGCGGGCAGGTTGAGACTCGTCGCTGCGGCGACCGCGCAGCGGATCCCGGCTTTGCCGGACCTTCCCACGGTCGCCGAATCCGGCGTCCCGGGTTACGAGGCCGGAACGTGGTTCGCGCTCATGGGACCGGCGGGCATCCCGCGGGAGATCGTGGCGAAGATCTACGCCGACACGTCGAGGATCCTCGGCAATGCGGCGTTCCGCGAGCAGTACGTGAGCAGGCAATGGTTCGAGGTGGTCGGCAACACGCCGGAGCAGTTCGCCGATTACCTCAAATCCGAATACTCGCGCTGGGACAGGCTGATCAGGCTTTCGCGAGTGAGCGTCGAATAGTTCAGCCGCCCCAAACCTCGCGGGCCAGCTCCACGACGAGCTGAAGTTTTCGCCACTGATCGTCTTCGGTCAGCAGATTGCCGTGATGGCTGCTGGCGAAGCCGCATTGCGGGCTCACGCAAAGGTTCTCGGGCGGAACGTACCTGGCCGCCCGATCGATCCGCTTCTTCAGGTCATCCTTCTTTTCAAGAACCGGGGTCTTCGTCGACACGAGGCCGAGCACCACTTTCTTTCCTTTCGGCACGAGTCGCAGCGGCTCGAAGCTGCCGGCGCGTTCGCTGTCGTACTCGAGGAACCAGCCGTCCACGTTCGTCTCGGTGAACACGGCCTCGGCGACCGGATCGTACCCGCCCTCGGCGAGCCAGGTGCTTTTCCAGTTGCCGCGGCAGGTGTGCATGACGATCGTCATTCCCGCCGGCCGTCCGGCGACCGCAGCGTTGACCGCCCGGGCATACATGTGCGGGAGCTCGTCCGGATCGTCGCCGCGGGCGCGGCAACTCTCCCGGAATTTTTCGTCGCAGAGGAACGAGAAGCTCGTGTCGTCGATCTGCAGGTAGGTGCACCCCGCCGCCGCGAGGTCGCGGATTTCCTCCTGATAGACGCGGCCGACGTCGCTCCAGAGTAGATCGAGGTCCGGATAGGCTTCGCGGTCGATCGCCGCCCGTCCGCCGCGGTGATAGAGGATCGAAGGCGAGGGCATGGTGAACTTGGGTGTTTCCTTTGCGACCGACTTCAGATACTTGAAGTGATCGAGCATCATCGGGCGCGCGCGGCGCACGCGGCGCCTCACCCTGGGCGTGTAGCGCGGATCGTCGGATCCGGCGAACTTGTAGGATTTCTGGTCGAGCTCGATCTCGACGCCGTCGATCTTCCCGAGAAAGTCGTGGTTCCACCAGCCGCGGCGGTACTCGCCGTCGGTCACGACCCGCAAGCCCAGCGACTCCTGCCGCGCGACCGCGTCGCGGATGCAGCGGTCTTCGACCGCGCGCAGCTTCCCGGCGTCGATCTCGCCGCGCTCGAGCCTCGCGCGCGCCTCCTTGACCTCGAGCGGCCGGAGGAGGCTCCCGACCTGGTCCGCCCGGAAAGGCGGTCTGGGAGGCGTGCTCATCCGGCGTCGAGAGCGAGCGTGCCCCAGTTGACCATGAAACCCTCCGAGCGCTGCAGAAAACTTTCCACCAGCGAGAGCATGCGCTCGGGCTGATCGACCTCGATCGCATGCGCGGCGTCCCACACGTACACGAGATAAGAGCGCGGCATGCGGCTCTTCAGGAGCTGCACGCTTTCCTTGGGGATCATCCGGTCTGCGGTGCCGTGAAGGATGAGCGTGAGCTTGTCGATCGAAGCGGTCTTCGCGAGCAATTCCGAATCCGGGTCGTCCGTGGCGCGGTAGTGCGGCGGCATCCTGCGGTTCGCGGCCTCCTGCTCCGGCGGCTTCGATTCCGGCGGCAATTTCTCCGGGTGCAGGAAAAGGAGCTTCTTCAGCGCCTCCGCGTCGGCGGGCCGTGCACCCCCGGGGCGGAACACCGCCGGGCACTCGAGCACGAGATGATCGACGCGGTCCGGACGCTCGGCCGCAAGCCACAACGCGACGCAGCCCCCGAACGAGCAGCCCATGACGTCGCTCGTACCGCCGATCACCTTGTCGATGAACTCGCCCATGAGTTTGGCAAGCCCCTGCATTGACGTCACCGCGCCGTGGGCGCTCGTGCCGTCGAACCCGGGAATGACCGGAACGTGCAGCGCGAACGATTTTGCGAGCCCTTCGAGCACGCGCGTCCAGCGCACTCCGCCCGCGGGGTGCAGATAGACGATCGGGCGGCCCTCGCCCGCGACGAAGTACGTGAGCTCTCCGCTCGAGAGCGGAACCTTGCGCTGCTGGGGCTGCATTGAAGCCCTCCTTCAGAGATCGCGCACGTGCGGGTGCACCCGGTCGCGGAACAACTCCATGCCGCGCCGGATCACCTCGTCGGGAAGCGTGCCGACCTTGACGGTGAAATTGAACACGCCGTGGCCGAGCTCGCCGTGGATGCGCTTGATCTGCGCGACCACGGTCTCGGGGCTCCCGCACAGGACCGTGCCGCGCTCGATCGCCTCGTCGAGGGTCAGCGTGCGGCGCTTGTCGAGGCGGCTCTTCCAGCGATCGCGGCTCTCTTCGTTCTCGAAATAGCGCGTCTTCTGCAGCACGATGCGCTGCGAAGCCTGCAGGCCGCCCATCAGCACCTCATCGAAGTACTTGAGCCCGTGCGCCAGCTGGCGCCGCGCTTGCTCGTCGGTCTCGGCGATGCAGGTGTGCATGCCGACGAGCACGTTCTCGGCCGCGGGCTCCCAGCCGTTTGCCCTCGCGGTCTCCTTGTAGATGCGGATGCATTCCTTGCCGCTCGGGAGGTCCGCGAGCAGCACCATGCCCATGGTCGCGCGCATCTCGGCGGCGAATTTCGCCGAGTCCGCGTTGCTCGCCGAGATCACCAGAGGCGGATGCGGCTTCTGCATCGGCTTGGGCCAGATCGACACCTGCCGGTACTGGAAGTGCTTGCCTTCCCAGCCGAAGGGCTCGGGCTCGGTCCACGCCTTGAGGATCAGCTGCACCGCCTCGCGCTGACGCTCCCAGGATTCACCCGGCGGGATGTTGTAGGCGAGGTACTCGTGCGGAATGCCGCGCATCAGCCCCGCGACCAGGCGCCCCCCGCTCATGCAGTCGAGCATGGCGTATTCCTCGGCGACGCGGATCGGATTGTTGAGCGGCACGAGGTTGCCGATCATCGCGATCTTCACGCGCTTGGTGGGATATGCCAACGCGCCGCCGATGAGATTGCAGTTGGCCATCATCCCGTAGGGGCTGAAGTGGTGCTCGTTGCAGCCGACCCAGTCGAAGCCGCAGCTTTCCGCGTGGATCATGCTCTCGACGTAGGTCTTGTAGAGCGCGCTCGCCTTCGCCGCGTCGAAGTAGCGGTTGGGGAACGGCCAGTCGTGCGACTCCAGGTCCAGATGCGTATAAGGCATCAGGTGGAAAAATGAAAATTTCAAATGCGGACTCCCGTTCCCGCTCTCGCGCAGCGCGGCGGCCCGGACTGTATACCGCATTCCCGGAGGAATGTCAGCGCCAGTGGAGTGGGCAATAGCCCAAGAACCCGGAGGGGGCGGCTACTCCTTGGCGCTCAGGCTCTCGGTGACGTCGTCGATCACGGCCAGCCGCGCCGGGCGGCCGGCGAACGCCAGATTGAAGGAGACGATTTCGACCTTGATCTGCTCCCCGTTCTTCTTGCGGTGCCGCGCCACGCGTTGCATGTAGGAACGGCTCGGGTCCTGGAAGTCCTTGAGCAACTGGGCGATATCCTCCGGCGGGCGGAGTTGCTCCGCGGTCATCGACAGAAACTCTTCCCTTGAATAGCCGTAATGGTCGACGGCCGCCTGGTTGACGGCAAGAAAACGCAGGGTCTTGTTTTCCACGACCCACATCGGGCGGGGATGGATGTCGAACAGCATCCGGTAGCGCTCTTCGCTGTCTTCCAGGTCCTTCAGCGCGCGCGCCTTTTCCGTGACGTCTTTTCCGACCCCGCGGTATCCCTTGAATTCGCCATGCGCGTCGAAAACCGGCTCGCCGGTCACGCTCAGGTAGCGCAATTCTCCGGCATTGTCCGGCGCCATGTATACGAAGTCGCTGAAAGGCTCGTGACGCTCGAGTTTCTCGCGGTGCTGCCGCCAGGCTTTCTCCGGAAGCGACCCCACTCCCGGAAGCTCCCAGCGCGCCTTGCCGATGAAAGCTTCCGGGTCGATTCCCCGTTTTTCCACCCCGGACAGCTCGACGAACCGGAAATTCTCATCCTGCACCCAGTACCAGTCCGAGCTCAGCTCCACCATGCGGCGGAACCGGGATTCGCTCGCCTTGAGCGCTTCTTCGGCGAGCTTGAGCTCGGTGATGTCGTAAATCAGGGCTACGAAGCACTGCGGCGACCCCGAGCCGTCGCGCAGCGACGTTCCCGCGACCTGGACCCAGAGGGCCGAACCGTCTCGGCGCAAATAGCGCCTTTCGTGGACGCGCGCGCCGGGCCCCGCGATGAGCTCCAGCCGCAGCTCCTGTGTGGACTCCAGATCGTCGGCATGGGTGATGTCCCGCACGGTTTTTTGCAGCAACTCCTGCTCACCGTAGGCGAGCATGCGGCACAGGGCTTCGTTTACGCGCAGAAAGCGGCCTTCCGGCGATATGACGGCGATTCCGACCGCGGCCTGCGCGAGTAGCGAGCCGAACAGAGCATCACCGTCGGGAACGGTGAGGTCTCCCGGCGGACGCGTATCCGGTTTCATGATCCCTCGGGCCCCCTCTTGTGCCGAGCGTGGTAGTGTGACACCGATCGGAACTTGCGCGTATGAACTATGTTACTAGGCCGCCCCTTCCCGTGAAGCCGCTCTCGCTGTTCGCCGCAATCCCGGTTGCGATGCTGCTCGGCGTGCACGCCTTCGCGCAGAGCTATCCGGCAAGGCCGGTGCGCATGGTCGTCCCATTCGCAGCGGGCGGCGCCGTGGACACGGTCGCGCGGGCGCTCGGGCAGAAACTCACGGAGACGTGGAAGCAGCCGGTGATCGTCGACAACCGCCCCGGCGCCGGCGGGAACATCGCCGCCGACCACGTCGCCAAGGCGCCGGGAGACGGCTACACCTTGCTCATCACGACGCAAGGCTTCGCGATCAGCCCCGGCCTCTACAAGAAACTTCCGTTCGACGCGGCAAGGGATTTCGCGCCGGTGACGCAGCTCACCTCTTCCTTCGTGGTCCTCGTAGCCAATCCGCAGCTTCCGGCCGCATCGGCAAGGGAACTGATCGCGCTTGCCAAGTCCAGGCCGGGTGCGATCAACTACGGCTCCACCGGTATCGGGGCGCCGCCGCACCTGCTGGGGGAGCTTCTCAAGAGCATGACCGGCACCGACATGCTGCATGTCCCCTACAAGGGCGACGCGCCGCTCAGCCAGGCACTTCTCGCGGGTGAAGTGCAACTCGCGTTCATGCCGCTCGCCGGCGTCCTGCCCCACATCAAGTCCGGCCGGCTGCGCGCGCTGGGCGTGAGCAGCAAGGCGCGCTCGGCAACGATGCCGGAGGTGCCGACCCTGACCGAGGCGGGCATTCCGTTCGAATTCATCGGCTGGCTCGGCATATTCGCGCCCGCAAGCACGCCGCGCGACATCGTGATTCAGATCCAGCAGGACACGGGGAAAGCGATCGTTACGCCGGACATGCGCGAGCGCTGGCCTGCTTGGGGTTACGAGCCGGTCGGCAGCACGCCGGCGGAATTCGCCGCCAAATTGACCGCCGACGTCGCGACGTACGCCAAAGTGATTCGCGAATCGGGCATTCCGCTCCAGGAATAAGGGAATCAATCAACGCCCGAGCGTTTCGTTCAGCACCCGCGCAAGCCGCACACCGGCTTTCCTGATCTGGATCTCGATCACGGGCGCCGCCTTCGCGTAGTAAGTCTGGTCGATCGCCACCACGCTCACGATCTTGCTCGAGCATGAAGCCACCACCGGAAGGAGCGGATAGACGATGTCTCTCGCGATCCTGTGGCTCTCGCCGATCCAGCCGGAAATCGAGCCCTTTTCCCAGGCGTTCCTGTCGCTGTCGGCGATCGCCGCTGAAGCGATGGAGCGCTCGCCGCCGCGGTCCGCGACCAGCCTGCGCACCATGCTGACGTCCCAGACGGCATGCAGGTTGAGGGTGCCGTAAGGCGGGTTGTCGCGTTCCCCGAAGAAGGACACTTGCACCCTGTTCCCGCCGCGGTCGCCGCGGTTGGCGGCGTGCAGCGGCTGATGGATGTCACCGACAATGTGCACGACCCACTTGAGCGCCTCGGTTCGCTGCCCGGGTCTCGCCCGCTCGTTGCCCAGGATTTCGATTTGACGGACGAGTTGCGCGGAAGCGCATCGGCCGCTGCGGCAATACTTCGCGTAGTCCGCGGCTTCGCAAAGGGGCACGTCGTCGTAATGCCAGGAACCGCGCCGCTTGCCCCACTCTGTGTCCTTGATTTCATCGGCCCAGTTCGCGACGTCGCCGAGCGTGTACCGGCCGGAGAGCTGACCGTCCGCCATCCGGTCGGCCTCCAGAAGATCGAGAACTCGCGACTGCGCTTTGGGGTTCAGATACCGCTCGGCAATCTCGCCGACCATGCGGTGGCCTTCCGGGCCCCACGCAAGAGCACCTCGCGCCAGCAAAAGCGCGAGCAGGGCGCAAAAGATCCGCGAGTTCAGCAAGCGATTGCAACGCCCGTCACTGCGGCTGAAAGCCGATGTCGCGCGCGAGCTTGCCGTACTTGGCGTAGTCGCTCCTGATCATGTCGCCGAAGTACTCCGGCGGCTCCGTGACGATGATGAGTCCGGAGGTGACCATTTTCTCGGCGACGTCCGGTTGCTTCATCGCCCCATTGATTTCATCGTTCAGCCTGACGACGATTTCGCGCGGCGTCGCGGCCGGCGCGACATAGCCGAACCAGCCCCGCGAATCGTATCCGGGAACCGCGTCGGCGAAAATCGGCAATTCGGGCTTGTTCGGCACGCGCACCGGGTTGGTCACCGCGATGAGCTGCGCGCGGCCCGAGAGCACGTGAGGGGACAGGGTGGAGTAGGAGCCGACGCCCAGCTGGACCTGCCCTCCCAAGACGTCGGTCATGGCCTGCGCTACACCCTTATACGGGACGTGCGTATAAGTGAAGCCCGCCATCACGCGCAGCTGCTCGAACGCAAGGTGGGGAAAACCGCCTTCGCCGTTGGTGGCGAGGGTGAGCCTGCCCGGGTTGGCCTTGGCCCAGGCGATCATCTCGGCCGCGGTCTTGAACGGCGTTCCGGGATTGGCGACCACGGCCAGGTAGTTAGTCGCGATGATCGCGACCGGGACGAAGTCCCTCAGCGGATCGTACGGGATCTTCTTGTACGTGTGGGGGGCGACGACGAGGTTGCCGCCCTGGCCGACGCCGATCGTGTACCCATCGGGCGCTGAGCGCGCGAGAATCTCCAGGCCGATCTGGCCGCTCGCGCCGGCGCGGTTCTCGACGACCACCGGCTGGCCCATTCGCTCGGCCATCTTCGCGCCGATGAGGCGCGACAGGGTGTCGGCAGCGTCCCCAGGCGGGAAGGGAACGATCACCTTGATGGGCCTGGACGGGTAAGACTGCGCGAGCGCAGCAGGGACGAACCCTAAGGCGAACGCAGCAAGCACGAATACGCGGAGTGGTCTCATCCTCGCTCTCCTCACCCGTTCTGACAATCCATCATTTTACGAGCGGTGACCACCACTGTCATTCCCGCGGGTCTCCATCTGCAATGCTTTCGCGAGCCACGATGAGACGATCGCCTGGATCGCTTCCTCGCGTGCGTTGTAGAAGTGATCGCAGTCGGGGACGATTTCCACGTCACACCGACCGGCGGCGCGCGCCTTGAAATCCTCGGCGGGGTAGTTTTCCCGCGATTCCTTGTCGCCGCGGATGTAGAGCGTCGGGCATTTGATCGTCTGGGCGAGCGCGAGCCCGTCGGGCGTTTCCGTCAGGCGGTCGAGGTAGCTCGCCGCGCTGACCGCGTACCACCACCCCGGCATCAGCATCAGCTCCCGTCCGCGCCCCGACGCGACAAGCTCCCTTGCACGCGCGGTGAATTCCTCGATGCGGCCCTGCGCCATCAGGCCGGCCTTGCTGGTGCGCTCCAGAATGTTCCTGCCGCCCATGTGCGCGGAGAGCAGCACAAGCGCCGGCGTCCGAGGATGATCAGCGACGTGCTGCAGGGCGAGCATGCCGCCGTTGCTGTGCCCGATCACGACCGGAGCGGGAAATCCGCGCGCAGAGAGCCAGTGTGCCGCCGTGCGGTTGTCCTCGATGCCCTCGCGCGCGGACTGGAACGCACCGCCCTCCGGGGTGCGGCTGTTGCGCGTGCTGAGGATATCGTGCCCGCGACGATTGAAAGCAAGGCAGGCCAATCCGAGCTTCACCAGCACCGGAGGCAGGAAACGCAGCGCGCCAACATAGAAATTCATGGTGTTGCCGTGAAACAGCAGCGCCGCGCCCGCCGCCCTGCCCTCGGGCTCGTAATACAGGCCGTCGAGCGGAATCGTATCGGTGGGGATGGCGACGAGCTCGGCGCGCACGCGGCTACTTCGGGGGAATCACGGGCAGCACCACGCTCGCCGGCCGACCTTGACCGAAATGCAGCGTGACCTTGCCGCCGAAGATCGCAGATGGCCTGTCGGTCTGGTCGTCGTGGATGAAGGGCCCGCAGCCGCGCATGGGGTTTTTCATGTTGGAGAGGGACGCGGCCTCGCCGTCGTGCTCGTAATCCTTCCCACGGATCGTGAGCGCGATGCGATAGCCCGCCGGGACGACGATGCAGGTCGGCCAGATCTCGATATCCAGCTCGACCACTTCGCCCGGCTTCAGGGCCTGCTTCTGGTCGTGCGCGTGGAAAGGGCGATAGGGCAGCGAGCGTTTCGGATCGAGCTTTCTGTGCGATGCGCGCAGCCAGCCCTGCCCGACGGGCGTGCGCGGGTCGAGCGCCCCGTAGAACGAGACTTCCTTTCCCTTCTGGTCGAAGACACGCAGCACGGCAAAGATATCGGCGTCAGCAGTCGGGGAGGAAACGTAAAGCTTGAGCGCCGAAGGCCCGGTGATTTCGGTCTCGCGCTCGAGCGGCGGGGTGGAGAAGGTCACGCCGTCGCCCGTCGCGTCGTAGACGATGGACCGTTCGCCGGCGAACGGGGTCGTCGATAGTCTCATTTGCTTCGGATCGAGATGGAAATGCGTCCACTTCGTGCGCGCGAGCGGCCATTCGTCCTCGTGGCGCAGGACGAATTTTTCGCCGGGATGCCTGACCTGCAGCTGCACGCGCGGCTGCCTGTCCCAGCCGTTCTTTTCACCTTTCAGAAAATAGTCGAAGAAGCGCATCTGCAGTGCGACCCCATAATCTGTGTAGAACGGTGCCCAGTGCGAGCCGCCATGCACCTCCAGCCACTTCTGCTTCGACGCGGCCCCCACGAACCCCTCGAAGTTGCCGCGCGTGTGCAGCCCCTGCCCGCCCCAGTTCGCCGCCGAGAGCAGCGGCACGGTCACCTTGGAAAGATCGGGGCTGCGCTCGGCGTAGTACTGACCCCAGAGCTCGCGCGAGAGGAACGCCTGCCACATGTCCTCGCGGTTCTTCTCCAGCTCTTCCGGCGGCAGCGTCTCGGGACCGCAGACGAGCTCGCCCGTGACGCCGCTCTTCGCGCCACGCCCGCCCTGGCCGTGCTGCACAGTCTTCACCTGCATGTCCTGCCAGTTCTTGCGAAAGCTGCAGATGATGCCGCCGTGGCGCGCGCTCTCGCGGTAGGCGTCGTTCCAGCCTTCCCACACGCAGATCGCCGCGAGGTGCGGCGGCTGCGACGCGGCCGCGCGCCACTGGTTGCTCGCGTAGTAGGAAATGCCGTTCATGCCGACTTTGCCGCTCGACCAGGCTTGCGCCGCCGCCCACTCGATGCACAGGTGGATGTCGCGGGTCTCGCGCGCGTTGTTGTGGCACAGATAGCCCGGCGAGCGCCCGGCGCCGCGCGAATCTATCCTGATGCAGGCGTAGCCGCCCGGCACCCACTTTTCCGGATCGACCACCTCCCAGTTGGCGTACCGATTGGTGCTGCCCGCGACCGCGTCGGGATAGTCGCGCGCCATGATTTCCCACGCGGTCTTGTAGCCCTCCTGGAACGCGAGCCCCTTGCCGTAAGGCCCATAGGAAAGTATCACCGGATAGCGGCCCTGCGCCGCGGGACGGAACACGTCGGCGCGAAGCACCACGCCGTCGTCCATCTCGACCGGCACGTCCCAGTCGATTTTCATGAGACGCGTGAGGGTCAACGCCCGATCCGGGTATTGGCGAGCTCGAGCCGGTCGGCGAGGTTGCGCGCCAGCGCGCGGGTCAGATAGAGCTGCGCACCGAGGCTCATCTTGCTGAATGCATCGGGTCTGAATTTGGCGAGCAGAAGCTCCGTCACGGAATCCACCGTCGCGTTCCGCGGCACTTCGCCGCCGCGAATGTAGGCCATCTCGCCGAAGCACTCGCCCTCGTTGATCATGTTGAGCAGGCGCCCCTGACGGGTCACCCTGGCCTGCCCCTTGCCGATGAAATAGAAGCTCTTTCCTTTAGCGTTCTCGCTTACGATCGTCTGATTGGGCGGCACGCGCGCCCAATCACCGGCTCGCGCAAGCTCCCAGAATTCCGTATCGGATAGAGCAGCGAGCATCTCGACATTCCTCAGCGCGACGTATTTTTCGCTGTCGGGAATGACCCCGGGCGGAAGAGTCTGCTGCACGACTTTGGAGAGCTCCGAGGCGAACTCGGCCCAGCTCGGGTAACGATGTCCGGGCTTCTTTGCCATCGCCCGCAGAACGACGGAGTCCACGGACTTCGGCAATCCGGAGCGCGCGGCGCTCGGCGGAATCGGTTCCTGGTTCTGGATTTTCTGTACCAGCCCCTCGATGGTCTCCCCCGTGAAAGGTTTTTTTCCGGTGAGAAGTTCATAGAGCGACACGCCCAGCGAGTACATGTCGCTGTGGAAGTTGAGCTCCTTGCCCGCGATCTGCTCGGGCGACATGTAGTAGGGCGAGCCCATCGCGGCGGTCTGAACTACCTGACTCTTGCGCAGGTAGGCCGCGCCGAAATCCGAGATCTTCACCTCGGTGCCCTCGGCCAGCATGAGGTTCGAAGGCTTGATGTCGCTGTGGACGATGCCTTCCTTGGCGGCGTATTCGAGCGCGCCGCAGCACTTGAACGCGATCTGCAGGACATCGGCGACCGGGAGAAGCTTGTTCGCAGCGACATGCCTGGAAAGATCGCCCCCCTTCACGTATTCCATCGCGATGTAGCCCGAGTCTTCCTGCACTACCGCGTCGAGGATCGCCACGATGTGGGGATGCCGGAGTTTTCCGGCGAGCGAGGCCTCGTTCTGGAACTGCGAGCGGTACACGGCGCCGAACTCGGGATCCCGAAACACCTCGGGCTCGATGGTCTTGAGCGCGACCTCACTGCCGGTGAAGGTATCCCTGGCGAGGTATACCGTTCCAGTCGCGCCCTTGCCGAGCGCCCTTTGAACGTCGTACTTGCCGACCTGAAGGCTCAGGTCCATCTGAACGGCAGGGTCCGACACGCGCTCTCTCTGTCTGCACTGCGATTCGAATTGTGGCCATGATTGTGTCATATCCCGGCGAAAAACGGGCGCAGCAGACCTCCGCCGAGAGGTCGGCCGCGTGGTGGGGCGGGGATGTCGACAACTTTCCGTTACTTGTCGGCCAGGTCGTCCGCATTCGGCCACACGTAGACCTTGAGATCCCGATTCAGAGTCTCGGTCGGCGCGATCCGGTTCAAGTCGAACGAGGATGCCAGTCCATTGAAGGCCCAGGCGAATTCCTGGCCGTTCGCGACGAACTTCACGACGTCGCCGCGCTCGACGGTGACCCATCGGGTCTTGGTATCGATTACGACGGTGCGCTGCGCGGCCGACGGTTGCGCGGCGTTGCCGAGCATGTCGGCATCCGTCACGCTGGCGGTGACGGCAAAGCTCGCGGCGGAAAGGGTCAATGCTGCGACAGCGAGAACGAACGGTCTCATGGCGTT
>Ga0193713_1000417_pt1 | contig 14381 bp, 8 predicted proteins | sample H3a2metaG_FD_143054 | JGI IMG/M metagenome (GOLD analysis project Ga0193713, IMG submission 143054) | Soil microbial communities from a riparian zone of the East river system, Colorado, United States - H3a2 | ecosystem: Environmental > Terrestrial > Soil > Riparian zone | place: USA: East River... | reverse complement strand
CCCGGACGTCGTGTTCCATGCCGCGGCGCAAACCGATGTGCGCAGGTCCATCCGAGAGCCGGACTTCGACGCCCGAGTCAATGTGGTGGGCGGCCTGAACGTGCTGCGCGCTGCCGCGGCCGCAGGAACGCGGCGGGTCGTATACGCCTCCTCCGCAGCGGTATATGGAACGCCCGAGCGAGTGCCGGTGTCCGAGACCCATCCGACGCGGCCGATTTCCGACTACGGCTCGAGCAAGCTCGCCCTCGAGCACTACCTGCACGCCTACCAGTCGCGCGGGCTCATCGAGTATGCGGCACTGCGATTCGCGAATGTCTACGGTCCCCGGCAGCGCTCGGACGGCGAGGCCGGTGTCGTCGCGATCTTCACGCGCAAAATGCTGGCGGGCGAGTCGGTGACGATCTTCGGCGATGGCACGAAGACGCGCGACTACGTGTACGTGGCGGACGTCGTGGAGGCAACGCTCCGCGCGGCGAACGGTCCCGCGGGGGTCGTCGCGAACCTGGGATGGGGACGCGAGGTCTCGGACCTCGATCTGTTTCGCGACATCGCGGCCGCGACAGGGTACACGAATCCACCGACCCACGCGCCGGACCGGCCGGGCGACATCGCGCGCATCAGCCTCGATGCCGCGGTGGCGCGGAAGGTGTGGGACTGGAAGCCCACCATGGGCCTGCGCGATGGCGTGCGACGGGTGGTCGAGTGGACCGCGTCCTGAACGATGTCATCGCGCAGTTCGCCATCGATGCTCCCGTCGTGGCGATCGAGCCGTTCTCAGGACCAGCCGGTCACATCAATGCGTCCTATGTGGTGACCGCTCGCCGCGGGCGGTTTTTCCTCCAGCGGCTCAACCGGCACGTGTTTCCCGACCTCGCGGCGCTCATGGACAACGTGGCGCGGGTCACGCGGCACATCGGCGGGCCGCTGCGGCTGGTCCCGACGCACGAGGGGTCGGCATATGCGCGGGACGACCAGGGCGACGTATGGCGGCTGTACGACTTCATCGAGGGCGCGGTCGCACGCCAATCCGCGAGTGCGGCGGACGCCGAGCGCGCCGCCCGCGCGTTCGGGGGGTTCCAGCGCGCGCTCGCGAACCTCCCCGGCCCGCGGCTGCACGAGACGATTCCGCACTTCCACGACACGCCGCGCCGGGTGGAGGCGTTCGAGTGCGCGGTACAGCGCGATTCGGTCCGCCGGGCAGCGGGTGCGCGGGCCGAGATCGTCCAGGTACGCGCCCGGTGCGAGCTCGCAGCCCTGCTGGTCGAAGCTGCGGCGAGCGGCGCGGTGCCCGAACGGGTGGTGCACAACGACGCCAAGCTCGCGAACGTGCTGTTCGACGCGTCGGGCGAAGCGCTCTGCGTCGTGGACCTGGACACCGTGATGCCGGGCCTCGCGCTGTTTGATTTCGGCGACCTGGTGCGCTCCATGGCGACGCGGGCGGCCGAAGATGAGCGCGATCTCGGCCGTGTCCGGCTCGAGCCCGAACTGTTCGAGAGCATCGCGCGTGGCTACGTTGCCGCGACGCGGGAACTCCTGACGCCGGCCGAGCGGGAGCTGCTTGTCCCGGCCGCCCAGGTGATCGTGTTCGAGCAAGCGGTCCGCTTCTTGATCGATCATCTCGAAGGCGATCGGTATTACCGAATCGCCCGGCCGGGGCACAACCTCGACCGCTGTCGCACCCAGCTGGCCCTGCTCGGCGCGCTGTTCGCGCAGGAGTCCGCGTTGGCCCGCATGGTTGCCCGCCTGTAGGGACACTTACAGTGCAGGCCTTGCGGCGCGTTGAAATTGGGCGCACGCTATTGCTATCGGACGCACCCGGTACCTATCGATGTCGTTACCCAGGACCCATTTCGCGAGCGAGCCGCGTCCCGAGACCGGCTCCGACGACGCCAGCACCAACGCCGTCGAGCGTGCATGGGCGGATCGCATCCGCGCCGGCGACATGGACGCGTTCGAGACGCTCTATCGTACATACTGGCAGCGGCTCTACACCTTTGCGTTTCGCTACGTCGGCTCGAAGGAAGAGGCGGAGGACGTCGCGCAGGAAGTTTTTTACCGGATCTGGCGCGGGCGTGAGCGTTGGGTCCCCGCCGGCGCGGTGCGCGGCTACCTGTACCTGTCCGTCCGCAATGCCGCTCGCGACCGGTTGGCGCGTGCCGCCGTCGCGCAACGGTGGCGCCTCCGCCAGGTGGGGACGACGACCGAGATTCAGCCCGACGTCGCAGCCGCAGAGTTGACCGCCTCCGTAGAGCATGCCCTCGCCGACCTCCCTCCCAAACGCTCCGCTGTTTGCAAGCTTCGGCTCATTGATGGCTTGAGCTACGCTCAGATCGCCGATCGTCTGGGCATCTCCGAGAAGACGGTCGAGACCCAGCTTGCCCGCGGCCTAAAGTTCCTGCGCGACCGCATTCGCCAAGTCCAATAACCACGCTCGTCGTCTTGGCGGCCGGCCTCGGCACGCGCTACGGCGGGCTGAAGCAGCTCGCTCCGATCGGCCCGCGCGGCGAGGCTTTGCTCGACTACGGCGTGTACGACGCGGCGCGCGCCGGCTTTCGCCGGGCCGTGATCGTGATTCGCCAGGAAGTCGAGGAGTTGTTCCGTCGCCATGTGGCGGACGTCATCGGCACCGGTATCGAGGTTGTGTTTGCACACCAGGCCCTCGAACCTGCGGTGCCCGGCCGGACGAAGCCGTGGGGGACCGGTCACGCAGTGCTCGCCGCGGCTTGGGGGATTCGGGGTCCGTTTGCCGTTATGAATGCAGACGACTACTACGGCGCGGGCGCATTTCGTCTGCTGTTCGACCATCTCGCGAGCGCCGGCGACCACGCGCTGGTCGGCTACACGCTGCGCGAGACGACGTCCGCACACGGCGGCGTGTCACGCGCCATTGCAGAGCTGGAAACACAGGGGAGGGGCTATCTGTCGCGGCTCACGGAAGTTGCCGACATCGTGGGACGCGGCGCCACATACACCGGGCGCACGATCCCCGGCGAAGCCGTGACGCTCGACGGCAGCGAGCTCGTGTCGATGAATCTGTGGGGCTTCACGCCCGCACAGCTGCCCGCGCTCGAGCGGCAATTCGCGCGGTTCCTCGAGGCGCGAGGCACGGACCCACAGGCCGAGTTCTTGTTGAGCGAGGCCGTGGGCGCGCAGGTGAGAGCGGGCGACGCGCGCGTGCGCGTGCTCCCCGCGGCAGGCTCGCAGTGGTTCGGCATGACCTACTCGGCGGATGACGAGCGCGTGCGAGATCGGATTGCGAGCCTCGTGAACGCCGGTCAGTACCCGACGAACCTCAAGGCCGGATTGGAGCGACTCGGATGCGACTGAACGGCTGGGATTGGATGGTGCTCGCGCTGTACGGGCTCGTGTGCGTCGCGGTCGGCCTCGCGGTGACCCGCCGCGCAAGCTCGGGGCGGGCCGAGTTCTTCCTGTCGGGCCGGCGACTGTCATGGTGGCTGCTGGGCGTGTCGCTCGTCGCGACGACGTTCTCGACCGACACGCCGAACCTCGTCACCGACCTCGTGCGGACCGGCGGCGTGAGCCAGAACTGGGTCTGGTGGGCGTTCGCCATTACCGGCATTTGTACCGTGTTCTTCTACGCCAAGCTGTGGCGGCGCTCGGCGGCGCTCACCGACATCGCGTTCTACGAGATCCGCTATTCCGGCAAGCCGGCGGCCTTCCTCCGCGGATTCCGGGCGATCTACCTCGGTGTGTTTTTCAACGTAATGATCATGGCATCGGTCAATCTCTCGGCGACCAAGATCGCCGGCGTGATGCTCGGTTGGGACCGCCGGACCGCGGTCCTCGTCGGCGGCGCCGTGACGGTGGTATATGCCGCCAGCTCCGGGCTGTCGGGGGTGGTTCTGACCGACTTCGTCCAGTTCGCGATCGCGATGGTAGGGGCCGTACTCGCGGCCGTCATCGCGCTGCGGCTGCCACAGGTCGGCGGTCTGTCGGGGTTGTTCCACCACCCCGCAGTGGCCGGTCGCCTTTCGCTCTTGCCCGATTTCTCGGACTGGCGCACCGCAGCCGCCGTTTTCATCGTGCCGCTCGCGGTGCAGTGGTGGAGCACCTGGTATCCCGGGGCGGAACCAGGCGGCGGCGGCTACGTCGCCCAACGCATGCTGGCGGCGCGGAACGAGCGGGACGCCATGCGTACCACGCTGCTGTTCAACGTGCTGCACTACGGAATGCGGCCCTGGCCGTGGATCGTCGTCGCACTGGCGTCGCTGATTATCTATCCCGACCTCGCATCGATCGGCGCCGCGTTCCCGCATATCGACAAAGCGATCGTGCGGCACGACCTGGCCTACTCCGCGATGCTCATCTACCTGCCTCACGGGCTGCTCGGCCTAATGGTCGCCTCACTCGCCGCGGCGTACATGTCGACGATCAGCACGCACTTGAACTGGGGCGCCTCGTACGCCGTCGAAGACTGCTACCGCCGCTTCATCGCGCCCGACAAGGCGGAACGCCACTACGTCACGATTGGCCGAATCGTCACCGTGTTTCTCATCGCGCTCGCATGCGTGGTGTCGCTCTGGCTCCAGCACTCGTCCCAGGCATTCCAGATCCTGCTCCAGATCGGCGCGGGGACGGGGCTCATTTTCCTGCTGCGCTGGTTCTGGTGGCGCATCAATGCGTGGAGTGAGATCGCCGGGATGGTAATATCGTTCCTGGTCGCCCTCTACTTCCAGTTCGTTCACACCGCGCTCGGGTTTGCTCCGCTGGACACCACCGTCGAGCTCGTCATCGGGGTGGCCATTACCACGGTCGGGTGGCTGATCGTGACCTTTGCGACGCCACCCACCGATCGGGCAACGCTCCAGGCCTTTTACGACCGCATTCGGCCCATGGGCCCGGGCTGGCGGGCCGCCGTGCGGACGCAGCCGGGCCACCCCGGCGAAAGCCTCAGCGCCGCATTCCTGTGCTGGTTCCTCGGCGTCGCCGTCATCTACGCGGCGCTGTTCGGGACGGGCTATCTGCTATACGGGAAGCTGCTGCCTGCGATCGTATGCCTGGTCGCTGCCGCCGTGGCGGCGTGGGGGCTCTTCCGCACCATGCCTCGGGTCGGGTTCGCTGCCGAAAGTCAGGTTCGCATAGCGAGGGTCCCCCACCCTTGGGGGATAAACCGCGCTGCCCCGTTATTAGGGCATGCACATCGAGGATGACCGCCTCTACGTCCTCCTAGACCGCTACCTCGCGGGCGAAGCGTCGGCAGCCGAAGCGCAGACCGTCCGGGAATGGCTCGCGGCTGACCCCGAGCATGCTGTCCTGCTCGACGACCTGCGGCTTATCAGGCGGGTCGCAACTGAGCGAGTCCCCGAGAGCAGTGTCGATGCGGCGTGGGCAAAGGTGGTCCACGCGCTCGAAGCCCCTCCCCGCCCCGCGGCCGCCCCCGCCCAGGCCATTGCGCTCGTCCCCTCCGCTCAGCCGTTACGCATGTCGCGGCGCGTACGCCTCGCCGCCCTCGCCGCGGCGGCGGTCGTTGTCGCGCTAGTGGGGGCGCGGTTCGTGTGGCGGGCGCCAGCGTGGCGTGAGTCCTCGACTGAAGCCGCGCACCGCGCCGTCGTTCGGCTGCGCGACGGCACACAGGTGACGCTCGCGCCCGGGAGCCGGCTGCGCTACCTGACCGACTTCGGCGAGTCCCATCGCGACGTGTATCTCGACGGCGAAGCGTACTTCCAGGTCGCGCCCGACGCGCGTGTCCCGTTTCGCGTCCGCACCGCACGTAGCGTGACACAGGACGTCGGAACGGCGTTCGTTGTGACCGCCTATGGCGATCAAGGCGCGACCGAGGTGGTCGTGGCCGAAGGCCGCGTGGCCCTGTGGCGCGCCGATACGACCGAGACCATCCAACCACACACGCCGCCTGCGCTGATGCTCACTGCCCGCGACCTCGGCCGCCTCGAGCCGAGCGGCGCTACCACGCTGCGGCGGGGCGTGGACATCGAGCGGCAGCTCGCGTGGATCCGCGGTGTCCTCGCGTTCGACGGCACGCCGCTCCGCGATGCCGTGCGCACGTTGGAGCGCTGGTACAACGTCGAGATCCACTTGGAGTCCGACTCTGCGCTCGCAGAGCGCCGGCTCACGGCGACCTTCACAAATGAGCCGATTGACCGGGTGTTGAACCGAATTGCCTTGACTCTCGACCTGCGTATCGCGCACGTCGATGAGTCCGTGTTGTTGCTTCGCAAAGGGAGTTGACCGTCATGCCCTTCTGCTCCGGGGAGTACCGACTTATGTCCCGCGCTGCATGCTCTCTGCTCTTCGCGTTGGCCGCCGTGTTCCCGCGTGCTGCCACCGCACAAAAATCGCGCGACTTTGACGACAGCCGAGCCCCGCGATTCCTGCTTGCAATGGCCGGCCGCTCCGAGCCAGTACCGGTCGATCTGCGGCGATCTACCACGCTGCGTTATCCGCTCTCGCTCTCGTTCGACGGCGTCACCCTCAAGGAAGCGCTGGCCGAGATCTCCCGGCAGGCGCGACTCAGCCTGGTGTATGCCGACGACGTCGTGCCGGTTGACGCGACCGTAAATCTGCGCGCCGAGCGTATCACCGTGGCCGCGGCGCTGACCGAGGTGCTGCTGGATGCCGGCGTCGACATCGTGTTCACTCCCGATGGTCGGGCCACGCTGGTCAAGCGGCCCGAGGGACCCGCACTGCAGTTCGGCTCGATCGCGGGCACGGTGAGCGCGGCGGAGGTAAATACTCCGCTGACGCGTGCCGTGGTGAGCGTGGCCGGGACGCACCTCACCGCCGAGACCGATGCCACCGGCCGGTACACGATCACCAACGTACCGGTAGGGACGCACCGGCTGCGGGCCCGGATGCTGGGCTACGCACCGGTCGATACCAGCGTCACGGTCGAGGAGGGTCAGGAGGCCGTCATGAACTTTCAGCTGAAGGCGCAGGCCATTCAGCTGGAGGCGATCGTGGCCGTGGGCTACGGCGAGAAGCGACGGGAAAACCTCACCGGGGCCGTAACTACCGTGACCGCTGACGCGCTGGAGTCCCGCCCGATCACCAACATCACCTCGGCCCTGCAGGGCGCGCTGCCCGGATTGGTCGTGCAACGAAACGGGGGGCAACCGGGGGTGGAAGACTTCGATCTGAATCTGCGGGGTGCTTCGTCGGCGAATGGAGGGAACGCGCCGCTGGTGCTCATCGACGGCGTCCCGGGCAATCTCGATCTGCTGAACCCCGCCGACATCGAATCGATCACGGCGTTGAAGGACGCTGCCGCGTCGATCTATGGCGCGCGGGCGGCCGACGGCGTGCTGCTGGTCTCGACCAGGCGCGGCACGCGCACGGCACCCGTCTTCACGTACAGCAACAACACCGCCGTCACGAAGCTAACGGGCATGATGGATACGCCCAACAATTATCAGATGGCGGTCATGGATAATGAGGCGAACATCCACGCCGGCCAGGCGCCGATGTACACGCCCGACCTGCTCAACCGGGTGAAGATCGGCGACCCGAATCCCATCCCGCATCCGATCTACGGCAGCTCGGGGTGGATGCTGTTCTTCACGAACACTGATTGGCGCAAAGCCGTGTTCGAAAACGGATCCGAGCAGAAGCACACGTTATCGGTCACGGGTGGAGGAGAGAATTCCTCCTACTACGTCTCCGCCGCCTACTCGGGTCAGGACGGCGTGATTCGCTACGCGAACGACAATAACAAGCGCTATCAGATCAGACTGAATTACGATTACGATTTCTCGCGGCGCGTCCGCCTGGAATCGCGCCTCGGCGTGGAGAATCAGGACCGGTCGGACCTCGGCGGCTTGACCCACGGTTCCTGGTGCAGCTGCCCGTGGACCATCGTGGAAGCGATCTTCGGGATGCCCAATCATCCAGTCTATACGGAGAGTGGTCAGCACTTTTTTGCGCAGGGTGGCTGGGGCAACGCCGTGGCACAGGCGAAGGATGCTGCGACAGCCACGTTTCTCACCCGGAACGTTACAACCAATTTCAAGTTGATCGTCGAGCCGGTGGATGGACTGAAGTTGAATCTCCAGTCCGGCATCGATTACCGGACGGAGGACAACACCGATATCGGCAAGTCCTACCCGTACTACCAGTGGAATGACAGCAACATCGCCTACTATTCGACCAACCCCGATCAAAACTGGGTGGGCCGGTACAACGCCACCACGGTGCACCGCAACTATGTCGCGTATGGGCAGTTCAGCAGGACGTTTGCGGACCGGCACGCGTTCGAGCTGATGGGCGGCGTTTCGCACGAAGACGACGACGTGGACTGGTTCCAGGCGGGCCGATACAACTTTCCGAACCAGGACGTGTGGGGCCTCAATCTCGGCGGGACCGGCAACACGTGGACCGGCGGCGGCGGCACGCAGTGGGCGATCCGATCGTTCTTCTCCCGTCTGAGTTACGGGTTCAACAACAAGTACCTGCTCGATGCCACGCTGCGCTATGATGGCAGCTCCCGCTTCCGCCCCGACAAGCGCTGGGCGCTGTTCCCGGGCGTGTCGCTCGCCTGGCGGATCTCCGAAGAGCCATTTGCGCGCCGTCATCTCAGCACGTTCGATGACCTGAAGCTGCGCGTCTCGTACGGCGAGACCGGGAATCAGGAAGGCATCAACCTCTACGACTACTTGCAGCTGATCACCATCGGCGGCCGTGGGCCGTATCCGTTTGGAGCCGGTGGCCAGGATCAATCGGCCTACCTGTCGGGCATGGTGGCGAAAGACCGGACGTGGGAGACGATCGCAACGACGAACGTGGGGTGGGACGCGACGCTGTTGTCATCCCGTCTCAACGTGACGTTCGACTACTTCGTCAAACGCAACAAAGACATGCTCGTGCCCATCAACGCTCCGGCATTGCTGGGGGCAACACCACCGTTCGCAAACGCGGGCAAGCTCAAGGCCTGGGGCTTCGAAACCTCGGTTGGATGGAAGGGTGCGCTCCGCGGGCTGGCGTATTCGGCCCGGATATCGCTCAGCGATGCCCAGAACAAGGTCGTGAACTATGGCGGCCAGGACACTTATGTCCTGGGCATCAACTATGTCCGTCAGGGCTATCCGGTGAACACGTACTTCGGCTACGTGTTCGACGGGCTGATCCGCAATCAGGCCGAGCTCGACGCGTACAAGCTGCTCGGCGGCGTGCCCAGCGACATCGGGATCGGCGACGCGCGGTACAAGGACATCAACGGCGACGGGAAGATCAGCCTGTACGGGGACAACCCGGGCCAGGATGGTGATGTCGTCGATCTGGGGAATCTCGCGCCGCGGTACACGTACGGGCTGAATCTCACCCTGGCGTGGAAACGGTTCGATCTCGGCACCTTCTTCCAGGGGGTCGGCAAGCGGACCCTGTTCCGAGACGGTGACTATCGCATGCCCTGGAGTGATTGGTGGAGGCAGCCGCCGCTGTTCTACTACGGCCAGACCTGGAATGAGGATCGTCCCAACGCGCCGTATCCGCGTCTCTCACACGGCGACATCCGGTTCTGGAATTACCAGCCGTCGTCCCTGCAGCAGATCAACGGGGCCTATGTGCGGCTGAAGAACCTGCAGATCGGGTACACGTTGCCGGAGCGCCTCGTCGCGCGGGCCAGGATGACGCACGCCCGAGTGTATTTCAGCGGATTCGACCTCTGGGAAAAGCACAACGTGAAAGGCGGCTGGGATCCGGAATCGCCGCCGCTCGGGTTCAACTATCCGTTCCAGCGGCTGTACTCCTTCGGCATGGACATCACCTTCTAATGGGGCGCCCATTCATGAACCGGCATACTGTCGCATTTACCGGCGCCCTCCTCATGCTGGCGCTGGGCTGCAAGGACCTGAATCTCGGTCCGAAGGACCAAGTCTCGGACGCGTCGTTCTGGAAGAGCCCGGACCAGTTCAAGCTGGCCGCCAATGATTTCTACTTCGCGCTGCTCGGCCCTGACGAACCGCGTGACCGCCATACCTACATCGATCTCAATGCAGCTATCGCCACCGGCAGCGGGAACTCGGCGATGTCGTCGGTGAGCAACGGGTCGTATCTGCCGCAAGCGAATTCCGACCGGTGGAATGACTCATACGCGGGGATCCGAGCGACCAACTATCTGCTCGACAAGGCCGCACAATCGGGGTTGGGATCGCAAATCGATCGCTGGGTCGGCGAGGCCCTGTTCTTCCGGGCGTATCACTACTGGAACCTGGTAAAGAAGTACGGCGGTGTGCCGCTCATCACCACGGTGCTCGACGTCAACTCGCCCGAGGTGTACTCACCGCGAGCCACGCAACAAGAGATCATCGATTTCATCATCGCCGACCTCGACAACGCGGTGCCGAAACTCGTCAAGCAGAGTCAGCTGGCCCCCCAGGAGATGGGGCGGGTGACGCAAGGCGCGGCGCTCGCGCTGAAGGCCCGGGTCGCGCTGTACCAGGGGACCTGGCTCAGGTATCACAACGAGGGCTCGCCCACGGCGATGATTACGGCATCGATCAATGCCGCAGAGCAGCTGATTGCGTCGAATGAGTACGATCTGTATCGCGACCACGGCACAGACAGCGCCTACAAGTTCCTGTTCATCCTGCAAGGTGATGACAGTAAGGAAGTGATCCTGGCTCGACGGTATTACGCAGGCCGCGCGACTCACAATTGGACCAGAGAACTCTGGTTCAATTACATGATTCCGACGAAGAAGCTGGCGGACATGTACCTGTGTAAAGACGGTCTGCCGATCACGATCTCGCCGCAGTTCCAGGGATATGATTCGTTGGCGACAACAGAATTTCAAAACCGGGATCCGAGAATGGCGATGACATTCATCGTCCCCGGGACCGACGTCCACCTGGAGACTGGGTTCCAGCCGGTCTTTCCAGGCTTCTCGGGTACGAACGCCTCTCGCACCGGCTACATGCTGCGCAAGTTCTTGGACGAAACGGACGATGCGGCGCACTTTGTCGGTCAGTACGACTTCAAGGAGTTTCGGTACGGCGAAGTTTTGCTCATCCTCGCCGAGGCGCTGTTTGAGCGGGACGGGGTCATCTCCGATGCCGACTTGGACCGGACGATCGGCGAGCTGCGCCGCCGGGTTGGCATGCCAACCCTCGCCAATGGTCTTGTAACCGCCAACGGGTTGAACATGCTGACGGAGATCCGGCGGGAGCGGACCGTGGAATTGGCGTTCGAAGGATTCCGGCGTGACGACTTACGGCGCTGGAAGACGGCCGAAACCGAGCTGCCGCAGGCGTTGCGCGGCGTAAAATTCGTCGGCACGGAATTCCAGCAGCGGGATCCCGGCCTCGTGATCGGGACGGATATCCAGGTCGACGCCGGCGGCTTCGTCATCTCTGAGCCGGCGGGCGGACGTCAATTCATCGCGCCGAAGCACTATCTCGACCCGCTTCCGTTGCAGCAGATTCAATTGTCGCACGGGACGCTCACCCAAAATCCGGGTTGGTGATGCGCAGGATTCTGGAAGCCTGTTGTCTCTTGTGTCTGATCACCACCGTCGTTCACGGGCAGGACGGAATCCAGCGCGCACGCCTGGATCCTGCCAAGGTCCGGGCCCCGGCGTTCCATTTTCAGCCGGAATACACGTTCGATTCGCCGAGCGATCCACAGAAATGGTCGGTGCAGCCGAAGGGGCTGAACGTCTCGTTCGCTACCACCGACCAGGCTTACTTCAGGAGTGAGGTCCCCGACCTGCCGCAGCAATCCCAGACATGGGAAGCCAGCGGCTGGAAGGGCGAACGGTTGAATACCGAGCTGGTCGTCTGGTCACCGGATACCGTGAACCAGATACGCGTGACCGTCAGCGATCTCGTCAACGCGAACGGCGCCGTGCTCGCGAGCGGCAATGTGCACGTCTATCTCGTTCGCTATGTCGTCTCGAACTACCCCTACGGCGCGAACGAGGTCAGCTGCGGCGCGACGGACTCGAACCCGCCCTACCTCATGCCGGACCGGCTGGAGCCGTTCCAACGGTTCGATCTGCCCGCAAACAGCGTCAGGCCGGTCTGGCTCTCGCTGGATGTTCCCGCCGGGACGACAGCCGGCGTGTACCGGGGAACTGTCGACGTCAGTTCTGAGAAAGGCCGTGCGACCCTGCGGGTCGCGATAACGGTCCAGGACCAAACCTTGCCTCCACCCGGTGATTGGAAGTTCAGATTGGACTTATGGCAGAATCCCTGGGTGGTGGCCTGGTACTACCACGTCGAACCCTGGTCGGAAGAGCACAAGGCACTCTTGCGCCGGCATCTCAAGCTCTACGCGGATGCGGGTGGGAAGTACATCACGACCTATGCCGTTCATTCCCCCTGGTCTGACAATTCCTACATGATCGAAGGGGCAATGATCGATTGGACCAAGCGGGCTGATGGGACTTGGAAATTCGATTACAACATCTTCGATCAGTACGTGGAGCTGGCGACCGCAGTAGGGGTGACGAAGGCGATCACGATCTATACGCCGCTGCCGTGGGGGAATCGCTTCCGCTACCTCGACGAGAAATCAGGGAATTACGTGTATGAGTCCTGGGCGCCCGATTCCGCGCAGTTCGCGGCGGTGTGGAACGTGTTTCTCACCGATCTCAAGGGCCATCTGGAGCAGCGCGGCTGGTTCGATCGGACCTACCTGGGGATCAATGAAAACGAGATGCAGTATACCCTCGCCGCGATACGCGTGATCAGGGCACACTCTCCGAAATGGAGAATCACGTACGCCGGCAACTGGCATGCGGAGCTGGACTCGCTGCTGGATGACTACTCGCCCATCATCACGGCTGAGCCGAGCCAACCGGAGCTGAAAGCCCGAGCGGTACGCGGAGGTACGACCACGTACTACGTGTGCTGCACGCCGCAAAAACCCAACACATTCGTGTTTTCGCCGCCGATCGAAGGCCGCTATATCGGCTGGTATGCCGCGGCGTACGGGTATGATGGATTCCTGCGCTGGGCCTACGATGCTTGGCCGGCCGATCCGGTGCGGGATGCCCGCCACGCGTTGTGGCCCGCGGGAGATGAGTTTCTGGTCTACCCCGGCGCTACCAGCAGCGTCCGCTTTGAAAAGCTGCGTGAAGGGATCGTGGACTATGAGAAGATCAGGATCCTGAAGGCGCGGGCGTCGAGGCGCCAGCTGCGCGAGCTAGAGGCTCTGTTGCGCACCTTCGTCGGCGATCCTGATTACAGCAAACGGAACTATGACCAGACGAGAATCACGGAAGCCGTCCGCAAAGGCCTGCGCATGCTGGAGGCGTTGAGCGACCGACTTGGGCGATAACGCCGTTGTCTGCACGGAGTATCAGGCTCACGTCCTCACGCATGAACTCACCCCGGCTGGTCCGGTGCCGACCGCGTTCGATCCCGATGGCGTCTATCCCTACGTCAGTTTTGTAGAGACTTCGCAGCGGCCGATCCGGAAGCAGTACCGCTTCATCGCATTGCAGAATGATCGACTGAGAGCAGTTATATGTCCGGATCTCGGCGGCAAAGTCACATCCCTCATTCATAAGGGCTCAGGCAAAGAGGTCCTGTACGTTCCGGACGTCATCAAGCCGGTGCGGATATTGCCACGTTTCTCCTTTGTCGCCGGCGCGATCGCGGTCAGCTTCCCGATTTCACATTCGCCCACCCAGAACGAGCCCGTACTCTCCAGGATCGATCGCGCTACATCGCGGGTGTATGTGACCTGCGGGGAGCGGGAGCTGCGCTTTGGCATGCACTGGTCGGTCGAATACTCCCTCGGGCCGGGGGACGATTTTCTCACCGAGCGCGCGGTGTTTCACAATCCCGGAGCATCAGCCTACCCTTGGATGTCGTGGTCGAATGCCGCGTTGCCGTCCGCGCCGGACACGGAGTTCTGTTTTCCGAACGGAGAGGTGTTGAGCCATTCCTCCTCGCTGCGCGTCATCGACTGGCGGCGTTCCGGGCCGAGGCGCGAATCCGACGTCAAGGAAATGACGGGCTTTTTCTGGAAGACAAAGGACGTAAACGCATTTGGTGCCTTTACGCCGTCACTGGGGTCCGGACTCTATCACGTTGCCGACGCCTCGCGGGCGCCCGGAATGAAGTTGTGGAGTTATGGCGTTGGCGAAGACCGTGCATGGGCCACCGAGCCATATGTCGAGATTCAAGGCGGGCCACTTGGTGATCAGGCGATGAAGCTGATGCTCGAACCGAACGAAACCCGGTCGCACGTCGAGTTCTGGATTCCGGCCGATGGACGACGCGACATCTACGCCCTGACGGTGCCCACTATCCAGCTCAGACCTGCCAGCGACGTTCCGCGCTTCGACTGGGCCCGTGAGGATGATGTGCGGGTTTGGAACGACCTCGTGAGCGCGCATACGACCAAGGGTCGATTACCAGAGCCTCCTCGAGTGGATGAGTACCGGTGGGCGCCGTCGGGTA
>Ga0193713_1000416_pt1 | contig 14408 bp, 19 predicted proteins | sample H3a2metaG_FD_143054 | JGI IMG/M metagenome (GOLD analysis project Ga0193713, IMG submission 143054) | Soil microbial communities from a riparian zone of the East river system, Colorado, United States - H3a2 | ecosystem: Environmental > Terrestrial > Soil > Riparian zone | place: USA: East River... | reverse complement strand
ATGGTGCGGCTGAGGGTGGATTGCCGTAACAGCATGACTTCCGCCGCGCGCCTGAAGCTCCCGTGTTCAGCGGCTGCTACCGCGTAGCGAAGATGCTGCACGTCGACAGCCGACGCTCCGTTAAGGGCCGGCGTATTCTTCGATTTGAAGTCGTCACGCTTCACTGCGCCCCCAACAGTTTGGCATTCCGAATTTTTTCTAGCTTGCTGCCACAACCGACAACCGTTTCATCGAAACCGCACACGAATAGGCCCACCAGCATTTCGATCAGCGCGTGGAGCTTGATCGGAATTATCTTGATCAAGCCAAGCGGCATATTGGTCAGAACCGTCACGCCGAAGTGAATTCCCGCCCAGCCGTAGGAAATCAGCGCTGCTGTTCCCGTAAGACCGAGAACGCCGGGCGCCAATGCGAACAACGCGACAGTGACATGGTCCGGTATTCCCTGCGTGGTGTCGGAGATGATTTTCACGCCTTCCTCCCAGTATTGAATGACGATCCCGGTGTGCGCTTCGTGTACCCACTCCCCAACGACGTTAGGTGATTGTCGAAAGCAAAGTCGCGCGCGCGATCTTGATGTCAGTCTCCGCCAGTCCGGATTTTGCGAGAACCAGCGAATGGCTGGAGCGGGACATATCTCGATCAAAGTTTCCGACCATGATCATCTGGGGGCGCGAGGACGAAGTCTTCGACGCCGCGACCTTCTCCAGCCGTTCAAGCAGATGATGTCGCATGCCGAAGGTCCGCATAGGGTGACGGGACGTCATTTCCTTGGAAGATTCGGGCGCCCAGATCGCGTGGCTGATCGGCAGTTTTCTGGATCGGCTGGACAATAAGTAGGCCGGACGATGAGTGGCGCCAAGATTATCGGCAAACCGGATCTTTCGGGCCGGCGATTGCCTTCACCTTCACCGAGGATCGCATCGTGCACCATCCGGAGTCCAGGCCCACAGCAAGGGTTTGAGCGCTTGGAAGACGGTATGATTCGAAGAATGACGCTTCGCCAGCGTCTTCGTCATTTCGCGGATTTCTGTAATCGGTCATCAAACTTGGTCGCGGCACTATCCGATAGCAACCAAACCACGAAAATCACGGCTCCAACGGCCACAAAGAATCCTCGGCCACCGGTAACCAGGTTAGGAAGAGCCAATGCCCCTATCACGAGAACCGGGCCAACCAGCATTTCCACAATCGAATGGAGTTTCATCGGAATTACCTTGATGACGCCCAGCGGCATATCGGTCAGAAGCGTCATAGTCAGGTGAATGGCGGCGAGCGCATAGGAAATCAGCGCAGCCGTTCCGGCGAAGCCGAAGAGACTGGGCGCCAAAGCAAACAGCGCGACTGTTACATAGTCCAAAATGCCATGATTGGTATCGGTGATGATTTTCATGTTTTCCTCCGTGAATCGAATGCCCGGCGATTTGGGCGGCTGCGGCGAGGGACTACGCGTGACGCATCAGACAATTGTCGCGAGCATTGCTGCGCGCGCTATTTTGATATCGGCTTCCGTCAGGCCGGATTTGGCCAGAACGAGTAGTCCCTGGACGCTTGCGACGAGATGCAGGGCAGAGTGGTCGATTTCCGGGTCTGGACGTTTTGTTCCGTCGGCCGACGGTAACGAAAGTGCCTTCTTGAACTGAGCTCGAAGAACTTCGACGCCAATCTTGAGCCGATCCACGATCTCCCGATCATTGGCGCCAAGTTCGAGCGCTGTGTTGCCGATCAGGCATCCGCGCCAGCCGGTGGCATTCGCTTCCGTGCTTCGTGCAACTACGAGAACGCCGTCGATAAGTGCGGCGACAGCGGAGTGGCGATCCCTGACATTGGCGATCAACGCAGCTAGGTGCCCCTCGACGGTCGCAAAATACAGATCGAGGCTCTTCAAGAATACGTCACGTTTCGAATCGAAGGCATTGTAGAAACTTGCGCGGCCGACGCCCATCGAATCTAGCAGTTCCGGCATGTTGGTGGTTTCGAAGCCTCGCTGCCAAAACGCAGATAGCGCGCCGAGAAGCGCCTCGTCAGGATCGAACGTCTTATTTCTCATAATGCGATATTAGACCAGTTGGTATAATATTGCAAGCGCAGTTATCTGGTCGATGGGGATTATTATGCAAGTAAACGCTTGCATTGTATATCAAGCGATCTAAAATGAAGTAGCTGCTATCTTGCGCGACGGGAAAACACGCCGGTTAGCCGTCAACTGGGAGATTCAGGGTGGGACTAGCGCAAGAGTTGGCAACCTTCCGCGCTGAATTTGAGCGAACCGCACCCTCGGGGAGGGCCGAGCTCTATAGCGCCAAGGTTGAGGAATTGCGTAGGCAGTTCCCGCTGAAGGACACGCTTGCCGTGGGCGATGAGGCACCAGACTTCACGTTGCCAGATACGCACCGGCGACAGGTCTCGCTTACCTCCGTCCTACATGCCGGCCCCGCAATTGTCACCTTCTATCGGGGTGGCTGGTGTCCGTATTGCAACATCCAACTCCGCGCGTATCAGCGTGCGCTGCCTGAGATCGCCGGGCTCGGCGGGCAGATCCTCGCGATCTCGCCTCAGCTTCCGGACGGTTCGTTGTCTGTGTCCGAAAAGAACGCCCTGGAATTCGACGTGCTGAGCGACGCCGGCAACGTGGTCGGCCGCAGCTTCGGTCTGGTCTACGCGCTGCCGGAGGAATTGCGCGCGGTATTGAGGCTCAACAGCAAGGCGCTCCCGGGTATCAACGGCGACGAAAGCTGGGAGCTACCGGTGCCTGCGACGTTCGTCATCGGACAAGATCGCCGCGTCGCTCTCGCTTATGTCGATGTCGACTACCGTCGTCGCCTGCCGCCGGAGGATATTATCGCCACATTACGTTCGTTGCCTGCGCTAAGTGCCCGACGCGCAGGAACGTCGATGCGCTGATCGCCGTGGACTGATCGCTGCCGTCGGCGCGAAGCGAACTGTCGCCCCAAGCGGTCGCCGCGTTTCGCCGGTTATTGTACGCCCTGCGCTGTCGAAGTGCCAGCGGGTGAGCGTAGCTAATCGGTTTGGCACCGAGGCGGAGGGTCATCTTTTGCGAAAAGTAATTTATACGACTCTGTAACACGGTGCCTGTCCATAACGTAGTCAGTTTGACGACCAATGTCGTTCGAAACCAGTTTTTGAAAGGATAACACCATGAAAAGCGCCTCCCGTGTTTTGCTTCTCGCTTCCGCCGTCATCATCTCGCTGGGAGCAGCGTCTGCCCCTGCTGCGTTCGCGCAAGACAAGATGGGTAAGGAGGGAATGGCCAAGGATACGATGTCCAAGGACGGCATGAAGAAAGACGATGCGATGTCTAAGGACGGCATGAAGAAGGACGACGCAATGTCTAAGGACGGCATGAAGAAGGACGATGCGATGTCCAAGGACACCATGAAGAAGGATGAGATGAAGAAGTGATCCCAATCTTCATCCATCGGCGGGTGGAGTAGACCGCCTTATCCTCGCTCGCCGTAACGGGCTCGTTCGCCAACTAAGCGAACGGGCCCGTTTGCTCTTGTCGATTTCGAGCAAGCCAAGATCGCGCTTAAGCCATTTGGAGTTATGATCTCGAAAACGTTCTCCAGCAGGTTGCGAATGAACAGCCCCGCTTAGCCGAGCTCTTTGCGAGTGGGCTGCTGGAGTGTTTCGGCACGGGATCCTGCGTCCATATTCGGCTGTTGGTTTAGCTGCAAGATTTCGTGTTCAATCATGTCTGCAACGAAAAGCCACAAATGAGCGAACTACCTACCGAGAACGCGCGTGCGCGAACATGAAAAGGAATGGGCCGACCTGATGCGGCGCGGCAATGCTGGCGATGGCGGCGCATATCATCAATTACTTAGGGCTGTCGCACCTGTGCTGCGGGCGGTGGCTCGCCGGGGCTTGGCGCGCGCCGGGCAGCCGGTCGATCAATCCGAGGATATCGTGCAGGATATTCTACTCGCTGTGCATTTGAAGCGTCATACCTGGGACCCGGACGCCCTTCTATCCCCATGGTTATTTGCGATCGCACGTAACAAGCTGGTCGATGCACTACGCCGCCGTGGCTGGCGTGTCTTCGTCAATATCGACGATTTTGCGGAAACAATCCCCAGCGAGTCCGTGGCGGAGACTGTTCCCGCCAGCGAAGTCATCGCGCACCTGCAGCGGCTGCCAAGACGTCAACGCGACGTGCTGCAATCGATCACCTTGGAGAGCATTTCGATCAAAGCGACCGCTTCGAAGTTTGCCATGAGCGAGGGCGCGGTTCGTGTGGCACTGCATCGTGGATTGACCAATCTCGCCGCCAAGCTACGTAAGGAATGAGATGCACGCCGATCAGCCCATCGTTTCGGCTGATTGCGTTCACTTCGGAGGTCTGCAGGCGATTCGGCCGCTCTTGCCACCGCGTTCGGCGTTCGGTCACGGCGAGGGGCCACACCTCCCGGCACAGCGTCTTCGCTCAGACTTACGATGATTTCAGCACGGTTGAGCTGTACGCCAGGAGAACTTGGGGCAGCCGTCCACCCATGGACCCGACCGATGTCCGACTTGTTCTCGAAATGCGTCGAATACCGGATAATGGCCAGCAACACCGGGAGGTTCAATTATTGAGCACGCGCTCCAGTCTTCTAGCCTGTTCAACCTACTTGTCCGCGGCTGGCCCCAACTGAACGTCAGTAGACAGCGACGACGACACCGACGGGACCTGCTCGTTGTCGGACGCACGCGAGATCGCAGCGCTGGTCTTGTTGAAGACGGTCTCGGCGCTCGCTGTTTGCACATTGAGATTGTTGAGCAGTTCGGCCATCAACACGCTGTGCGGGCCCTGGGAATCGACGGCGACTTTTCCCGGCGCGGCCGACGTGAGGATTAGCGCGTTGTCGGGCGTGTTGATGGGCGCCAGACCACGGGAAAATGTGCGGAACCGCCGTTCGTACGGGTTGCGCCGCGAAGCGTCGATAACCACGAGCCTGGCGTGGACGCCCTGATCTTTCATCACATCCAACACCGCTTCGATGCTAAGCCCCTCGCGGTGCACGTCTGATTCCTTCCAAATCACCGCATCCACCGGGATCAGGTAGTTCTCGTGACCGACCTGGATCCCGTACCCGCCGAAAAATAAAATGACTACGCTATCAGGCCTGATCTTCGATTTCAGACGACCGATCGCGAGGCGCATGTCGTCCTTGCTGGCGTCCTCCACCACATCCACGTCGAAGCCATTGCGCCGCAGCGTAGCCGTCAGCCCTCGCGCATCGTCGATCGGTTGAGTCAGCGGCGAGTCGGCGTCGGGATAGTGACCGTTGCCGACGACCAATGCGATCCGCGAAGGCTTCTTCGCCGTATCACCGCTCCGCTCAGTTGCGATGGCCATGGCGGTGTCGAGCGCCGGCTTGTTGAGCGCAGCGTGAGCGCCGATCGCCAGCGACACGACTCCTACCAGAACGGCGGAAACAGCGATCGACCGACGCGAAATACCAAGCTGCCTTGCGGTCATTGTAGTTTGCTTCCGGCTATCATTCGGGCGTTCAATTGTCGACGATTTCACCTGGGATGAGGGCCACCCTGGTATGGTCCATTGGTTTCGCTGCCTCTCGTGGTGCCTGTCGGCTCCGGTCCGGACCTGTCAAAGGCGAATGCGGACAAGGGCCTCGCTGACGTGGTCTTCAGATGCGATCTGCCCACAGCAACCTCGCTCGGCGAATAACTTCCGCCGGAAACAGTCTGACCGGCCAGGGCGGACGAGCCGACCGCCGTCAATGAAGAGACAACAGCTAATGTGATAGCCAGTTTGCGTGACATGAATCCGTTCCTTGATTACAGCGCTTGATTGCGCCTATGAAATATGTTCGCACGGCCCGCATAATTGTTACGAAGATCACTCCGACGTTACATTGCTTGGATGATAAGGAGCCGCCAGGACTCCTTAATGATTACCGGACGGGATTTCCGCTCAAACTCGTGATCGTCACAACCTCGCCGGCCCTTATCATGCGTGTGCCCCGCGCGTCCCCATCGTCGGACCGCAGACGGACTGAGATTCCGACGCCCACCACAGCGATCGCCGCGATCAATGCCGCCACCACGATCTTCAGGTGCGTCACCCGATCCGCGCTGTAAATCGAATGGTTCACGGAGAGTTCCTGCTGTTCCAACGCCCGCGGGACAACCGCCACACGGCACCAAAGGCAAGTTCACGTTTCTTATTCGAAACGCCCGTCGTTTTGTTTCCTCCGACACGCTCACAAAGCTACGATACTTCACTGTTTTATTTTTCTTTGACCGCCGTAACATCTGGATGTTTTGGTTCGAATAGTGTGCGTAGAGGTGTCCCTTCGTACCGGAGGCTATTAACAATGCCAAAGAAACTGATTTTCGTCCTGTCAGCAGTTGTCGTTATGTCCGCAATTGCTTTTGGAGCGCGGGCCGCAGAGAAAGTGAACTACGATGCCAAGTCCTTCGCGGCGGCCCAGGCTGCCGGAAAACCCATTCTGGTTGAAATTCACGCGACGTGGTGTCCGACATGCAAGGCGCAAGCGCCGATCCTGAGCGATCTCGAAAAGCAGGATAAATTCAAGAATTTGACGGTCTTTCACGTGGACTTCGATTCGCAGAAAGATGCGGTCAAAGCTTTCGGAGCCCGAATGCAAAGCACGCTGATTACGTTCAAGGGATCTCTGGAGACAGGCCGCTCTGTTGGCGATACGAACCCGGGTTCGATTGCGGCCTTACTCGACAAAACAACCTGATGCGCTGATGTCGATTGGTAGCCTGGGACTGGCGTTTCTGGCGGGCATACTGTCGATCCTATCGCCGTGCGTGCTTCCGTTGTTGCCGATTGTTCTGGGCACGGCGGCATCAGAGCGGAGATTGGGCCCCGTAGCCCTTGCGGGCGGGGTCTCCTTGTCATTTATCGCTATCGGATTGTTCGTTGCGACGATCGGCTTCGGGCTCGGGGTAGATGCCGCTTGGTTTCGAGTTATTGCTGCTTTCGTAATGATCTTGTTTGGCGCGATTCTGCTCGTGCCCGTGCTCCAGCTCCGTGTCGCAGTTGCTGGTGGACCGTTGAGTGACTGGGTTGACCGGAGTTTCGGCGGCTTTTCGAAGTCAGGGCTGGGCGGCCAGTTCGGCATGGGACTTCTTCTCGGCGCGGTATGGAGTCCCTGTGTGGGACCCACCCTCGGCGCAGCGTCGCTTCTTGCAGCTCAAGGAAGAGACCTTGGCGCCGTAGCTTTGACGATGCTGATTTTCGGTATCGGCGCGGGGCTACCGCTGGTACTCTTTGGGTCGATGTCCCGTCAGCTCTTACTGCGCTGGCGTGGCGGCATGTCGGCTGCCAGCAACGCAATGAAAAGGACCCTTGGGCTGTTCCTGGTCGTACTAGGGCTGCTGGTGGTGACCGGTCTCGACAGATCATTCGAGGCCGGACTCGTTGAAGTTTCTCCGCAGTGGTTAACGAACATCACGACTCGTTTTTGAGGGCGCAGGAGGTAATCCTCCGTTGACATGAGTCCACGTCCAGCGGCACGGGAGGACATTTGCAAGATGACAATAACAGAGGTTGCAATCGTAGCGGCGCTGGCGATGTATTCCGTTACCGCGTCTGCGAACGATGGACTTGTCACCAAGCCGAGCAAGTACTCGGTCAAGGAGACGATCGACAATTTTGAAGCCGCGATTAATGCACAAGCTGCCGGAGGCTGGGTCGTTTTCGACCGGATCGATCACGCCGCCGCCGCCAAAAACGCCGGACTCGACATACGGCCGCGGACAGTCGTCATATTCGGCAACCCAAAAGCGGGCACGTTCGCAATGACCAAGAGCGCAACACTGGCAATCGATCTGCCGATGAAGGCGCTGGTCTGGCAGGACGATCAGGACAGGGTCTGGCTCACATACAATACGAGCGAATACAATGCGAAGTATGTCTTGCCACGCCACGGACTTGCCGCCTCCGACGACGCATCTAAGGATCTTGAAACCTTCCTGAGCAGGATAACCGACCTGAGCACGCAATGATCGCCAACCTTACACGTTGAATATCTTAGGGGTTTGGAAGATCCCCAGCGCGAATTCGATTGATCCAGTATGCCGCCGGTGATCAGGGAGCGGCATTTGCAGATTTGCGACTGTCGTCATGGACTGAAGCTTGATCTATCGCCCGCAAGAGGGCGCCCGTGGTGAGAAGCTCGGGAAGGGCTTCGCCGTCCGGCCGCTGCGGTCCGTAGACCACGTCAAAAGGAATACCGTATCGTGCGAAGCGATGAAGATAATCTGCGATGTAAGGACTTGGCCGGCTCCAGTCGGCGCGCATTCTGATGACGTGCGACTGCTGCAGCCGCGAACGAACCTCCGCGTTCTCCAGCACTCTCACGTCGTTGACCTTGCAAGTCAGGCACCATGTGGCGGTGACGTCCACCAATACCGTGTTGCCACCGGCGATGAGGCCGGGCAGCGCATCCAAATCAAAAGCCTGCCATTCCTGCCCAGCCGCCGGTTGCGAGACCGGAGCAGCTGCGGACAAACTGACAATGAGGGGCACGACCACAAGGCCGGCGGTGATAAATCCGGACCGGCGCGATGCGGAAGAGGCGATTTGGGCTCCGACCGGAGCACTGATCAGAGCTCGATAACCGAGCAAGCACACCAGCAGAGCGGCCGTGACGCCCGCCGTCCACGCGCCCGCCGTGCTCCACAGCACGTAGATCAGCCAAACGGCCGTCCCGAGCAGCAGGATGCCGAGGAATTTCCGCACAACAAGCATCCACGGGCCGGGACGCGGAAGCCACCGAACGCACCCGGGAAACAACGCCGTCATCCAATAGGGCAAGGCCATTCCTAGGCCGAGACACAGGAAGATTGAAAAGATTTCAGATGGCCCGCGCGCCAATGCAAAGCCCACGGCGGTGCCGACGAATGGCGCGGAGCAAGGCGTGGCCAATAAAGTTGCGAACACACCTGTGAGGAAGGCCTCAATCATGGGCCCGCCGGACCGTTTGGACGCAACGTTCGCTATCGAGCTCGGCAGGCCGATCGGAAGCCAGTCAAAGAAGCTCGCCGCGAACAAGACCGTAAGTACCGCCATTCCCGCCAGGAACCAAGGCTGCTGAAACTGGATGCCCCAGCCAAGTGTTGCGCCCGACCATTTTAATCCGACCAAGGAGGCGGCCAGCAGCATGAAGCTGAACGTGATGCCGGAAGCCGTTGCTGCCGACCCTAAGCGAACTTCGCGTAAACCGCCGCCCGCCTGGCGGGTAAATGCAAAGAGCTTGATCGAAAGCACCGGCAGCACGCAAGGCATCAAATTGAGAATGAGGCCTCCGAACAAAGCCGAAAGCAGCGCAGCGAAGAAAAGCGAGCTGTGCTCGGGGATTGTTTGGCCGGTCGGCACCTTGAATTCAGTGGCCCGATTTTCGTCGATTAGGGTCAATGTCAAGGGACGGCCAACCGGTGGCAACGCTGCAAGTCGAACGGTCAGACGGGCGGTCTTACCGGCGTCCTGCAGTTCCACTTTCGGTGCCGGCGGAATTCCACCCCCGACGCCTTCGACAAGCAGATCAGGCTGGATAAAAGGTCCGGATCTGCTTTTGAGGTCGACCACGAGGGTTGGTTCTGATGCGGGGCCCGCGAAACGAGTGCCAATGACATCGACACCAGCGGCATCCGGCGAGCCCGGCACCCGCTTTTGAGCCGAACTGATCAACCCGGACTGAGCTGAAATGCCCTCGGCTCCGGTTGGCATCACCAGAGTGAGGTCAGCCTGAAGGGGCACGCAAACATCTGAGCAGGCGGCATATGTGATGGACGCTTTGATCCGGGCAGAGGTTTGAGCTCGTTTCAGAAATAATTTGACCGGAAGAACCACGTCGTTCTCGTAGACGCTGTTTTGCAATTCATCGATGACGAGACGATGTGGAGCGGGCCACGAGATTTCCAAGCCCGAAATATTTTCTGAAGCAGACCAGTCAACCGTTGGCGGGATGCCCGCGTCCCCGGGGGTCCGCCAATAACCATGCCACCCCTTGGCAAACCGAAATTCCAACCCTGCTTCGAGGGTTGAACCGGCAGGTAAATTATCCGTCGCTGTGATCAGGCGCACCGCCGCGCGGCTGTCCCCCACCCAATCGGTGGCAGCTGCACGGGCGCTGCCGGTCGACATGATGAATCCGGCCGACAGCACAAGGAGGGTGGTAAAGCGAGCGAGAGCCATGAGGCGTCCAGTACCGTCCAGATATCACACTACCGTGTCATCGAATGACGGCCGGCCGGCTTTAGCAGACGTACTTCGCGTCTGGGATAGAGCCGGTCGGCTCGTACGACCGTCGCGAACGCTCAGCTTGAGCCGTCCGACAACCGGGAAGCTCCGATGATCCGGCCATCGGGCGCTTCGAGCACAACGGCGACGTCCTGTCCTTCGGGAAATTGCTCTTTGATCTGGAGCGGCGCTCCCGACCATTGGCCGACCGATCGGACCGATCGGACGATGTTCGCCTCCTGCAACGTTCTGCCGCCGTTTTCTCCCCGGCCGATCGCTGTCGTATGGTCGTGATCGAAGCCGATCAGAAGGACCTTGCCGATGCCAGAGCCGGAGCCGACCTGGATTGAAACCTGCTCCCCGCCGGTCTTCGTGACGCTAACTGAGGCGGCAGTTCGACTTTCGTGTTTCGCCTTTTCGATAGCTGATCCAACATCGCGGCGATGCGAGCCGACCAGCCCGGCAGCGCCATCGACAACGATCTCCGGCGTGTAAGATCCATCACCAAAGCGATGGCCGTATTGGTCTTGTCGGTCCGTGGCGGCTTGCAGCGAATACGGATCCTTCCATCCTAGGCGGTCCCAATAGGTGACGTGGAAGGCAAGCGGCAAGACGTCTCGCCGATCCCGGGACAGTTCGTTGAGGTAAGCGTTCGCGGGCGGGCAGGATGAGCAACCTTGCGAGGTGTACAACTCGACGACGACAGGCCGTTCTGCGGCAAAGCCGGCGACAGGGTAGAGACCCGCAATGAGGCCCAGTGAAGTGAGCAGACGCGATAACATGGCAATTCTCCTGTGTTGAGTTCATCCCGTATTCGTAGCCGGAGGCCGCTTTGTTACGCTTGACGACGTCTTGGTGTCCGACTCAGCTTCTTTTTCAGTCCGGCTCTTGGACGTTTTTCGGTCGATCTCAATGCGATCGTGTTCACTGCGGCCCCCCAGTGGAGGCGGCGAGCGGCTTCGAAATTGCCCGCGAAATGTAATCATTCTAAATCGACCGATCTAGAAGTTATAGGAGATCACGATGTCGTTAGAGCACCCGCGGTAACGTATTCGCGAGTGAGGCGAACTTAGGGGATGCACCGAGAGCGGTGTAGCAGACGGAAAACCGTGACCCCATGGCATTGTTAGCGGCGCGGGAGCCGAGCTGGCTCTCGCTCGACGACAGCATTCAGTACGGGCCTGGACTACCAATGAACAGGAGATTGTGAACGTGAACGAGGATCTTCATCCGGTCCGTCCGTCGGAATGCAATAACTTACCCGGCCAGGTCGTGCTGGTATTTCAGGGGGGTGGCGCGCTTGGGTCTTACCAGGCGGGCGTTTATCAGGCCTTGCACGAAGCAGATATCGAGCCTGACTGGATCATCGGGACTTCGATCGGCGCAATCAATGCCAGTTTGATCGCGGGCAATCGCCGCGAGCACAGAATTGCGAAGCTCATGGAATTCTGGAAACGGGTTGAAACACATCCCGGATCGAATTTTAGCGGTTTCTCTAACGGTTTTTCCGACGCTGTTTCAAATTGGGCGACCTTGGTCGGCGGTATTCCCGGCTTTTTCGCGCCAAACTATCTGGCGCATTGGGGCATGCAACTTCCGATCGGTTCGGAGCACGCGGCGTACTATTCGACCCTGCCCCTCGAGAAGACGCTCCTGGAACTCGTCGATTTCAAGCGAATCAATCGCGAGGGGCCGAGGTTCACGGTTGGCGCCGCTAATGTGCGCACCAGCGAGATGCGCTACTTCGACAGCCGGGCGTCTGACATTTCGGTGAGGCATGTTCTTGCTTCGGGCGCCTTGCCGCCGGCGTTTCCCGCGATCCGCATCGATGGCGAGCTCTACTGGGACGGGGGCGTTCTATCGAACACCCCAACCGAGATCGTGTTTGATGACAACCCGCGCAGGGACGCGTTGATCTTCGCGGCGCATATGTGGAACCCGGCCGGTCCCGAGCCGGGATCGATCTCGGAGGTCCTTCATCGGTACAAGGACGTTCAATATTCGAGCCGGATTTCAAGCCATGTGGTTCGGCAAACGCAAACCCATCGCTTGCGCCACGTGATTAGCCGGCTCGCCGCGAGGCTTTCAGAGCATGAGCGCGACAGCGATGCAGTAAAGGAACTCGCTTCGTACGGTTGCACGACACGCATGCATGTCGTTCAATTGCTGGCACCCCGGCTCAGTCACGAAAACCATACCAAGGATATCGATTTCAGCCGGTCCGGGATAAGGCATCGTTGGGAGGCGGGCTTCGAGCACACGAAACAGATGCTGGATAAGAAGCCGTGGCGGGGGGAATTTGATCCTCTCGAAGGTGTCATTCTTCATGAGCGAACGATGGATTGACCTTAGCTGCGTCAGCGAGCCAGCCCGTGACCTCACCGAAATAGTTCATCAAAGACAGAATGAAAAGTGAAGATCATCTCCGATACGGCACGTGGGATACTGGACTCTTTGACCGTCGCGATCTTTGTCCTCGCGCCAACTATTCTCGGCCTTACCGGATTTGCGGCGTTGGTCCCATACGCGCTCGCCACAATCCATCTTGCCAAGACCCTTCTTACGGATATGCCGCTTGGGGCTATCAAGGTCATTCCAATGCGGCTACATGCGCTGGTGGAAGTGCTTGTGGGACCTGTTCTTGTGGTAGCCGCGCTGGTGTTGCCGACTATTCTCGGAGAAAAGCGAGAATTCTTTTTAATTATGGGACTCGTGATCTCTGTGGTTTGGTTGCTGTCAGGCTACGATCGTCCAGTCGCCGCTCGGTCGACTTGAACTGCGGATATCGTAACTTCACTCGCAATACGACCTTCGCTGATCGGGTTTGGGCCAATTTAAGGGCTACGGTTTCCTTCCGTAGCAGTGCGGATCAACGAACAGATTCCAGTCATCCGTGAAATAGGATGGTCGACAAAGCGGCGGCAGGTGGCAAGCGCCCGTTGGAGCGTGTCTGGAGGAGTAGATGGCTTGAGGTATTGAGCGAGCGCGCGGCCATGTGACCACGCCAGAGCCCGGGTTGACAGGGTCAATGCGTGCAGTTGGCCGCGGGTCTCCAAGGGCACAAGCATCGTGCGCACCAGAGACAAGTACGTCGGCCAATAACCGAGGTGCCGATACATGCTTGCGATCAATGATTTGTCTGTGTCCTCACCAAAGCTATTAAGTTCTTCGATCAGACGCGCCACTTCAGGTTTCAACGATTGCATCGCCGGTAACTCCGGCAACTTTGCTCCTGGCGGTCGGGGCACACCGTCTAAAGGACCAACGGTCTCCTGGTGGGCAGGTTCAAAATGCATGATCAGGGCAGAAAACACGACAAGGGCGAGCGCGTTGGTATAGTGATAGCTGTCCAGGATATCCCGAATCTTCGCTACATCGTCGTCGCTCAATCCAGCCGCGGCGAGGGTGTCGGAGGAAAAGGACGGCGCCGCAGGAAGCTCGATCGAGCGTCGTAGTGACTCGGCATATCCGGGAGCGGGCCCTAAATAAAGCGGCTTTGCGGCTGACCACGTCCATTCGAGAGCACCCGGAATCGCGGCCAGATTGCGCCAGATCAGATTGACGACGCTTGTCCCCAGCACTTGGCGGATATCGGCATAGATTTCCGCGACCTTGCCCGTCGCCTCCGATTCGAGAATTGACGGAACGCTTTCACTTGCTCTCATCGCTGCCCTGAATGGCTGCTCGTTTGCCGCTTTTGCCAGGACGCTTCCCTGGAGCTGCGTTATCGAGCAAAGCAAACACGGGCCTCACCAGGCCCTCCAGCAGCTTGCGGTCGGGCCGGGCACGCGCGAGCACGCGAATCCCAAGTAGAACGCCCAGAAGAAGTCTGGCGAGGTCCTCCGCCGTTTGTGCTTTCGGAATAGTATCGTCTCGCTGGCCCGACGTGACGCAACGAAGAAAAAACGATTCGACTTCGTTCAGGAACGTTGCAACGATCTGCTGGAGTTCCCTGTCATGCGGTGTGATTTCAAGTGCTGAGTTGACCAGCAGGCAACCCAGTCGTTGTTTGTCGTTCAAGGATCGCTTAATGATTTCCTGCAGAAACGCGACGATTGCATCCCGCGGCGGAAGGCTATGCTCAAGGCGGCCAATTCGCTCGCGGAAAGTCTGGTCGAGATAGCGGTTGAGCGAGCGCTCGAAAAGCATTCGTTTGTTGCCGAAG